>Ga0105044_10001472_pt1 | contig 31458 bp, 27 predicted proteins | sample MAT01_FD_78092 | JGI IMG/M metagenome (GOLD analysis project Ga0105044, IMG submission 78092) | Freshwater microbial communities from Lake Fryxell liftoff mats and glacier meltwater in Antarctica - MAT-01 | ecosystem: Environmental > Aquatic > Freshwater > Ice > Liftoff microbial mat | place...
CCAGCGTCGCAGGCCGCCGGTCGCATGACTGTGGCCGAACAAAAATCGGTATAAGTGCATGACACCCACAGACCGCATGACGGATCTTTACAACACTTGCTCCAACTACTGCCAGCGGCGCCCCCTGCGGGGCGTGGGCAACCCCCGGCGGCGTCAGTGCAGAGGTTGCCCACGAGACCGCAGGCCTGCCAACCAAGTCCACCAGCTTGCGCAAAGGCAGTTCGGTATTCGAGCCCTACACGTCCTGCGATTGCCACCCCCGCCGCCCCGAATACAACTTGCGTGGCCCGGTGAAGAAATCCTCGGCGGCTCTGACGGGCAGATCGCTTGCGCAAAGCGCTTCCAAAAAGGCGGTCCCAAAATTGACACGACTGCGCTTCATCAGGATGCTCTCCCTGAAAGATCCAGGCGAACAAGGTAAGAATCTCAGAAAATGAACAAAGCAAGACCACAGCGACATTCTACCGAGCCAACTGATCGGGTCCAACAGATGCGATACCCCCTGCGGGCCACTCACCAACATCAGCTGGCGCCGACGTTAATTCAAGAAGGCTCTCAATGTGGCTGGCGGCATTGACAAGCCCTTTGCCAAGGACACGATCTTGCCCATCGACACGCACCCCAAAGGGCACGCTGTCAATGCCGAGTGATTCGCGTAGACGCCATCCGTCGAAAATGACGACCAGCCGACTGGTCGGCGTCGCGGGGAGCGTCGTCGCAACTTCATCATAAATGTACACGAGGTGGACGGTCCGTGCCCAATAAGCCGCTAAATGCTCCGCACTCCCGAGGACTTCCTGGCAGATTGAACAGGAGGCGGTTCCAAACAGCAGCAAAACATCAGTAGGCGATGGGGCGAGTTGTCCGCGGATCGCCTCGAGTTGGGTCGCGAGGCACTCGCCGCGTCGTGGGCCAGCAGACTCGTCCGAACGGGCTCCGATGGGGCCGAGGCGAACAAGCATCGCTCCAACCTGGCGGAGGGTCAAGTATTGCACGATTAGCAGGCCAACAATGAAGATCGAGTTAAGAAATAACCACGCAGTCATTGCCGCGTGCTCCTGCCCCAGTGAATTGAGAGACTTTGAGGAGGTGCGATAAACCCAAGGCTGGCGAGCTCCATAAGCAACGCCTGATTGAGTGCTAGTTGCAAAGCACAAAGGACGCCAACTAGAACTCCCGCGGACGCCGCCACTTGCGTCATGGACAAGGCGCCGGCTGACCGTTGCGAGACAAAGAGGCAGGCAGCAATTAACGCCACGTTTAACTTTATCGTACCTGTTGAAAGCATGCGATCGCCGCTGCCAAAACAATTGCACGGGACTCGGAGCCGCTTTTGCGAGACATACGCGGTCACTGCTATAAACGTCGCGAACAGCGGCACGGCCAATAACGAAGCGAACGACGGGCCGATGAAAAAGAGGACGCTCAAGATGATTTCAATCGCGGGCACCGTCACCGAGACAGCAAGAGCGACGCCGCGAGGAAGTGCTGGTAGCGCCATGAGACCAAGCATGAAATCGTGTCGCGCGGCGATCTTCATCAGTCCCGCGAATCCGAGAAGAAGGCCCAAGCAGCCAGCCAGCACGGCCGCTAAGTTCTCCGTGTACGCGTTCATGGCCTACTCCAGATTCAGGTAAATGCGCGAATGCCGGTTATGTGACAGCCGCGAGAACCGACCTGGGTCCGAGGGTGACTGTCCCGTTGAGATGAATACTGAAATCCTGTCCAGCCTCATGGTGGACATGGTGCGTGAATGATGACCTTGCCTCCAGAGCAGCAACACTCAGTCGCCTTGTTATAGGGCCGCTCGACGACCTCCACTTCATCATAATCCAATTTGCCATCCTGGTTTAGGTCGCTTCTAACTTCGACACTGCAACATCCGTGCGTCGCCAGATCGATCACTTGGCCCCCGCAGCACTTTTGCGTGGCCGGATTTACACACGCGTCCAACGCGCCGTCACCGTCGGTGTCGCACGCGAAGCAGGCGTCTTTGATTCCGTCACCATCCGTGTCGCAAACATAACTGGACTCGTTCGTTCCGTCCTGGTCATGATCGCAACGCAACTCCGGATCCGCTTCCACCTTGACCCGCGGAATCTCTACCTGCGCTCGCGCAGCAACGCTCACGGCGGCACCAGCCAGCCCGCCTGCCATGATCGCAGCGGCGGCTACGAGTATGTTCCTGCCGGGCCCTAAATTTGCCATCGTTTGAGATCTCCCTTGCCTTCAATGTTACGGCCTGACTGAAAACCGAAGCGACTCCGGCCCTGGGACCACGAGTGACTTTGCTTTGCCGGACCACGCGTCAACAAAAACACCGCTGAGCATCGTGTTGAATCCGTGATTTCGATTGATCTCGATAGCCAACTTCAATGGCCCACGTACGAGGATCTTCTTATACACACCCCCATGGAAATCGACGACACGTCCGTGCCAAAGCGGTGGAAGCGTCTCGATACGACCGATGTCTCCAAGAACACGATTTGTGTGGTGATGGACTAGCAGGCGATAGTCCCTCACGCGATTCGCCCCGGCATGTCCATCGTAGTTTAGGAAATACATGGCCACTTGGAAGACGCCCGCCGGCACCTCGATCGCCACTTGAACACTTGGGCCGTCGTAGGCGATCGAATACGCCTCAGCATGGTCGTCAACGCCGCTGGGGCGCCGGTGCCACGCCATGCTTTTGCGGAGCCGGTCACTCATAGGAAAATCCTTTTTCACCCAATCCTTCACATAGTCCGGCGGCAACTGTAGGGCGCGCCGATCATTTGTGAAGTATTCCCACACCCAGTACCGAAGCGAATCCGGGCCGTTGTATGCCTTACCCGAAGCCGTCTCCTTCTCGCCAAATGTGACTATCCGTCGATGCGGCCCATTCATGTTGGCATATCGAATCATCGGCTCGTTCGTGCCAACATAAATGCTGTTCGGACTCTGTGCTGCGCATAGAACGCCCAGTAGCCCGCCATAGGCGCCAATCCAGTCACCCTGTGTTGCCCAATCATCAGGTAGGGCCGCAATCGCGGGGTTATCCGTCGAGACAAGATCAAGTTGGTCTCGAGCCCAGGCAAGGTCTGCGGCAAGACCATAAGTCCGTAGGTTGGGCGCGTCTGCACGTGGAACGACCGGATGCGCCAACGGACGTGGTCTTGCGGCGGCCGGGGGCGACACAGGCGAATCAGCGACTAAATGGCCACCAACCCCAAAACCTACGGCAATGGTTGGCTGGCCAGGTCGCGGCAGAATGGCGCGAACGCAGTAGCAGGTACCATAGAACTCGTGCCCTCGCCTCGATCGAAACTCCTTGATCTCTGGCAAGACGATCGACTGTCCTGCTTGCGGGCGAGGGTCGCCATGATAGTCCACTTGCAGACTGTTCGGGGCCAGTGCCATGATGCCAGCCCGTTCAAAACCGAGCCACACGCGGCCGTCGCCGTCCTCCGCAAGCGTGGTCACATTGTCGTCTGGCAGCCAGGCTTCTTGCCCGGCCGCACTTGGGTCGGCGCCAACGGGCTTGAAGAGTCCCTGAAGCTTGATGCGCCACTCCCGGCCCCGATGGTATGTGAAGGTTACGCCCTGGTCCGCGCTGATGGCCAAGCCTCGATCAGTGGCTACAACCCATCGCCCATCATGGGTCACAAGCACATCATTGACGAGCCCCGATGGCAGGCCGCGCCCCGAAGGGCTCGTGGTCAAGCTCGTAGCGCCCTCGACACGTTGGAACGTAGGGTACTTCACCCCTTCGCGATTGGCGACCAAAATCCCTTCGGACTGCGTGCCGACAATCAGCGTTCCATCGGCGGTGAAAGCGATGCATCGGAGGTGGCATGTCGGCAAGCCATTCAGGCGAGTGGCATGTTGCCATGTATTGCTCTTGATGCCGTATCGGCTCAGTCCCCTGTCATGGGCGATCCACACGTCTCCATCCACGGGGCAGTGCGAAATATCCCATACACGCTGCCCGATAGGCCCCCTGCCAGGTGGATAGTGGTTTGGACGGCCTGCAACCACCACGCTCAGCCCCGCGCTTCGGTGCCCAACCCAAAGCCGGCCCTCCTGATCCACATGGAGTGCCGTAATCGCATCATCGCCGAGACCGTCCTTACGCTGAAGACGGTGCCACCCCTGATTGCCTTCGCCCGAGCTCGTGGCGAACAGACCGCTCCGAAGCGTACCGACAAAGATCGTGCCATCGAGATTGGCCGCTGCTCACGTTGCCTCATGTGCGTCGGCTGGCCAATTCAAAGCCTGCGCGTTTTCAGGGGCGGCTTGGGCGTACACCGCGGCCGCATGACCGAGCAAGATGACCATGGCAGCCGACACGCCGGACATCCGGCATAGGCAAAACCGGCTCAGGACACCGTCAAGCACGACCATACCATGGCTCCACGAGCCGCCCAGAATGCCTCCGCATTTTTTCTATCAGAACCGCGACCCATTTTGTCAATCAGGGAACGGAACGTCGAGGTAAGCATTTGATCAATCGCGGCGATGCTGTCAGGCAGCTTTGGCATGACGAGTCCGCGCTCTCGAAGGAGGCTAAGATCGAGCCCAGTTATCATCAGTTTTCTGCAATGCGGTTTCCGCGAGGGGTTGCCCGTGCCATAGAGCCGGCGTAGGAAATCGAGCGCAGCCACGATGGCGAAGCGAGATTTCCTCCGAGCGCCCGGAGGGCAGGATGCCCGTAGGAAGCGTCCGGCGACATGGCACGGGCAACCCCGAGCCACGGTTGGCACCAGCTCCCACAGAAGACAGGGCTACGGTCCGGGTGCTGGCGCCCTACTGCTCCATGACCTCGGCTTCTTTGGCGGCGGCGAAGTCGCTCACGGTGCCCTCGTATTTCTTCGTGAGCTCCTGGACATCTTCCTTGCACCGCTTGGAATCGTCTTCCGTCATCTTGCCGCCAGACTGCTCGGTGTCGGCAGCCTTGTTGGCATCGCGGCGAACATTGCGAATGGCCACCCGGGCTTCCTCGGCGAGCTCCTTGATCCGGCCAACCATCTTGCGGCGGACGTCGGCAGAGAGCGACGGAATGATGATCCGGATGACGCGACCATCACTCTGCGGATTGAAACCCAGGCCACTGGCCTGGATCGCCTTCTCGATGTCTTTGATCGTGCCGGGGTCGAACGGGCGAACGACGATCTGATTGGGCTCCGGGGCGCCGACGTTCGCGAGCGCCTTGATCGGCGTCGGAGAGCCGTAGACCTCGACCTTGAGCGAGTCGACGATGCCGGGATTGGCCCGGCCGGTGCGGATGCCCTGGAGCGCATGGCGAAAGACTTCGGCCGCCTTCTCCATGCGTTCTTCGGCGTCAAGAAGGATGTCGTCAGCCGGCATCGCGCGGGCTCCTTGGAAGAGGTAGGGCGGGCGAGCGGGCGGTTCCGATGAACGTGCCAATCCGTTCGCCAGCTACGGCCCGCTCGATATTCCCTTCGCGGCGGTAGTTGAAGACGAGGATCGGCATGCCGTGCTCCATGCACTGCGAGATCGCCGTGGCGTCCATCACCCGAAGATTCTGCTCGCGGACCTGCTGGTAGGAGAGGTCGCTATAGAGCATCGCGTGCGGGTTCTTCTCAGGGTCGTCGGAATAGACGCCATCGACCCGCGTGGCCTTCATGAGGATGTCGGCCCCGAGCTCGAGGGCACGCTGGGCGGCGGCCGTGTCGGTCGTGACAAACGGGCTGCCGGTGCCCGCCGCAAGAATGACGATTCGCCCCTTCTCGAGATGGCGGCGAGCGCGGCGGCGGATATAGGGCTCCGCGACGCCGTCCATGCGGATGGCCGTCATGAGCCGCGTCTGCGCCCCAAGGCTTTCGAGCGCATCTTGGAGTGCCAGGCCGTTGATGACCGTGGCGAGCATCCCCATATAGTGGGCAGTCGCCTCTTGGATCGCAGCATTGCCGGCGGTGAACGAGCCACCCCGAAGGATGTTGCCACCGCCGATCACGACGGCCAGCTCCGCGCCCCGCGCCACCGCCTGCACGGTCTGGCGGGCGATGTGGACGACCTCGTCCATCGAGATGCCCCGCTCACCCACCCGCGCGAAGCTCTCGCCCGAGAGTTTCAGGAGGACGCGACGGTAGGGGTTTGAGGACATCGGGGAAAATCTAGCAGACCCGCCGCGGCATCACCCACCCAATCTCCAATTTTCGACGGTCTTGATCTCGATGCCGGCCTGCTTCGCCAGCTGGCCGACCGATTGCTTGTCGTCCTTCACGAAGGGCTGCTCGAGGAGCACGCACTGGGCGAAGAAGTTGCGAAGCCGCCCCTCGATCATCTTGGCGATGATGTTCTCGGGCTTGCCTTCGTTGCGGGCCGCCTCGGAGAGGATCTCACGCTCCTTATCGACCACGGCTGGGTCGAGGTCTTCCTTGCGAATGGCAGCCGGGGCCAAGGCGACCACGTGCATCGCAATATCCTTGGCGGTCTCGGCCGCTTCGGCGGCCTTGGGGCCGGCGATCTCGACGATCGCGGCCTTCGAGCCGTCGTGGTGGGCGTAGCCGCCACACGGGGCGTCGATCCGCTTGATGCGGGAAAGCTCAAACACCTCCCGCATCCGATTGAAGAGGTCGTCTTTGATCTCGCCGAGCGTCTTGTCGGGATGGGCCAGACTCTTCTGGGCAAGCAACTCCGCAGGCGTCTTCGCGCCAGGGCCGAGGGCGAGCGTCTTGGCAACGTCGTTGCAGAGCGCTTTGAAGTCGTCGCTGCCGGCCACCGGCGGGCTCTCGCACTTAAGCTCGATGATCGCCCCAACACCCTGCGCAGGATCGGCGTAGATCGCAAGCCTGCCGCAAGACGTCTCGCGGTCGGCCCGCATCGACTGGGTCTTGATACCCTGCTTCCGCAGCCAGTCGACCGCCTGCTCGGTGTTGCCGCCACACTCTGCGAGTGCCTTCTTGCACTCCATCATCGGCAGGCCAGTCTTCTCTCGGAGGGCCATCACGGCCGCTGCTGTGATCTCGGGCATGGTTGCTCCTGGACAGTCGTTTGGAAGGTGAATCGGAAATGATGGGGAATGACGGGGCAGACAACGCGCTCGCCACATGACCCCGCTCGCGGCGAGCGGATCACGAGCGACCGCTCCCCGCTGGATGCCGCGGTCGCAAGAAGAGTCAGGTGGCAGCCTTCGGAACCGACCGCTTGGCGACCATCGGCCTGGCCCTTGGCTTCGGCTTTCCGACATCGCCCGATGCGGCGTCGCTCCCCTCGGCTGTCACCTGCGCGGTGGTCGCCGATTCGGCCTTGCCCTCGAGGATCGCATCGGCCAGCCGGGCAGCGACCAGCTCGATCGAACGGATCGAGTCGTCGTTGCCGGGGATCGGCAGGTCCACAAGGTCGGGATCGCAGTCGGTGTCGATGAGGGCCACCGTGGTGAGCCCCATCTTGCGGGCCTCGCTGATGGCGTTCTTTTCCTTCTTCGGATCGAACACCACAAGGCACTCAGGCAGCCGCGACAGGGTGCGAATGCCACCCAGATTTCGGAGCATCTTGCGGTGCTCACGCCGCAGCGACGACTGCATTTTCTTGGAGTAGGTCGCGAACTTGTCGCTGGGGATGAGCACCTCCAGCTCCTCGAGCCGCGCGAGCCGGTTGCGGATCGTGCGGAAGTTCGTCAGCGTGCCACCGAGCCAGCGCTCGCTCACAAACGGCATGCCGCAGCGGGCCGCCTCACGGGCGATCGCCTCGGTGCCCTGCCGCTTTGTGCACACAAACAGCACGAGGCTGTCGGTCCCGGCCACCTGCTTGAGATACTTCTTCGCACGAAGCAGCCCGCGGATCGTCTCGCGAACATCAATAATATGGATGAGGTTCTTGCGGCCATGGATGTAGGGCCGCATCTTCGGGTTCCAGCGGCTGGCGCGATGGCCAAAGTGGACGCCGGCTTCGATCAGTTCCTGGGCCAAAACGTTCGACACGTGCAGATGACTCGCTCGGGAGAATGGGGACAGAAAGGAGGACCGGGCAGCACCGCAAACTATCGGCTTTTCGGGGCCAATGTCAATCGCCACGGGTGGTTTGCGGGGTGCGGGCTGGGCGAGGCCAGGTGATCGGTAGTCTCCGCATCCTCAGGCGGGAGGCTTGTTCCTCGGGCTGCTACACTCCACAATCTTCGTTTTCCGGTGATTTTGGCAGTTCCCATTCCCTCTGCGAAGGCCTTCTCTCCCCGATGCGGCACGTCATTTCGGCTACGGTTCAGAACGTCCCAGGGGTGCTGTCGCACATCTCGGGCATGCTCGCTTCCCGCGGCTACAACATCGATAGCTTGGCCGTCGGTGAGACTGAAGACCCAGGCTTCTCGCGGATGACCTTCGTGCTTCGCGGCAACGACCGGGTACTCGAACAGGTCCGCCGCCAGCTCGAGAAGATCGTCACGGTCGTGCATGTGGACGACATCAGCTCGCGAAATTTCGTGGAGCGCGACTTGATGCTCGTGAAGGTGGCGGCCGAGGCGGGCAAGACTCGCACCGAGATTCGGGAGCTGGCTGACATCTTCCGCGGCCGAATCGTGGATGTCGCCGCCGACAGCGTCATCGTCGAGATCTCGGGCACCGAGAAAAAACTCGAGGCGTTCGTCGAGATGATACGGCCCCACGGCATTCTTGAGCTCGTCCGCACCGGACGCATCGCGATGGTCCGCGGGAGCCAGCCCACCCGCGAGCTCACCGACGCCGAGATGGGTGTCATCCCACACACCGAAGCCGGTGCCGATTCACTGGCGTAGGCCTTGGTGCTGAACGTCGTCCACGAGTCACGCCCCTCCTTCTTGTTGTTGACCTTCACGCTCTCTCTCTCTTTCTCAAAAAACCGCCCTGGAGTTTTTCCCTTGCCCGTCACGATCTACTACGACACCGATGCCGACCTCGCCGACCTCGCCGGCAAGACCATTGCCATCATCGGCTACGGCTCACAGGGCCATGCCCAGGCCCAGAACCTTCGTGACAGTGGCCTCAAGGTGATTGTCGCCCAGCGGCCGGGCGGCCCCAACTACGACCTCGCCAAGAGCCACGGCTTCGAGCCGGTGTCGGTCGAAGACGCCGTGAAGCAGGCCGACGTCATCAACATTCTGCTGCCCGACGAGCTCGCTGCCGATGTCTACAAGGCGAGCATTCGGCCCAACCTCAAGAAGGGCGCCGTGCTCATGGCGAGCCACGGTTTCAATTTTCACTTCGGGCAGATCGAGCCGCCGGCTGGGCACGATGTTTTGCTCGTCGCGCCGAAAGGCCCGGGCCATCTTGTTCGCAGCGAGTATGTGAAGGGGGGCGGTGTGCCCTGCCTGATCGCGCTGGGCACTGGCGCGAGCGAGCAGTCCCGGAAGATCGGCCTCGCCTATGCGAAAGGCATCGGCGGCACGCGTGGTGGCGTGATCGAGACGACGATTGCCGAGGAGACGGAGACCGATCTCTTTGGCGAGCAGGCGGTGCTCTGCGGCGGTGTCTCGGAGCTCATCAAGGCTGGCTTCGACACGCTTGTCGAGGCGGGCTACCAGCCGGAGATGGCGTATTTCGAGTGTCTCCACGAGATGAAGCTGATCGTGGACCTGTTCTATCAGGGTGGGCTCGAGTACATGCGGTACAGCGTTTCCAACACGGCTGAATATGGCGACTACACCCGTGGCAAGCGGATCATCACCGAGGAGACCCGCAAGGAAATGCGGAAGATCCTCGAGGAGATTCAGTCGGGCGAGTTTGCCCGCGACTGGATTTTGGAGAACCGTGGTGGCGCGGCGATGTTCAAGTCGACGCGGCGTCGCGAGCGGGAGCACCAACTCACGGAGACCGGCCGCGGCCTCCGCAAGATGATGAAGTGGATCGACTCGAAAGAGGTCTAGTTTTACGGCCGGCGAGGCATCCATTCTTTACGTCCGGCGGGGCATCCATGGCCCCGACGGGCTTGCCGGCCCTCCGGCTGGCGGACGCACCTTCGGGCGTCCGTTTTCGTACGCTATGCGGTGTGGTTCGCTCGGACTGACGAATTCAGGTGAATGGAGCTCGGCAGTGACACATGACGAACAGGTATCGCGGGCGCTCTATGAAATGCTTCAGCCGGGGGACCGGGTGAAGGTGGTGCATGACGTGACGGTGGGCTCGACGGGCGCGTGGCAGTCGGAGACGACCGGCCGCGTGCTCAGGCGCGAGCGGAGGCGGCACGGCCTCCACTTCCGCCGCAGCACCGACGACAAGGTCTACAGCGACGTCCTGATCCTCGTGCGTGAGGACGGAGAGCACACGACCGTCACGATGGATGAGTACACCCACCTCGAGCGGGCGTAGCCCCGAGCCAGCGCTCCTTTACTTGGCCGCAGGCGTCTTGCGGGTAGCAGATGGTTTGGGCTTGGCGTGCTGCGGTTTGCCCTTTGGCATCGCTTCGGCGAGTCGCCGGCCCAGTTCGACCACGCTGCGGCAGTCGAAGTGCACGTTTTTGTCGGAGGTGGTGAGCCCCTCGCTCGAGGCGAAGCCGACGCCCGGCACTGAACCGGCCACCTTCTTCTGGGCCGCGATGACGCCTTGGTATTGCGGATTGGCGTCACAGATCTCGCCAACCACGAAAGGCAGCTCCGGCAATTTCAAGTCGCCGCGAATACGGCCGATGAATGCCGCCAGGCGTTCGGCGTAGGGCTCGGCGTCTTTCGCGTCGCTCTCGCCTTGATGCCAGGCCATGCCGGCGATCTCGTAGGTCGCACCGTGCTGGGTGAGCAGGTCGCAGGTTTCCTTCCCCAGCGTCATGAGGCGTGGATAGAGTCCCTTGGGGTTGTCGGGATTCCAGTCGGCGCGGAGATTCGTCCCGCCCTCACTCACCTTGATGAGAAGGAGGTTTTGCTGTGGGTACGCCTTGGCCATCGCGTGACCAAAGCCGATCTCCGGCCCAAACTGGGCGGCATTCTCACCGCAGCCCGGCTGAAGAGGGATCAGCCCCTGACTCTCGCGGAGTTTTCGCTTGAGGCCGCCCGCGGAATAGCGGATCAGCACCGTTGGATCGGGCGCCGCGAAATCGGCCAGTTCACCCGTGAGGTCCTGGGCAATGCCGCGGCCATCCATGTTGGACTGCCCGGCCAAGAGATAGATGGTGTAGTGCTTCCCCGCCTCGGGCTTCACCTCGGCGCGTGCCACGGCAAAAGGCGCAAGGGCCAGGGCGGCAATGGAAACAAACGTGAGGAGGTGTTGCATGGACGCAAGGCTACAGCGACCCCTCGGCCAGTGCAACGATTCGACCCTGATTGTGCGGCAGCCTACGCTGCGGGCAGGTAGATAACGGATTCACGGCTGTCGGCGAGGCTGTCGCCAGGCAGCCCTCGCATCATCGAGGTGATGACGCTCGTCGTCGCGCCATCGAAGTAGCTTCCAGCGGCGAAGGGAACATCGTGGACTGAGCACCTGCGCCGGGCGTACTGCCGAGCGCGCCCGCGGCCAGAACAAAGAACGTCCTTTCAAGCGAGGTCGTGGTTCCACTGGTGACCGTCCCAGTAGGAGGGGCCGTCGGGGGCGCGACGCCCTTCAGATCCTTGAACGGTATGCGAATGCGAGACTTTTGACCTTCGGTGGGGCTCCCGCCAGTTCGCAGACTGACAGGAGACTTGCCGATGGCGTTCCAGATGTCGATCCTGACGCTGCCCGATCGGAAATTGGCGAAGGCTCCCGAAGCGGTCTTGAGTCCCACGGCTGGCTTGTAAGCCTCCCATCCGATTCGACTGTCCTCGGCGAAGTAGCGAAAGGTCTCGACTCGGTCGTAGATGCCATCGCCGCCAAAGTCGTACGAAACCCGAGCCTGCGTGCCATTTGCGACCTGGGCGCCCGCGTCCACAAAGAATGCGAAATGAGTGGAGCCCGTGGGATCGTAAGTGCCGGTCAGCCCATTCATGGCAAACGTCATGGCATTGGTCGGTGTGCCATCAAAGTTTTTGCCTCCCGCTGAGGGAATGATCGTCGACCGGACAGTCGAGTCGGGTGTTTTGCTGAGCCCGCCAGAGGCCAGGAGAAAGAACACGCTTCCGAGTGGCGCGGGCGTGGGAATCGGTGGGGGTGGCGGCGGTGGCGGCGGTGGTGGCGGCGGCGGTGGCGGCGTGCTATGCGTGATCGTGGAGGAGTCGATCACTTGCCCGGCCTGGGTGATGAACTTGAACGTCAACTGCTGGCTGTCGCCCGTGACGAGCATGGCGCCGGCGTCGCCGTTATAGCGCACCTGGCTCCCCGGCACCGGCGAACCGAACGAGTACTTGCTCCCGCCACCGAGGCCGTTGACAAAATACGGGATGTTTCCGATACGGAGCCGTTCGTAGGTGTGGTCGTGGCCTGTGAGCACCGCGTCGGCGCCCCACTGCTCGAACGGCCATTGCATGTCCGTGTCGGAGCCGTGACTGCCTGACGAATAGGCCGCGTGGTGGAATGAAACGACTTGCCAGGCAGCCGTCGAGGCCGCCATCGTCTGCTTGAGCCACTGGCCCTGAACCGACGTTGGCGAAATCCCATCCGGCTCGTTGCTGTCGCTATCAAGCACGAAAAACTCGACCGGGCCCTTCGTGAAGTTGTAATACCGCTCGTTGCCCGGCAGCGTGAAGTAGTCGAGGTAGGGTTTGGCTCCTGCGGTACCCCAGTCGTGGTTGCCGAGGCTCGGGAAGAACCGGTTCGTCGGCGAACCAGCCCCGTAGCTGCCGGTATAGGATCCGATGAACTCGTGATAGAACTGGCCAATGTTCTTGTCGATGGTGTCGGCAGCACCTGAGCCGTAGTTGTTATCACCGGTCGTGACGATGAAGTCTGGCTGCCAGCTCTTGACGCGGCTTGCGACCTGGCCTTCGGCGGTCGAACCGGTGCCGAAGTCGCCGATCACCGCGAAGCTCACCCCGGACGCTGGCGGTGTCGCGGCCCATGCTCCAAGCGTCACCGATACCGACGTCGGCTTGCTGACGGTGAAATACGAGGCCTGATCGCCCTGGTCGGAGTACGGAAACGCGTAGACCCGTCCGCCCAGAAAAATGTCGGTGCCGTTGACCTTGCCCGTGTGCAGGAACTTCGCATAGAGGTTTGCCTTCTGGCCGGCTGGAAAGGCCTGCGTGGGATCAGACCAGAAGTCGGTTGTGGTGACGTAGCGCGACGGTCGTGGGACGCTCGCGACGCCGCGGGTGAGAGCCGAGACGACCTGGTTCTCGAGGTTGCCGAGGATGTCGGACCGGATGCCGGTTGCCCGCGCGGCGTTGTCGGCGAAGACGCCGTTGTTCGCAAACACCTGCTCGCCCGCGGACGGGACGCTCACCCACGAGGGCGGATTGCTTGGGCTGTACACATAAAAATGCTCACCGACGAAGGCCCCGCTGGTGCCGACAAAATCAATCACCCGAAAGCTGCGATTGTCGGCAGGGTTGGTGTGCGGCACGCCGTTGATCACATCCCGGCTTGCGACGGGGTTGTGCGTGGTGGCGATACCGACGAACGTGGAGCCACTTGCGACGAGCGTGAGCGGCGGCGGCGCAGTGAAAAAGCTTTGGATGGCGGAGTCGAAGTACGTGGCAAGCGGGTCAGTCGCTTTGCCAGGCATGGCCAGGTATTGCCCCGGCGCGATGATCCGATACGGGCTGCCCGAGGCGGCAGATTGCAGCAGGGGCCGGTAATCCTTGGCGGCCGGATCGGTGCTCTGGCTCAGGAACGTGGAGAAGGCTTGGAAGATGGCGTCTCTCGAGACGCCCGGCGTGACGCCCACCGGCGCTCCGTGTGCCGGCGTTGGCGCAGCAGTGAGCGTGATGGGGAACCCGAACTGATCGACCTGCGTGGTGTTGATATAGAGGTTGTCACCGGCGTCGTAGGTGAACTCGATGAAGTCGTAATACGGATTCGTCGTTGCATTCACGAGGGTCGGATTACTGGGCGCGGGGCGTGGCACAGTAAAATTCGACGAGACCGTGATACTTGGCCCGATAGTGCCCACGGTCATCACGATGGTCGCCGATGACAGCCCGCTCGAGGTGTCAGGCAGGGTCAGCGTCGCCGTTGTTCCACTGAAGCCGTAGGACGGCAGCGCACGGCCAGCACCGAGATCTTGAACCGGAGCCAATCGACCAGAGAACGAGTTGCCCGTGCCGGAATCCCGCTGGAAGTACGCCCACTGGCCCGTGGCGTTGTCGAGCCCGTAGAGGGCAAACTGCACGTTTGCGCCGGTCTGGTTCGTGAGCGTAAACGGGAGGCTCGCAAGCATGGCCCGTTGTTCGAGCCGCTCACAGGCGAGGCTGCCACGGCGACGCTGGTGCCGGGAAGACCGTTTTCGGGAGAGCAATGAGAACGATTCGCGCAGTGTCATAGCAGCCTCCAGTCCTCATTCCCCCTGACGATGCCCCCGGGGCATGCTAGGCCCGCCCTTGGCCCCACCGCAAGAAATGGGTCACCGACCTTGCTCAGCATCGGACCACCGTCGTGCGTGGTCTTCTGCTGGGGCTCAATGTCGCCCTCTTTCGCGAGCCCGCCGCACTGCATTCGACAGTACACCGCCGACGAAGGAGCCTCCGGGGATCGGGAAGAGCGGCCTTGGATGACGGCGCAGTGCCGATAATGCCTGGCCTTTTCGGGGGCCGCGATCATGCGATGTATGCTCACGGAATGTCCAGGTCGCAACTCATCCCCGCGCCAGAGTTTGCTCCACCGAGCATCGCGCATCTGAGCCCCGCTGACCGCATCCTCCTCTGGGCCCGCATGGTCGATGAGGGGGACCGTTTCATCTACGACGGGTTTCGCCGTCGCTACGCGACCGAAGCGGAAGTTCAGCAGGCAGTTGCCGAGTGGCTCGAACGGCGGTCCGCCGAGAGCACGCCGGCGAAGATCCGCATGCTCAAGGGCCGTCGGCCACAGGTACACGATGGCGAGTGAAGGCGTGCTGGCTACGCTCCGTGCCGGGTGGGAGGCGCTCGACGGCATCTCCGCCCTCAAGGCAGTGATCGGTGGCCTGGCACTCTCGGCGTGGAACCATGCGAGATACACCCGCGACGCCGACGTGCTCGTGGCGATCCCCGTGGACCAAGTCGATCGCCTTGTCGCTGCCCTGGCCGCGGCAGGGTTTCACCCGAGGCACTCACCGCCACTCCGGGTCATCGAAACCCAGGGCATCATCCAGTTCACGTTTCAGCCTCCAGGTTCACTGATGCCCTTCCAGCTCGACGTCCTGTTGGCAGAGACCGCCTTCCAGCAAGATGCGTTGGTCCGAGCCGTGCCACGTCCGCTTCCTGGCGATGAGGGAGAGGTGATGGTCGTGCGACCGGATGATCTCCTGGTCATCAAGCTCCTCGCCGGAAGGATCATCGACCGTGCCGACGCGGCGATGGTGCTCCGCGAGAACCGTGACTCGATTGACTTCGACCGACTCCACCGAGTGATCGCGGAGCAAGGCTTGTCAGAGGACTATCGGGCCACCTGGCTCGAGGCGTACCCCAGCGAGCCAGTACCTGATCTCAGTTGACACCCGCACGGCGCTCGTCAGCGAATGCGGTGACGGAGGGATGAGATCGGGAGGAGGCCGAAGTGGCGGGAGTCGCGGCTGACGGAGGGGAAGTCGCCGAGGACAAAGATTTTTCGTTCCCCGAGCGACCAGTGGTCGATGGCGTCCGCGGCCGGGCGATAGAGGATGTCTCGCCAGGTGACGACGCGGTCGAGCGTGGCACCTCCCTCGGCGGCCGTCAGGGCAACGGCAAGGCATGGGCTAAGGTTGTCGTCGTTCGTGTCGCTACTCACGTGCTCGGGCCACGGGCGCGCGACGTCCCAGGCCGCTGGCGCACCCGGCGGAAGACACACGGCACGCGTGCCTGCGGCCCATGCGTCTGAAACTGGCCAGACGACGGCGACGGCGTGGCCATCGAGTCGGCCTGCGACCACGCCATAGCGGCCCGCTGCTTTGATCCGCCACCTGATCTTCAGCGGGCCGGCCTCGGCCTGCACGCGCACGGCGCCTATGGCGACCGCTGCTGGCACAACGGTGACTTCAGCCGCAAAGCCGACGTCGTGCACCGGAAGCAGTATCCGGCTTTTTTCATGAGGGGCAAACGGGGCATCGTCGAGAATGAGGCTCGCTGGCAATGACCACGCCCGCGAGTCCAGGCTTTCAACGGCTACCACGACAGAGCCCGACTGCGCGAGTTCGCGCGGCGACTTGAGGATCATATTGCCATTGATCGCCAGATCGCCACCGGCGATCGACACGGTATCCCCTGGCAGGCCGATCACCCGCTTGAGGCCCACCGAGCCGTCGGGGAGTGTCGTCGTCCAGCAGTCGAACCGGCGAGGCTTCGCGAGCTGAGGCCAGCGGCAAAACCAGCCGGTCGAGACGACATCCCCCGGCATGAGGCCAGGCCCCATCGAGAGGCCGTCGACCACATACCGCCTCGGCACCGCAACGAAACCCGTCACCGCCGCCACAATCACGACGGCGGCAGCGACGCGGCGTATCACGGATCGATCCCCAGCACGCGTCGGATGCATCGGGCTACGCACACGCCTTAGCAGACCGTGGAAAACCATGGATGGCTTTTTCCACGGACAGTTAGACAAGGCCGTCCTTGGCCATTGTCCGCCGGTGCGTCAGCCGCCTACTCCTTGACGCGAGTCCACACGTGAAGCCACTGGCCGCTCTCGGGCGCCGTGGCGAATGCCGTCGGCCGAGGCTTGCCGGATGGAGCGAACACAACCCGAAACTCATCCCCATCGATCTCGTAGACACCCAGGCAGGTCTTGCCCTTGTTCGGGCCGCCTTCCTCGGTGATGTCGATTGTCTTGGGTTGCTTTGTCGGGTCCAGCTTCTGCGTGCCCGTGGATGTCGCTTTGCCAGGGAGCGTGACGGTGAAATGGTCGCCATCAAGAACGAGCTTCCCACCCTCGACATGCTCTTCCGAGAGCTGCTTTCCGTCCGCTTGCCACGCGGAGAGCTTCCACGTGCCTTGGAGCGTCTCCAAATCACCCGCCTGAGCGGCAGTCATCACCAGAGCAATCATCACGGACTGTGCTACGACCCATCGCATACGGCACCTCGTGGTAAGAAAAACTTTTCGTGTCCAGGCAAGGACAGGGACGGCCCAAAACCCCGCCGACAGTTTAGCCCACCGTGGCCCACTGATGCGTCTTCGCGCTTTTCAGCACCGCGTCGCAGATTTTTTGGGTTTCGAGCGCGTCGCGGAAGGTCGGATGGCAGGGCTGCTTCTTGGCATAGGCCTCGAGGAAATCCGCCACCTGATGCACGAACGAATGCTCATAGCCGATCGCGAGCCCCGGCACCCACCACTTGCCCATGTAGGGATGGTCGCCGTCGCTCACATGGATGCTCTTCCAGCCGCGTTCCGGCCCGGCGTCTTTGTAATCAAACACCTGGAGCCGGTGGAGATCATGGAGATCCCACTTGAGGCTCATGTTTTCGCCGTTGATCTCAAACGTGTAGAGCGCCTTGTGGCCGCGGGCATACCGCGTGCTCTCGAAGAGCCCGAGCGAGCCATTCTCAAAATGGCAGAGAAACGAGCAGGCATCGTCGATGCTCACAGGCTCCATCTTGCCGGTGAGTTGATGTTTTCGTTCTTTCACGAACGTCTCGGTCATGGCCGTGACGTCCTTCACCGATCCGTTGAGCCAGATGGCCGTGTCGATGCAATGGGCGAGCAGGTCGCCCGTCACACCACTACCCGCCGCCGCCGCATCGAGCCGCCAGAGGGCGGCACCGCCTTGCGGCAGATCGGCGTTGATCGTCCAGTCCTGGAGGAACTCGGCCCGGTAGTGGAACACGCGGCCAAGCCGGCCTGAATCGATGAGCTGCTTGGCGAACGTCACGGCCGGAATGCGGCGGTAGTTGTACCAGACGGTATTGGGCACGCCCGCCTTCTCAACCGCCGCGCACATCCGCTCGCCCTCGGCCGTGTCCATCGACAGCGGCTTCTCGCACAGGATCGCCTTGCCATGCTTCGCCGCCTCGATCGCGATCTCCGCATGAAGATTGTTGGGCGTGCAGATATCGACCGCGTCGATGTCGTCGGAGGCGACGAGCTTCCGCCAGTCGGTCTCGACCCGCTGATACCCCCAGCGATCAGCAAACGCTTTGGCTTTCTCCAGATCGCGAGCGGCGACGGCCTGGAGCACCGGCAGATACTCCAGATCAAAAAAATCCTTGACGCGGTTGTAGCCGTTGGAGTGGGCGCGGCCCATGAAGCCGTAGCCGATCATGCCGATGCGAAGCGGTTTTGCCATTGAGTGAGATCCTTCAAGGAGTCAGGTGATCAGAGTATTTCGGAGTGGGCCGACGATGGGCTGTCACTTCTCTTCCTTCCAGCCGTGGGCGTCGCGGACCGCGATCATGGTTTCGAGGATGGTGTTCCAGGTTTTTGGATTCTCGAGCATGGCGTTGGGGAACATGCAGCCGTCCCAGCAGATGTGCTGCATGCCTCGGTCGGCCGCTCCTTCGAGCCAGAGCCCCGAGCACTTCACGATGTCGAGCTTGCCATTGGGATCATCCGCCGGGCAGTGCTTTCCGGTTTTGTCATGGGCCCCAGCCCCGTGGACTTCCCCATCGTTCTGGGCCACATGGAAATCGATTGTCCAAGGCCGCAGCTTTGAGACCATCTCTTCATACGCGGGCCAGAACTCGGCTTCGGTGTAGCCGGGCTTCACGAGGGCATGCTCGGGGGCGTTGTAGCCCAGGAGATAGAGATAGGTGTGGGCGAGGTCGGCCTGGAAGCCGAGCACGTCGGGCATGCCGACCTCTTCGAGCAGGTCGAGCATGTCCTTCCAGGAATGCATCCCCGCCCAGCAAATCTCCCCTTCGGCGGCCAGCCGCTGGCCATGATCCTGGGCGATCTTCGCGGCCTCGCGGAAGGTCGCCGCGATCTTCGCCGTGCTGACCTGCGGATCCTCCCGCCACTTCGCCACGCCAAACTCCGCCGAGTCGATGCGGATCACGCCATACTTCCGCACACCGTGCTTCTCGAAGATGCCCGCGATACGACAGGCCATCTTCACAGCCGAGAGGAACTTCCCGCGGGCTTCCGCGTCGCCCATCGCGGAATCACCCACCGTGCCCGGCCAGACCGGGGCCACGAGCGACCCGACCGAAAAACCGTGGGAGGCGATTGTGTCGGCGATGGCCGACAGCTCGGCGTCGGTGGCCTCAGGGTTCGTATGCGGCAGAAACAAAAAGTAGTCGATGCCGTCAAACTTCTGGCCGTTCACTTCGGCCGCGGCCGTCAGCTCGAGCATGCGATCGAGCGAGATCGGCGGCTCCTGGCCGGCGTCGGTGCCCTTGCCAACGAGGCCGGGCCACATGGCGTTGTGGAGTTTCGGGAAGGTGTTCATGCCCGCTTTCCGTGGAGGGGGAGGTCGTCGTGGACGTCGGGGCCGAAGTAGCGAAGCGCGACAAGCGGGCCGGGGCCTGTGTTCTCCACCACATAGCCAGCCTTGGCGGCCTCGGCCGAAATGAAGAGCTCGTCGGCGGTCATTTGGCCAAACCGAATAAGCGTGGGCGTGGCGACGTCGTGAGCGCCCACCTTGCCTTCGCCTTGCACCGTGATCCAGCCGCTGGCGCCTGAGTCGTTGATCGTGATCTTCGCGCCCGGCTCGAGCGTGAGCTCCTTGGCACTGAAGAGCTGCCGGCCGTCGATGCGGCCGTAGACGATCCAGCGGTCGGTCGCCCCCGGAGTGCTTCGCTTCTCGTCCACGATCGGCTTCAGAAAATTGCTCTCTTTGTAGTGCGTGTCAACGTTCTTCTCCCAGTCGAGCTGGCCGATGATGAAGTCGAGATCGTGGTGCTTTTCCTTGGGCATGTCTTTGACGAGCAGGCTCCACGGCACCGCCCGCCCTTCGACGAGCGATTGGAACATTGCAAAGACGTCGCTGCCCCACTGCGGCTCGTAGGTGAGCAGCGATCCCGGAGCATGCAGCACGCCCGGCGGGATCAGCCAGCCGGTGCCCCTCTCCAGGCGGTAGGCCTTGGCCAGATCGATGATGCCATTGTCGCCGCGGTTCCAGTTCTCGAGGCAGCGGCGGACGTCTTCCTTCGTGGTGCCCGGCTCGAGCCCCATGAAGGTGTACGGAAAATGGTTGTCGCAGTTGTTGTACTGCGGCGGGAAGTAGTAGCTCTCGGGCTTGCCTTCGTGGCCCACCAGCTTGGCGTCTTCAAAAGACTGGTGCATGTGGTGCGGGATCGGCCCCATGTTGTCGAAGAATTTTGAATAGACGGGCCACTTGGCGTACTGCTTCCAGATCGCGTCGCCCACGAGTTTTCCTTTGCCTTCGGCGACGGCGTCCTTGAGCAGAAACCGCTCGCCCTCGAAGACGCACCAGGAGAGGCCCTCGTCGGGCACGCGGCCTTCATTCGCCGCTTCGGTCGTGCTCGCAAACCACCGCTCGTCGATGCCGCCACGGTCGAGGCCGTAGGAGTAGTAGTCGTCGGGATGGAGCCGCACCCGCTTGCCAGGATGCAAAAAGCTTCGCGGCACCCACGTGGGCGAGAGTCGCAGGATGCCCTTGCCGGCATCGAAGGCGCGGTCGAGCGACGAGCCGACATTTTTTGACTCGGGCAGCCGACCGGAGGCGGGAAGGTCTGCGGAGACACGGAGAGCGGTAGCAGTGGCCATGAATGAACCCCTGAGCGGCGAAATCTCTGCGACAAGAGATGTTGTTGTACGGGCCGTCCGAGAGCCCCGCAAGGAGCGGCGAGGGCACCCGCGGGGTCACCAATCCGTTGCTCATAGAAGCCCCCGGCGCCAGCCGGGGGGCTGCGGGTGGAAGGCCACCCAGTTCTCTATTCCAAGCGGGCTCGCCCACCATCCCGCAGTCCCCTCGCTACCACGAAGGGCTACCACGAAGGGCTTCCATGAAGGGCAGAGGCGACCTATCTCCAGGACGACTAGAATCGGTCACGCGAGGGAGAGCCCGAGACGAAGCTCACCTCGCTTGGAGCTTCGGCCACGATGCGATCGACACGATGGGGCGACGGGAGCAGGGCGGGATGGATCGTCGCGTTCTTTGCGGCCACCCAGTCGGTCGCGGTGCTGGCGGCTGAACCGCCGGCCACGCGTGCGATCGCTGACCATGTTCTGGCTGCGACGGTCGGCATTTCGGCGAAGGCTGCAGACGGCTCCTCGTTCACTGGCACCGGCAGCGTCATCACGCCCACAGGCCACATCCTCACCTCCACGAGCGTCGTGCCGCCCGACGCCACCGAGATCAAGGTGATGTTTCCCGGCTTCGTGCCCCGCAACGGCACGCTCATGGCGAGTGACGCTGGCCTCGCTGCCAGCCTCGTGAAAGTGGACGCCCACGATCTGGCCTTCCTGCCGATCGCGCGGGAAATGCCGCCCCTCGGCAGCGTCGCATACACCGCAAGCGACGTGGACCGCGTGCTGCTCACCAACGGCCGCGCGTCGTTCAGCCGCGGCATCGTCAGCGGGCTCTATGACGTGGCGAAGCAGGGCGAGTCGCTCTATTCGGGAAACGCCATCGAGACGACCGCCGCCGTAAACCCCGGCTCCGATGGCGGCCCGCTCGTTGACTCGATCGGCCGGCTTTGCGGCGTGATCAGCCTCGGCGTCGCAGCGCAGCGCTGGCAGGGCGTGGCCGTGCCCACCGCCGTCCTTGTGAAAAAGTTTTCGGCGCTCACGTCGAAAGATGTGCCGCTCGTATTTGACCCGCCGGCCGATCTCGCGAGCGATCCGGCCACGGTTCAGGCCACTGAGAAGGCCGCATCGCTCGGCCGTGTCGCGACTTCGGTGGCGCCCTGCCTTGCCGGCATCGAGGTTGCCCGCACGTTCCTCCCCGAGGAGTTGCCACGGATTTCCTGGGATGAGCGCCGCCGGGCAATCAAGAACTACGACAAGCTCTCGAAGGACGACCAACAAAAACATTTCGCCGAGTTTGCCAACGTCGCTCGGGCGTTCGAGGTGAACCAGCTCCTGCGGCGGCCACCCGGGCCGGTGACAGGCCTCGTCATCTCCCCCGACGGCTTTGTGCTGACGAGTCTTTTTAATGTTGGCCTCGACACTGCGTTCGTTGCCAAAGCGACCGGCAAGCCGCGGGAGTTCGACGCGAATACGCCGATTGAGAAGCTGCTCGCCGATCCGAAGGGTGGCTTCAACCGCCAGCCCAACGAGATCAGGGGCGTGACGGTGATCCTCCCAAGCGGTGAACGTCGCGAGGCCAAGGTCGTCGCCACACATGAGCCGCTCGGCGTGGCGCTTCTGAAGATCGACGCCGAGGGCCTCGCCGCCTTCGACCTCGCAGACGCTGGAACCTCGCCGATGCTCGGCGACGCCGTAGCCGTCGTGGGCGTGGCTCCCGGTAGCCCGCAGGCGTACACGTTCAACAACGGCATCGTGAGCGCCCCGTCTCGCAACCGTGGCTATCTCTTTCAGACCGACGCCCTCATGAACTACGGCAACTCAGGCGGCCCCGTCATGGATGCTGCGGGCAACTTTCTTGGCATCGCCACCGCACCGATCGAGCCCGACACCATCCTCGGCCGGCTCGTGCCGCCGCCGCAGCTCATGCGGTGGACACGGGCACCCAACTCGGGCGTAGGCATGGTAGCCCGCGCCGATCGGATCAAGGCAGTGATCGATGCGATGAAGGAAGGTCGATCGTTTGACCGCATTCCGGGGCCGTTCCTTGGTGTGGTTCCCGACATGGACCGGGCGTTTGGCGAGGATGTCGTGCTCGGTGGCGTGGCGCCGGGCTCACCGGCCGACAAAGCAGGGCTCAAGAAGGGGGACCGCGTGCTCGAGTTTGGCGGCGTCGAGCTCAAGACCTGGCGCGACCTCACCGATCGCATCGCGGCGAGCACCGCCGGTGACATGGTCACGCTCCTCATCCAGCGGCCGAGCCGTGGCCCACGCCTCGTGGTGAACGGCCGTGATTTCGAATCGCTCGAGGACATCCAGCGACTCAAAAAAACACTCCGTCCCGGTGACACGTTCGAGGGTGTCCTTTCGAACGACGACACGCGTGAGATCGAAGTCGTCCTGGAGGAGAACAAATGACGTTTTTTGAAGCGGGGATGGACCGCATCCGGCAGTGCGTTCTCAGGATGGCAGTGGTGACGGCGAGTGTCATAGCGGCCGGCCATGGGATGGCCGCGCCAGCCGCACCGGCTGTTGATCTCACCGAGCTGTGCATCCGCGTGCGTCCTGCGTTTGTGTTCATCGGCGGTGGCAGCGGCGTTCTCATTCGGTCTGATGGGCTCATGCTCACCAATGACCATGTCATCGGCCGCAAACGGTCGTTCACGGTGCGGATTGGCGACGGTCGTTCGTTCAAAGCAAAAGTGCTTGGCACCGATCCCGTCGGTGACCTTGCCGCCCTCAAGCTCGATGTGCCCGAAGGACAGACGGTGCCGTTTCTCGAGCTTGGTGATTCCGATGCCTTGAAGGTGGGTGACGAGGCCCTCGCCGTTGGCAATCCGTTTGCCTTGGGCGTGCTCGACCAGGCTCCGACCTTTACGGTGGGCATCGTCTCCGCACTCAATCACACCCAGGGCACATACACCGAGTGCATCGTCACCGACGCCGAGGTGAACCCGGGCAACTCGGGCGGGCCGCTCATCACGATGGCTGGCCAGGTGGTCGGCATCAACGGCCAGATCAGCACCCGCTATGGCCTGCGGAGTAACACAGGTCTTGGTTTTGCCATCAGCGCCCGTCAAATAAAGCTCTGGCTGCCGCGGCTCGAGGCGGCAGAGGGCGGCGAGGTGAAACACGCCCGGATTGCAGGGCTTGAGTTTGGGAAGGCGGAGGCGGTGTCGGCGAAGAGCGTTGTCGTCAAGGACGTGGCCGACGGCTCCCCGGCTGCGACGGCGGGGTTTGAGCGGGGCGATGCGATCGTTGAGATCGGTGGTGCCCCGGTTGCCAACGCCCTACGGCTTCGGGGCCTTTTGGGAATCTATCCGGATGGCCACCGTGTGCCGGTGAAGGTGCGACGAGGCGACGGCCACGCGGTGCTCGAGGTGACGCTTACGGCACCGGAGCGGGCGAAGCTCGGCCTCGAGCTTGTGCGCCCCCGCGGGGATGATCTTGCTCCGCGAGTCGAGCGCATCGAAGAGGATTCCGCCGCTGCTGCCGCGGGGCTCGAGAAAGGCGACGTGATCATCGAGTGGGCCGGTCAGCGGCTCGAGTTTTCGAGCCGTGACGAGCGTCGCGGCTTCGATCGGATGCTCCGCACGTCGGTGAATGTCGGCGACATCATCCCCTTGAAGGTGAAGCGTGACGACGGCGAGGGTGGCTCCGCCGAAGTCGACCTCCGCCTCGTGGCAAAGTAGGCACGCTACCGTGCCGCGATAACGTGCTCAGCCCACGATCGCGGCGGCTCACGCCGCGCGGCGGGTCAGGAGCGAGGCGTATAAGTGCGCGATATTCGCGGCCGCTCCTCGCTCGCGTTCGATATCGACGCGCCTAGGCTCGCGGCCCAGCACGAGGCGGTAGGCTTCGGAAATTGCGCCGGGCTCGAGTGCCCCGACGGATGGCTCTCGTAGCGCCTCGGGATCACATGCTCGCAGGACTGCCCCAGGCGAGCCTCCATCGCTGGCGTAGTCAGAAAAGTCATCGTCGAAGAGCCGCGCACGCTCGGGAAAATACCGGTGGCGGATCTCCTCGTTCTCCTGCTCATAGGCCGCCATGACCTGCTCGGCCCATCCCCGTCCCGGCATCAGGCCGCGGCCGGTGTGATGCTGGAGGAGATGGTTCCTGAGGTCGATTGGAATCGGGATCGGCTGGGGGTTGCGATATTTTCGACGATTCAAGAGCCGACGCAGGAAGAAGACGAACCCGCGACGATTCGCCTCTTCTCGTGCGGCCAGTCGCGCCCCGAGCTCAAGCAAGAGCGATTGAGCGGTCGCGTCGAGGCTCTCATTGGTGCGCACGGGCATTGAATACCGCTCGTCAGATGGGATGCCGGCGGCGACGCGGAAGTCGGCCTCGAGATCCCCTTCGGCAAACGCGGCTTTGTCAAAAATCCGCACGACGAGGTTGTCGCGGCCGACGGCGCGTTCCCAGGAGTCGAGCATCCGAAGATAGCTACGGTGCTTGATCTGGTGATCGCAGAACGCAGGGCCGGGATGACTTTGCTTCAGCCGCTGGCCCCAGAGGCTCAGGATGAGTCGGTCCTGCCGACGGATGTAGGCAACCACCCGGATGCCACCAAACCTCGGCCGGAGCATGTCGGCGAGCCGCTGCACCTCGTGGTCTTTGAGCGTCAGGAGCATCTCGTGCGAGAAGAGCATGGCCCGCGCGTCAGGCGGCAGCGCCGCCACCTCGTCGGCGAGTCGGCGTTCGAGGTCGCGCCGGAATGCAGGCACCTCCGTGCCATCGCGAATTCCCGCTTCCCGTCGAGGCTCGGTCTCGATCCAGCGGTTGTCGAGGCCATAGCACGATAGCCGGCTGTCGTAGTGCACCACGCGGGTGACGGCAGAGAGCCAGAAGCCATGCTCGCGCAGAAGCTCGGCGTCGCGCGTGATCCATTCCTGGATCGAGGTCGAGCCACATTTCATGTCGCCGATGTGAAGGATGGCTTGCATAACTTCGGCACGTATCGGGGCGTCGCTTTTCGTCGGTGTCTGTCAGGCAGCGCGGCGGCGCCGCTCGAGCCCCTTGGCCGGCTGCATCGCGAATCGCACGAGCTCGTCGGTGTAGTCACGCCAGGTGGGCCAGCGGGCCTTCTTGGCCTCGCGGGTGAGCTTTGCCAGCGCGGCCGGATTATCGATGAGGTCAGCGATGGCCTCGGCGATCGCGGGCACGCTCTCGGGCTCGACCACCCGGCAGCCACCGGTCTGATCGGCAATCTCCCGCATGCTCCCGCGATCGCTCGTGATGCAAGGCCGCCCATGCCGAAGGCTCTCGATGATCGGGAGCCCAAAACCCTCGTCGAGCGAGCAGTAGATTGTGAGGGCCGACGCAGCGTAGAGGCCACGCAGTTCGCCATCGGAGACGCTTTCCCGCAGCACGAGGTCGTGGCCCGACGCGGTCGCCTCATCGAAGGCAGACCGGAACCGGCCGTTGAGCCAGCCCGCATTACCGACAAAGACGCCGGTGAATTGGCTTCCTGCCAACTGGGCAAGACGCATCGCGTCGAGGATGCGGAGATGATTCTTTCGCGGTTCGACAGTGCCGACGCAGAGGACGGCGGGCCGATCAAAGGCCACTGGCACCGCGTCAGCGCCGTCCGGCAGATCCGCCCCGAGGGCATGCACAGCAAGGGTCGGCTGCTGCCGTGACGGCATCATTGAAAGAATGCTCTCGAGATGTTCGCGCACCGTGTGGCTGATGCACGAGACCATGTTCATATCACGAGCGAGACTGAGCGAGCGAAGGTACATCGACAGCGTGCTCGAGGCGAAAAATTCCGGAAAGCGGATCGGGATCGCGTCATAGAAGATCATCGTCGAACGCGCCGGTGTTGACGCGGAGACGAGCCGCACCGCATCGACATGGTCGTCGCCCACGACGAGCTCGGGCAGAAGAAGGGAGTCGCGCCAGAGGAACACCGACGGCTGCACCGGTCGCGCACGATGGGCTTTTTGCCGATGACGACGCAGGGTCCGCTCGATCTTCCGTGTGGGCCAGAGGGCGGCACGCTGGAGCATGTGGATCGTAGATCGTGCAGAGGATGAGCCCGGCAACGGGTCGTCTTTCGGCAGCGGCGCCTCCATCACGACGAGACGCTCGATCTCCGCTTCGGTCAGCGGCGTGAAACAATGGGTTCGATCGGACCACCGGACGAGCATGCCGGTCGGTGCGACCTCGGAAAGATGCCTCGCAATGCTTCGGACAATCCGTTGGATGCCGCTCGTGTACGGGACTCGGACCGTCTCCGACACATCCACGGCGAGCCCCGGTGATTCGAGGGGAACGAGCGTGGCGGCGGCCTGCGGTGAGGCGTTGAACGCTGGGCTGTCGACGATCGCTCGGTAGAGTCCAGCAACCGAGCCGGCATCGTGCGCCGCGCGAAGGTCGGCCGCCAGCATGGTCGTCGGCACCCGGCAATGGAATGCCTGACTCAGCACGTAGGCAATCGACCCCCAGGCCTGCTCTGCCTCGGGACCATCGGTCACCAGCAAGAGCTTGTCGAGCACCCGTCGCACAAACGGCATGCCGTGCGCTGCGGCCAGTCCCAGCGCGGTGCAGACAGTCTGGCACCGCTGCTCAAGAGCGATTGATCGGGCTTGTTGCCAACTCATCGGGAGGCGTTCCGGGGGCGATCCAGGCGCGGCACGGGCCGCGGGAGCGGGGAGATAACAGGATCGTTACGTCGCCTCAAGGCCGCCCTCCACCTCGCCATGCGGCGAGCGGGAGGGCAGAATCACAGGCGATGCCATCCTGCCCAGATTCCGCCGCAGCCCTCGCCGACCTCGCAACACGGCTCGAGGGCGAGCTCCGAGCCGACTCGGTAGCCAAGGCGATCTACGCAACCGACGCGTCGGAGTACCAGGAGCGTCCGCTCGCGGTGGCCCTGCCGGCAAGTGAGGCGGACATGCGCGAGATCGTGCGGTTTGCCGCGGCGCACCGGATCCCGCTTGTGCCACGAGCGGCGGGTACATCGCTCGCAGGGCAGGTGGTGGGTGGCGGGATCGTGGTCGATAGTGGGCGGCATCTCCATCGAATCGTCGCCCTTGATGTGGGCCAGCGGCGCGTGCGAGTGCAGCCCGGCGTCATCCGCAACGAGCTCAATCGGTTCCTCGCGCCGCACGGCCTCTTCTTCGCCCCCGAAACCTCCACGGCCGGCTGGGCGATGATCGGCGGCATGGTGGGGAACAACTCCTGCGGATCCAACTCCATCGCCTGGGGCACGACCCGCGATCATCTCGTTTCGGCACGTGGGTTTTTGGCGGATGGCAGCGAGGCGACATTCGGGCCGGTCACCGCCGCCGCGTTTGCCGCGAAGTGCAGCGGCGGCGACTCACTTGAAACGCGGCTGTATCAGATGGCCCGCGACATGCTGGGCGACGTGGCCACTCGCGAGACAATCCGCGCGGCCTTCCCGCGCCCCGAGGTGACCCGCCGCAACACGGGCTACGCACTCGACTCGCTCATGGATGCGTCGCCCCTCGACCCCGCGAGCGACAACCCTTTCAACTTTTGCAAGCTGCTCGCCGGCTCAGAAGGCACGTTGTTTCTCGGCGTCGAGTACGAGCTCAATGTGATCCCGTTGCCACCGCCTGGGGCGCTGCTGTGCGTTCATTGCGAGAGCGTGGCTGAGGCGCTTGCGGCAACCGTGATCGTCATGCGGCCCGACCGCGCCGCCGATGCCCGCCCCACCGCCTGCGAGCTCATCGACAAAAAAATCCTCGACTGCACGCGAGACAACCTCGAGCAGTCTCGCAACCGCTCGTTCGTCGTGGGTGATCCGGGGGCCGTCCTCGTCGTGGAGATGCGAGACGCCGACGCGGCCGCGCTCCTCCAGAAACTCCGCGGCGTCGAAGGCGAGCTGCGGGCGGCTGGTCTCGGCTATGCCACTCCGCTGCTCGCTGGCGCAGACGCCCAGAAGGTGTGGGAGCTGCGCCGGGCTGGCCAAGGGCTCATCAATAATATGCCGGGCGACGCCAAGCCCCGCGAGATCGTCGAAGACACAGCGGTGGCGGTGAGTGATCTGCCGGCCTACATCGCCGAATTCGATCGGCTGCTCGCCGAACGGTACGGCATCGACTGCGTTCACTACGCCCATGCCGGGGCCGGTGAGTTGCACCTGCGTCCTCTTTTTGACCTTCATTCACCCGAGGGGCTGGCGATGTTCCGAGGCGTGGCGACGGACGTCGCCGCCCTCGTCAAAAAATACCGCGGCTCACTCAGCGGCGAGCATGGAGACGGCCGGCTGCGAGGGGAGTTCATCCGGTTCATGGTGGGCGAGGAGTGCTACGCGCTTTTTAAGCGGGTGAAGGCGGCCTTCGATCCGCAAGGCATCTTCAATCCGGGCAAGATTGTTGATGCCGTTCCGATGGATACGTCGCTGCGGATTCTGCCGGGTGAGGCCGAACCGCATCATGAGACTGTCTTTCGGTTTGCCGATACGGGCGGCATCCTGCGGGCCGCCGAGAAGTGCACCGGTGTTGGCCAATGCCGAAAGCCCGCGTCGGCCGGTGGCACGATGTGCCCAAGCTACATGGCCACGCTCGATGAGGATCACACAACACGGGCGCGGGCCAACGTGCTGCGGCAGGCCCTCGCCGATCCGTCGGCCAGCCCCTGGCTGCGGCCCGAGGTGGCCGCGGTCATGGACCTTTGCCTGTCGTGCAAGGCGTGTAAGAGCGAGTGCCCGTCGAATGTTGACATGGCTCGGCTCAAGGCTGAGTGGCAGCAGCACTGTCATGATGCGACAGGCGTGCCGTGGCGAAGCCGGCTTGTGGCGCGGTCGGCCGCGGCGATGCGCCGGGCTGCCATCGCGCCGTGGTTGTACAACTTTGCTGTCGCGACGCCGGGGATTTCTAGCGTCGTCAAAAGGGTGATGGGGTTTGCCCCGGGGCGTTCGCTGCCACGGCTTCCCCGCACAACGTTTTCCAGGTGGTGGAGGCAACGCGGTGGGAATCAAGGATCGGGCAAGCTCGGCCGTGTTCCCGGCCACCTGGGCCGTGTGTATTTCTTTAACGATGAATTCACTGACACGCTCGACGCCACGATCGGCATCAAAGCGGTCGAGCTCTTGGAGCGGCTCGGCTGGGAGGTGGTGTGCCCAGAGCATGTCGACAGCGGGCGGGCGCAGCTCTCGAAGGGGCTCGTCCGCGAGGCTCGTGATCTCGCAGCCCGGAACGTAGAACTGCTCTCGGGGATAATCTCGGCCGACGAACCGCTCGTGGGGATCGAGCCGTCGGCGATTCTGTCGTTTCGCGACGAGTACCCCGATCTCGTGCCCGAGCGGCTGGCGGAGAGAGCGACAACGCTTGCGAAGAGCGTGCTTGATATACATGAGCTCCTCGCACGTGCGGCGGCCGACGGCCGGATCGGCCCGGATGCCTTTGATGACGAGCCCCGGACGATCCTCGTCCACGGCCACTGCCACCAGAAGGCGCTGTCGAGCATGGACGCCACACTGGCCTCACTCTCGATCCCGCGGAACCACACCGTGAGCCTGATCCCGTCGGGCTGCTGCGGGATGGCCGGCTCCTTCGGCTACGACCGCGACCACTTTGAGCTGTCCATGAAAATTGGCGAGCTGGTGCTGTTTCCTGCAGTACGGTCCGCCCCCACAGGCTCCATCATCGCCGCTCCTGGCACGAGCTGCCGTCATCAGGTGGCCGACGGCACGGCCCGCCACGCCCTCCACCCGGCCGAGATTCTCCACGCGGCCTTACGGTAGCCCAACCGAATAGGCCCGCATCACGGTCGATCTGGAAGTGATCGCTGGGCCCGGTACTGGCTCGGCGAGAGGCCGACCTCGCGCCGAATAATCTCGGAGAGCCTCGCATTCGATCCGAACCCGGCCAGCTTCGCGATCTCTTGGATTGATCGTGGGCCCTCGGCCAGCTCCCGCCAACGCATCGCGGGCTTGTTACCGGAAGCTCACGTCATTGCCGTGGTGAATGTCGATGGAAAGACGTGGGTCGTCGTACGCCCGTTGCACGACTCGCCCGCCGCTGCATCGTGGGCCATGCCTGGCGAAGACTGGCGGGCAGTTTTGACTCGGCCTGACGGTTCGCTCGGGTTTGCAGATTTCGCTCAGCTTGTTGAACGGGCGACATTGGCCGACGTACCGGACATCGCGCTTCCCAACGCTGGCCGTCCCATGCGATGGCTCGATCTGTTGGGCTGGCTCGCCCGCGACCATGATTGCCGCTATCGCGTTTACAACGAATGGCGCGAACCAGATGCCGATTCAGGAACCGGTAAACTTCACCGCGATGACGCTTCGTTTCTGCTCCGGCTTGTCATGGGCTTGGTCGATCCCCACGAACGACCACTTATTGAGGCTCACCGAAATCTATTGGTCGAGCAAGAACAAACGAAGACTCGTATTGGCCGACTGACTCGCTTCATCGAAAACACGTTTCCACTGTTGCGAACTCGATTGGGCCTGACCGAAGCGGATTGCGGCGATGATCAGCAATTCGTCGGCGGCCTGTTTGCAACTCGTGCCCGCGAGAAAGTCACGACACAACAACGCTCCCTGCGCCGACTGAGTGCCGAACTGAAAGCCGGATCGAATGTCGATGCCTTGTATCAGGAATCTGTGAAAGCGGCTCAAGCTCGCGCCGTTGCCGAAAAGGAATTTGAGCGGGTCACCGGCCTGAAAGACCACGCCGCAACCGAGCTTAAGCAGGTCGAGCAGTCCAGTCTTGCCGATTTCTACCGCACCTTCGCACCGACGCTGAACTGCCCCGCCCAGCCATGTCCGCTCCGACCGACGCCGTCAATGGTGTGCCACCGCGCCGGCGTTCCTGCCGGTGCGGCCGATCCCCCAGGCCGATCTGGCCGCGCTCACCGAGCGGGTCCGCCACCGCGGAAGCATCGACACGGCTCCGAACCGCCGAGAA
>Ga0105044_10001474_pt1 | contig 31447 bp, 30 predicted proteins | sample MAT01_FD_78092 | JGI IMG/M metagenome (GOLD analysis project Ga0105044, IMG submission 78092) | Freshwater microbial communities from Lake Fryxell liftoff mats and glacier meltwater in Antarctica - MAT-01 | ecosystem: Environmental > Aquatic > Freshwater > Ice > Liftoff microbial mat | place...
AAAATTTGCTGAATCCTGTATTGATGAAGAAACACGGCTATTGATGCAGGAAATAAAGAAAATTGTTATTGCCAGAAAACACAAACCATTTCAGCCTCAGACAAAAGCCCATCAGCAGTTTCTTATTTCTCATTTTGAAAAAGCAAATGTTTTACAGAAAAAATATCCCTTTTTGAAATTGGAAGATGAGTTAGTTTATTTTTCTCAAACCTGAGTTAACCGATAACTCGTTTTGTGATGATAAATCTCTCCCGGCCTTAAAATAGTATTCGGGAAATGCGGTATATTAATAGCATTTGGATGAATATGAGTTTCTAAACACAATCCGGATAGCGGACGATATATTGTTTCATTCTTTCCTTTCACTTGTGGTATCCATTTCCCTGAATAAAGATGTACAATAGGTTCAGTTGAATAAATCTTCATGTAAAGACCAGATTGAGCTGACCTTACTTCCGCTACCAATGAGTCTTTGTTTACATCAACTACAAAACTCTTGTCATACTCTTCAATCTTTTTTAGTCCTTCTCCGATTTTTACAAATTCGCTGAAGTCTAACGGTGTACCTGTAACAGGAGATATGCCTCCGGTGGCAACAAGATTCTTATCCTGGTCAAGTACTGCAGACCCGTAGATTTTTACTTCATGATCTTCAATAGTTCCTTTCCCGTTATTCAAATTAAAATAGCCATGATGAGTAAGGTTAACAACTGTTGCTTTATCACAAGTGGCTTTATACTCGTAGCTTAATTCGTTTTCTTCAGTTAATACAAACTTTACCGTTACTTCTAAATTTCCAGGAAATCCTTCTTCACCATCTTTGCTGATATACTTTAATTCAATCCACTGATGGGGCGTTTCTCCCTGCGCAAGAAACTTCCAAACTTTTCTGTCAAACCCTGCTTCACCACCGTGCAACTGGTTATTACTCCTGTTTTTTGTAAGATGATATTTTGTGCCGTCTATTTCAAACTCAGCATTTTTTATCCTGTTGGCATGGCGGCCAACGGCAGCTCCAAACCACGGATACTCTTTCAGGTAGCCTTCACCGAGGTAATCTTCTATTTTGTCAAAACCAAGTACAATGTCATTTACTTCTCCATTAGCCAGTTTTATTTTAAAAGATGAAATAATAGCACCATAGTTAGTAATACAAACTTCAGTACCTGTTGCATTTCGCAAGGTGAACAGATACACCTCTTCCCCTGTCGTATGCGTAAAACAATATTGGCCGGCCATGTTATTCATGCTTAAAATTATAATGGTTGCTCAAAAAATCTTCCAGCTTTTGTAATAATATCAATTGATTTTTTGCCCGGTCAAAATTCTGGTCTGGATTGCTGATGCGGTAATATACATCACCGTTCAGATAATCAGTTAAAAAACGCAGTGCCTGCATGTAAATTATAAGCAAGCCTGAATAGTGAATATATTTTTTTTCGGCTTCGGTTAATTGGTTGCCTATTACATCCAGGTAGCCTGATATGATAGCATCGTAAAAATTTTTCCGGATACCAATGTTGTTAAAATTTGTACTGTTTTCTTCTTCATTACAGACCATGGAACGTATCATATCACCAAGATCAGAAAAGAAATAACCGGGCATTACAGTATCAAAATCTACCGGGCAAATCACTCTGCCGGTTTTATTGCTGAAAAGTACATTGGCAATTTTTGCATCATGGTGCATCACCCGTTGCGGAAACTCACCTGATTCAGCCACTATCTCATAGAAATGCTTATATCTTTCCCTTTGTTTCAGCTCCTGTATAAGTGGTAATGCCTTTGCCATCCGCTCATACAATTCTCCCTTGATCGCTTCTTCAAATTGTTCGTACCTCAGGTTAAGATTATGAAATCCCGGAATAACTTCTTTTAGATTCGATACATTGAAGTCTTCAAAGGCAGCCGTAAACTTTGCAAAGGCTTTAGCAGTAGCTTTTGCCTGTGCAGGTTTTTCGGCAACAGCAAACATCCGGGCATCTTCAATAAATTCAAAGGCCCTCCAATAGTTTTCCTTCTTGTCAACAAACAAAGTTACCATCCTGCCGCAATGCTTTGGAGATGGCAACCGTAACCCGGTAAATTCAAATTCAGCATACTGCCAAATGCGGATATAGTTTTCCTGTACCTGTTCAGGGTGGGTAAATACTGTTTTATTGATTTGCTGGAGTAAAAAATCAGCCTTGGGCTGACAACTGATTTTATAAGAGTGATTGATTAAACCACCACCAACGGGTTCTATCCTTATCTCACCGGCAGAATGGTGAGGCAGAGAAGATTCATAAGTAGTAAAAGCGGTTAAAACTTCCTGAGGTATTTGTTGCTTCATAATTCAACTACTGTACTTCTTGTGCAGGCTATTGAATACTGAATGTAAGGCTAAATGAAATTTAAAATCGTTACAATCGTTTGCGGGAAATTTAATCTCATAGCTCAATGTATTCTATCACCCCGCACTTCAAGGTTTTTTATTATTTCTGCTTCATAGTCTAACCATTCCTTCCACCGGTTGCGGACCTTTTCTTTGTCAACATATGTTTCGGCCAGTTCGATGAACAGGGTATAATGCCCCGCTTCACTTTCCATAAAGCGGCGATAGAACTTTTGCATGTATTCATCATTCAGTCCTTCGCTTAATCGTTTGAACCGTTCGCAGCTTCTGGCTTCTATCAAGGCCATCGTTAACATCTGGTCGAGAAAACGGTCGTTGATATGTCCGCCTTTTCGTTGAAAAAGCAATAAAGCATTCACATATTCGTCTTTGCGCTGCTTGCCCAGTTTCAGGTTTCTTTTATGAAGTTCCGCCAGCACTAATCTGAAATGTCCCCATTCTTCTGTAACAATAGGGGAGAGTTCGGCTACCATTTTTTCTTTATCGCTATACCGCTGAATGAGTGATATGCAGGTAGTAGCGGCTTTTTGCTCGCAGTATGCATGGTCGGTCAGGATTTCGGCCATAGATTTTTCGGCCAGGTTTACCCATCTCGGGTCGGTAGGTAGCTGAAGGCCAAGTATATTCTTTGTGTCCTGAGATAGTTCCATGGGGCAAAATTATAAGTATGCCCTTAAAATCAATAGAAATAGAATTAAATAGAGTCAAAAAAAGGGGTCGAAAGCCTTTGCTGTTAGCCTTATCTGCCTTACCTTTGCGGTCTTAAAAATAAGATGAAAAAAATCGGATGAAATTCTAAAAAATTAAAAGATGCCATTAACGAAAGAAAAAAAAGCCTCAGTTTTAACAACGTATGCCGGTACTGCTACTAATACCGGTTCTATCGAAGGTCAAATTGCCCTGCTGACTGAAAGAATCAGCCAGATAAGTGGTCACTTACAGGAAAACAAAAAAGATTTCTCTACTCACCGTGGATTGATGCAATTGGTTGGTAAACGTAAGCGTTTATTGAACTACTTGCAAAAACATAACCTTACAGGTTATCGCCAGTTGATTGAGAAACTCGGAATCAGAAAGTAAACCCCCGGTCCGCCAGTTGGCGGAGAGGTTGGGAGAGTCTTAATGTCCGAAGTTTAATCATAAAATTGAATTTCAGTATAAGCTATTCCCAATGTCTTCCGGATGTTGGGAATAACTGTTTTTAGGCAATCAGGAATTTTCGCTGTTTTCTTGTTCTTTGCAAATGCTCAATAGGATTACCGAACGATGAAAAGTGCGACGCAAGGAACGATGATAGTAGCACTACAGTTGGGTAAATAGCTTTCTTTATTTCATTTTCCTTATTCTTCATTTCTAATTTGAATTATTATGCTTACACAACCTTTACAATCAAAATTTACTATAAGTGATGGCCGTGAGGTTATCATAGAAACAGGCCGTTTGGCCCGCCAGGCCGATGGTTCAGTAACTGTTCGTCAGGGCAATTGTATTATTCTTGCAACTGTTGTTGCTAACAAAGAACCTAAAGAAGGTCAGAGTTTTTTCCCATTGTCAGTTGACTACCAGGAAAAATTTGCTTCTGCAGGCCGCATTCCCGGTTCTTTCTTTAAGAGAGAAGCGAGACTGAACGATTATGAAATTTTAACGAGCCGTTTGATAGACAGGGCTCTTCGTCCTTTATTCCCCGAAGATTATTTATGCGAAGTGCAGGTGCTGGTTACATTGATAAGCAGCGACCCTGAAGTAATGCCGGATGCCTTAGCTTGTCTGGCTGCATCTGCTGCATTAGCAGTTTCTGATATCCCTATCATGGAAATTATTTCTGAAGTTCGTGTTGCCCGCATCAATGGCGAATATGTAGTAAATCCATTCCGTAGTGAATTAGTAAACGCTGATTTTGAATTTATCATTGCCGCTACCAGTAAGAATATTATGATGGTAGAAGGCGAGGGTAAAGAATGCCAGGAAGAAGATCTCATAAAAGCGATTGAAGTGGGCCATGAGGCAATCCGTGTGCAGGTAAAAGCTCAGGAAGAACTGAGAGCTTTAAAAGGAATTACTTCTAAAAGAGAATATGCCAAGCCGCTGCATAATGAAGAGCTTCGGGAAAATGTAAATGCTTTTGCAAAAACAAAAGTATATGAAGTGGCAAAGGGTGCTTTGGCAAAACATGACCGTACCGACAAATTTGCTGCTATACAGGAAGAGCTGATGGACCACCTCAGAAAAGAGTATATAAAAGAAGAAGGTGGCAGCCTTCCGGATGATGTAAAAAAATGGGCAAAGACTTACTATGCCGACCTGCAATATTATGTGGTTAGGGATATGATTCTGAACGATAAAGTTCGTTTGGATGGCCGTAAGCTGGATGAAGTTCGTCCACTGAATATGGAAGTAGATGTATTGCCTTCACCACACGGAGCAGCTTTGTTTACAAGAGGTGAAACTCAATCTCTTACAACGGTTACTTTAGGAACTCCGTTAGATTCAACTTTATTGGAAAGTGCAGCGGTTTCTGACTATTCTAAATTCTATTTACACTATAATTTTCCGCCGTTTTCAACAGGTGAAGTAAAGATGATGAGAGGTGTTGGCCGTCGTGAAGTTGGTCATGGCAACCTCGCTATGCGTTCATTAAAGAAAATGATGCCGGGTGGCGATTTTCCTTACACCGTTCGGGTGGTGAGTGATATACTTGAATCAAATGGTTCATCTTCTATGGCTACTGTTTGTGCCGGTTCATTAGCATTAATGGATGCAGGTGTTGCCATTCCTAAACATGTATCTGGTGTAGCAATGGGATTGATAAGCAAAGGCGATCAGTTTGCTGTACTGACAGATATATTGGGTGATGAAGATCATCTTGGTGATATGGATTTTAAAGTAACCGGAACAAGAGATGGTATTTGCGGTGTGCAAATGGATATTAAAGTGGACGGACTTAGCATGGATGTAATGCGTAAAGCATTGGCACAGGCTAAAGAAGGCCGTTTACACATTCTGGATGCTATGTATGAAGCAATGCCTGCTGCAAGAAGTGATGTGAAGCCACATGCACCGAGAATGGTGAAACTGTTTATTGATAAAGAATTCATCGGTGCTGTTATCGGGCCAGGCGGTAAAGTGATACAGGAAATACAAAGAGAAACAGGCACTACCGTTAACCTGGAAGAGAAAAACAATATGGGTGAAGTCAGCATTTTTGGTACAAAGAAAGAAGGTGTTGATAAAGCAGTTGCCTGGATTAAAGGAATAACTGCTGTGCCTTCTGTTGGGGATGTGTATGAAGCCGTAGTAAAATCAATCATGCCTTTCGGCGCATTCGTAGAATTTATGCCTGGTAAACAAGGATTGGTACACATCAGCGAAGTAAGCTGGAAGAGATTAGAAACACTGGAAGGATTAGTGCATGAAGGTGATGTGATGAAAGTGAAGTTGATAGGTACAGATCCTAAATCGGGCAAATTCAAATTGTCGAGAAAGATTTTGATGCCGAAACCTGACGGACAGTGACAGCAACCGGGACAAGAACAAGACAATAATTAATAGCAAAACCCTGAGCAATCAGGGTTTTGAGTTTGGGTACACCGAATGAACTTTCCCGACAACTTTTAGTTCACAGATTAAATAGTTAAATTTGTGAAAACTCAATAAGATGGCAAACACATTAGAACAAGAGTGGCAAAGTTATTTTGTGCAGCTAAATGAAGTGGAAAGGAAATCTGTTTTGCTGCTGCTAAAAACCTTTTTGCAACGCCGGCATGAAGATGAGGGCCGGGTCAGTATTGAACAATATAATAAAGAGATAGACGAAGCATTGGCTGAAGTAGCGGCAGGCAATTATATTACACAAGAAGAAATGGAAAAACAGGCGGCGAAATGGTAAGGAAAGTTATATGGCCGCTTCCCGCCCAAACACAACTGGCAGAAATCTACAAGTATATCTTAAAATCATCTTACCAAAATGCAGAGAAAGTAAAGGCTGATATTTTGGCCTCTTCCAGAAAATTGCCAGCAAATCCGGAAATGTACCCGGCGGATAAATACAGAAAAGATAATGATGGAAGTTTCAGGGCTTATGAATTGTATCATTATAGAATAGCGTACAGGATTACGGAACAAGAAATTATTATTGTCAGGGTCCGGCATACGGCTATAGAACCAAGGAACTATTGATATATGTCCAACTACATCCAAATAGAATTTCAAACCATATCATCGGAGCAATCTGATCTACTAATTGCTCAATTAAGTGAAATTGGTTTCGATGGCTTTGAAGAAGAAGAGAAGAGCCTCAGAGCATTTATACCGGAAAATGATTTTATAGAAGCGGCTGTAAAAGAAATTACTGTCAGCCATAATCTTTCCTTCACACAATCAACCATTGAAGAAACCAACTGGAATGCCGTTTGGGAATCAAATTTTCAGCCAGTGGTTGTTGATGACTTCGTCGGCATCCGTGCCGATTTTCATGAATCATTAACCGGAGTGGAACATGAAATTGTTATTACTCCAAAGATGAGTTTTGGTACGGGCCACCATGCTACCACCTTTATGATGATTCAGCAAATGAGAGAAATTGATTTCGCCAGCAAATCAGTTTTTGATTTTGGTACCGGCACCGGTATTCTTTCCATCCTTGCAGAAAAATTGGGAGCAGCAAAAATCTTTGCCGTTGACTATGATGAATGGAGTATTGAAAATGCGGAGGAAAATTTAAAGAGAAATAACTGCTCAAAATTTGAATTAAAAAAAGCAGACAACGCAGCAGGAGAGAAGCAGTACGATATTATTCTGGCCAACATCAACAAGAATGTGATACTGGATAATTTTTCTTCCTTAGTAAAACAATTAGCCCCCACAGGCATCTTATTACTCAGCGGCTTATTAGAAACAGATGAAACTGATATTTTAAAAGAAGCTGGTAAATACCCATTGATTTTCAACCACAAAATTGGTATGAACAAATGGATGGCAATAAACTTCAGTCATTAATTCACCTTTACTGGTGTATTAAATTATTGTTACGACTTTCAATTTTTACTTATTTTTGCCCTTCCTATAATAGGTTCTATGAACGAACTTTTATTAATTGTTTTGGCTTATTTGATTGGCAGCATTCCTACTTCTGTGTGGGTGAGCCAGCATTTTTTTGACATAGACATCCGTGACTATGGCAGCGGAAATGCAGGTGCTACCAATACTTACCGTGTACTCGGCCCTAAGTGGGGAACAATAGTGATGGTAACGGATATGATAAAAGGAATTGTAGCTGTAAAGCTGGCTCTTCTTTTACCTGCTTATGCAGACAGCGAGGTTAATTTGCAAAATCTTCAAACTGGTTTAGGCCTGGCGGCAGTTGTGGGGCATATATTTCCCATCTGGGCAGATTTTCGTGGCGGAAAAGGGGTTGCTACGTTGTTTGGCCTGGTGTTGGGCATTTCTCCTTGGACAGCCCTTAGCTGTGTCGCTATTTTTACCCTTGTCCTTTATCTTACCCGGTTTGTTTCATTAAGTTCTATCCTTGCAAGTATTGCCTTCCCGGTTTTCATTCTTGTCATATTTAATGTAGACAATCCGGCTTACCGCATTTTCGCTATTGCCGTGGCACTGATGGTGTTGCTGACGCACCAAAAGAACATCGGTCGTTTAATAAGTGGCAGCGAAAGCAAAGTGCCCATTCTTAAAAACCGTGACCGCCGGCGCCGGCGACGCCGGGATGCAGCTAATCCACATGATTAGAAACCAAAAAAACTTACCTTAAAGCAACAAAATAAACCTCAATAATACCAACTTGGTATAATGATTGAAAGTGATTGTATAAAATTCAACAAAATGATACAAAAAATCACTTCATTTTTTATTTTATCAGCCTTTTTGATTGCTTGTTCCAACAATGCTCTGACAGGAAAAAAGCAACTGACATTATTGCCCGAATCCGAATTGCAAACAATGGCGATCGGTGAATACCAGACATTTCTTTCTTCTAATAAAGTTATATCTGCCTCTAATAACAGAGATGCGGAAATGGTAAAGAGGGTAGGCAACAGGATCGTAAAAGCGGTAGAAACTTACTATGCAGATAAAGGTATGTCTGATAAGTTAGCTGGATTTAAGTGGGAAACCAATTTGGTAGAAGATAAAAATGTAAATGCCTGGTGTATGCCGGGTGGAAAAATTGTTGTTTACACAGGTATCTTGCCAGTTACACAAAATGAGGCAGCCCTGGCTGCAGTAATGGGGCATGAGGTTTCTCATGCATTGCTGCAACATGGCAATCAGCGGATGAGCCAGGGTTTATTGGCCACTGTTGGACAGGTGGCATTGGCTGTGGCAGTTGCTAATAAACCACAGGAAACTCAAAACCTTTTCCTTGGTGCTTATGGTGCAGGCGCACAACTAGGGATATTGCTGCCTTTTTCCCGTAAGCATGAGTTGGAAGCCGACCGGTATGGACTTATATGGACTGCCATGGCTGGATACAACCCACAAGAGGCAATTGGTCTTTGGGAAAGAATGGAAAAGCTATCAAATGGTCAGAAACCACCAGAATTTTTAAGTTCCCACCCTACAGAAGGTCGCAGAATTCAACAATTGCAACAATTTATGCCCGAAGCACTTACATATTATAAGCCAATGGGTAAATAACTTTTTGAGCAGAAAATCCCGTTCAGACTAGCGCTGAACGGGATTTTTATTTGCCTTTATGCTTTAATTACCGGGTATTTTCCTTTACCTTTGCCCTCCCTCTAATGAGAACTCTGTCATTTTTTAATCCCCGGGTCTGGGGTAGTTGGCAGAAACCTTTAAATATCTTCTAAGTATGTCACAAACTGTTTTTGAAAAGTTACAACTGGCAGACGAAAAGAATCTTTTAATTCAGGGTTTGCCCTCATCCATCGAGAAGCAATTCAGCAAATTATCCTTCTGCAAAAACATGACTCCGCTGTTAAAAACACGGAAAATTGACTTTGCGTTGGTCTTCGCCGTAAGCGAAAATCAGCTGAACGGTATTCTTAAAGATGTGATGCCTTCACTGAAAGACGGGTCTAAATTCTGGGTAGCTTATCCCAAAACCACCTCCAAAATCGTTACTGATTTAAACCGAGACCGCAGCTGGAACAGGCTGACCAACGATGGCTACGAAAGCATCGAAAGGGTAGAGCTTGACCATGTGTGGAGTGCTATGCGGTTTGTAAAAGGCGACGAGAATGCAAGAGATGGTGAAGTAGCTCTCTCCCGTAAAAGGGAACCGGCTGCAATGGCAGAATAACACCAGTTATAGTTTAAATTATTCAGGTTTGTTGTGAAAGCAACAAACCTTTTTTATTTATCCCACGATGTATGTCATTTCAGTAATTTACCAGTTCAAAAATTGCGAAGCTATATGTCATTCCTTAATGTAGAGATCAAAGCGAAATGTAATGATGCTTCCTTTATCCGTCATTACTTATTATCTGCGGGAGGTGATTTTAAAGGGATTGATGAGCAAACAGACACTTACTTCAATGTGTCCAATGGGAGGTTAAAACTCCGGGAAGGAAATATTGAGAATAACCTCATCTATTATGAAAGAACAAACCAGGCCGGCCCAAAGAGTTCTCACTTTCAATTGGTGAAAATAGAAGATGCCCGGGGATTAAAAGAAGCATTGACAAAGTCAATCGGTATTAAAGTGGTAGTAAAGAAAAGGAGAGAGATTTATTACATCAATAATGTCAAGTTTCATATTGATGAAGTGCCGGTATTGGGTTCATTTGTAGAAATAGAAGCCGGGAATGTGAAGGCTGATTTATCGCAGGAACAATTAAAAGAACAATGCGATTTTTATGTAAATGAGTTTAGAATTGAGGAAGATGATTTGATTGAAATGTCGTATAGCGATATGCTAATAGCAGAAATAAAATAATTATTGTAAATTTAGATATGGAAGTAAGAGAGCCTGCTGTTGCCTACGGCAAGAATAAGTTTACAGAGGAAGAGTATCTTAAAATGGAAGAGCAATCTTCTGAGAAGCATGAATTTTACCGGGGCGAAATTTTTTTATTACATGCCGGTGAAGTGTCGGCCATGTCCGGTGCAAAAGTTACTCATAATATTATTTCGGGAAACATATTTGGGGAAATCAAGCAAAAACTGAAAGGAAAGTCTTGTCAGCCATTTAACAGCGACCAACGAATATACATCCCTCAGAATACGCTTTATACGTATCCTGATATTTCAATAGTATGTGGAAAACCCGAAACGAAGGATGATGATGAATTAAACCTCTTGAATCCTTCTGTGATCATTGAAGTGCTATCTTCATCCACAAAAAGCTACGATAGAGGCGACAAGTTTAAACTTTACCGGGACATTAAATCTCTGAAAGAATTTATATTGGTAGATTCAAAATCTATTGTGGTCGAAGCTTTTAGAATAAATGAAAGCGGTCATTGGGAATTAGAAGAGTACAAGACTATAGAAGAAACCCTGTTGGTTAAGACTGTGATACTAACAATTCCGTTAACAGATATATATGAGGGTACTAAGCTGGCTGCTACCGGATAATTACAGCACCCATTTTTTTCGTCAGGTCCATTTCCATTTGCTTCAAATGCTCATGTGTTTGATGTAGCATACTGTACTCTTCAGTAGAATGCTGCTTTTCCATATCCAATTGATTCTCCAGCAGCATCCGTTTAATCTTGCGGAGCTTCAGATAATTGACCACTGAATCTACTTCATCATTGGTTTTATCTTCATCTATCTTAAGATAGCCCATCAGTTGTTCTTTGTTGTCAGGGGCAATCGTTTTTATAAAGTTTTCGTAATCCTGCTCGAATAAATTCTTTTGGTAGCCGGTGGCTTGGCTAAATTCCTGCCGCCAATGGTTACTTTCTTCATAAGGGAAATTGAGCAGCGATACCGCAAATGCACTAAGCTTTGTATCAGAATGATAAATAAAATAATTTCTGTTAACTGTTTCCGGGTTGTTTTGTAATGCTTCTTTAAATACAGAAATTAATTGGATAACGTCCCTGTTGTCAACCAGACTCTCGTCCACCATCTCTTCAAAAATATGTTCGGCAATCAGTTTTGAGTCATCCCATTTTCTTATACCGTATTCTAATAATATCCGGGCTACCTCTCTTTCTTGTAAATCATCTTTGAAAAGCAAGTTGAAAGTAACATCGTCGTAATTTGTTTCTTCTGCTTGTCTTGTATTTTCTTCTATTTTCTTTGCTTCCTCAAAAGGAAGCTTTCTTTCCATGGTGGAAATTCGGTCCCGGATAAACTTATTGACCAGTGCATGTAAACCCGTTTCATCAATCTTCAGTACCTGGGAACACTGCTTGATATAATCCTGCTGTTTGGTAAAATCTTCTGCCTTGTTGATTTTAGAAATGGTTTCCGCCATCCGGTTCACCACTTCTGATTTTTTTACAGAATCATTAGCGGCATCTTTTAGCGCAACTTCAAGTTGGAAAAGAATAAAGTCCTTTTTATTCTTCTGGATAAAATCTTTAAATGCGGATGCGCCAACTTTATTTACGTAACTATCCGGGTCCTCCTTGTCCGGAATCAAAACTAATTTTACATTCAATCCCTCTTCAAGAGCCAGATCCAATCCCCGCAAAGCTGCTTTTACACCGGCGGAATCTCCATCATAAATGATTGTAAGGTTATTGCTGTATTTTCTTATCAATCTTAGCTGATCAGGTGTAAGTGATGTACCGCCAGATGCCACCACATTTTCAATTCCTGCCTGGTGAAGGGATACCACATCTGTATAACCTTCTACCAATAAACATTCATCTGCTTTATCTATGGCTTGCCGGGCAAAATAAGAACCGTAAAGGATTTTGCTTTTTATATAAATCTCATTCTCCGGGGTATTGATATACTTAGGAGCCTTGTCATTACTTTTTAGAATTCTGGCTCCAAAGCCAAGCACCTTGCCACTGTGATTATGGATAGGAAAAATTATACGGCCTCGGTAATTGTCCTGCAACTGCTCGTTACGATTAGCAACAAGTCCTGCTTTGATGAGTATTTCAGTATTATACTGTTTGGCAATAGCTTCTTTGGTAAAAGCATCCCGCTGCTCCGGTGAATAACCTAATTGAAATTTTTTTATGATTTCTTCCCGGAAACCTCTTTCTTTCAGATAGCTTAACCCAATATCCTGTCCTTCTTCCGTTTCCAATAATTGTGTGGAGAAAAATTGCTGTGCAAAAGCATTGACGATATAAAGGCTGTCAGCAACCTGCATCTGTTGCCGCTGCTCATCACTTTGAAAAGTTTCTTCAATTTCAATTCCATACTTATTGGCCAGCCATTTCAAGGCATCTACATAGCTGTACTTTTCATGCTCCATTATAAAGCTGATGGTATTACCGGCTTTGCCGCAACCAAAACATTTGTATAATTCTTTGCTGGGAGAAACAGTAAAAGATGGAGTCTTTTCATTATGAAAAGGGCAGAGGCCGAGATAGTTTGCTCCCCGTTTTTTTAGTTTTACAAAACCGCCAATTACATCCAGGATGTCGAGGCGGCTAAGTATCTGCTGTATGGTAGTTTGGGAGATCAGGGTTCACAATTCGGGACTGCGAATATAAGCCATCTTTCTTCTTTCCCCGGAACCACAAAAATCACCCGGGGGGGGTGAAGATAGCGGTCTAAAACAGAATTATTTTTACGTAGTAAATTAATTTACTTTAGGGAATCATAACCATGCGACTGCGATTCTATATTATTTTGTTTTTTTTAGCCAACCAGCTTGCTGTCTCCGGGCAGGAGATGGATCGTATATTGAAAAGCAAGCTTGCGGATGAAATAAAAGCCGATTCCATCGACTTACTGGCAAGAAAATACATGCTGAAAGGGAAAAGGGATAGCGCCAGGATCTTCCTGGTCAAAGCGCTTGAATTGGCCAAACAATCTGGCAATAATATCATTATTGCAAGATGTTATGTTGATTTTGGCAACCTGTACTCACTACAGGCCAACTATACCACAGCTTTGCAATATGTACAACTGGCCTGGCCTTACCTTGCTGTTATTGACCATTACGATATCAGAATCAGTGGAATGCTTCTCCTGGCTAACATTTATAATTTTTCCGGGAAAAAAGATTCTGCCCTTTATTACTTCAGGGAGGCGGAGGAATATAATGCAGCGAAATTTCCTTACCGGAACTGGGTAGTGTACATAGCAATGAGCGAATTGTTTAATCAAACAGATGATCTTGCCGGAGCAGAAAAATATTTACTTAAAGCATATAATCTTACATTCCGAAAGGAAAATAAACCGGATCATGGATATGTATTAACGCTATTCATAAATCTATATATTGGAAGAAATAACCCCGGTAGCGCCGGAAGGTTGTTTGCAGAATACAATGAACTGATGGAGGAACGGAAAAAAAATAATTTCGTTGACCCGCTGCATAGTGTACTAATGAACCTGACCAGCAGCAAACTGGAAAATAACCTCGATTTTATGACTGCAGTGAAGGAAAGCAGCCTGAAAGAAGGCCAGTTTAACCAGGCCATGATCGCTAACGGATATATTATCAGGTATTATGAGAAAAAGAGAAACTTTGAAAAAGCCTTAGCCGTTGCTGCTGAAAGTGAGGACTTGGCAGCGAAAACGGGAAATGTGTTTATGATTTACGGGATAAAGAAAATAAAATATGGCATTTTTCAAAAGGCAGGAAAAAATGCTGAGGCAGTCAGCCTCGCCGATTCCTTATTTATATTAAAAGACAGTATGCTGGCCCAACAAAAAAGAGACCAGTTGTATGATCTCGAAGGAAAATATGAATCCGAAAAAAAACAAAAAGAAATACAGTTACTGGCTTCGCAGAATGAAGTAAGCGAAAAAACTATTGTATTACTTACCACTGACAAACAGCTTTCTGTATTTCAATTACTCAGCAGGGAAAACGAAAAGAAAGCATTGGAAGTAGAGAACCGGTTGATGGATTCTATTGTAAAAAGTAAGCAGGCCTATAATGATTTATTGCAAATGGAAAACGATTTCAAAACTGCAAAACTAAATAAGGAAAAGGAGTTGATGCAGTCCCTTACAAGAGAAAATATCCTGAAGGGACGGCAGGTAAAAAAAGAACGGCAAACAAAATGGTTATTAGCCGCCGGTGCCGCCTTAGTGCTTGTTTCGGGGTTATCTATTTTTTCATTATACAGAAGACAAAAACAAAAAAACCAGATTATACAGCAACAATCAAATGATTTAGAGGTACTGATGAAAGAAATACACCATCGGGTAAAAAACAACCTGCAGGTAATAAGCAGCCTGCTCGATTTGCAAAGTATGACAATTACGAATATCCAGGCCAGCGAAGCTGTAAAAGAAGGAAAGAACAGGGTGCAGAGCATGGCACTCATTCACCAGAACCTCTACAGCGAAGGAAATATAAAAGGAATTAAAACCAAGGAATACATCATCAATCTTTTGCAAAGCCTGTGCGACTCGTACAATATTACTAATGATAAAGTAAAAGTAAAAACCGAGATTGATGATTTAAACTTAGATGTAGATACTATGATACCGCTTGGACTGGTGATCAATGAACTCGTAAGTAATTCCTTAAAATATGCATTTAAAACCGGGCAGCCGGGAGAGCTAAGTATAATTCTAAAAGAAGAGCCATTGTATTTACTATTAAAGGTAAGCGACAATGGCACCGGTTACCCTGAAGGAATGAACGCAAAAGACAGTAAATCATTTGGCATGAAAATGATAAGAGCCTTCGCACAAAAGCTAAAAGCAAAACTGGATATTTATAATAGTAATGGCGCAGTAGTGGAAATGAAAATCACCAAATACAATCTTGCATGAGCAGATTAAGAATTTTAATTGTGGAAGATGAACCGGTAATTGCCGAGAATATATCTATGTATTTAGATAATACTGACTTTGAAGTAAGTGGCATTGCCTACGACAGCACCGAAGCAAACGAACAATTAAACAACAACACTCCTGATGCCGCCATTTTAGATGTAAACCTTGGAAGTGACGAAGATGGAATTCAAATTGCCGGCCTAATAAATAAAAAACATAAAATTCCTTTTTTATTTCTCACATCTTATGCTGATAAAAATACTTTGGACAGGGCAAAGGCTGTAAAACCAAGCGGCTATATTGTAAAACCATTTAATGAAAAAACATTGCTGGCTTCTCTGGAAATTGCCATCAGCAACCATGCGGCAGAGAATAATCACGACCTGCCCCCACTTAGTATCATTAAACTCAACCATCATATACTTTCTCCATTAAGCGATCGGGAATTTGAACTGGCGCAATGCCTGTATGAGGGTATTACCAATACACAAATTGCTGAAAAGCTTTTTATTTCAGTAAACACTGTAAAAACCCATTTGAAAAATATTTACATAAAACTAGATGCTAACAGCAGGGTGGAAGTTATAAAACGACTTCGTGTACTGATGCTGAAATAAAATCACCCAACCGGGTGAAAGAAGATTTTGCCAGAGGTTATACTTTCATTTTATCATTTAACTATTAAAACGATAAGTATGAAACTACTATTTTCTGTTATGCTGATGCTAATAGCGGGGGTTGCTACTAAAACATCTGCTCAGCCTTGTAATTTATTAGCTACACTTACTTCAAGTAATATCAGGATTACACCGAGAGATCCTGACTTCAGGGACAAGTGTGTAATTGATGTGACAGTTACTAATCCGGGTACTTGCGGATGGGAAAAAGGGAAGGTAAAATTAAACTGGGAGCTTACAGGTAATCCCGATAAAGCAAAATCTTTCCCGAAAGAATTGTTGAGTGGTTCTTGTGATGTGAAAGCTGTTGTTCTGCCAGGAAAACAAGGTCAGTTTACCACCATCAATTTCCCTTGGCCGGAATATCCCGGATCCTATGAATTTAATTTCTGGATAAGCTATAATGGCAAAGAACTCTCAAAAGAAGTTCCGATAGTAATAAACTGGGACTAAAAATTTTTAAACCAATAATAATTTATAGTATGAAAAAAATAATTATTCTGTATCTGCTAATAATGGCTGTACCATTATTTACAATGGCCCAATGGCCATCAAACGTTACCGTAATCAATATGGATGAAAAGGATTCCGTAATTGTTCAAGGCGACCTTTCCAAAGGCGCAGTAATGAAAGATCTTAGCTGGGCCTGGAGCAGTTCCAATGCCTGTTTTCCCGGTACACAGGCAAATAAGTTTAAAGGCAACCATGTATTTTTTGCAGTAACAATGCCTCCCCGCTGCGAAATGTTTATCAGTGTAACACCAACGGATGCCAATGGGGACTTAAGTATTTACGCATATCGTATTGGCGCAGCCGACTATAACCTGGTACCGGCACTTGGCAGTTGTATTACCTGCGAGGCTGACCACAAATGGGATGGTAACTGGAAGAACAGAGTACAAACCAGCGAACGAAAAGTAAGTTTTCAAAACCCCGGTACAGAAAATTATAATATTTTAATTGGAGTATCAGCACCCGCCGGAGTAACTACCGGGCAATTCAATTTAAAAGTAAAAGTCAGGTCTTAATTAAACAATTGGCCAGTTAGAATGTCTCATAAAAAACTTATTTATGAGAACAATCAATTATTTTCTATCCTTTTTAGTGTTCGCTGTTTTAATGGCCACAACGGCGAATGCACAAAATAACCCCGGCGAAGACTCTACCGGCCTTCCCGGCGACAATTTTGATTTACAAGGTGCTTTACAAATGTTTCAAAATTCGGCCTCTCCCGAAGACTTTGAAAAAGCCATCAATACAGAAGGCAATCATGTTAATAACATTGACCTGGATGGTGACGGCAATATTGATTATGTGCGGGTGTTTTGCAAAATGGAGAAAGAGGTACATGTATTTGTTTTGCAGGTGGCTGTTTCCGCAACAGAAAATCAGGACATAGCTGTTATAGAATTGGAGAAGACCGGAAATGAAACTGCAGTTATTCAAATAATTGGTGATGAAGAAATTTATGGCGAGCAGGTAATTGTAGAACCAGACGGTGGTGGAAATGATGGTTCCTTTTATAATGATAATAATAACAGCAACCTGAGTGGCCCTAAAGTAAATTTTAATGATAATGTTCCTGGCATTGTTGTAAATGTTTGGCTTTGGCCATCCGTTAGGTTTGTATATACTCCTTTTTACAAACCCTGGGATTCTCCCTGGAGATTGAATTACTATCCTTCCTGGTGGAGGCCGTGAAGGCCTGTTGGATGGAGCGTTTGGCATCCATATCGTTCAAATTATCACAGGAGTTTCGTAGTGGTGCGTACACACCGGGTTGTTAATGCACATAGGATTTATACTCCCTTCAGGTCGTCTTCTGTGGTGGTTAGAAATCGCCATTCGGCCTCTGTAAACAACTTCAGGGTTACCAGGTCCAGAACGTCGGTAACCGGGCCAAGAGGCAAGACCACCTCCGTGAAAAAAACAACTGTTACAGGCCCAAGTGGGAATAAGGGTATAAAAGTGAAAGTAAGGCGGCATTAACACGCAGTATGATAATATTATGTTGAAATGCACAGTTTTTCGCTGTGCATTTCTTTTTTATAAATTACTTTCACAAATCTTTGTTTTTTTAGAAATCCTTTCTATCTTACTGCTGACCTCTTTACCCACCAATCTATCCGGCACCCCAGGGAAAAAATAAGCTCTTTATTTTTTAACCCGCCTTGTCATCTGCTTTATCAATTCGGTTGACAGGCTTTAAATTTAAACAACATGGTTCAGGTAGACATCTCACAGCTCTCCGGAGAGTGCAACGTCTGGAGAGAAAAGCTTCGTAATTATCGTGAAGAATTCAGTAGCGACGAAGCTAAACTCCGGCAAGTAGCAGGCCAGCCACTCTCCAAAGAACAGTTACAGCAAGTAGAACATCTCCACAACCAGTTTCACATCCAACTCATCAACATTCATGACCTCAAACAATCTATCAAAGCTCACGACCGCAAAATGAACTTTGAAAAGGTTGCCTTTAATGGCTTAGTTAATGAAGACAGTTACGCCAATCATGAAAGCTTGCTTGAAGAGTACCAGTCGCTGGAGCAAACATTGCAGGAACTGCGTAATGAATTCAACGATTTTTTGAAACGAACGCCTTAGACAATTTTAAGGGATCCGTTTATATTTTTGCTCACTGGCAGACAGGATGTGAATCGTTTTAACCAGCACCTGCGGAACTTTTAAACTTGTAAGACCAGTGAACTGATTTGTTCACCACGCCTCCGTCTCTCTGATTATTTTCAACAGGGAATCTATTGTCTAATTTTTAAACTTTCTTGCCATGCCTGAATTTGATACCTCACATGTAAAAAACATTGTCTTGCTTGGCCATGCCGGCTCGGGTAAGACAACTTTAGCGGAATGCATGCTGTTTGAAGCCGGAATCATAAGCCGCCGCGGCAGCATTGCCGAACGAACCACCACCGGAGATTATCATGAACTGGAACAGGAACGGGGAAATTCTATCTTCAGTAAACTATTGCATACAAAATGGAGAGGTTATAAAATCAATGTAATTGATACCCCGGGTTATGATGATTTTGTGGGGGAAGTTATTTCTGCCCTCCGGGTAGCAGATACCGGAGTGATGTTGCTGAATGCTATGATGGGAGTGGAAGTAGGGACTGATATTATCTGGGATTATACGGAACAATTTAAAACCCCGATGATTTTTGCCGTCAACAAATTGGATGATGATAATGCTGACTTTGATAAGACCGTAAAGGAATCCAAAGCACATTTTGGTAATAAAGTAGTGGTAGTCCAATACCCCCGCCAGGTGGGAGCCGGCTTTCATGAAATTATTGATGTGCTGCGAATGACGATGTATAAATTTAAGGATGCCGGTGGCAAACCGGAAAAGCTTCCGATACCTGATGAGGAAAAAGCAAAAGCAGATGAACTGCACAAGGAACTGATTGAAGCAATAGCCAGTAACGATGAATCATTGATGGAAAAATATTTTGATAAAGGCGAACTGGATGAAGATGAAATGAAGAATGGTCTTAAAAAAGCAATGATTGCCCATGATTTGTTTCCTTTATTCTGTTTGTCTGCCGAAAGAAATATGGGCAGTGGACGATTGATGGGTTTTATTGATAATGTTTGCCCCAGTGCCAATGAAATGGCACCGCAAACAACAAAAAGTGGCGATAAACTTACCTGTGATGCCAATGGCCCTGCCTGCATTTTCATTTACAAAACTATTTCTGAACCACATGTCGGCGAATTGTCTTTCTTTAAAGTTTATTCCGGTACAGTAAAGATTGGTATGGAACTGGAAAATGAAGGCACCGGTGTTACCGAAAAAATAAGCCAGTTGTTTTTGGTAGAAGGAAATAAAAGAACTTCTATTCATGAATTAGTAGCTGGTGATATTGGGGCCACATTGAAGTTGAAAAACACTCATGTTAATAATACGTTGCATGCAAGAGGTAAAAACTATGAATTGCCCCCGATAGAATTTCCTCCGCATAATATGACGGTGGCAATTGAGACATTGAAGAAAGGGGAGGAGGAAAAGTTGTCACAGGCCATGCACCAGTTAAGAGAGGAAGACCCGACACTGCTGGTGGAAGTTTCTACCGAATTAAAACAAACACTTATCCATTGCCAGGGAGATATGCACCTTGCAGTTGCTAAATGGAAAATAGAACACCAGCATAAATTAGAAGTAAAATTTATAAAACCTAAAATTGCTTACCGGGAAACCATCCGCAAAATGGCAGAGGCCAATTACCGGCATAAAAAACAAAGTGGTGGTTCTGGTCAGTTTGGAGAAGTGTACATGCGGATAGAACCCTGGCATGAAGGTATGGCCGAGCCGACTGACCTGAATATAAGGGCAAGAGATGTACATGACCTGGAATGGGGTGGTAAACTTGTTTTTTATAATTGTATTGTTGGCGGCGCTATCGATACAAGGTTTCTTCCATCCATATTAAAAGGTGTGATGGAGAAAATGCACAATGGCCCACTCACCGGCTCTTATGCAAGGGACATAAGGGTAAGTGTGTATGATGGAAAAATGCACCCGGTGGATAGTAACGATATATCTTTTAAGATTGCCGGGTTGCAGGCATTTCGTCAGGCGTTTCAACAGGCCGACCCGCAGATACTGGAACCTATTTATCATGTAGATGTACTTTGCCCCGATGACCTGACAGGGGCTGTAATGGGAGACCTGCAAAGCCGCCGTGCCATTGTAGAAGGAATAGACAGTGAAGGACATTTTCAGAAAATATTGGCTAAAGTACCATTGGCCGAAATGGATGGCTATTCATCTTCGCTTCGTTCTATTACTCAAGGCAGGGCTAAATTCAAAATGAGTTTTCTGGCATACGAAGCACTACCTTTTGATTTGCAACGCAAGTTGATAGATGATTACAGTAAGACAGAGAAAGAAGAGTTTGTATAATTAAAATTGGAACTTAATGGATTTTTGCAAGCCCGGTCTAAGTGCCGGGCTTTTTCTTGAAAAATTATCAAATTATATTGTTGGCATAATAATTTAATAGATAGTAATGAAACAGTACCGGAAACGGTCATTATTAACCTTAATTATAAAATCATGCGTTTAAAAAATTTGATGGCCATAGCAACTGTGGCATTTTTTACCACATCATGTGGCGAAAGCTCCACAAAAGAAACTACCGGTAAAGACACAATTACAGGCACTGAAATTAATATGCCCGTGTCAGAAAATCCTGTTACTACAAATATTGTAGTGCCAGAACCAGTTAAAACCAGTTTTCAAACAAAGTATCCTAATGTTTCAAACGTAACCTGGAACCGTTATGAACCAGTGAGTACGTTTGATTGGGAATGGTCTGGCTGGCCGGCCATGGACAGTTCTGACTATATGGTAAAATTTAATATGGACAATACTGAATATTGGTCTTGGTATGATGGTGATAACAATTGGGTGGGTACAGTAACTCCTGTTACAGACTTTGCCGGATTACCGTCATCTGTAAATAAAATAATACAAAATGATTTTGCAGGCTATACTATTACTTCAGTAGACAAAGAAAACGACAAAAACAGGACGGCTTATGAAATCGAACTTTCAAAAGGTGAAGAAAAAATGAAATTGTTAATAGATGAAAATGGATCTGTTTTAAAGAAAAAAACAAAATGGTAGGTTTATAAATAGTATTTATTGTTTTCATGAACAGAGGTTTATGTTGGAAGTGAACGGCACCAATTGGTGCCGTTCACTATTTTGTTCAGTACCCAAAGTTCATTAGCTTTATTCTAATGGATAAACTTCCTGATGTTTCAAACCCTTTATGGTTTCTTATTGTTGCACTTGTTGTTTACATAGTAGTAGTGGGAAGGTATTTCCTGTTGTCATGGATATTTTACAAAGTGTTTTATGTTTGGCAGCGAAAGAAATGGGAGAGCAGAAAGATTAATCAGAAGGATTATCCACCCGGTCAGTTTAAAAAGGAAATAACAAGGAGTAATATCACGGCTATTTTATTTGGTATATCCGGAGCCGTTTTATTACTGTTTTGGCAAAAGGGCTACACAAAATTGTATGAAGACATACATGAATATCCGCTGTGGTGGTTGCCGGTAAGTTTATTTGTTGCCCTTGTTTTACAAGAGACCTACTATTATTGGTTCCACCGTTGGATGCACCTACCAAAAGTTTTCAGGATAGTGCATAAATGGCATCACGACAGTCATATTGCATCGCCGTGGACTGCTTTTTCTTTTCATCCATTAGAAGGATTGATACAGGCTATTTTCCTGCCGCTGGTGCTTCTTTTCCTTCCTATGAACTTATATGTTTTGATCATCATGCTTACCATTATGTCCATAAGCAGTGTTATCAATCACCTTGATATTGAGGTTTATCCTAAATGGTTTTCAAAAAACATTATTACCCGGTCAATGATAGGGGCTACCCATCATTCCCTGCATCATAAACAATACAAGTATAATTTTGGATTGTACTTTACCTGGTGGGATAAGTTTACAAAAACGGAAAGTCCTGTTTACGATGAGCTTTTCGACGAGAAGACAGATAAATGATCTCAGCTATGCTTTTGCAATTTATTTATTAATGCTATTCCTGGTTGTCGATGAATTAGCTACAACATCTATTAATTCCTGTAAATAGCTATTGAAGATGTTTTATCATTCCATCCGGAAATAGAAAAACCGCTTTTTGTAACTGTGATGGTATAATTTTTACCTCTGAAGTTTTCAAATTCATACAATACCACTCTGTAACCTGGGGGAAGGAATAATGAGCTCAGATTATCATCAATAAAGCCAGCCTGTTCCATAGTGCCGTAGGTTCCGGGCAATACAGATGCGGATAACCCTTTAAAATTGGCATCAGAATATAATATCACTTTCTCCACATTTTGATCCTGGGATTGCGGATATTGCGGGTTACTGTATTCGTTTCTTTCTTCTATCACCAAAGAGCCAATCCTGTTATTTAATGTATTTGACAAGCAACTGGTGTTCTCGGAAATGAGATAAGAAGTGCCGGATAAATATTCATTATTAATATAAACTTTTGCCCGCAGATTAGAAGGTATCTCCAGCGAAGAAATATCAAATTTCATCAAGCCCAACTTATCTCCCTGGTAATAGCCCGGAGCCAGCCGCAAACTACTACCACTATAATTACAGTCGGTGTATATAGTGGCATACGAACTGCTATTGTTGTTTGAAGGGTAGTTATTACCCGGCTGGTTGTTCGGATAACTAATAGTTGGTTGTGTTGGTTTATATTCCACTACCAACGATCTGATCTTATCGCTGTAAGAACTGCTAAGACAACTTTCACTGGTTTCAAAAGTAGAAGAGTATCCCGAAGCATTATCGCTGCTGGTATATGCCCTAACTCTCAGGTTGCCATAAACGGTAAACGAAGAGATATTTAATCGTAAAGACCCTAACTGGTTGCCGTAATAAGTTCCGGGACGAAGGCTTTGTGAATAGCCTTTAGAATAACAGTCATTGTAGAAAGTTACATAATCGTTTTGGTTGTAAGCAGGCTGGTTGTACATGCTTTCAACAACAATAGAGGAAGTGTTATCATCCCATCCGTCTGTAAGGCAGGATGTGTTGGATGTATACGTAGCTGACCGGCCCTTAAAATCATCATGTTCGTAAATCGTTACCCTCATACCAGTTGGTATTTGCATAGACGATAGCTTATCATTATCTATCTGCATCTGGTAACCTTTGTAAGAACCCGGAGTTAGATAAGACTTTTTGCCGGAATAGTTGCATTGCTCAAAGAAAGCAACATTATTCTGCGCCAGAATAGTTGTACATAATAAAACAAAAACGGCTGGCAGTATTATTTTCTTGCACATATAAAAAGCTTTAATAGTATCAGGTTATAGTTAGAAAGTTATGAAAAATTTTTTCTTATTAAAATTTTTATTTTATCGGTTGCTTAGCTTATGTTTTATATGCCAGGCTACCGATTTCCATTTGTTTCCGGCATTATCCATATCGCATACAAGATCATTCCGGGAATACTGCGCTGGTGAAAAGACATTATTTGTAGTGGCTTCTTTTTTTTCCAGTTGATCAAAACATACAAAACACCTGCTGCAAAGACTCATCGAAATAAGGCGAAGAAATTTCTCCACATTCTTTTTGGGATAACCAGCATCATAAACAGCTGCGAAACTCTCGTCCATTACTGATCGGAAGATAGTTCGGACCTCAGCTATCTTTTTGGTGGTTGTCAAAAGGGTAGCAATGTTTTCATTTCGATCATCATACACCCCAAACACATCATTGCCAAATTGCATTAACCCGCCAATCTTATATAATGCTTCTTCTTCTCCCTCCCCGAAAAAATGTGACATAGCAGCCCTGTAAAACAATACGGATGTACCTCCTTTATCTAAAGTAATTTTCATTATCTCATTCCGGGTTAATCCCGGTGCAGCCTGTTTTTTACTTTCTACCTGTGCTGCAAAAACTTTACGCAGATATTTCTTTATTAAGCTGGCATCATGGGCATGCTCTAAAGACTTTTTGTAAAACGAAAGAAACAGCCGCTCATTTGCCGTATGGCCGGTAAATTGCTCAGGGTATTCTATAAATTCTTTTACCGTTTCGGTTGAAGTGCCCTGCTTGTCAAAGAAATCATCTCCCAGGCCCGTCATTGCTCCCTGGTACATTAACGCCATTCTTTCCCGTTGCGACATACTGCTTCCCCGTAAAGCACAAATCTCTTCACCGAGAATAGCAGGAACAGCCAACCCATAATAGTGGGTAATCTTTTTGAAATCCTTTTCATCAAGACTTCCATCATTAACATTTTTTGCAGCGGTTAACTCCGGCTGCAGGTGTTCACGGATGAAAGCATGCTGTTTTTTTACATTACCAACCAGTGCAGATATGGTGCGGGGAGTCTGCAGGATATTTTTTAATAACCATGTTTTACTCATCCATCCGTCTTTTTAAAGCTCACACATTCTTTTAACTCTTTTTCTGTATAGGCCATTTTATATTGTTGCAATACTTCATGCGGTACACCATTCCATTGGTTGACTTTGTTACCTGCATAGCCCAGATCTTTTACCCCAATTTCAGAAGTATAAAAACCAGAAGCAGTTAAGTCCCGCATCAGGCTAAAGAATATTGCCCCCTGGCTCATTTCTGGTTTTGCCTTTTTAGGGTAGGCAATCATATCCACTAATTCAATCTGTTGTTGCTGGTTGCAATCTTTAAACGTTTTTTCATACCGCTTCAGGCATTGTATATCTAACCATCGCAGTCCACCTTTCATCGGCACCTGGTGATTGGGCATATCTTTTACAATAAATTCAATGAATGCCGGCACTTTAGCCTCACTGGCACTACCGCTTACATCATCTTTCGGAATGATGATATCGGCAAGTATGGTGATGGTTGCAAGTTCATGATCGGTAAAGAATTTTTCCTGTGCCAATAATCCTTTTTCATACTTTACCTCATCGGGGTTTCTGTCGAGGTTGAAGGTAGGGTCATCCGTTTTTGCGGTGCCTGTTTTTTTATCATCAGTTTTACAACCAGCGATTGCAATAGGGGCTGCTACTGCACCAGTAAAGATTAGTTTCAACGATTTTCTGCGATCCATATAAAAAATTTAAGGTTCTTCTATTTGCTCGAAACTCACAGCTAATAGCTCGTAGCTTTTTTATAAATTTTGTTTTTTCATTTCATCAATTATATATTCACTGGCTCTCATACTCAATGCCAATATCGTCCAGGTAATATTTTTATCTGCTTGCGAAACAAATTGTCCTCCGTCCACACAAAAAAGATTTTTACAATCATGTGCCTGGCTCCATTTATTGAGGGCAGATTTTTTTGCATCGTTTCCCATCCGCACTGTTCCGGCCTCATGGATAATTTCACCGGGCTTTGCCAATCCCCATTGATTCTTCTCATCATCATCGCCACCCCAGGTAATAACGGCTCCCATATTGTGCATTACTTCTTTAAATGTTTCCTTCATGTGTTTTGCCTGTTTTATTTCATGCTCCGTCCATTTTACATTGAACTTTAAAACAGGAATACCGAATTTATCCACCACATTGGGATCAATAGAACAGTTATTACTTTCAATAGGAATAGCTTCGCCACGACCAGCCATACCAACACCGCAACCATAGAAATAACGATAATCTTCTTTCAAAGAAGCACCATACCCACCACCTTCTTTCTGTTTTCCTTTTACTACATATTTACCATTCAGATTTTCAATGCCCCAGCTAAAACCATAGGAAGGCTGACTTTGTCCTCCCCAATATTCCACATGATAACCTCTTGGGAAGTCCAATTTTTTATTGTCTAACCACCACGGAGAATAAATGTGCATACCACCCACACCATCTTCATTGTATCTTTTTCTATCAAACAATTGTGGAAGAATGCCGCCTAATGCAGCACCTGTTGAATCATGCAAATATTTTCCCACCACATCGCTGCTATTAGCCAATCCGTTTGGATGACGTTGTGATTTTGAATTGAGTAATAACCTTGCACTTTCGCAGGCACTCGCTGCCACTATTACCACTTTCCCTTCCACCTGGTATTCCATCATATCTTCTTTGCTGATATAAGAAACACCGGTAGCTAATCCTTCATTATTTGTCAGTACTTCTCTTGCCATTGCATTCGCCACTACATCAATATTTCCTGTCTTCATCGCAGGATATATTAAGGCGTTGGGGGAGGAGAAGTCAGCTTTCGCCATACTGCAGTTCCTGTTGCATTGACCGCAGAAAAAACAAGCCCCTCTGCCCGCATCATTTTTTATTGGTTCCGTAAGAATGGAAAGACGGGAAGGAATTACTTTTACACCGGCTTGCGTTGCAGCATTCTTAATAAACAGTTCATGTAACCTTGGCTTGGGTGGTTTAAGAAAAAAACCATCCGGATCATTTTCTAACCCTTCATTGGTGCCAAATATGCCAATCAATTTATCTACCTTGTCGTAATAAGGTTTTACATCTTCATAGCCAATAGGCCAATCGTCGCCCAATCCATCAATACTTTTTCTTTTAAAATCTTTCGGGCCGAACCGAAGTGAAATTCTTCCCCAGTGATTGGTGCGGCCACCCAGCATCCTTGCCCGCCACCATGCCCAGTCAGTACCGGTTTCTTTTGTAAAAGGTTCTCCTTCCAGCGACCAGCCACCATAACAGGCATCAAAATCGCCAAAGGGACGAAGTTTGGTACTGGCTCCACGGCGGGGGCTATCCCAGGGATTTTTTAATTGAGTAATATTTTTTTGCGGATCATACATATAACCGGCTTCTATAATGCAAACTTTTAATCCGGCATTCGCCAGCATATAAGCTGCCATGCCGCCACCTGCACCAGAACCTACTATCACGGCATCGTATTTCTTTGGTTGTTTTTTTAACTGGAGATCTCCCATAAAGCAAGAAAGTTGTTTGTGTAAATGAAACAACAATTTACAGCAAACATTGCCAAAAGCCAAAATGCTGTACACAATTAGTTAACAAAAACATTTGTAATGCCCTACCAGCTTCACGGTATTTTTTTGCTTTGTAATAGCAGTATCTTTACATCAAAATTCATCTCTTAATGAAGAAGTGTGTTATGCTGCTTGGTTTTATTGCGCAACTATTTTCAGGAAAAGCACAGAAAACCGACTATGGTAAATATCCTGTTTACAAAGGCACTGATTTAGGGCTTACTTTTTCTGCTGTTAAATCTGCATTGCGTATCTGGTCTCCAACGGCTGAAAAGACTGAACTAATACTATACAAAGAAGGTGATGGGGGTTTTCCGCTAAGCACACATCCTATGCTAAAAAGCAGTGAAGGCACCTGGGTTGTTGAATTGCCGGGAAATCAAACCGGCTTGTTTTATACATTTCGTATAATGATTAATAAGAAATGGCAAAACGAAGTACCTGACCCTTATGCAAAAGCTGTTGGGGTAAATGGTAAGAGAGCCATGATAGTTGACCTCGCAAAAACGAACCCCGCAAACTGGGAAAAAGATAAAAGCCCTGTATTTAAAAACCCCACCGATGCTATTATTTATGAACTGCATGTAAGAGATGCCAGTATTTCTCCAACATCAGGTATCAAGAATAAAGGAAAATTTTTAGGACTAACAGAAAGAGGAACAAAAAATGCAGCCGGTTTATCTACCGGTCTTGATCATATAAAAGAATTGGGAGTAACTCATGTTCACTTATTGCCTTTTTTTGATTTTAATTCGGTGGATGAAACAAAGCCGGATGCAAAATATAATTGGGGTTACGATCCTTTGAATTATAATGTACCGGAAGGTTCTTATTCCACCAACCCCTATGATGGTGTAACAAGAATTAAAGAATTGAAACAGTTAGTAAAGACCTTTCATGAAGATGGGCTGAGGGTAGTGATGGATGTAGTGTATAATCATACTGCACTAACGGAGACCTCCAATTTCAATCAATTAGTACCAGGTTATTACTACCGGCAAACAAAGGATGGCAAGTTCTCCAATGCTACTGCCTGTGGTAATGAAACGGCCAGTGAAAGACCTATGTTCAGAAAATTTATGCTGGAATCAATGAAGTATTGGGTGGAGGAGTATCATGTGGATGGCTTTCGGGTTGACCTGATGGGTGTGCATGATATTGAAACCATGAACCTGATCTCAAAAGAACTGCATAAAATAAAACCGGATATACTGATATATGGTGAAGGATGGACTGCAGGAGCGTCACCATTGCCTGATTCACTCAGGGCTTTAAAAGCCAACGTATCCAAACTTGACCGCATTGCAGTCTTTAGTGATGACATCAGGGACGGAATAAAAGGAAGTGTATTTGACCATGCAGACAAAGGTTTTGTCAGTGGTAAAAAAGGGATGCAAGAAACTATAAAATTTGGGGTAGTTGCTGCCTGCAAACATATACAGGTCAATTACGGCAGTGTAAATTATTCAAAGAAGCCATATGCAGCTGAACCTTATCAGACAATTAGTTATTGTGAATGTCATGATAATCATGTATTGTGGGACAAATTGGCCATCTCTGCAAAGAATGCGACTGAAGCAGAAAGGGTAAATATGCATGAGCTGGCTTTGTCCATTGTGCTTACTTCACAGGGAATTAGTTTTCTTCATGCAGGTTCCGAATTTTTGCGAAGCAAGAAAGGAGTGGAAAATTCATTTGAGTCGCCTGACAGTATCAACGCTATTGATTGGAGCCTGAAAACGAAAAACAAGTATGTGTTTGATTATGTAAAGGCACTGGTAAAAATGCGAAAAGAACATCCGGCCTTTCGTATGCCTACTGCCAATTTGATTGGTACCACCCTGCAATTTGAAGAAGGTTATCCTGAAGGCATTTTTGCCTATCGGATTAATGGAAAAGCTTCCGGTGATAATTGGAAAATGATATTTATATTATTTAATGGAACCGGCGAAGAAAAAGGCCTTGTTGTACAGGCCGGACAGTACGATGTGGCTGTGTCAGGTAATATTTTTTCAGAGGTGACCGGCGGCGGAAAGGATGGTTACCTGAAGTTACAACCATATACCTGTACCATTCTATTTGAAAAAGAGTAAGACAATGAAAAATTTACTCACTTTTATTTCCATTTTTATTGTTTTTTCTGCCACTGCACAAAAGGGAGATGAGCTACTTGTTTATTCCATGAAAGGGAATGTGACTGTTATTGAAAACAATAAAGAATCAAGAGTAAAAATTGGAAAAGTATTAAAACCCGGCTCATCAGTAAAAACACAGCGGTTAGCAAAACTGACAATGGTTTGCAAACAAGGTAAACCCCTTACCGTGACGAAGGAAGGGACCTTCCCCGTAACTAAATGGAAAGATTCCTGTACTACCGATCATCATTCTGTTACATCAAAATACTTTCAGTACATATGGGATCAATTATATATCCGCAGTGATGATTATAAACGGGATCACCCGGAAACAGTAGGTGCTGTGGTAAGAAATGAAGCGCCGGTAAGAGGGGTGGAGCAACTGGAAATTGAATTTAATGAAGCATTTGATACCTTGAATTATGCTTCCGGTGCTTTCTCTTTATCATGGACGGCAAATATGGAATATGCCGGTAAATATAATTTTGTACTCTATAATGTAGTAAGTGGAAAATATTTATATGAAGACAGCGTAGCTGGCAATAGTATCCAACTTGATAAAATAAAAAAGTATATGCAGCCCAACAATATTTACGGATGGTCTGTTGCAGCAAGAAAAACAGGAATTTGTAATGGAGGTGTGATAAAATATACAACAATTAGAAAAGTTAACCAGCAGGTTCTTAAACTTCAAAAGGCCATTAATGTGCCTGAAGACCAGGCGGCACAATATTTTCGTGTTGCTTATTTATTGGAAAACAGCCACTACCTCGCCGATGCTTTTGCTTTTTATCAAAAGGCTGCAAATGCAGCTGCTGATGTTGAGTTTTATACAGAGAAGGTAAATGAATTTAGAAAAACATTCCAGCTTGGATTCTTCTAAAATGCAAAACCAAGGCTTACTCCGCCCCAACGATGCGTTCTGCCTGTTCGAAATTCCTTACTAAGAAAAGATTGATTATAGCCCAGAAATATTTTTTTAAAATGCAGCACCAACCCTGCATCTGCCTGGAAGGTAATTCTTGAAACATCGCCGGATGAAATAGTGTTAGGGCTTTTCTGGTTGAATATACCTCCTTGCATGGTGGCATCATAACCAATGAAGTTGACCCTGCTCTGTCCGTACAAATAGTATTGTACTTTCTTTTTCTTTTCTGTTATGTAGGGATTATTAAAGTGTCCGGCCATAAAATTTATGCCGCCACCGATCCTGTCATGTAATGTACCAGCTCTTAACTCAGCAGCCCCGTTCAAAAGAAAAGCATCTGTTGCCAGCAGTTTCTTTTCGAGATTCAGTTGATAGTTAAGAATAACATCATTTTTAATTTGATGCTGCCAGCCTATTGGTAATTTATTACCCGTCCACCGGTGAATATTGGTTTGTATTTCTTCTCCTAACGCAGCAGGGCCAATAATGCCAAGGTGAATAGCCGATGACACCTGTTGTTGTTTAGCGCTGTTGGAAGAAATGGCAAACATTTTCAACGACATACTTCCTTCAAATGGTCTGTCACCATACAAGATTGTGTTGCTGTTAGTACTTGTGGGGGTGTAGCCAAACAAATTAAAGGTGATGCCGTATTTAGTATCGCTGTTCTTTTTTTTGTACAACAGCGTTGCCATTGGAAAGTTCTTGAAAGAAGGATGAACATACTCCAGCGTTATACCCTGTGAATAATAATAATCAGTATTTGTAAAAAAATCGTTGTCGTAGTGAAAACGGAAATAACTTTTTGTATTTACATTCCTGAAAGTAGAAGTATTGTCAATTAATTGAGCAGAAATATTTAAGCCAATCATTATTGCAGCAAAAGACGTTATTGACTTTTTAACCTGTAACAACATAGAAAACATACGATGACACAGAGAGAACAGATTTTTTTACTACACAAGAGAAGTGTTGTTGCAAAAA
>Ga0105044_10001475_pt1 | contig 31440 bp, 28 predicted proteins | sample MAT01_FD_78092 | JGI IMG/M metagenome (GOLD analysis project Ga0105044, IMG submission 78092) | Freshwater microbial communities from Lake Fryxell liftoff mats and glacier meltwater in Antarctica - MAT-01 | ecosystem: Environmental > Aquatic > Freshwater > Ice > Liftoff microbial mat | place...
CGCTTTCCGCAATATCACACCTCGGACGACAACCTGAGCTTTGTGACGGCCACCGCGCTGGATGATTCCTTGGCAATCTATTGGGCTGTGCTGGCGTTGCTAGAGCAAAATCGCACCTATATCAATCTCAGCCCCAAAGGTGAGCCGCAGTTGGGCTGGCGCGGGCTCTACGGGGCCTTTGGCGGCAAGAAAGATACCAAAGCCAGTGAAATGGCCATGTTATGGGTGCTCAATTTCTCGGATGGGCAGCATTCGCTGCTGGATATTGCAGAACGGTCGGGTTATTCATTTCAGCTTTTGGCTGAAGTCGCCCGCACCTTACAATCTCATAGCCTATTACAAGAGGAGACGCGATGATTCCCCGCAAGCTGGAGTTTACCAAGTCAAAAGCATTACAGCGCAAAAGTCATGCCCTCATTCCCGGTGGCACCCACACCTACGCCAAAGGCGATGACCAATATCCAGAACAAGCCCCCGGTTTTATTTGTCGGGGAGAAGGCAGCCATGTCTGGGATGTCGATGGCAACGAATTTATTGAATATGGCATGGGCCTGCGCTCCGTCACATTGGGCCACGCCTATCAACCCGTGATGCAAGCAGCAATCCGCCAGATGGGTTGTGGCAACAACTTTACGCGACCAGCACCAATTGAAGTGGAAGCCGCAGAGATGCTGCTAGGATTGCTGCCCGGAGCCGACATGGTAAAGTTTGCCAAGAATGGCTCGGATGTCACCACAGCGGCGATCAAGTTGGCACGCGCCTATACAGGCCGCAATTTGGTTGCCGTCTGCGCTGATCATCCTTTCTTTTCTGTAGACGACTGGTTCATTGGCAGCACACCGATGGCAGCGGGCATTCCACAAACGATCCGCAGCGCTACCGTCAAATTTCGTTATAACGACCTCGCGAGCATTGAAGCACTCTTTGCCCAATATCCCGACCAGATTGCTTGTCTGATCATGGAAGCGGAGACGAGCGAACCACCGGCGGCTGGTTTTTTACAAGGGGTCAAGCAGCTTTGTCATGCACATGGGGCGCTTTTTGTGCTCGATGAAATTATCACGGGCTTTCGCTGGCATAACGGCGGCGCACAACATTGCTATGAGATTGTGCCGGATCTGTCCACCTTTGGCAAGGCGCTGGGTAATGGTTTCTCGGTGGCGGCCCTGGCTGGCAAACGCGAGATTATGGAGCTGGGCGGTCTGGGTCACAAGCGCGAACGGGTCTTTCTGCTGTCGACCACCTATGGGGCCGAAACATTTACGCTGGCAGCCGCAATGGCAACCATGCGCGTCTATCAACAGGAACCGGTGATCGAACATTTGCACCGCCAAGGCCGCAAATTGATGGCTGGCATCAATCAAGCCATTGTGGCCAATCAGCTAGAGGAGTACTTCCAAGTATTTGGCCGGCCTTGCAATCTGGTCTATGCGACACGCGATCAAGATCGCCAGCGGTCACAGCCCTTTCGCACCCTCTTTTTGCAAGAGACGATCAAACGCGGGCTGTTGATGCCTTCGTTGGTGGTCAGCTATGCGCACAGCGACGCCGATATCCAACAGACAATTGATGCGATTGGCGACGCGCTGGTTGTCTACCGCAAGGCACTGGATGAAGGCATTGAAACCTATTTGGTGGGACGGCCTGTGGCACCCGTCTTTCGCACCTACAATTAAGGCGAGCCATAGAACGGAGATCAAGCATGAAAGTTGTATTGTTTTGTGGTGGCTTAGGCACCCGGCTACGTGAATATTCCGAAACAATTCCGAAACCTTTGGTCGATATCGGGTATCGCCCGATTATGTGGCATTTAATGAAATATTATGCCCACTTTGGCCACAAAGAATTTATTCTCTGTTTGGGCTATCGCGGCGATCTGATTAAAGAATATTTCCTAAAATATAACGAGTGGCTCTCAAACGACTTTGTTTTGACCGACGGCGGGCGCACCATGCACCTGCACAATCAGGACATTGCCGACTGGAAAATCACTTTTGTCGATACCGGCTTAAACAGCAACATTGGACAACGTCTGGTCGCCGTCAAAGAGCACTTGGGCGACGATGAAACCTTTATGGCCAACTATACGGATGGCCTGTCGGATCTGCATTTGCCCGACTACATCGACTTTTTCCAAGAGCAAAACAAGGTCGCCAGCTTTTTGTGTGTCACGCCCTCACAGTCGTTTCACGTTGTGTCACTCCAGGAAAATGGCGGCGTCGAGACGATCAAGCCGATCAACCGCGGCGATATGTGGATCAATGGCGGTTTCTTTCTTCTGAAACGCCAGATCTTTGACTACATCGGTGAAGGCGAAGAATTGGTTGTCGAGCCTTTCCAACGGCTGATCCAAGCGAACCAGTTAGCGGCCTATCGCAACCCAGGGTTCTGGGCCTGTATGGACACGCTCAAGGAAAAGCGGCTCTTTGATGACATGTATGCGCGTGGCGAAATGCCGTGGGCCGTTTGGCAGAAACCGGAGACCAAGGAATGTTTACACTATCACTTACCAATGCGCATGCCGCTCCCAAGTCCATTCTCTGCCTAGGCGCGCACAGCGATGATATCGAGATCGGCTGTGGTGGAGCGATCCTGCGCTTAACGCAAAGCTACCCAGATCTGACGGTTTATTGGGTAGTATTAAGCGCAACCGACGAGCGAGCAACCGAAGCCAAAGCGAGTGCAGCCGATTTTTTGCAATACGCTGGCCAGGCACAAGTGAAGCTGTACACGTTTCAAGATGGCTTTTTCCCCTATATCGGCGGGGAGATCAAAGGCTGTTTTGAAGCCTTGAAGCGCGAGATCAATCCGGATCTGATCTTTACCCACTGTCGCCATGATTTGCATCAAGATCATCGCGTGGTAACAGAATTAACTTGGAATACCTTCCGCGATCATCTGATCTTGGAATATGAGATTCCCAAATATGATGGCGATCTGCAATCGCCGAACTTTTTTGTACATCTGGATCAAGCAACTTGCCAGCAGAAGACCCATTTTCTGATGCAACACTTTGCTACACAGACCAATCGATATTGGTTCACGCCAGAAACATTCAGCAGTGTGATGCGGTTGCGCGGCGTCGAATCCAGGGCACCAGAAGGCTATGCCGAAGGATTTTACTGTCGCAAAACAGTGATATAGCAAACCAGGAAAAGGTGCATCATCGCTCGGCTGATTCACAAATCAGGCATGCGCCTTTTCAGGGTTTATCAGGGTTATCGGTAAGTAGAGGAGAAATCTGATCGTGTTGCGTCTTGTCTTATTACGGTTATTCGAAAGTTATTTTCGCCATCGCTGGCTTTATTTGCTGCCGATTGTGCTGATGGGTGCGGCAGCCGGGGTCTATATCTCATCCATGGCACCGACCTATTCGGTAAGCGGCACGCTCTATGTGCAAAATGGCACGCTGCTCGCTTCCTTGACCGATATCCGCTCGGATGGCTTTACCTATGTAACACCGGCCCAAGCCACCAGCAGCGAACTATATCAACTGTTGAATTCTCATGCCTTTCTGCGTGCCATCATCCAGCAGACCGATATGGAAAGCAAAATGGGACAAGGCGAAGCCGTTGCCACAGAAACGATTGATGAAGCAAAGAGCGCCATTTCACTCCAAGAACTTGGCAATAATCTGGTGATGATCATGGCGCGCCACGAGATGCCGCGTATTGCCCATCAACTGGCCGATTCGACGATTGAAACCTATACCCAATGGAAGATCAATTTGAATCGGGAAGAAAGTGTTGCAGCGCAAGACTTTTTCACCGATTTGATCAAAACCTACAGCGCCGAGGTCGATCCCGCGCGCGTCGCATTAGACAGCTATCTCAAGACGCGGCCGCGCCCTATCCAAGGCGATCGCCCAGAAGAAGAAAGTGTCGAAATCAAACGCCTACAAGCCGCACTGGACACCGTCGAGGAGCGGCTGAGTCGCGCCGAGAACCAGGAGGAAAGCGCACGGTTGGCGCTAACGCAGGCAGAAAGTACGGTGCGGCAAACCTATTTCGTAGTAGATGCGCCAACCCGTCCGTTAACAACAGAACGCTCGAAGAAGGCTCTCTTGCTGGCAATTGCGCTGTTCGTCTTTGCTGGTGTCTTTATTAGCGCGACCGGGGTTGTCGGTGGCGCGCTGCTGGATGACAGCCTGCGCTTTCCAATTGATGTAGTGCATGGCCTCAATTTGCCAGTGCTCACAATGGTACCCGATGCGAAAATCCAGGTTGTGCATCTACAGCATCGTACGCGTGAGATCGCAGACGCCAGCCAACAACCGCCACGCCAGAATGTTGAATGGGCGTACCGCGAAAGCGTGCTTACGCCGCGGCTAGGTACTCACATCATTGACAACAGCACGATTGATGCGGGAGCCATTGATACGCGAGTCGCTGAGCGCGCTATGGTCCCAGCAAATCCTATGGCAGCCAATGCTAATGGCCAGGGAAAACCTGTTGCGGCAGAAGCACGCAAGCGTAAATCGATTTTCGGATGAAAACTATCATGGAAAATACCACCAAGAGTATTGCCAAGAACGCCACCGTTCTCATGGGATCACAGGGGATCATGTGGCTATTGACACTGGCCCTAACCATCGTCTTGCCCCGCTATCTGGGGGCAGTAGGCGTTGGCAAATTACATTTTGCCAGTTCAGTCTGGCTTATGATCGGCGTAATCACTGCCTTCGGTACCGACATTCTGCTCACCAAGGAGATTGCCCGTCAACCCGACAAAACACCGGCCTTGTTCGGCAGTGCCATGGTCGTCCAGTTTGGTCTGTTTATCGGCGGCTACATCCTGACAATTCTGGCCCTTTGGTTCTTTGACTATCCCATCGACACGATCTATGTAGTCGCGCTGGTGGGGGTTGCCAGTTTGGTACGCCAATTTATTGCCGTCTCGCAAGCCGTGTTGCAAGGCCTGGAACGGATGAAAATCTTTTCGCTGGGCGAGATTATTGGCAATGCGCTCTATACGGCGCTGGGGATCATTCTGTTACTCAGCGGCTGGGATATCTATGCGATTGCCATCCTCATGATTGTTTCTGCGGTGATCAATCTGGCAATTCAGCTTTCCTTTTTGGGCCGCTTATACAAATTGCAGCTCAATTTTGCGCGGAGTAGTGCCTATCGCTTGTTGCAAAGTGGCTGGCCCTATCTGCTATCGAGCTTTTTTCTGGTCGCCTACATGCAGATTGATATTATTATCATTTCTGCGCTGGTCGATGAACGGGCGATTGGCTGGTATGGTGCAGCTGATCGGTTGTTTGGTACGTTGCTCTTTATTCCTTCGGTCTATATTACCGCGGCATTTCCAGCCCTATCGCGCATGTTCGTGAATGACAAGAGTGCCTTACAGCGGCTAATTTCGAAAAGCTTTGACATCCTGTTTTTGCTCAGCGTGCCGATTGGCCTTGGCCTAACGATTATTGCCAACCCACTGGTGGTGCTGATTTATGGCCAAGAATTTGTCAATAGTGGGCCGATATTGGCCGTCTTTGGCATCGTGCTGGTTTTGACCTATCAAAATATTCTGATTGGGCGCTTTCTCATCTCCATGGATCGTCAGAATCCGTGGACCGTTGTGATGGCGATTGCCACAGTCGCCACTATCTTGCTTGATATTGTCTTGATTCCGTGGTGTCAAGCGCGCTTTGGCAATGGTGCGATGGGTGGTGCACTGGCCTTTGTGATCACCGAATTGGGCATGATGATCGCCGGGCTAATGCTCTTACCGCGTGGGTCATTGACGCGCACGAATCTGTGGGTTGCCGCACGCGTAATTCTGGCGGGGCTCGTGATGATGGCCGCGGCCTGGCAGTTCGAGCATCTATTTATTGGCATCCCGATCCTGGTGGGTGCCGTGACCTATATTGGCTGCGTCCTTTTGTTGCGCATTGTGCCCAAAGCGGACTTTGAACTCTTACAAAGTTTGTTGCTACAGATGCAACAAAAGCTGTTACGCCGCCCGCAAACAGAAATTGTGAACGGCTAGAGTCGTGTAAAGGATTTACCCATGTTTGGAAAACGTTCAGAATCAGGCCGAGGGACAACCGCACAAGACGTTGCGCTCTTCCCCGAAGCGTCACTACAACTGTACACAGTCAATAGCGAAAGCATTTACAGCTTTCCGCACGAGCTGGTACAGTCAATGCGCCACATGCTTACCAAGCTGAATCGCGAGCAAAAACTGCCCAAAAAAATCTCGGTGGTTTCAGCCCTGCGCCAAGAAGGTGTGTCGCTCATGAGCTTGGCCATGGCCGCGATCATGGCCAATGATCTATCGCGCAACGTCTGCTTGGTCGATCTCAACTGGTGGTGGCCAAGCGACGACATGCGCCAGATGACATCGCACAGCCCCGGCATCGTGCCGCTGCTCCATGGCGAAGTCAAATTGGAAACAGCGCTCGTGCGGACCAATCATCCTCACTTTACCATTTTACCCGCGGGCAGCTTACCCGTACTGCAACGCCCCGTGATCGCACGCGGGCCGGCCCTGCAAAGAGTCGTTGAGGAGCTTAGTGAGACTTTTGACCATTTGATCTTTGATGTTCCGGCCATTCTCACCACAAGTGACGCGATTCCTTTGGCCTCTTTGGGCGATGCCTGTTGTGTTGTTGTACACCAAGGCATCAGCACGCGTGCCGTTGTGCGCCAAGCATTGGGCGAGATCAATCATCTACCCATGTTGGGGGTCCTGATGAATCGGGTACGTGTCTCTACACCCAACTGGTTGCTCAAGTGGATTCCCCAGGAATAATAGCAGGCATACGCGCGATAGATTATGAAAATATTCCTGCTATTTTTATTTGTGAGCTTTATCCTGGGTATTCAGTACCAGGAAGCCACGCTGCAACGCCGGCGCTGGACCATGGTCGGCATTGCAGTGTTGACAGGATTGTCTTATTTCTTCTTTGATGGGTTTATTTAACTCGTCTATGTATACGCGAGCTTGGTCTCTGGCAAAAATTCGTCTAAAGCGATTGAAAGCCGATCAGCAGCGCAATGAGTATTACTTTATGAATATAAAACCGTTACCCCTTGCTCTATCCCTATGTGTTTTGCTCTTGTCACTGTGGGCAGTTGTATTTATGGTACGCACAGAATTATATACCCCTGTCTCGGCAGAGGATCAGCCGCAGCCAGCCATAAACCAACTGGTTGCGAATAATGCCGCGCCGGCCGATACAGTCCAGGCCAGTGCCACCCCCAGCCAACCAGTCCGCGTACAAAAAGAGGATGTCATCTATGCCGACACGCTTGCGGAAGCATGGCAAGAGTGGTCCTGGAGTGTGAGCTCGCAGCCCGCCAGTGCCGCGCCGGTACACAATGGTAGCGCAGCCTTTGCGGTGACCTATGATGCAGGGTGGGGAGCATTCTATCTCCACACCGACGAATTCCGCATGACCAATGAGTACGATCTGTTGCGCTTTTGGATCCACGGTGGAGATGCGGGTGGGCAGCGCACACGCGTCGTGCTAGCAGATGAAAGCACCTCCTTTCTGGCAGAAAGCAAGGAAGTGGTGGCACAAGCCGATACCTGGACGCTGGTCGAGATCAAGCTGGCGGATCTGGGGATGCCCCGCCAAATTAGTGGGATTGTTTGGCAAGATGCGACCGGCAATCCACAACCTACCTTCTATATTGACGATCTGGCCTTAGTCGATCTGGATCTGCCGCCAACGCCCACACCTGCGCCCGTGGCTGGTCCACTGTTGAGTGTCAATCTACAGGCAGCGGGTCATCCGATTAACCCCGATATCTATGGCATTAATTATGCCGATGAAGCATTGGCTACAGTCTTGAATCTGCCGGTGCGCCGTTGGGGCGGCAATGCGACGACGCGCTATAACTGGCAAAATGATACGACCAATCGGGCCAGTGATTGGTTCTTCGAGAATATCCCCGAAGAGAACGAAGATCCGAGCACGCTGCCCGATGGCTCGGCCGCCGACCGCTTTATCGAACAAGACCTGCGCACTGGCACTAAAACGGTGATGACGATGCCCATGATTGGGTGGACAGCCAAAAGTCGCGAGTTCAGTTGTGGTTTCAGTGTGGCCCAATATGGCCCCCAACAGCAAACTGATTCCTGGCAACCCGATTGTGGCAATGGGCTTGACGCCAACGGCGATCCGCTCACTGGCAATGATCCGACCGATACAAGCATGGCGATTGACCCCAGCTTTGTCCAGGAATGGATGACACACCTGATTGCGCGTTTCGGCACGGCGGCCGAGGGTGGTGTCGCCTATTATAATCTCGACAATGAGCCAATGCTGTGGCATCACACCCACCGCGACATTCATCCAGAGCCTGTCGGCTACGATGAACTGCGTGACCTCACCTACGCCTATGCCGCCGCAATCAAAGAGATAGATCCCACAGCCCAAACCCTTGGCCCTGCCGAGTGGGGTTGGACTGCCTATTTCTTCTCGGCGCTGGATTCTGCCGCAGGCGACAATTGGTGGAATAAAGCACCAGATCGGGCAGACCATGATGATCTCCCGTTGACAGTATGGTATCTGCAGCAGATGGCGTTGTACGAAAAAGAACATGGCGTGCGCATCCTCGACTATTTGGATCTGCATTACTATCCGCAAGCCAGTGGTGTGGCCTTGGCCCCCCTGGGTGATACGGCAACACGCGCCTTACGCCTGCGCTCAACGCGTTCCTTGTGGGATGCTACCTATCAGGACGAAAGCTGGATCGATGAGCCAGTGCGCCTGATTCCACTTATGCGCGAATGGGTAGACGAATATTATCCAGGCACCAAGCTGGCAATTGGTGAATACAACTGGGGCGCGCTGGATCATATGAATGGCGCGTTGGCCCAAGCGGATGTATTGGGCATCTTTGGCCGCGAAGGATTGGATATGGCACTGCTCTGGGCTGCGCTGGAAGTTGATGACCCATTTGCGTTTGCCTTTCGCATGTATCGCAACTATGACGGTGCCAACAGCATATTTGGCGATAGCAGCCTGCAGGCCACCAGCAAGGATCAGGAAAAGCTGGCCATTTATGCGGCGCAGCGCAGCAGCGACAGTGCCGTAACCTTGATGGTAATCAACAAGAGCAACGACGCCCTCATCAGCAAACTAACGCTGCAAGGATTGAATGGGCCAACGACAGCGCAAGTCTTTCGCTACGGTGTTGACGATGTAACAACGATTCAAACATTGCCGGATCAAGCGGTGACCGGCACAGGTTGGCAAGCAACCTTTCCAGCCCAGTCGATTACCTTGTTTGTGTTGCCGCCAGCCAGAGAAAACTCGGCCTCTGCGCCGGCCTCTATTCTGCGGCCAACCGCCACACCTTAAAAAATCAGCGAACCGTTGCATCGGTAGATTTCAATCCAGTGCAACGGTTCGCTGATTTGTCCCGTAGCTGCTTACCGTAAGCAAGTAACTTTGGTGAATATTCTTTATGACTGATTCCTTTGTCAGCGATCCGCAGTGGGCTACCGTACAGTTGCAAAAGCGACGCGCCATTCGTTCCTGGCGCGTCTGGTTTTTTGTATTGATGGGCATCACCGCGGCGACCGCCCTGTTTATGATCTACATCAAACCGATCCCCGTGCCGCTGGGGGTGATCGTGGCGGTCGCGCTTGTGGCGGCGATTGCCTATCGACCTCGCTATGGCATCTACTTGATTCTTTTGGCATCGCTGGCCGGTGATTCACTGCTCATGCCATCGTATCCATTTCTCAAAAACTTTTCTAGCGCCGAGTCACTGCTCTATATCAACAGCTCACTGATTTTCAGTCCACTGGAACTCTCGCTGGGGCTGGTGCTGGTGCTCTGGTTGGGCAAGGCAGCCATGCGCCGGCAGTTGAAATTTTATACGGGCATTTTGTTCTGGCCAGCGCTGGTTTTTGCGCTCTTTCTGATCTTTGGCATTGTTTATGGTTTGAGCACGGGTGGCAATACCAATGTAGCGCTGTGGGAAGTGCGTCCGATCTTCTACTTATTCTTCATGCTGATTTTCGTAAGCAATCTGTTAGAGAAACCAGAGCATCTTTCGCATATGATATGGGTCAGTATGATTGGTCTGGGAATTGAAGGGATAGTGGGTTGCTATTACTATTTTGCTGTGTTGGGGATGGATCTGACCGGGGTGGAACGCATTACCGAACACTCGGCAGCGATTCACATGAATACGCTTTTTGTGCTGGTGCTAGCCGTATGGCTCTATCAGGCTTCGGCGGCAAAACGTTTCCTATTGCCGTTGCTGGTGCCGGCAGTGCTACTCACCTATCTGGCTACTCAGCGGCGCGCAGCGTTTCTTTCCTTGGGCATTGCGTTGGCAATGTTGGCAGTGGTTTTATACAAGGAAAACAACAAACTATTTTGGCGCATCATACCCATTGCCGCAGTGGCAAGCATACTCTACATTGGCGTCTTTTGGAATAATAACGGCGCACTCGGTCTGCCAGCCCAGGCGATCAAATCGGTTGTCGCGCCAGAGCAAGGCAGCAATGATGAGCTATCGAATCTCTATCGCAAGATCGAAAATGACAATGTCAGCTTTACGATTCATGCCGCCCCACTGACAGGGGTAGGCTTTGGAAACAAATTCTATATTACACGCGCCATGCCTGATATTAGCTTTTTCATTTGGTGGGAATATATTGTCCACAATTCGATTTTATGGATCTGGATGAAAACGGGCATCTTTGGCTTTATGGCGATGGTTTTTATGGTTGGCTTTAGCATCATGACAGGCATACGGTTGCTACACTATCTTACCAACCGCGATCTGAAAGCGATTACATTAACAGCAACCTTATATTTAGTCATGCACTTTTTATATGCTTATGTCGATATGTCTTGGGACAGCCAAAGCATGATCTATGTAGGTGCCATGATGGGTGTGATCAACTATGTGAATCGGACCACCCAGCAACTGCCAGTCAAGCAAGAGGTACGTCATGAAACGCGTATGGCACTCACTCTATACGGAAATAGCTGAATTTCATCTACGCCTGCAACTGGCACAGTTTGCTATGGGGTTTCTGCCCCGGCATGTGGGCAATCGCTTGCGTATTTACCTGCTACGTCTGTGCGGTTTTCAGATTGGGCAAGGGACGGTCATGTGGGGCGCACCGACGATTACCGGTAGCGGGAATCTGTACACGCGGCTGACGATTGGCGAAGCTTGTTGGATCAATACAGACTGTTTTTTGAATCTAGGCGCAGCAATACAGATTGGTAACAGTGTCGCAATCGGCCATCAGGTTATGATTTTAACGGACACCCATGCGATTGGCGACAGCACACGCCGCGCCGGCAAACTCACAGCGGCACCGGTCTCTATTGGGAACGGGGCATGGCTCGGGGCGCGGTGCACGATTCTACCCGGAGTGACAATTGGTGAAGGAGCCGTTGTGGCCGCCGGGGCGGTGGTGACCAAATCTGTGCCAGCCAATGTACTGGTGGGCGGCACACCAGCCCGTTTATTACGCGAATTGCCGACCGAGACGGCAGCGCGCACCAGTGTGATAGCTGATTTAAATCTGTCTACCCGTTTGGAAAAGGACATACTTTGTGAAACCACATGAGCGCTGGCAAAACGGATGGGCCGTGTTGCGTGCGCACTGGTATTTGCGCACAGCCAACCAGGTGGGGCGCAAAGTACGCATCTGGGGTAGGCCCTCCATTCAAAACCAGGGCACGCTGTTAGTCGGAGAACGGGTACGGTTTGTATCGACCATCGCCACTTCCGAGTTCGTAACGGGCCCAGACGGCACCCTTGAGATCGGGGCTGGCGTTTTTATTAACTATGGCTGCTCAATTGCCGCCACCCAGTTGGTCCGGATTGGGGCCCGCTGCAATATTGGCACCTACGTGATTATGATGGATAACGATTTTCACCATGTAGAGCCAGAACGACGCAATGAAACGCCCGAATCGGCCCCAATTATTCTCGAAGAAAATGTTTGGTTGGGGGCACGCGTGATCGTGTTGCGCGGTGTGACCATTGGAGCCGATAGCGTGATCGGGGCGGGAAGCGTGGTCACACGCGATATTCCGCCGCGGAGCGTGGCAGCCGGCATGCCAGCCAAAGTGATTCGGCAAATATAACGGAATATGCGCAAAACGCTTTTAGTGATACAGCAGTCAATTATCTATATTATCTTGAACATTCGTAATAGCTTGGTGACATCTCACATTGGTCTTCGCATTGTGCAAAGGCAGGGGCAACACCAATCGGACTAGAGGAGGCAGCGTATGCGTGTACTATTTTTACACGCGACATGGCACACAACAAGCGAATACAAAGTGCATCAGTTGTTGGCCGAAAATGTTGATCCGCAGAAAATTGATCCCTATTTTATCTGGCAAGATTCTGCCCATAATTATGGCGCGGCAACGCTGTCTGCTTCGGGCCAAGCCAAAGACATTTACTATTGGGATTTTGGGCGCGATATGGCGATTATGCCCAAACCACCCAAGGCCAAGCGTGCGCTGATGATGTTGCTACAATTGCCAAATTCACTGCGCTTTATTGCACAAAAGGTGCGCGAGACCAAAGCCGATGTACTCTATACCTCGCAGCAATCCTATGAAGTTATTTTGGCAGATCTGATTGCACGGTGGTTCGACATTCCGCATGTGATTCACATTTCCTATCCGGTGGGTCCATGGCTTGGTCGCTATACTTTGTCGATTATTCGCAAAAACAAACATTTGATTGCTTGTTCTGATTATGTCCGCCAAAGCGCGCTAGACGCCGGCGTTGCACCGGAGCAAATTCAGACGCTGGTTCACGGAGCGGATGTCCAGGAATATGCGATTGCGAAGGATGGCCTTGCCCTGCGCAAGATGTTCAATTGGCCAGCTGATACACCCGTAGTTACAGTAGCGGCCCGCTTAGATCCATTTAAGGGCTACGAGCTATTACTCGATGCATTTGTACGCGTTCACCAAACAATACCCAACGCGCGTTTGCTCGTGTGTGGGGAATCCACCATTGGTACGACGCACGACCAGGTGATCAAGCAAAAAGTTGTTGACTTAGGCTTGGAAGAGGTTGTCCACTTTGCTGGTTTTCGCAGTGACCTGGCACAGATCTTGGCTGGCAGTGACGTTTTTTGTCTACCCACCGAAAATGATGCACTGCCCCTTGTCTTTCTCGCCGCCATGGCAGCGGGCTTGCCGACAGTCGCGTGCATTTCCGGTGGCGTACCCGAAATGGTGATTGATGGAGAAACCGGGTTTCTCTCGGAATTGGGTGATGCTGATAGTCTTGCCACGAATATTTTGCGATTGCTGCAAGAACTGCGATTGGCCAAAAAGTTGGGCGACGCTGGCAAAAAGCGGGCGCTTACCTACTTTGATCCCAAAAAGATTGCGCAGCGGTGGACACACCTCATGCAGCATTGGTTTTACAAGCAGGCCATGGCCCTGATCGTCGGCAATTATCTGTGCACCGTGATCTGATAGCAAAGTAAGACAATGATAAGCAGTAGCGTTATGAGTGAGTCTTAAAAGAGGAACGATGTCCAAGGTAAGTATTGTTTTGCCAACCTATAACCGTCTGTCACAACTGCAAAAGGTGTTGACAGGTCTGGAAGCCCAAACCCTTCCACCGACCGCGTTTGAAGTGTTGGTGGTGTCCGATGGCTCCACTGACGGGACAGATGAGTTTTTGCGTGCCTACACAACACCGTTGAACTTGCGCTTGTTTGTACAACACAATCAAGGAGCCGCCACTGCGCGCAATCTGGGGATCAAGATGGCACAAGGAGAAATTATTGTTTTTCTGGATGATGACGTTGTCCCAGAGCCACAACTGCTTGCCGAACATATAGCCACCCACCAACGGCAAGCAACCGACGTGGTTGTTTTGGGCCCGATGTTGACCCCAGAAGACGTTACGCTGAAACCCTGGGTTCACTGGGAGCAAGCCATGTTGTATAAACAATACGCGGATATTGCCGCCGAGCGCTGGCAACCGACGGCGCGCCAGTTTTATACGGGCAATGCTTCGGTCGCACGCCGCTATCTGCTTGCCACAGGGGGGTTTGACACCAGCTTGCGCCGCGCCGAAGATGTAGAATTGGCCTATCGCCTAGCGGATCGCGGCTTAACGTTTGTCTTTAATCCGGATGCCATTGGCTATCATTATGCAGATCGTAGCTTTGCCTCTTGGCAGCAAACGCCAACGATGTATGGTCGTAACGATGTGATTTTTGCCCGCGATCGTAATCAGCGCTGGCTGTTGGCATTGGTCATGCAAGAATTTCACCGACGCCATGCTTTTATTAAAGCACTCACCCAACTCTGTCTCTCGCGGCGGACCTTAAGCACGCTGTTCATCCATGGTCTGCGGCGCGCGGCTGGGGTCAGCAACGCTTTGCACCTCGGGCGATTGTCACAGCGCGCGTACAGCGGCATCTTCAACCTTTGTTACTATCAGGGGATGGCCGACGAACTGGGTGGACGCGATGTGTTTTTTCAATTGGCCGATACAATGATAGCGCCGACTGAGCCACAGTCCGTCTTTCTAATCGAGGGTAATGATCATGTGGGAACGTTTTAAACAAGATGCCTTGCGCTGGGTTGCACCCGGGCAGGTGTCGCCGCCGGCGCTGTTAACTTGGTCTTTACTCATTCGGTTGTTGATCCGGCATGTGCCATTGCGCGCCATGGCGTGGTATCGTCTAACCGCTTGGTGCAAAGCGCACGAAATTCCGTTTATCACTGGGCTGCTACATCGTCATATTTTCTTTCGATTCGGTTTGGAGATTGGCGGCGAGATTGGCGGTGGGCTATACATTGCCCATCCAGCCGGCACGGTGATCAATGTTGAACGTATGGGCGAAAATTGCAGCGTGATTGCGGCCGTTACCATCGGCATGCGCAATGAGTGGATCTTTCCCGAGATCGGCAATCACGTTTTTATTGGGGCTGGTGCGCGCGTGCTGGGCGGTATTTCGATAGGCGATTACGCCAAGATCGGGGCCAATGCCGTTGTGATGCATGATATTCCGGCCTATACAACGGCAGTCGGCGTACCCGCCCGCGTCATCAAAACCGATACACCTTGCCAGTCGGATTGTCAGTCGGACCTAGAACCAGAATACGCTAACGATATAGACGCGCGCGAAGGTCAGCTAGGCATTCAGTTGCAGAGTCTACGTCATGTTTAAATTCACTGTGTTCCTCTTGATGCTCTGTTGTATGCTGACAGGCTATCGGTTGGTTGGGCAGGCATTCCCTGCAACCAACACCTTTCAATCAGCGGTCAACGCGCAGTCCGGCACACCAGACGACACAGCCGATGTTGCGCCGACAGATACAACAGGGAACACGCCGGTGCCAACCATTGCGCCGTTATTTCGTATGCCAACGGGCGGCACACCCCAACCCAGCCCAACGCCCACAGGCTCGTTACCCGAAGCAACACAGGCTGCGAGCAATCCGCCAATCGCAACGCCAACTGCGCAACCACTAAGCTATCCAGAGATCATGATCTACGATGACGAGCTTACTGCCAATTGGAGCGTTGAACACAGCAATGACGTGCGCGTCAATCTATGGGATACGACTCACTGGTTTCAAAAATTGCATCCACAGTTGGATCTGACCAGTGGCTCAACATCGATTGCCGTAGTGCCCCAAGCCGATTATGGCAGCCTATATTTTACAGTGCGCCCAGAGAGCACGACGGCGTACAAGCGCACCGATCTCTTGGGGGTTAGCTTCTGGCTCAACAGTGGCAGCACCATGCTTGGCACAGACAATCTAACGGTTGCTGTGGTGGGTAGCAACCAACAGCCCGCTTGGTCGGCTGATGACACGTCGGTCTTTCCCAATCAAGCGGGTGCATTCTCGGAAACTCGGCTGTATTTTCTCCAGGTGAATCGGGCCATCCCTGCCGACACTTGGGTCAATATTATTGTTTGGCTCAATGATCTGGACTACGATCCCGTCTACCAATACGTTACCGGCTTCTATATCAAAAATGATGTAGGCTTCCGCAGCACCTACTATATTGACCGCGTTACGCTGATTACGAATGACGCCCAATAACGATTGGCGCACCTACCCTTGTGATCAATTGCGTTTATCCATGTGCAGTGAGGCCCTTTATGCTGGCAAACCGTACCTATACCTTTGGCTTTCTACTGGAACAAACCTTGGGCCATCGCACCCATAGCCAAAACCTACAAGCCAATGTCCCACAAGATCCAACGATCCAACCGATCTGGGGGCCGATTGAATGGAATCTGACAGGATTATCTGCCCGGATCCCCGTGTACAATAGCAATTGGACAGTGCGGGCAGGCCTGCGAGCGCGGCAGACCGTAGGCAAGATCCAACGCCAAACGCCGGTTGATGCACTTTTCATTCATACGCAAGTGCCGGCTGTGTTTATGGCCGACTGGATGCAGCGCATTCCAACCGTTGTCTCGCTGGATGCGACGCCGCTTCAATACGATGCACTCGGGGCACATTATGCCCATGCCAAGGGGCCACGTTGGCTCGAAGGCTTGAAATGGCAATTGAATGCGCTATGTTTCCGGCGAGCCCATCGTTTGGTGGCCTGGTCACATTGGACCAAAGAGGCGTTAGTGAACGAGTATGGTGTACCAGCAGAGAAGATCGTCGTGATTCCGCCCGGTGTGAATAGCCGCGAGTGGCTACGGCCTACGCCGCGGCAACAACACAGCGGTCCAGTAAAAATTCTCTTCGTTGGCGGGGATCTCCAGCGCAAGGGTGGCGACCTTTTGCTTGAAGCAGTGCGGACATTACGGCAACAGGCGGAAGCGGGCTCGATTGAGTTACATTTGGTCACGCGTGATCCAATACCAGCGGAACCGGGTCTCTTTGTCTATCACGACATGCAGCCGAACAGTGCGTCGCTCAAGCAATTATTTCATACGTGTGATATTTTCTGTCTGCCCACCTATGGCGACTGCTTACCAATGGTCTTATCCGAAGCGGGCGCCGCTGGTTTACCGCTGATTTCAACCCAAGTAGGCGGCATTGGCGAAATTGTGCGTGATGGCGAAAACGGCTTTCTAATCGCACCGGGCGATGGGGCAGCACTGATAGTCGCCCTACGCCAACTGATTGAAAATCCGGCGTTGCGTTTGGCCCAGGGGGCACATGCTGCGGAACGCGTACAACAAGAATTTGACGCCGAGCGCAACACGACACGCCTACTCGAATTGTTAAAACAGTGTGCCGATGAAGTCGCCAGCCAGGCACCAACCAAGCTAGTCCGCTTTCCAATGAAAAGTCAGCTGGACAAAGAGCATCTATCTGTACAATAGGAAATGAACATGGCCAATGTATTGTTGACCGTCTCTGGGACAATTGCTCCAGATCTTGAAACACAAATTGCCAGTGGTCTGCGGCCACAAGCAGACTATCAAGCGTTGGCAGCGGCTTTTGGGGCAGATTTGATCGACTATGCGCGCGCCCGCCAAAGCATGGGATACGTGGGACGGTGGATCGAGCGCATCGGTGGTCCCAATTTACTATTAGCCTGGGCCTGTTTTCGGCAACGGCAAAACTATCGTGTCATTTTTACCGATGGTGAACAGGTCGGCCTGCCCTTTGCCCTCCTCTGTAAATTAGGGGGCCGCCAGGGCATCACCCATTTGATGATTGTCCATATTCTATCGGTTGGCAAAAAGATGGCCTTGCTCGATCACTTTAGTTTGCAGGCTTATATTGATACCTTTTTTGTCTACTCGACCTGGCAGAAACGATTTATTGAAGAACGCTGGCAGGTGCCACCAGCACAGGTCGTTCATACGCCCTTTATGGTCGATAGCGACTTTTTTGCACCAGCACAGGTGACGGCACAACCGCGCCGCATGATCTGTGCCGTGGGCCTGGAATTTCGTGATTACCCAACGCTGGTGGAAGCAGTACGCGATCTGGATGTTGACGTTGTAATTGCGGCGGCCAGTCCCTGGTCGAAGCGCGCAGACAGCACGCAACAGGCAGCGCTACCTGCCAATGTAACCGTGCGCAAATTCAGCCAATTTGAATTGCGCCAACTCTACGCCGACAGCAGCTTTGTGGTGATGCCCCTCTATTATGTCAATTTTCAAGCGGGCGTTACGGCAATTCTGGAAGCAATGGCCATGGCAAAAGCGGTGATCTGTTCGCGCACACCTGGGCAGACGGATGTGATCGAAGAAGGCACAACCGGGCTTTATGTCCCATCTGGTGATGCCCAAGCACTACGCGAACGAATTGAGTTTTTACTCGACAACCCAGCCCTGGCGACGCAGATGGGCCAAGCCGGACGCCAGCGTATTGAGACAGAGATGAATTTAGAGCATTATACAGTACGGCTGCAACAGCATGTACACGCAGCATTACACGCGCAACCGCAGCCAGTCAGCTCGTTTGAGGAGGTCGCATTCAATTGAACAGTATAACCCTTTCCCTACACATTGCGCTGTGGCTGACAGGTGGATTTCTTACGGTGATCATCGGCTATTTGTTATTGCTGACAGTCGCTGCCTGGTGGACAACCAAACAGACGCCACGCCGAGCCACTGGGCCAACCCATCGCTTTGCGCTGTTGGTGCCGGCGCATAATGAAGAAAAGCTATTGCCTGCGCTGCTAGAAAATATGCGCCAACTGGACTATCCGCAGCAGCTTTTCACCTTGTATGTGGTAGCAGACAATTGTACGGACCAAACCGCGGCCTTGGCGCGTGCGGCTAGTGTAGTCGCCTATGAACGCTTTGACCAGATCAATATTGGGAAGGGCTATGCCTTGCAATGGCTTCTGGCACAGTTACAAGAAGCTGGCACCCAGTTCGACGCTGCCGTGATTTTAGATGCTGATTCGGTGATCTCGCCCAACTTTCTGACGGTGATGGATGCCCAGTTGGCCAGTGGGGCCCGTGTAATCCAAGCGCATTATGCAGTCTTGAATCCGGGTCGCAGTTGGGTAATGAGCTTGCGGGCCGCCGCGTTGGCGCTTGTCCATTATTTGCGTCCACTGGGTCGCACAGCGCTGGGTGGTTCCGTTGGGCTAAAAGGCAACGGCATGGTTTTTCATCGGTCGATCCTGGCAGAACACCAATGGTCAGCTTCGGTGACAGAAGACATCGAATATCATATGTCCTTGGTGCTGGCCGGTGAACGGGTTACCTTCGCCCCCGATGCCACAGTGTGGGCAGAGATGCCAGGCACGCTCCATGGCGCGCACAGCCAAAATGTGCGTTGGGAGCAAGGACGGCTACAGCTAGCCGTACAATATATCCCCAAGTTGTTGCGGGCGACTTTCGCCGCACCAGCCAAGGAAACACGACCGTCGCGCTACGTACTTTTTGATAGCATGATGGAACATCTCATTCCACCTTTTTCCATTGTCACTGGGCTGACGCTGATTTATTTGATCCTAACCGTAATCTGGGGAACACCGACATTAGTGCTCTTGGCCAGCGGCCTATTTATTGGGCAACTCGTCTATATTCTTGCGGGGTTGATCTTGGCGCGTACCCCTGCCAGCACCTATCGCGCCTTACTATACGCACCTTTTTTTGTGCTCTGGAAAATCTGGCTCCTGGTACGCGTGATCGGTCGCTCCGAACAAGCAGGCTGGGTTCGCACGGCGCGCGATGGCGCATAATTGCACAAGCAAACCATAAGAACAAGAGATAAACATGACACAACTATCTGTTACACAACCAGTACAGCCGTCCGATCCGAAATTAGCGCGCATTCTGCAATTGTATGGCGAGGGCAGCTTTCAATCGCCCAATGCCGCCCGCCGTCTACAACTGCGCTTACTGCTATGGAACATCCAAATGCAGATTGTACAACGCTTAAAGCGTGGGGTAGACCTTGTATTAGCGACAATTGCCTTGATCACGCTCTTTCCGCTCATCCTTCTCACTGCACTGGCGATCAAATTAGAGTCGCCTGGGCCCATCATCTTTAAACAAACGCGGGTGGGCAAGTGGGGCAAGCTGTTTACTTGTTACAAATTTCGCTCCATGGGGATTGACGCGGAAACACGAAAAAAAGAATTGCTCACCCACAACGAAGTTGATGGTCCGATCTTCAAAATGCAGATCGATCCGCGCGTCACAAGGGTAGGCAGAATTATTCGCAAACTGAGTATTGATGAATTGCCACAACTTTTTAACGTTTTCAAAGGCGATATGAGTTTGGTGGGTCCACGTCCGCCCGTGCCCCAGGAAGTGAATCAGTACAAATTCGACCATCTGCGCCGCCTTGACGCGATCCCAGGCTTGACAGGACTGCAACAAGTTTCTGGACGCAGCGATCTTTCGTTTGAACGGTGGGTAGAACTAGACATGCAATATATTTCGCAACAGAGCGTACGCAAAGATATTGAAATTTTATTGAAGACCATTCCAGCCGTGATTCTGGGCAAGGGTGCCTATTAAACCAAGCAAAGGCGCAAGCTTACCATTGCGCATCTATAGCATGTCTACATAAAAAGAGACCCGTGTGTGAACAGACACGGGTCTCTTTTTATGTGTGGACGAAACGAGAAGAGCCAGATTCTTTATTGCCAACACACCAGTCAAACTCGTACTTTTGTAGCAGCCTACAAAAATTTATTACACTCTATTGTCGCTCGCTTTACCCTACAGTTATTTAATGTTTGCGCGATTATAACCACAACTCCGCTTTCTCTCTCGTGTACGCCTCCTAGTTTCTCAACGACTTCCATTTCGCTGGCCTACGCCTGATATAATGTTGTCAGGTTATTCAACTTATCTTCATGGTACGATCAACCCAGACAAATGAACTATGCATCCTATGCCATTTAATCTTACTCACTTAACGAGGGCGACAAAATGACAAACGGATGGGAAGCCATGGGGAATACTTATGCGTAAATTACTCATCATCTTGGGTACACCGATTGACGATATCAATATGGACGAGGCACTCAATCGAATTGAAGACTTTGTTGCTGTCGGCCGTATGACGGGCAAAGGCCATCAAATCGCGACGATCAATGCTGATTTTGTCGTTCAATCGCTGCACGATACTGAATTACGGCATATTTTGCAGGAAGCCGATATGGCAACCGCCGATGGCATGCCCTTGGTCTGGAGCGCCCGCTTGTTGGGCGTGCCGCTCGAAAAGCGTGTCACGGGGGCCGATATGGTGCCAGCGCTCGCCGAACGGGCTGCACAAAAGGGCTATTCGATTTACTTTCTTGGCGCAGCGCCAGGCGTTGCCGAGAAAGCTGCCAACATTTTGCAACAGCAATATCCAGGATTAAAAATTGCCGGAATTGCTTCGCCTTCGGCCGAAGCTGTGCGCAAAGGCGACCCGGCCATTATCGCGGCGTGCAAAGCCGCCAAGCCCGATATCCTGCTGGTTGCCTTTGGCAATCCAAAACAGGAAAAGTGGATTTACGCCCATGCCCACGCGCTTGGCATCCCCGTCATGATCGGGGTAGGCGGCACCTTTGACTTGATCGCAGGCGTTACCAAACGTGCGCCACAATGGATGCAGAAGAGCGGTCTCGAATGGTCATATCGTCTGCTGCAACAGCCTGGTCGCCTCTGGAAACGCTACACAACTGACTTTTTCGGGTTCGGGTACTTTTTTCTGTGGCAATGGTGGATTATGCGCAAAAAAGGCTCGCCATCGCCGCTCTTGCCCACGTCCGAATTATTGACGGTACGCGAAACTGTGATCATGAATGTGCAAGGCCGGCTCGATCGCAGCAACCAGGGTGCATTTGCCGAAAAAGCCTATCGCGCATTGGCCGAACAGCCCCATTTGATCATTAATCTTGAGCAGGCAGAATTTCTAGATAGCTCGGTGATTGGTACGCTGGTGGCCTTGTGCAAACAAGCACGCGAAAAAGGTGGCAATCTCTGGCTGATGAATGTACCGCCGACCATTCAGCAAGTGTTTGCGCTGTTGCGTCTCAACCAATTTTTTGATGTTTGTCAGAACATAGAAGAAACGCGCCAAGATCGGCGCGGTGCGCGGACAAGCAAAGCGCCTAGCTACACAGTTGAACAAACACATGCCAACGTCGTCGTTTTGAGTTGAGCAGCTACCGTCCATTTTCCAGAACTGATACTGTTGTGGCTGAAACAAGATACCACAAGCGTAATTCTGGGTGAAGATAAGGAAGAAAATGATGCAAGCGATTCTTATTGCAACAGGCGAAGAAAATAAGTTACCCCCACTTACAGCCGACATGCCATCACCCATGATTCCGGTTGTGGATCGGCCCGTGATCGTATACGCGATTGAGCTACTGGCTCGCGCCGGGTTTCGTGACATCTTTGTGAGTCTACAAGAGCAGGCCAGCCAGATTGAAAGTTATCTGGGCAATGGCGAACGGTGGAACGTCCGTCTCCACTATCTGCTGCAGCGCGACGGTAGCGGATCAGCGGGCACGCTCAAGCGCGCTGCCGCCCTGTTGACAGATACCTTTCTTGTGTTGCCGGCAGATGCGATTGTAGATCTAGACATCCAAGCCGCGCTTGACAGTCACTTTGCCCACGGACGTATGGCGACCGCGATTCTCAGCCCCGTGCCAGCGCACAAGTTGGCAACAGAGTACCTTGTCAGCCTGGATGAGCAGGGATTCTTACAGTCTGTTGATGCTAGGGGCGCAGAGAGTGCGGCCTATGCCCATACGGGCGGCTTTATTTTTGAGCCAGCAGTCTTGGATTACATTCCTGCCCAAATAGTCGTGCAGTGCCATACAGATCTGATGACGATATTGGAACGAGCAGGCAGCACAGCATACGGTCATGTTACAGATGGCTATTGGAATCCACTGACCACATTCAGTGACTTTCAAGCCGCACAGAACACAGTCCTGACCAGCCTGATGGCAACCCATGCCGATAAGTCGATCGAGCAAGTGGGCCAGGCGTCTACGCTGCGTCATCCTTACGTCGAAGCCGGTGAGTTGCAACCGGGCATCTGGGTTGGGCCAAACAGCATTATTCACCCCAGTGCACGCTTGACGCCGCCGCTGTTTATTGGTGCTGGTAGTCGGATTGGGCGCGATGTCGAATTAGGGCCGGACACCGTGATTGGGGTTGGGGCAGTCATTGACGATGGCGTCACCGTTGAACAAAGTACGGTTTTGTCATACACCTATGTGGGCCAATTTTTGCACTTGGCCGAGCGGGTTGCCCATCAGTCCGAGTTGATTGATGTGAAAACGGGTGTCAACATCCAGATTACCGACCCGTGGCTCTTAAGCGCAGTCGATCCGACATTGTCGAGCAGTTTGTTGCGCAGCGTGGCCGAACGTGCCCTGGCGCTCTGTGCACTGATCGTGTCGGCACCATTTCTACTCTGCATCAGCATTGCCATCTGGCTAAGCACAGGTGGCCCAATCATGACGCGGGTGCAACGGGTAGGACGGATGCCAATGGCAAAAGGGCGGATGAACTTAGCCCAGCTACAGGTAATTGGACTCGACCATTTCCGTACACGCAATGCCGGAAACGCGCCGACCAAGCTTGGCAAGGAATTGGAACTTTGGGAATTGAATCGACTGCCGGAACTGTGGAATGTGGTGCGCGGGGATATCAGTCTAGTGGGTGTAAAGCCGCTCCCCGCCGACAGCACAGCAACGCTCCATGAAGCTTGGCAGCAACGCCGGTTCGATGCGCCCGTCGGCTTCACCGGGCTTTGGTATACGCAGGCCCAGCCGACCATTGACTTGGATGAACTTTGTGTGATCGATGCCTACCAAGCGACAACGCACACCTGGCGTGAAGATTTTCGCCAGCTCTTGCTAACGCCAGTGGCCTGGTATCGACGACTCCGCTATGCGCAAAATCAAACGCAGCACGCTGTACCGCAAAGACAAGCAGCAGTGCAAGGGCAAGTTGTTCACTTTGCGCACCAAGAGACTGAAAAAAAACAGATCGTCATGACAACTTTTACTGAGCAGGCGGCACAACTAGTATTTTCCAAATCAGAGTGACCGTACTCGTGCCGCAACCATTTGATTTTTAGAAATTACCTTGTTCATCGTAGGTGTAGCAATTTCTAAAAATTAAGCGGCCAAACAAATAGTCGCAACCTAGATGCTACTGCTCCCCGATTTTACCAAGATAGGAAGGGAAATTGTGAACTTACAATTAGATGTTTTTGATAATGTAACTGTGATTAAAATTTCGGGCCGCATTGATACGCACTCCGTCCAGCGCCTGCGCCAACAGCTTACTTTGGCGACCAGCGGATCCGATAAAAATATTGTTATCGACCTGGCGGGTGTGGATTTTATCGATTCCAGTGGTCTGGCAACCATCGTCCAGGCAATGAAACAGTGCCGGACAGGCCAGGGTGATTTACGGCTCTGCAAACCGACACAATCTGTGCGCATGGTTTTGGAATTGACACGGCTCGATAAGGCGATTGACATCTTTCCAACCCAGGAAAGTGCCTTGGCTTCCTTTGTCCATACCACGGCAGATGCACACGAACTGCATCTGGCCTGAGTGAATTTTGCTTATAAGACCATCGGTTGCGTACCGCGCAGAAGGGCGCTGAAGCGAAGCATCGTGTCAAGGGCATCTGCCCAGGATTGGGCAGCAAAGTCCAGAAAATCTGACTCCAATTTGCGATTCACCTAGCAGCCACCATACAATTAGCGCAGTATACTAATCTAAAGAGTTTATTCGATCCGCATACAAGAAACACGTTGGACAGCTTGCGCGGGAATCGTAAAACTAAGTGGCGTAAGGGAGTCTAGTATGGAGCAAGCAGAAACCTTTTGTCTTACACTGCCGGCGCGCTATCGATATCTAAAACTCATTAGCGATTGTATCGATACATTGCTCGAAGAGATACCGAATCGGCTGGAAAAGGAACAGATCGTCTATGGGGTTAAGCTTGCGGTCCATGAAATTGCCAACAATGTGATCGAACATGCCTATGGCAACGAACAGGGTGAGTTCAAGCTAACGTTGCAACTCGACACGCGCACCCATGATTTTATTGCCCAGCTACACGATACAGGCCGCGCCTTTGTCCCGGCCACCGTGATCGAACCGAACCTCGACGAAGCTCAAGAATCCGGCTATGGGCTCTTTCTGGCAGAACAGTTGATGGATGCAGTAACGTATCGGCGTCAGCCAGACGGTAATCACTGGCGATTAGTAAAGAATTTAGCCTAATGCACATCAAAACTATGGCGTTATTCCTGTTGCTTGGTTCGACGATCTTCAGCACATCGGCGGCTGTTTGGCAAGGCCAGCCAGCGAGCACTGCCCAGCAAATGGTGATGGCGCAAACGATCCCTGTAGCAACGCCTTGCTGGCCCACCGCTCTGCCCGCAGGCGCGATTACCGGCCAGCCAGATCCTGTATTCTGCTCGATTGTCAATTCCGGGCCAGATACAAGCAATACAGAGGAAAATCGCTGGGTTGATGGATTTCAACATGGGCTCTCCTTCGCCAATTTTGACGGGACAGCCTATCGCATCTTTAATAATTTGGATGTGTATCAAACCATCCACTGGCGGCATGCGGATCATTGGATGGTTGACATTGCCCCCGAGAGTGAAGAAAACGCCACCAGCAATAACGCCATTGGTGGGGCCATGTTACGGCCCGATCGCACCTTTCGCTTTCAAGGTGGCGACTTTACCGTTGACACAGATTTTGCCGCCGGGATTGCCGCCTACAACCCAGATGCCTGGGGAGAAATCATTATTTCCACCGGTGATCACCCCGTATACAATGCGCTTTCGACAGGCGAACCAACACGCCAGGATAAGCTCTACGGCTACGATCTCTTTCCCAATCACTGGACCCTCGGTTGCCGTTTTCAGGCCGACGGCACCACCATTTGCAGCTTGATGAATCCCAATACCCTTAGCGTCAACAACGGCGGGCGCAATTGGGAGATCTCCTTTTTTCAAATTGTTGGCGAGCACTCAGCGGGCGGCTTTAGTGATGGCACTATCTACCGCTTCTGTGGAACAGGCGACCCCGATATGGTCTGCCGCGATCGCTTTCGGCTGGCGCTGACGCGTACATCACTCACTATCTACGCCAATGGCATCAAGTTTTTTGAACAGACCGGCCTACCGCCTCTGCCCGACGAATTTATCGAAGCCGATCTGTATGTCTATCTAGCCTCGATTATCGTTGGTTCGTCGGCGGACACCGTACGCTTTCATTGGGATCAATTTGTGATCAACAGTGACGAAGCACCTTCGGCTGCGCCAGGCTTTACCTCGCTACTGCCACACCATGTCTATCTCCCCCTGGTTAACTGAGTAATATCAGGTAGCCTTTGCCGACCATCCGGACACGCCAGGAGCCCAGGCTGGTCTTGGCGCGCATCTCACGGTAAACTATTCTTCATCTAGTGGACTGTATAACTCAGCGTTCTTGTAAATGACAGCAAGTAGTCAGTGAAAAAACGCGTTTTATTGTGTACAATATAGCTATATACACAGTAGCGTCTGCCAATCAATGGCGCGTCCATGGTTTGGCGGCTACACCAAACGTATTTGTTGTGAAAGATAGGAAGAGATAGCCATGCGCGATGTTCAACCACAAAAAAGTTATGCCACCTTCGGTCTTGCCCGTTCGGTGCGTCAGTTTAAACATGTCTGGGAAAGTCACCGCCAGATCGACGAGGGCATGCCAATGTTGCTCCAATTAGTACAGGAAAGCGAACAACGGATCCAGCGGCAATTGGGCAAGAAGGTTGAGCAACTGCAAATGCTCGAAATTGGACCGGGCCAGGGGCTGGAACGAGCACGCTATTTTGGGCGCAAAAATACCATTACCGGGATGGATCTCGATGTGATTCCGGTGGGTTTTGATATGAGCAGCTACTTACGCATGTTGCAAGAGAACGGCACAGGCCGCGTGGTCAAATCGATTGGCCGCCGCATGTTAATCGGACGCGCGAATGATGCAGCGTGGGCCAGCCTTTTGGGGGTTGAAACGTTCAATAACCCGCGCCTGATTCACGGCAACATTTGTGGCGAAACGCCAAATGTCGGCCAATTTGATGTCGTGATGAGTTGGTCAGTTTTTGAGCACCTACCCAATCCGCGACAGGCTGTTGAAAACGTACTGAAGCTCTTAAAACCGGGCGGCGTTTTCTATATTAGTCTACATCTTTATACCTCCAACAATGGTCATCACGACATTCGCGCCTTTACTGGTGATGAGGATAGCCTGCCCCTGTGGGGACATTTGCGTCCTTCCACAGAAGAGATGTTTTCGCCAAGCGCCTATCTGAACCAATGGCGATTGGGCCAATGGCGTCAATTATTTGCCGAGATGGCACCCGAGCATCAGGAAATTTTAGAAGCATTTGAATCCTACGAACGCTTCGAGCCTTACATGACGACCAAGTTGCGCGACGAGTTAGCCGAGTATGCGGACGAAGAACTCTATACCATCAACGCCGTCTACACAGGCCACAAACCCCTAGCATAAATCAGGAAAGCAGTTGCTTATTGGCATAGTAGCCAATAAGCAACTGCTTCGGTTTTTCCTTCAATTCGAGAGCTGACTTGCGCAAGTTATCGCCTTAGAACGAACGCAAAGCCGCCAGCAAGCGATCCGTTTGTTCTGGCCGACCAACGGAGATGCGGATGCAATTATCCAACCCCGGTTTATTATAATAACGCACCAAGATGCCTTGCTGCTCCAGCGAACCTTTCAAGGCGCGGGCATCGCGTTCTAGCACACGGCAAAGCACAAAATTCGCCTGGGTTGGATAAGTCTGCAAATAAGGAATGGTCTGCAAAGTAGCAACCAAGCGGTTACGCTCTTCCTTGATCTTCTCGACAACAGCCAGGATCCCATCCACATAGCGCAAGCTTGCCAAGCCAGCAACCGTGGCCGCAACCCCCACATTGTAGGGCTGCTTAAACTTCCACAACGCATCCATGAGCCAATCGGGACAAATTCCATAGCCCAAGCGCAGGCCAGCAATCCCAGCAGCTTTACTAAAGGTGCGCAAGACAACGAGATTTTCATTGTCCAGCACCCAATTGGCGCGACTGGCATGATCCGCAAACTCGACGTAGGCTTCATCTAAGACAACCAACAGGGGCAGCGCCAACAGTTGACGTAGTTCCGCGTCCGGCAGCCAGTTGCCCGACGGATTGTTGGGCGAAGTCAGGAAGAGGATTTTGGCCTGCGGATTGTCCCCGGCCAACCGTACGATTTCGTCAACGTTCAAACTGTAATCGGCGTTGCGCCACGCATCGATCACCTGAGCACCGGCCAGCCCAGCGTCAATACTATACATGCCAAAGGTGGGCGGGCAATTGATAATTGCATCACCCGGCTGCAAAAAGAGGCGACAGAGATAATCCAGCATCTCGTCGGCACCATGACTGGCCAGAATATTGGCCGCCGGCACGCCGACAAAGCTGCTCAAGGCAGCGCGCAGTTCGCTTTGCTGGGGATCGGGGTAGATGTGATAATAGGGATACTCGGCCAGTGCCTCGGAGACGACCGGCAATGGGCCATAGGGATTTTCGTTGGCGTCGAGCTTGACAATCTGCTCCGCCGGAATGCCCAGCCGTGCACTAAGCACTTCAAAAGGCTGGATGGGTATGTACTCTTCCAGATCAGCGATTTCCGGGCGGAGTAGTGATTGGGCAGAAAATTGGATAGCAGTCATGATATTGATTAGCGAAGATTAGCGAAAAAGCAGGATGATGATTGATAGTTTCCATTCTACGTCCAACAGTTCGATACGCCAAGTATGGTTTTGCATGTGTACCGTTCACTGCTATACTCATGGATAAACCATAGTGAATTAGCGGAGAGAAGATGAGCAAGGAAACGACTATGCTAGAAACCACTGTACCAGAGCAACCTTCGAGTGAACAGATCCGTGAATTTGTCATTGCCGGCCACAGCAATCTTGAAAAAGTCAAGACCCTGTTGGCTGAATTGCCGGGACTACTCAACGTTGCACAACCTTGGAGCGAAAGTGATCACGAGACGGCGCTCCAAGGGGCGGCACATGTGGGCAATGTCGCCATTGTCGAATATCTGCTTGCCCAAGGCGCGCCACTAGATATCTGCACAGCCGCAATGTTGGGGCGTCAAGCGGCGGTCGAACGTTTTGTCCAAAGCGATGCAAATGCGCTTCAGGCAACCGGCGGCCACGGTATCCCACTTCTGACCCATGCCAGCCTCAGCGGCAACGTGGCCCTCGTGCAGTGGCTGGTGCAACAGGGCGTGCAAAGCGGCATTTCTGCCGCTCTCCACAATGCCGTGAGCAGAGGCTATCCTGAGCTTGTTCGTTGGTTGCTCGAAAATAGTAGTCCAGATCTGGCCTGGAAAAACTTTCAAGGCAAAACAGCATTGACGGTTGCTACAGAAAATGGCGATGCGCTCAATGAGCAACTGCTGCGCGCGCATGGTGCAACCGAATAATTATACGCAAAATCTAACCGACCGAGCTACTTCCATCTGAATCCGATGCTATGCAACCAGCCGAATTTGCCCATCAGCTTCAAGAAAATATTGCCCGCGTAATCATTGGCAAACAGAATGCCGTTGAATTGATGCTGGTCGCCCTGCTCTGCGATGGCCACATCCTGCTCGAAGATGTACCCGGCATTGGCAAAACGACCCTCGCCAAAGCCTTGGCGCGCAGCATTGATTGCAGCTTCGCGCGCATTCAGTTTACGCCGGATCTACTGCCCAGCGATGTGACGGGGATTAACTACTACAATCAAAAAGTGCAAGAATTTCAATTTCGTCCAGGGCCGGTCTTTCATCAACTCTTGCTGGGTGACGAGATCAATCGCGCCACGCCGCGCACACAATCAAGTTTGCTTGAGGCCATGCAAGAGAAGCAAGTGACGCTGGATGGCGAAACGCTGGCGTTACCTTCGCCTTTTTTGGTGATCGCCACCCAAAATCCAATTGAGTTGGAAGGCACCTTTCCCCTGCCCGAAGCCCAGCTAGATCGGTTTCTTTTGCAAATTCAATTGGGCTATCCAACCGAATCGGAAGAAGAAGAAATCCTGCTGCGTTATGAACGCCAAGATCCGCTGGCAGAATTGCAAGCAGTGACGCATGCGGCTACCATTTCAGCTCTGCAAGCACAGGTGCGCGCCGTGCACATCAATGCCGACGTACGCCGTTATATTCTGGCAATCGTGCGCAATACGCGCGAACATGCTTCTGTACAACTAGGCGTTTCGCCGCGCGGCACGTTGGCCCTGTACCGCGCCAGCCAAGCAATAGCCGCGCTACGTGGTCGCGACTATGTGATCCCCAGCGATGTCAAGCAGTTGTGTGGAGCGGTCCTCACCCATCGCATCCACATTAGTGCACAGACACGGTTGCGCGGGCGCACGCCTGCACAAATTATTGCCGAAATTGTCGAAGCCGTCCCCGCGCCCGTTGCTTCCTAGCCGCAGCAATGAGCGCAAGCAATTGCTCGATCAGCACATCGCTCTTGGTTGCTTGTGCGCGCAGCAACCAACGGTTCACGGCGCTCAGCACACATGCCACAGCCTGTAATTTCATTGGGGAGCAGGGCACCATCCTCGCCTTTGTGACCCCACGTTATGGCAATGGGCCATTCCATTTGGTGGTCCCGCCGGTGATGCTTGCACAGCTAAAGGCACAACCACGGTTGCAGCTACGCGATAACACGATCACCGCCGGCCCTATCACCTTACACCTACACGAACTCCCCTGTTGGGACGCTGAGCTACCCAACTTACACCAGCTATCACTTGATGCCTTTGTGTTACTTGATAAACATTATCGCCATGTGGGCCAACCAGCGCTGGGGTTTGTCACAGGGGATCACAACGTCCCGGCCAAGACAACATTCCATGCTCCATCTGTACACTATAGTCTACGTGTACAAAGGGCAACTACAATGCTCTCACAATCACTACACGAATACAATTCCGATTTAATCACAATCGCGACAGAATTACTCGCGGGATTAGGGCCGGGGTTGACACCAGCCGGCGATGACTTTTTGGTGGGCTTGCTGGCCGCGCTATATGCATTCGGTCCGCGCTCTACAAAACCACGCTGGGCAGCGTTGCAAACTTATGCCAGCCAAATTGCCACCGTGGCGGCTCCCCGCACAACCAAACTGAGCGCAGCCTGGCTCGCCTGTGCCGGTGCAGGCGCATTTGGTGAAAGGTGGCATCATCTGATCTGCGCGCTGAATGGCGACAATCTGAGCGCGGTGATCGCTAGCGCCAATGGCATTCTCGCTACTGGGGCTACTTCTGGGGCTGATGCGTTGGGTGGGTTTTTGTTTGGCTGGCAGGCATTGTTGCAAGAAAATAGATAAAAAGAAGGTGACACGCATACAGGTGTCACCTTCTTTTTATCTATTGTTGCACGTAGCGCACGTAGAGTTCACGGGTGCGCTCATCAGCGGTCAGCTCGAAGGTAGCCGGTGGGCCAACGGGCGTGCTTTCCTGATCAATTAACTGGATATCCCAGCGTCCAGCTTGCGGC
>Ga0105044_10001481_pt1 | contig 31408 bp, 26 predicted proteins | sample MAT01_FD_78092 | JGI IMG/M metagenome (GOLD analysis project Ga0105044, IMG submission 78092) | Freshwater microbial communities from Lake Fryxell liftoff mats and glacier meltwater in Antarctica - MAT-01 | ecosystem: Environmental > Aquatic > Freshwater > Ice > Liftoff microbial mat | place...
AGAAGCAGGCCACCCGGCGCACGCTGTCCGACGGCCCCGGCCTGTCGCTCTTTGGCCGCGCCGCCACACCCTAGCCGCTGTGGGACGGCAGCGACCGCGTGCTGGTGGCCTGGCGGCCTTGTGAAGTCACCCGCAACGGTGTGGTGGTTTCATGCACCACGCTCAGTGAAGCCGAACTGGCCACGCTGGGCGATGACAACCGCACCATGACCGCACGTGCCGCCGACGGCGTGAAGGACAACGCACCTGCGGCCTACGCCATCTACATGTTCGACCCCGCCAACCAGACCTGGCTGATCGTGGCCGCGCCGCCCCAGGGTTTCATGTACACCGACCCGGTGGCGCTGACCGCACGCGCACAACCCAATGTGGTGGAGCCCACCACGGTGGACCCGGTGCTGGCGGCGCAGAACCTGGCGCTCATTGAAGTGCGCAGCGTCTACGACACCGACGGCCTGAACCGCATGGCCGAAGGCATGCTGACCGATGCCGACCGCGCCGCCGGCTGCACCCGTGCCATCCCCTTGCGTGCGCCCATGGAAGCCGCCGACACGCGCACCCAGGTGGCCGATCTGGCGCGCCTGAAAGACCCGGCCGACGCAGCCTATGGTTGCGCGCCCGCACGGTTTGTGCGCGCCTCACGCGGCGTGCCGCCGCCCAGCGGTGGCATGGGCATGCGCCAGGCCATCGGCGAAACCGATTTCGAGCAGATGCAGATCCTGGGCTACGCCCCGATCGAACCCGATGGCAGCTTCAAGCTGCAGGTGCCGGCCGACGTGCCGCTGGCGCTGAGCGTGATCGACGCCGACGGCCGTGCCATCCAGACCCACACCAACTGGATCCAGGTGCGACCGGGTGAACGCCGCACCTGCGACGGCTGCCACAGCCCGCGCCGCGGCGCCGCGCTGAACAGCGGTCCGGTGGTCAACACCTTGCCCGCCGGCATCAAGGCCGCGCTGTCGTCGCAACATCAAAGTGGCGAAACCCTGGCTTCGCTGCGCACGCGGCTGGACCCCGCCGCGCTGGCCTTGGCCACCAACCCCGTGTTCACCGACATGTGGGCCGACACCACGCAGACCGGCGTCACCGCGCGGGCATCGCTCAGCCTGATGTACACCGGCAACACCGACCCGGCCGACGACCTGGCCACACCCGCGCCGGTGAACGGCGTCATCAACTACCCGGAACACATCCAGCCCATCTGGACCCGTGTGCGAGGCCCTGCGGGTGCCCACACCTGCGTGGCCTGCCACGCCGACACCGCCAAGCTGGACCTGCGGGGCACACTGGCCGGTTCCGGCCGCCTGGTGTCGTATGAAGAACTGCTGCTGGGCGACCCGCTATTCGATGCCATCACCGGCCGACCGGTGATCCGCGTGCGCCAGGGTGTGCCCGAGGTGGTGCGCGGTTCGCCGTTGGTGGAAACCAGTTCTGGCGCAGCCAACACCGCGGGCCAGGCGCGCAAGAGCCGGTTGACCGAGATCCTTTGGGGGCAGACGCTGCTGGCCGCTGGTGCATCGCGCACCGAACATCCCAACCCGCCGTCCACTGCGCCCAACCACGGCAGTCTGTTGAACAAGGCCGAAAAACGCCTGCTTGCCGAGTGGATGGACCTGGGCGGTCAGTACTACAACGATCCCTTCGATGCCGGCAGCGGCATGCGCACGGTGTCGGCCTTGAGTCAGGAGACCTTCCTGTCGCAAGTGCAGCCCATCCTGCGTGTGCAGTGCGCCAGCTGCCACCAGGCCGGGCTGGGCAACCCGCGCAACCGCTTCGTGCTGACGGGCAGCGAGGAGGGCGATTTCAACGTCACGCTGAGCCTTGTCAACAACACCTGTGTCACTTCCGCCAATCCGCTGCTGTTGCGCCCGTCCACCGTGCCACACCCCAGCGGTGAACTGGCACAGACCACGGCCTTGCTGCCCGTGGGCAGCACCGGCTACAACCAGATCGCCAGCTGGATCGCGCGCGGCTGCCCAGGTTCATGACCGATGAAACGATGACCCGACGACACCACCCAAGCCGCCTGATCCTGCCGGCCGCCGCCGCCGTGCTTGCCCTGTTGGGCGGGTGCGGCGGCGGCAGCCCGCTGGACAACCCGCAGAACGTGAGCAACCCGCCAGGTGCCACGGGCCAGAAGCTGTCGTTTGTGTACTTCCAGCGCTGCGTGAACCCGGTGCTGAACCTGCCGTTGCGCGTCAACATCGGCGGTGTCATCACCACCAACACCTGTGCCTCCAGTGGTTGTCACGACAACACCAGTGGCACCGGTGGTGCGCTGCGTCTGTTTGGCACGGCACTGGCGGTCGACCCGTCGCTGGCACCCGAAGCCGTGCGCGCCAGCGACATGTACAAGAACTACTACTCGTCTTTGGGCGAGTCGGTGGTGGGCAGCCCCGACCAGAGCCGCCTGGTCAACAAGCCGCTGGTGCGTGGCGTGTTGCACGGTGGCGGCTTGATCTTCGAGAACTCCGACGACCCGGCAGCCAAGCTCATCCGATATTGGATCAACCGCCCCATGCCGCAGGGCCAGGACGAATTCAGCACGGCGGCCAACACCATGTTCACGCCCGCCGACCCGGCCACCGGGGCTTGCAACAGCGATTGATCGCTTGAACCGCTGGTCTGCCACCCGTCCCCCCCCATCCGCCCCCATCCGCCCCATCCGTCCCCAAACCGCCCGACGCGCCAGAGACACTGCCCCACCGATGCCCTCCTTGCACCAGACCCTGCGCGCGTTGGCGTGCGCCTACGCTTGCAGCGCGGTGTGGTGCGTGCAGGCGCAGCCTGCGGCGCCGGCAGATGCGGCATCGGCGCCCACCATTGCCGCCGCTGATCCTGCGTCGGCGCGCATCCTTCCCGGCGCCGAACGATTGCAGGTCAGCGACCCCTTTCTGGAGATGCACACCGGCCCGGGCCGCGGTTACCCGGTGTTCCACGTCGTCGAACGTCGGCAGTGGGTGACGGTGGAGATGCGCCGCACCGATTGGTACCGCGTGCGTGCCGAAGGTGGCCAGGTGGGCTGGGTGCCACGCAAGCAGTTGGAAAGCACGCTCACCGAATCTGGCGCCGGCAAGAGTTTTCGTGATGTTTTGGTCGACGACTACCTGGGCCGTCGCGTCGAATTTGGCGGCGCCTGGGGCCGCTTCAAGGCCGAGCCCATGCTCAAGCTGTGGACCCAGGTGCGTCTGGCCGACACCGTGGGTGCCGAGCTCAGCGTGGGCCAGGTCCAGGGCGTTTTTTCGGGCACCGACTTCTGGGCCGTGAGCCTGACGTCCGAGCCGTGGTCGGACCGTCGCCTGTCGCCCTTTTTCAGCGTCGGCCTGGGTCAGTTCCGCAACATCCCCAACAGCAGCCTGGTCGATGCGGCGCCCACCGACGCCAAGCTGGCCCACGCCACCCTGGGTTTGCGCTGGTACTTGGGCGAACGGTTCGTGGCGCGCATCGACGGCTCTTTGTACACCGCGTTTGTGGCCGATAACCGCAGCATCGAGTACCGGTCCTTCACCGCCGGGCTGGCCTTCTTCTTTTGATGAACCCGCACATGCAGCACTCCCAGTTTTGCAATCGCCACCTTCGTTTGCGGGCCCCCGCACTGGCGACCCTGCTGGCCGCGACGGCCTTGACCGCGGCGGCTCAAACAGCGCCAGCGGCCGGTGCAGCAACCAAGCCCGCCGCCGAGCAGGTGATCGTGCCGCAGGTGCAAAGGCGTGATGTCAAACGCCCCAAGTACGCCTCCAACGACTTTGCCATTGGCCTGTATGCCGGCACCTACGCCACGCAGAACTTCGGCGCCGCAGCCGTCAGCGGCGTGCGCCTGGGGTACCACATCACCGAAGACTTCTTTGTCGACGCCACGCTGGGGCGCAGCAAGGTCAGCGACGAGGCTTTCCGCCAGGTGCTGCCGGGTGGAATCTTCGTCAACCGCACCGAAACGCTGAGCTACTACGCGGTCTCGGCCGGCTACAACGTGCTGCCGGGTGAGGTGTTTTTCGGCAAGAGCTACGCCAAGGCCACGCAAGGCTACCTGTTGGGCGGCGTGGGCAGCACGGATTTCGCTGGCCAGAAGCGCCAGACCATGCATTTCGGCTTTGGCCTGCGCCTGATCCTGAACGACTGGTTCGTGATGCAGGCCGACGTGCGCGACCACATCTTCACGCTGGACATCCTGGGCAAGCGGCAAAGCACGCAGAACCTGGAAGTCACCGCCGGCCTCACGCTGTTTTTCTGAACCCCTTGTCCTGAACGATTTTTCAAGGCTCCCCATGCACCATCTGTTGCGCACCCTGACCCTGCTGGCCTGCACCGCGCTGGCTTTGCCCGCCGTCGCCGTGGTCACCCCGCAAAGCCAGGCCCCCGACTTCACGCTAAAGAGCGCCGATGGCCGCAACATGCGCCTGCAAGAACAGCGCGGCCAGGTCGTGCTGGTGAACTTCTGGGCCAGCTGGTGTGGTCCCTGCAAGCAGGAGATGCCGCACCTGAACCGCCTGTACGACAAGTACCGCGCCAGTGGCTTCACCTTGCTGGCCGTGAACATCGACGACGACGCGCGCCATGGCGCGGCCACCGCTGCCAAGTGGGGCCTGAAGTTTCCCGTGCTGCTGGACGCCCAGAAGCAGGTCACCAAGCTCTACGACCTGGGCGCGATGCCGTCCACCGTGCTGATCGACCGCGACGGCCGTGTGCGCTTCCTGCACCGCGGCTACCGCGAAGGTGTCGAAGAGGCCTACGAACGGCAGATCCGCGAGCTGGTCAAGGAATGAGCAAAAGCATCCAACTGTTGGCCCTGGCGGCCACGCTGACGCTGCTGCAAGGCTGCGCCATCCAGCCCTGGGTGAAGCCCTACGAACGCGAAAAACTGTCCGACCCGATCATGCAGTTTTCGCGTGCGGCGCTGGCCGACAAACACCGAGAGCACATCCACAACGTGCGTGAAGGCGCACGGGGCGCCACTGGCGTGCAAGGCGGCGGCTGTGGCTGCAATTGACCTGGTGCGCCGTCTGGGCGCCCGCTGGCGCGAGCTGCTGGGCGGCGCCATGGCCGGCAGCGCGGCCACGCAAGCCAGCGCTGCCACGTTGCCCGAGGACAAGGCCGAGGCCATCTACCACATCTACGACGGTGGCGGCGTCAAGGCCACCGGCCCGGCGCTGCTGGTGCGCAAGAGCCTGGCCGACCGCGTGTCGCTGTCGGCGCAGTACTACGTGGACGCGGTCAGCAACGCCAGCATCGACGTGGTCACCACCGCGAGCCCTTTCAAGGAAACCCGCACCGCCTGGGACTTCAGCGCCGACACGGTGGTGCGCGACACCACCTTGTCGCTGGGCATCTCACGCAGCAGCGAACCCGACTACATCGCACAAGCCATCAGCCTGGACGCGGCGCACGAAGTGTTTGGTGGCATGAGCACCGTCAGCATGGGCTTCACGCGTGCACGTGACCAGGTGGGACAGAAGGGCGTCGTGGGCTGGATCGACACCGCCTCGCACTGGCAATACCGCGCCGGCCTGACGCAGATCCTGTCACCCACCTGGCTCATGAGCGCCAACTTCGAAGCCATCTCCGACAGCGGCTACCTGGGCAGCCCCTACCGTGCGGCGCGGGTTTTCGGCGCTGCGGTGCCCGAGCGCAACCCGCGCACGCGCACCGGCCGCGCCGTCAAGCTGCGCAGCATCAACGACACCGGCGCGCTGGTGTCGCGCAGTTCGCTGCGCGTCGAGTACCGCTACTACTGGGACACCTGGGACATCCAGGCCCACACCTACGAGATTGGCGGCGCCAAGTACCTGGGCCAGAGCTTCCTGCTGGACGTGTCGCTGCGTGGTTATTCGCAAGGCAAGGCGCTGTTCTACAGCGACAACGCGCAGTCCGAGACGCTGTATGTGTCGCGCAACCGCCAGCTCAGCACCTTCCGCAGCACGTCGGTGTCGGCCAAGCTCAGCTACACCTGGCCGGGGCTGCCCGCCGGTTACGACCTCAAGGTCACGGGTGTCTACGAACTCAAGCAGTTCCGCTTCTCCGACTTCACCGACCTGCGCAACAACACGCCCTATTCGTACAACGCCAACGTCGTGCAGTTGTATGTGTCCGCCACGTTCTGACCATCGAGTCCGTGCCATGAACCCCTTTTTCATCAAGACTGTCCTGCGCGGGTGTCTCACGGCGGCCGCGATCGCGCTGGCAGCTGCTGCCAGCGCGCAGGCGACCGATTCCGTGGCTGCGGCAACTGCTGCAACTGCTGCATCAGCCCCGGCCGGTGCGGTGGCCACACCGGTGGCACCGTCCGCTGCAGCCAGCGCACCAGTCGCGCCGCAAGGATCACTGGACAGCCGCGTGCAAGACCTCAAGGCCGAGGTCATCCGTCTCAACCGCGACCTGCTGGTGCTGGAAGAAGAACTGCTGTTTCCTGCCGGCACGCAAGTGGCCGTGTTCGTGAGCATGGACGTGGGCAAGATGTTCGAACTGGAGTCGGTGCAGATCAAGCTGGACGACAAGGTCATCAGCCAGCACCTGTACACGCCGCAGGAAGTGCAGGCGTTGCACCGCGGCGGCGTGCAGCGGGTGTTTCTGGGCAACCTGCGCGCGGGCACCCATGCCATCGACGCCTTCTTCACCGGCCGTGGCCCGCACGAGCGCAACTACAAACGGGGCACCACGCTCAAGTTCGACAAGGGCACCGAGCCGCGTTACATCGAACTGCGCATCAAGGACTCGATGGCCAAGCTGCAGCCCGAGTTCGAGGTCAAGGTCTGGTGATGACCCCCCCCCGAAGCGCCTGCGGCGCTCCCCCTCGGGGTTGCGAACCCAGCGGACCGGCCAAGCCGGCTCCGCGGCGTCTGCTTGGGCGGCGCATCGCCTTGGCGGCTCTGGCCGCTTGCTGGATCGGTGCGGCCGGCGCACAGGGTGCTGCGGCTCCTGTTGTCGTCGGCGCGCCGCACTACGGCGACTCGCTCTTCAACTTCTATCAGGACCGGTTTTTTGGCGCCATCACCGGGCTCATGGTGTCGCAACATTTCGGCCGCGTGGCGCCGCATGGCGACGAGGCTGAAGTGCTGCGCGGCGGCATGTTGTTGTCCTATGGCCTGCACGAACAGGCCAGCGAGGTATTTGCGCGCCTGATCGATCGCAACGCACCCGCTTCGGTGCGCGACCGGGCCTGGTTTTTCCTGGCCCGCATCCGCCACCAGCGCGGGCTGCTGGATGAATCGCAGCAGGCGCTGGACACCATCAGCGCGCCGCTGCAAGGCAACCTGGAAGAAGACCGCCAGTTGCTGCGCGCGCAGTTGCTGATGGCGCGGCAGGACAACGCCGGTGCGGCTGCCGTGCTGGACGCCATCAAGGGCAGCCCCACGGCGGGCCTTTATGCCCGCTTCAACCTGGGCGTGGCGCTGATCAAGACCGGCGGGCCCGAAGAAGTGGAGCGTGGTGTCAAGCTGCTGGACGACGTGGGCCAGGCGCCGGGCCCCAACGAAGAAGTCCGCAGCCTGCGCGACCGCGCCAACGTGGCATTGGGCTTTGCCGCGCTGCAGGACAAAAAGCCGCGTGAAGCCCGCACCGCGCTGCAGCGGGTGCGCCTGACCAGCGCACAAGCCAACAAGGCGCTGCTGGGCTACGGCTGGGCGGCGTCCGAGTTGAACGACCCCAAGCTGGCGCTGGTGCCTTGGCTGGAGCTGTCCACGCGCAACATCACCGACGCGGCCGTGCTCGAAGCCCACATCGCTGTGCCGTATGCGATGGCCGAAATCGGCTCCTACAGCGGCGCGCTCGACCGTTACCAGGCTGCCGCGGCCGTGTTCCAGCGCGAGAAGCAAGGCCTGGACGAATCGATCGCCGCCATCCGTGCCGGCAAGCTGGTGAAGGGCCTGCTGTTGCAGAACCCGGTCGAGGCCGACGTGGGTCTGGACGCTTTTGCGCGCATGGACCGACTGCCCGAGATGCCACACACCGCGCACCTGGTGCCGCTGCTGGCCGACAACCCGTTCCAGGAAGCCTTCAAGCACCTGCGCGACCTGCAGTTCCTGCACGGCAACCTGGCGCAATGGCAAGGCAACCTGGGCACCTTCACCGACATGCTGGACACCCGCAAGGCCGCCTTTGCGACACGGCTGCCGCAGGTGCGTGCGCAGGCCGGTGCGGTGGACATGGCGGCGCTGCGGGTGCGTCGCGATCTGCTTGCCGCAAGCCTGAGACAAGCCGAAGACAGCGCCGATGCGCAGGTCTATGCCAACCCGAAAGAACGAGAGCTGCTGGAACGCATCGAACGTGCCCAAGCGACGTTGGTCCGTGTTCAGGGTTCGCCAGAAGCGGCCGAACTGGCCGGTGTGGCCGAGCGCTTGCGCCGTGCGGCGGGTGCCTTGACCTGGCAGCTGCAGCAGCAGTTCAGCGACCGCAGCTGGAGCGCGCGCAAGGCACTGCGCGACACCGACCAGGGCCTGGCCACCGCCCGCGACCGAGATGCCGCGTTGCTGAAGGCGCAGGCCGACGAGCCCGCACGCCACGAACTTTTTGCAAGCCGCATCGCCGAACTGTCGGCGCGCCTGCAAGGCCTGCAACCGCGTGTGGCCGCGCTGGACCAGGCGACACAAACGGCGCTGCAGGACATTGCCGTGGCCGAGCTCGAAAGCCAGAAGCAGCGCCTGGACCTGTACGCCGCGCAGGCCCGGCTGGCCATTGCGCAGATCCTGGACCGCGCACAGCTGGCGCAGCGGGGTGATGCGGGCGCGAGCGGCACCTCATCAGGAGCCAAACAATGAGCGCGCGGCGCGGCTCCACCAGCGCCACCACCATCGCAACCAACGCCGCGCTGGTCTGCGTGCTGACTTTCGCACTGACGGCCTGTTCCAGCAACAAACGTCTTCCTGGCGACAACGAACCCACGCTAGCCACGCTGCGCGACCGCACCGTGTCGGTGGTGGCCGACAAGCCCGACACCGCGCTGAAGGTGGCCGAAGAGCAGACCATCGCTGCCTACCTTCAGTTTCTGGAAGCCGCGCCCAACGCCCCGCAGCGCCCCGAGGCGATGCGCCGCCTGGGCGACCTGGAGATGGACAACGCCGACCGGCGTGCTGCTGAATCCACCTCGGCCGCCGGCGACGTGCCCGACTACAAGGCCGCCATCGCGCGCTACCAGGATTTCCTCAAGGCCTACCCCCAAGACCCGCGCAACGACCGTGTGCTGTATCAGCTGGCGCGTGCGCAAGAACAAGGCGGCCAACTGGAAGACGCGCTGAAGACCTTGACCCAACTGGTCGGCAAACATCCCGGCACGCTGCACGCCGACGAAGCGCACTTCCGTCGCGGCGAACTGCTGTTTGCCACCCGTGAATACAAACAAGCGGAAGTGGCCTATGCCACCGTGCTGGCCAGCGGCAACCGCAGCCCCTTCGTCGAACGGGCGCTGTACATGCAAGGCTGGAGCCTGTTCAAACAAGGCCGCCTTGACGATGCGCTGAAGCCCTTCTTCGGTGTGCTGGACCTCAAGATCGGCGGCCTGAACGCGGCGGCGCGCGACGAAGCGCGGCTTGAAGACCTGCGTGCGCTGACACGCGCCGACCGCGAGCTGGTGGAAGACACCTTCCGTGTCACCAGCATCAGCCTGAGCGCCCTGCAAGGCGCTGAATCGGTGCCGCGCCTGATCGACAGCCCCATGCGAGAGGGCTACCAGTTCCGCGTCTACCAACAGCTGGCCGAGCTCTACATCCGGCAAGACCGCATCAAGGACGCGGCCGACACGCTGGCCGCCTTTGTGCGTCGCCAGCCGCTGCATGCGCAGGCGCCGTTGCTGCAGGCGCGGGTGATCGAGATCTACGCCGGCGCCGGTTTTGAGACGCTGGCGCTGGACGCCAAAAAGGACCACGTCGTGCGCTACGGCGCCGACAGCGAATTCCGCCGCGCCAACCCCAGCGGCTGGGCGCGTGCGCAGCCGCTGGTGCAGATGAACCTCACCGACCTGGCGCGTCACCATCACGCGCTGGCGCAGAAGAACAAGCTGGCAGCCGACGTGCAGGAAGCCGTGCGCTGGTACCAGGCGCTGCTGTCGGCCTTTCCGGGCGGCGTCGACGAAGCCCAGAACCGCTTCCTGATGGCCGAGCTGCTGTACGAAGACCGGCGTTACGCGGTGGCTGCGCAGGAATTTGAGCGTGTGGCTTACCCGACCGCGGCTGCAACGGCTGCGCCCACATCGGTTGCAGTGCCGGTGACCTTCGCGCGCGCCGCCGACGCGGGCTACTCTGCTTTGCTGAGCTACGCCGCGCTGGAGAGTGTTGCCACCGACAAACTGCCGCTGCAGCGCCAGGGCGTGGACAGTGCGCTGCGTTTTGCCCAGGCTTTTGGCAGCGACCCGCGTGCCGGCGCGGTGCTGACGAATGCGTCAGAAAAACTCCTGCTGCTGGGCGCGGGTGACCAGGCAGTGGCCGTGGCCCGCCAGTCGCTGGCACTGACACCGCCGCCCGCGCCCGAACTGCGCCGCGTGGCCTGGACGGTGGTGGCGCACCACAGCTTCGATCGCAGCGACTACCTGCAAGCCGAAGCCGCTTACGGCGAGGTGCTGGCGCTCACACCCACCGGTGCCAGAGGCCGCGATGAACTGGTCGAGCGGCAGGCCGCGTCGATCTACAAACAAGGCGAGATTGCGCGCACGGCCGGCCAGGGCCGCGACGCCGTGGGCCACTTTGCGCGCATTGCGGCGTTGGGATCTTTGCCCGCCGGTTCGGCGGTGCGCGCCAGCGCGATGGTGGATGCCGCGGCATCGCTGATCGCGCTGAAGGACTGGGACAACGCAGCGCGCACGCTGGAAGATTTCCGCCGCCAGCACCCCGCGCACCCGCTTCAGTCCGACGTGGCGCCCAAGCTGGCGCTGGCCTACATGGAACTGGGCCGCCACACGCTGGCCGCCGCCGAATTCGAGCGGGTGGCCACCACCAGCACCGACCCGTCCATCGCGCGCGGCGCCCTGTGGCAGGCCGCCGAGCTGCACCACAAGGCCGCCGATGGTGCGCGACCCAAGGCACCGGCACTGACCACCGCCATTCGCGGTTGGGAGCGTTACCTGCAAGCCGACCCGCAGCCGCTGGAGCCGGCGGTGGACGCACGCTGGAAGCTCGCCGAGCTCACGCGCCAGGACGGTCAGCTGCCGCGCAGCGTGGCCTGGGTGCGTGCCGTGCAGGCAGCAGACCGCGATGCCGGTGAAGCCCGCACGCCGCGCACGCGCTTGCTGGGCGGGCAGGCCACGCTGCAGCTGGCCGAGCCCGTGCTGGCCGCCTACCAGCAGGTGCGCCTGATCGAGCCGCTGCAAAGGCAGCTCAAGCTGAAGAAGACCAGGATGGACGAGGTGCTGAAGGCCTACGCTGTGGCGGCTGACGTGGGCGTGGCCGAGGTCACCACCGCCGCCACCTTCCACACCGCCGCGCTGTATCAGGACTTTGGCAAGGCACTGATCGCGTCGCAACGGCCCAAGCGCCTGAGCAAGATGGAACTGGAGCAGTACAACGTGCTGCTCGAAGAGCAGGCCTTCCCGTTCGAAGAAAAGGCCATCGAACTGCACGAGACCAACGCCCGCCGCACCGCGCAGGGTGTGTACGACGCCTGGGTGAAAAGCAGCCTGACCGAGCTGGCCAAGCTCAAGCCGGTGCGTTATGGCAAAGCCGAACGGGGTGACACCGCCCTGGCAGGCGAAGTGGGTGCCTTGCAAGCGGCGCTGAAGCAGACGCCGAACTCGGCGCCGCTGCTCAATCAGCTGGGCATCGCGCAGCGGCAGCAGGGCCAGTTTGACGAGGCACGCCAGGCCTACGAAGCCGCCATCGCGGCCAACCCCAGCGCACCGCTGCCCCACCTGAACCTGGCCATCCTGTACGACCTGTACCTGGGCGATGTTGCCAAGGCGCAAGCGCTGTATCAACGTTGTGTGGAACTGTCACCGGGTGATGCCACGCAGCTCAATCGCTGGCTGGCCGAGCTCAAGGGGCGCAAGCCGCTGCCGAATAGTCCGGCAACGGCAGCGCCTTCCACCGTGCCGCCGGCGACGGCGTCTGCGGTCGCATTGCAGGACGCCACATCGATCGCTCGCAAGGACAAACCATGAAGCGACTCACACTGCTCGCGCTGACCCTGGCCGCATCGGCCCCGGCGCTTGTGCACGCACAAGACCGTGCCGACATCGACCGCACGCAGATCATCGGCAACCGCGAACTGCCCAAGGTGCTGTACATCGTGCCGTGGAAAAAACCGCTGCCCGGCCAGCTGTCGGGCCGCCCGGTGCAGAGCGTGCTGGACGAAGCGCTGGCACCGGTGGACCGCGCCGTGTTCCGCCGCCAGGTGATCTACAACACCCAGGTTCAGGCCCGTGAGGCCAGTGCGGCCGTGCAGGCCGCAGGACCCAATACTGCACCAGCCACTGCACCAGCCGCTGCATTCACGCCAGCCGCCACCGCCACCGCCACGCTGCGCTAAATCCGTTTCAAGCCGCACTTTCATCCGCCTTCAGATCGCCCCCCGGAGTCCCCGCCCATGAGCACCTTCAACACCGTCGTCAAGTTCTTCGTGGACTGCGGCCCCTTCCTGTACCCCAGCCTGGCGATGATGGCCGTCGGCCTGGCCATCGCCATCGAAAGGTTCATGTTCCTGAACCGGGCGCGCAACGAAAACCGCAAGCTCTGGGACCAGGTACTGCCCATGCTGCAAAGTGGCAAGTTCAAGGAAGTGCATCAGGCCACCAGCACTTCCGAATCGGCCATCGGCAAGATCGTCAGCAACGGCCTCACACGCATGCAAAGCGCGCGCCGCCGCGAGGACATCGACCACGCCATGGAAGAAGGCATGATGGAAATCGTGCCGCGCCTGGAGAAGCGCACGCACTACATCGCCACCTTCGCCAACACCATCACCCTGGTGGGCCTGTTGGGCACCATCATCGGCCTCATCAAGGGCTTCACGGCAGTGGCTTCGGTGAACCCGGCCGAGAAGGCCGAGATGCTGAGCGCCAGCATCTCGGTGGCCATGAACAACACCGCGTTTGCGCTGATGGTGGCCATTCCCTTCTTGCTGATCCACGCCTTCCTGCAGGCCCGCGCCAGCGAGATCGTGGACAGCCTGGAAGCCGCCAAGATCACCTTCCTGAACCTGGTGCAACGCCTGGCCGGTGAGCAGCTGGCCACCAAGGAACAGCGCGTCTCATGAAGCGCCGCCGCCTGCGCAAGGAGGCGCCGCACCTGGAGATCACCGCGTTCATCAACCTGATCGTGGTGCTGGTGCCCTTCCTGCTGTCCACCGCCGTGTTCTCGCGGCTGGCGGTGATGGACCTCAACCTGCCGGCGCAGCAGTCGGCCGTGGAGCAGTTGAAGGGCCCTGAACTGCAGCTGGAAGTGGTCATCCGCAAAGACGCCATCGAGGTCGGCGACCGCATCGGCGGCCTCATCCAGCGCATCGAAAAAACCGGGCCCACGCACGACTACAAGGCCCTGGGCACGCTGATGGTGCTGGTCAAGGGCAAGTTCCCCGACAAGACCGAGTCCAGCGTGCTGGCCGAGCCCGAAACGTCCTACGACGACCTGGTGCAGGTGATGGACACCGTGCGCAGCAGCGTCACCGCGCAGGGCGCACATCTGCTGCGCGCCGAGCTGTTTCCGAACATCAGCATCGGTGACGCGCCGGTGCGCAGCCAAGCGGGCGCAACGCCGGCCGCCGCCGCGCCCAAGGCCGCCGTGAAGGGGACCAGCTGATGGCCACGATGTCGGCCCTGGAAAAGCGCGCCGCTCGCAAGGCGCGCAACAGCAACGCGCTGGACATGAACCTGGTGGCGCTGATCGACGTGTTCACGATCCTGATCTTCTTTTTGCTGTCCAGCGCCGCCGGCGTGGACACGCTGATCAGCCCCAAGGCCGTGGACCTGCCGCTGGCCATGGCCGAAAAGGCGCCCAAGGAAACGGTGCTGCTGGTGGTGGCCGGTGACGACATCATCGTCGACGGCCGGCGCATCGCATCGGTGGCGCAGGTGATGGCCGCGCCGGACGCCACCATCCCGGCGCTGAAGGCCGAACTGGACGTGCTGGGCAAACGCACGGCCGTGCGTGCCGAGAACAAGACCGACCAGCAGGCCGTGACCATCATGGCCGACAAGCAGATGCCCTACAGCCTGCTGCGCAAGGTGATGACCACCTGTGCGCAATCCAACTTCGCCGACGTGTCGTTTGCCGTGCGCAGAAGGGACACCTGAGATGTCTGCGATGGCCCTGTCCCCCATGGCGTCGTTCCGCCGTCCCACGCTGCCGTGGTCCAACTCGGCGGACGACGAAAAGCGCTTCCAGCGCATCGCACGCATCGTGCTGCTGGCGGTGCTGGCGCTGGGCCTGGTGATGCCCTTTGTGCCGCTGCCCAAGCGCGAGCGCATCGAGGCCCAGCCCTTGCCCGCGCCCATGGCCAGGTTGCTGCTGGAGCGACCGGTCACGCCGCCGCCCCCGCCGCCCAAGGCCGAGGTGGCTGAGTCCGACAAGCCCGCGGTGGCCAAGCCCGAGAAGGCGCCCGACAAGCCCGAGCCCATCAAGTCCAGCAAACCGAAGGAAGCGCCGGTGCCTGAGGCCCGAAACCCGGTGGCCAACAAACCGCCGGGTGAAGTGGCCATTGACAACGCACGCCGCAAGGCCAGCGGTGTGGGCCTGCTGGCGATGAAGGACCAGCTGTCCGAGATGGTGGCCGCACCGGCGGCGGTGCAGCTCAAGCAGGACATCAAGCCCGGGCTTGGCGTGGGCACCGGCACCGGCGTCGGCGTGGGCGCGGGCCAGGAGGCCGGCATCCCCGTGCGCGCCATGATCACCAGCAACGCGGCACAAGGCAGCGGCGGCATCAATACCGCGGCCTACAGCAAGGACACCGGCGGTGGCGGCCTGGCCGGCCGCGGCACCACCTTGGTCGAAGGGGTGGCCGGCGGTGGTGGTGGTGGCGGCCTGGGCGGCGGCGGTGGCCGCGCCGGGGGTGGCAGTGGCGACGGCAGCGGTGTGGGCGGCGGCAAGGGCGGCACGCTGCAAAAAAGTGGCAGCGGCAAGAGCAGCCGCAGCATCGAAGACATCAAGCTGGTCTTCGAACGCAACAAGGGCGCCATCTACGCCATCTACAACCGGGCGCTGCGCGAAGACCCTGCGCTGCAGGGCAAGGTGGTGCTGGAGCTGAAGATCGCGCCCAGCGGCGAGGTCACGGGCCTGCGCATCGTGAGCAGCGAACTGAAGGCCGAGGAACTGGAAAAGCGCCTGCTGGCGCGCATCCGCAGCTTCGACTTCGGCGCCAAGGACGTCGAGGTGATGGTGGTCACCTGGCCGGTGGACTTCTTGCCGTCCTGACGGTTGTTCGGGGAGGTGTGTTGAGGCGCCTGCTTCGGTGAGCGCCAGACACCGATGAAAGCCTTCAGCCTGGCCCAGCCCGGCAGGCTTTCGTCGCACACACGCAGACCCAGCGCGCCGAGATGCGCGGCGCACGGTGCTCGGGCCACTAGAAAAGGCTCAGGTCGGCGGGCAGGGTGAAATGACAGCACCACCGTCGGCGGCTGGGTGGTGCAAGATAGCCGGTGCGTGCCTGCACCGCTGCCTCTGACTTTGCGGATCGACATGAAACACCCACTCTCCGTGCTGATGCAATTCTTCTTGCTGTGCTTTTGCGCGCCGGCCCAGGCCGCCGGCCCGCAAGCCCATGTGCACGGCGTCGTGCAGGTGGACGTGGCGGTACAGGCCGACCTGCTGTCGATCAACCTGGATGCTCCGCTGGACAGCCTGCTGGGCTTCGAACGGGAACCGCGCAACGATGCGGAACGCCGTGCTGCCGACGAGGTGCTGACGCGCTTGAAAAGCGGCACCGGCCTGTTCAGCGCCGACGCGGCCGCGCAGTGCACGCTGAGCAAGGCCACCGTCAGCGCGCCGGTCCTGGAAGCTGCGGCCGGGAGTGTGGCCAAGGGTGCACACGCCGAGCTGGCCGCCAGCTACGAGTTCCGCTGCGCACAGGCCGGGCAGATGCGAATACTGGACGTCGGCCTCTTCGACGCCTTCAAGCGCATCCAGCGCATCGACGTTCAGGTGGCCGGCGCCAGGGGCCAGGTCAAGGCCACGCTCAAGCGACCGATGCGCAGCGTGCGCCTGATCCGCTAACGCCCTTGCTGCGGCGTATCCGCCGGCTGCAGCCAGGACACGATGCACCACTGCGCCGACCAACAGGTGGCCAGGCGTCCATGCTCAGTTGCCCGCCGTCGGCGCAGCGGCCAGCTTCGCTGCCATCGCATCACGCAACTTCTTGAGCCGTTCGCGTGGGTCTTCTTTCAGCTTGACCTCGTCCAGCTTCATTTCGGCTATGAAGCGGCTGGGCACGCCCATCACCGTGTCGCGGCCCTTCTTGCGGCGCTTCAGCGTGCTGACGGCCAGCGTGTGGCGGGCGCGTGTGATGCCCACGTACATGAGGCGGCGCTCTTCTTCAAGCCGCTCGGCGGTGATGTCGCTGTTCTTGTCATCACTGCCGCTGCCGCCACTCCGAAAAGGCAGCAGGCCTTCGTTCACGCCCACCAGCACCACGTGCGGCCATTCCAGGCCCTTGGCGGCGTGCAGCGTGCTCAGCGTGACCACGTCCTGCTCTTCGCCGCGTTCGGCCAGACTGATGATGACGCTGATGGTCTGCGCCACCTGCAGCACGCTCTGGCGTTCGCTCTCGAAGTTGCCGCCGTCCTGCATGATCTCGCCGCCGCAGCGGCGCGACATCCAGTCCACGAAGTCCAGCACGTTGCTCCAGCGCGCGGCGGCGAGCTTTTCGCTGTCTTCGCCGTCGTGCAGGTGCTGCTCGTAGCCGATGTCCTTCAGCCAGCCCAGCAGCAAGGCCTTGGCGTCTTCGGCGCCAGTGGTGTGGGCTGCGCGGTCTTGCAGCGCGTTCACCTCGCGGCCAAATTCGTGCAGCGCGTCGATGGCCTTGCCCTTCAGCGTGCTGGCCAGGCTGGGCGAAAACAGCGCCTCGAAAAGGCTGACTTTCCAGGTGTTGGCAAACTCGCCCAGCGAAGCCAGGGTCTGGTGTCCGATGCCCCGCTTGGGTGTGGTCACCGCGCGCAGGAAGGCCGGGTCGTCGTCGTTGTTGACCAACAGCCGCAGCCAGGCGCACAGGTCCTTGATCTCGGCGCGGTCGAAGTAACTCTGACCGCCGCTGACCTTGTAGGGAATCTGCGCCGCGCGCAGCTTCTGCTCGAACACCCTGGCCTGGTGGTTGGCGCGGTAGAGCACGGCAAAGTCGCTGAAGTTCAGCGCCGCGCCGCTGGTGACACCGCCCGACTGGCCGCCACGCAAACTCTGGATGCGTGCCACGGTGCGTTCGGCTTCGTGCTCTTCGCCGTCACACTCAAGCAGGCGCACGGGCTCGCCGTCGCCCAGGTCAGACCACAGTTTTTTCTCAAAGATCTTGGGATTGCCGGCAATCACCGCGTTGGCCGCACGCAGGATGTGACCCGTGCTGCGGTAGTTCTGTTCCAGCGTGATGACCTTCAGCGCCGGAAAGTCCTGCGGCAGTCGTTTCAGGTTGTCGATGGTGGCGCCGCGCCAGCCGTAGATGCTCTGGTCGTCGTCGCCCACGGCGGTGAAGGTTTGCCGGTTGCCGGTCAGCGCCTTGAGCAATTCGTACTGCACGGCGTTGGTGTCCTGCACTTCGTCCACCAGGATGTGGTGGAACTGCTCTTGCCACTTGCCGCGCGCTTCCTCATCGCGCTGCAGCAGCACCAGCGGCAGCTTGATGAGGTCGTCGAAGTCCACCGCTTGAAAGGCCTGCAGCCTTTCCTGGTACAGGCGCATCACACGCGCGCCGATGCGTTCTTCGTCATTGGCCGCGGCCGCGTCGGCACCGTCTGCGTCCAGGCCCTGGTTCTTCCACAGGCTGATGGCCCACTGCCAGCGGCGCGCCAGTGCGTTGTCGCTGCAGCCGCCGGCCTCGCGGATGACACCCAGCACGTCGTCGCTGTCCAGGATGCTGAAGTTCGGCTTCAGGCCCACCTTCGTGCCGTCGGCGCGCAGCATGCGCACGCCCAGGCTGTGGAAGGTGCTGACCGCCAGGTCCTTGGCCGCGCGTGGCCCCACCAGCGCCTTGGCGCGTTCGCGCATTTCCTGCGCGGCCTTGTTGGTAAAGGTGATGGCGGCGATCTGCTTCGGCCCCAGACCGTGCTGCAGCAGCCGCGCGATCTTGTGCACGATGACCCGGGTCTTGCCCGAACCCGCACCGGCCAGCACCAGGCAAGGCCCGTCCAGGTGCTGCACCGCCTGCATCTGGACGTTGTTGAGCGTGGCGGGTGCGGCTGCGGGTTTTTTCATGGGCGCTGGGGCCGCGGATGATAGCCAAGGGGCCGTTCCGCAACGGCGCCGCTGTGCAGGCCGACCAGGCCGCGATCAGGTCGCGATCAGGTCGCGATCACGTCGCAATCAGGCGTTCATGAAACCCAGGTTGCGCATGCTCAGGTTGAAGTTCGCCAGGTTGGGAAAGATGTCGGCCACCTGCGTGTCGCTCAGGCCGAACCAGCGCCCCAGGGTGGCGCCGAGCTGGTCCACCGAGGTGGCCGGCAGCAGGCTGCCATTGCCCAGCTGGTCCGGGCTGCCGTCGAAGTTGTTGTTGTTCGTGTTCTTCGTGGCCAAGGTGGGAAAGCGGCCGTACAAGTCGCCGCCGCGCACCGCACCACCCATCACGAAGTGGTGTGCACCCCAGCCGTGGTCGGTGCCGTCACCGTTGCTGGTGAAGGTGCGGCCGAAATCACTGGCAGTGAAGGTGGTGACGTTGTTGCGTGCGCCCAGACCGCCCAGCGTGGTGTCGAAGTACTGCATGGCGTGCGACAGGCGCGCCATCAGGTCGGCGTGGCCGCGGTTCTGGTTGTCGTGGGTGTCGAAGCCACCCATGCTGACGAAAAACACCTGGCGCCGCACACCAGTGACACCGCCGATGCCGGCATCGATCATGCGGGCCACCACCTGCAGCTGTTGCGCCAGCTGGTTGGAAGCTGCGGCGCCCGTCAACGGGTTGTCGTAGCGCAGCTTGGGGTCGTTGTTGGCGACGTAGCTGGACGTGACTCCGGGTGGCGTGCCAAACAGCGGGTCACTGGCCGCCCGCAGCCCGGTGCGCAGCGTGGATTCGGCGTTGATCGATCGCGCCGACACGGCGGCCAGGTCGGTTTCGAAGACATGACTGCCCCGGCTGCGCGAGACGACCCTGTCCAGTGCCGCGGCCACGTCGGTCGACCCGTAGATGCGGCCCGCACTGTCGGCGCCCATGCGGATGGCGCCGCCGCTGCTGACCTGGTACTGCTGCACCGTCTGCCCGGACAACCACACCGCATTGCCCGAGGCCGACACCGAGGTGAAAGCCACGCTCGAATTCATCGCCGCCACCATGTCGCCCATGCGCCCGCCCCAGCCGCGCGTGGTGCCTTCCGGGCCCAGCGACTGCCAGGTGTTCTGCTGGTCGTTGTGACTGAACAGGCTGACCGGTTTGCGATGGCTGGCCTGGCTGTACTGCGCCTTGCTGGTGGGCAGGATCAGCGGGCCGATGTTGGGCAGCACCGCCAGGCGGCGGTCGGTGTTGAACAGGGTCTGCAGACCACCCATGACCGGGTGCAGCGCAAAGCTGCGACCCTGGGCGTTGAGCAGCGGACTGATCGGCAGCACGCCCCCCAGGCGCGCAGGCGTGCCGACGGCTGCCGAGCCCAGGGGCGCGGTGCCGGGCGCCATCAGCGCCAGCGAGTCGGGTGCCTGGTTGCGCGTGGCGCTGTAGGCTGCCCAGCTTGCGCTGTCGGTGGGAAGCACCATGTTGTAGGTGTCGTTGCCACCGAACAGGAAGATGCACACCAGCGCCTTGTAGTCACCTGCGGACTGTGCAGCGGCGCTGCCCGCGGCCAGCAGATTGACCGCCAAGGGTGCACCGGCGCCCGCCAGGGCCCCCAGGGTGCTGGCATGGCGCAGGAACAGGCGCCGGGCGTTGTCGTGCGTGCGCTTGGAGCTGATGAAGTTTTTCATGGTCGTGTCCTGGGGTGCGGGCCGGCTGCGATCAGGGCTGCACCTGGAATTCCGGCGAGACCACGGTCAGCAAAATGGCTGCGTTGACCCGTGCGCGCTTGGCGTTGTCCACCGAGCTCTGGTTGCCGAAGGTGGCGTTCAGCGCGGGGATGTTGATGCTGCCCACGGCGGTGGTGATTTCGCTGCGCAGCGCGGTGGGTGTCGGGCCCACCACCAGCTTGGCCACCACGCGGTCCACCAGTTCAGTGGCGTTGCCGGCCAGCGCCAGCTCGGCGCTGAAGTCGGGCTGCAGGTCGCGCCGATTGCGCACCACGCCATTGACCGTTGAATTGAACTGACCCACGCCAGTGGCGATGTTGTCGCGCATGAAGTTCACATAGCCGGCCACGCTGGTTTCGTGGGCAATCTGCATTTCGGGTGCTTGCAGGCCGCGCGCCGCGGCTGCGGTGCCCGGCGCCACATAACCTGGGCGGTAGAAGTTGAACACCGAAGGCGAGCGCATCGGCGACTGGCCCAGCGCTGTGCCCGCGGGGTCGGTGCTGCCCACGCGGTAAAAACCGGTGTCGCTGCTGTGCGGGAAGGCGCGCATGAAGGCCGAGAGCTTGAGCATCGGCTCGCGCACCTTGCCCGAGGTGTCGGAAACGGCACGCGCTTCGCGGTGCATCAGCACGGCCTTCACGACAGCCTTCATGTCGCCACGCACGCCCGAGCCGTTGTTGGCCCACACACGGGCGACGTCACGCACATAGGTCGCGCTGGGGTTGCTGGTGACCATGCGCTGGATGAGCTGGCGGCCGATGAAGGGCCCCACGTTGGCGTGGTTGGCCAGCGTGTCCAGGGCCACGCGCAGGCTGGCCGTCGGGTCGCTGGTTTCCTGCGCCGCCACCGTGGCACCGAGAAAGCGTTTTTCTTCGGTGCTGTGGTACTGCGGGTAGGCCAGCATGGCCTTGAAGCTGCGGTCGGGGTCGGACGCGCCGTTGGCGCTGCCGTTGCTGAAACAGCTGTTGTCCGGCCAGTCGGGGCAGGCCCAGCTCCAGCCGGTGAACACACGCGCCAGCCCCGTGATGTCGTCGGGTGTGTAGGTGCTGATCGGCTGACCGCCCAGGGTGCGTGCGCTGCCGTCTTCGTCGAGTTCCACCAGGCCCAGGGAAAACAGCTGCATCACTTCGCGTGCGTAGTTTTCGTCGGGTACACGGCCGGTGCGGTAATCGGCTTTGCGGTTGCGCAGGTGCGACAGGTAGATGCCCATCATGGGGTGGCGCGACACCGCCTCCAGCAGGTCGCGGTAATTGCCCAGGCCCTTGTCACCCAGCATGTCCATCCACGCGGCAACGGCTCGTGTGTTGCCCACGACGTTGTCGTCAGCCATGCTGATGACGAAGATCTGCGACAGCGCAAAGGCCGAGCGTTGGCGCAGCTGGTCGCGGCCGGTGAGAGCCTGTTTCCAGAAGCTCTCGAAGACCTGGTCCTGGCCGGCGCTGCTGCTGGCATTGGCCGCCTTGAACTGCGCGTCACGCGCTTCGATGTAGCTGCGGTGAGACTCGGCAGGCGCCATCCACTGCTCGTCGATCCAGGCCGAATAGCCCACGGCCATGAGCCTGTCGATGTCGGCATCGACGGGGCCGAAGGTGGCCTGGGTCAGGAATCGTGTGGCTTCACTGCGTGTGGCCGGCTTTTCTACGGTGACTGCAGGCGGGGCCGGCGGGGCCGGCGCCACGGGGGCAGGGCTGGGTGCGCCGGGTGCCGAGGTGGGGTCGGCACCGCCGCTGCCGCCGCCGCAAGCGGCCAGGAACACGGTCAGCACCAGCGCGCCCAGGGCGCTGGCCGGGTGCCTGCCAGGTTGTACGGCGGGATGTGAGGGCATCAAGACAGCATCTCCAGACTTCGGGGCTGACGTTCACGCGGGCACGGCGCACAAGCCGGCCTCAAAACATGGACGCGCACCCTGCATTGTCGGCAGCCGGCGCCGCAACTGATGCCAAGGGCGCCGCAGTTCTGAAAGCTCTTACCGCCCTTACGCTTGGATGCGTTTGGAGTCCTGTCCGTTCAGCTGCCCGCGATGCAGCCCGGGTCAGCCCAGCGCGGGCGCCAGCGCGCGCCGCGCCTGGCTTTCGGCCAGACCCTGGCGGCGTGCCCAGTCGGCGAGCTGATCTTCGCCGATGCGGCCGACGTTGAAGTACCGCGCCTCGGGATGGGCCATGAAAAAGCCGCTGACGCTTGCAGCGGGTGTCATCGCCAGGCTTTCGGTCAAGGCCATGCCCACTTCGCCAGCGCCCAGCACGCGGAACATGTCGCGCTTCACGGTGTGGTCAGGGCAGGCCGGGTAGCCGGGTGCCGGCCGAATGCCGCGGTACTTCTCGCCGATCAGCTCTTCTGTTGTGAGTCTTTCGTCGGGTGCGTAGGCCCACAGTTCGGTGCGCACACGCTGGTGCAGGTGCTCGGCAAAGGCTTCGGCCAGGCGGTCGGCCAGGGCCTTGAGCATGATCGCGCTGTAGTCATCGTGGTCGTCGGTGAACTGCTTGTCACGCTTCTCGGCGCCGACGCCGGCGGTGACGGCGAAGAGCCCGATGTAGTCGGCTGCGGTGCCGCGCGGCGCGATGAAGTCGGCCAGGCTGCGGTTGGCGCGCTTGACTTTTCCAGTGGGGCCGTCCACCACCGGGCGTTCAGTCTGCAGGCGCAGCGGGTTCCAGCGCAGCGCCACTTCGCTGCGTGACTCGTCGGTGTAGACCTCGATGGTGTCGTCGTCCACGGTGTTGGCCGGCAGCAGCGCCACCACGCCGTTGGCCTGCAGCCAGCGGCCTTCTATCAGGCGCTGCAGCAGGCGTTTGCCATCGCTGAACACGCGCTGCGCCTCGTGGCCCACGACCTCGTCGCGCAGGATGTCCGGGAACTTGCCCGCCAGGTCCCAGGTCTGGAAGAAGGGGCCCCAGTCGATGCAGGCCGCCAGTTCGGACAGGTCGTAGTTCTTGAACACACGCCGGCCCGTGAAACGCGGCTTGGGTGGTGTGTAGGCTGCCCAGTCCAGCGCCGTCTTGTTGGCGCGTGCGGCGGCCAGCGTGACCAGTGGCGTGGCTTTTTTGCTGGCGTGCTGTTCGCGCACACGGTCGTAGTCCACACGCAGTTCGTCGATGAACTTGGCGGCCCGTTCGTCGGAGATCAGGTCCGAGCACACGCCCACGCTGCGCGAGGCGTCCGGCACGTAGACCACCGGCCCTTCGTAGTGCGGCGCGATCTTCACGGCCGTGTGCACGCGGCTGCAGGTGGCACCACCAATGAGCAGCGGGATCTTCTTGATGCGGAAGTAGTCGTCGCGCTGCATCTCGCCGGCCACGTGCTGCATCTCTTCCAGGCTGGGTGTGATCAGGCCGCTCAGTCCGATGATGTCGGCACCTTCGACCTTGGCCTTGGCCAGGATGTCCTGACACGGCACCATCACACCCATGTTCACGACTTCGAAGTTGTTGCACTGGAGCACGACAGTGACGATGTTCTTGCCGATGTCGTGCACGTCGCCCTTCACGGTGGCGATCACGATCTTGCCCTTGGGCCTGGCTTCGCCGCCGCCGGCAATGAGAAGCTTCTTTTCTTCTTCGATGTAGGGCAGCAGGTGGGCCACGGCGCTTTTCATCACGCGGGCGCTCTTCACCACCTGGGGCAGGAACATCTTGCCCTGGCCGAAGAGGTCGCCGACCACATTCATGCCGGCCATCAGCGGGCCTTCGATCACGTGCAGCGGCCGGCCGCCGCCGGCCTTGATGGCCTGCCAGGCTTCTTCGGTGTCGGCGGTGATGAATTCGGTGATGCCGTGCACCAGCGCATGGCTCAGCCGGGTGTTGACGTCGTTGGCGCGCCAGGCCAGCTTGGCCGTGTCGTCCTTGGCCATGCCCTTGGCGGTTTCTGCCACCTCGATCAGCCGTTCGCCTGAATCGGGGCGGCGATTCAGCACCACGTCTTCGACCCGTTCGCGCAGCGCCGGCTCCAGGTCGTCGTAGACGCCCACCATGCCGGCGTTGACGATGCCCATGTCCATGCCGGCCTTGATGGCGTGGAACAGGAACACGGTGTGGATGGCCTCGCGCACCGGGTCGTTACCGCGAAAGCTGAACGACACGTTGGACACACCGCCGCTGACCTTGGCGCCCGGCAGGTGGGCCTTGATCCAGCGTGTGGCCTCGATGAAGTCCACCGCGTAGTTGTTGTGCTCTTCGATGCCGGTGGCAATGGCAAAGATGTTGGGGTCGAAGATGATGTCTTCGGCATCGAAGCCCACTTCGTCCACCAGCATGCGGTAGGCCCGTTCGCAGATCTGGATCTTGCGTTCGTAGGTGTCGGCCTGGCCCTTTTCGTCGAAGGCCATGACCACGGCTGCGGCGCCGTAGCGTCGCACCAGGTTGGCCTGACGCTTGAATTCGGCCTCGCCTTCTTTGAGCGAAATGCTGTTGACGATGCCCTTGCCCTGGATGCACTTCAGGCCGGTTTCGATGACCGACCACTTGGACGAGTCGATCATGATCGGCACGCGGGCGATCTCGGGTTCGCCGGCTATCAGCTTCAGAAAGCGCTCCATGGCCGCCGCGCTGTCCAGCATGGCCTCGTCCATGTTGATGTCGATCACCTGGGCGCCGTTTTCCACCTGCTGGCGGGCCACAACCAGGGCGTCTTCAAAGCGCCCTTCCAGGATCATGCGCGCGAAGGCCTTGCTGCCCGTGACGTTGGTGCGCTCGCCGATGTTGACAAACAGCGAACCGGGCTCGATGAGCACGGGTTCCAGGCCCGACAGGCGCATGGGTTGCACAGGAAGATTGGCGGCGGTCATGGCTCAGCTCCAGCAGGGGGACTGAGCGCCGTTGCCAGCCGCGTCAAGATCGACGCGGCCCCCGAGCCTGGCAGACCGGCTTGTGATGCCGTCTGTCGCAACGCTCCTCGGGGAAGGGTCAAATTCTAGCGGCTGTGCAATACCAGCCGCGCCAGCGCCCCCGCCGCGCCGATGCGCAATCCTGCCGGTTTGGCCGCAGCCGGCGACGGCGCGGTGTTGTCTTCGTCCCGCCCGTCCAGTGGGTGTCTAGCGCGATCGAAGCGAGATGCTCGGACTTGGCTTTGTTCTCGACTCCCTTGCTTTGTTGTTATGGTGCGGGTTTGAGAACGCCCGCGGCCAGTGCCAGGGTGCGGCGCGTTGCAGGATCAGACCTGAAACAGGTCACGCAAGGTCACCCGATGAAAGACGATCACCCCCGCCGAGGCCGGTTGCAATGAACGATTCGAGCCAACTGCCCCTGCCGGCGCGCCTACCGAGCGCAGAGTCTGCCGCCACGGCGACCCAGGGCCGTTTGCCGCGACCTTGGCTGGTGGCCGACATCGGGGGCACCAACGCCCGTTTCGGTTGGCTGGCGGACGGCTCCTCAAGTGTTGAACATGTGCAAACGCTGCCCACGGCGAGCCATGCAGGGCCAGGCGCGGCGGCGCAGGCTTACCTGGCGCAACTGGCGGCGCAATTGGGCAGCGCCTACCGACCACCGCGTGCCGGCGCCTTTGCCGTGGCCACCGCAGTGGGTGGCGACGACATCAGCCTCACCAACAGCGGCTGGCACTTCTTGCGCAGCGCCACCCGCGACGAACTGGCGCTGGACGAGCTGCTGATGCTGAACGACTTTGAAGCGCTGGCGTTGTCCCTGCCGCATCTGGCAGCAGAGCAGGTGCGACCCATCGGCAACACGGCGGCGCCCGGCACCCCGGGCACCATGGCCGTCATCGGCCCCGGCACGGGCTTGGGCGTGGCCGGCATCATGCCCACCGCGCGGGGCTGGCTGGCCGTGCCGGGTGAAGGTGGGCATGCCACCTTGGCGCCCGCCGATGACTTTGAAAGTGCCGTGCTCACCGCCGGGCGCCGCGAGTTTGTCCATGTGTCGGCCGAGCGGCTGCTTTCGGGCATCGGGCTGCCCGTGCTGCATCGCGCGGTGGCGGCGGTGCTGGGCCAGGCGCCACAGACGCTGCTGGCCGAAGAAATCGTCGAACGTGGCCTGGCGCGGCAGGACGAGGTGTGTTCGCGCACCTTGGACACCTTTTGTGCGCTGCTGGGCAGCTTTGCCGGCAATGTGGCCCTGACGCTGGGCGCGCGCGGCGGCGTTTATATCGGCGGCGGCATCGTGCCCCGGCTGGGTGAGCGCTTTTTTGCTTCCGACTTCAGGCCACGTTTTGAGGCCAAGGGCCGTTTCCACAGCTACCTGCGCGACATTCCCACGACCTTGATCACCGATACGCTGGTGGCACTGACAGGCGCGGCCTGCGCGCTGGAGACTCACGGCCGCTGCTGACCCGCAGCCGGGCCTCGGTGCCCAGCAAGCACAACCTTGACCCTGCTGCGGTGAAGGCGGGATTGCATCCGTTGCTTGCGAGCCGGCGTAGGGGTCCAGCATGAACTGCAAGCCAACCTTCATTGCCACCGTCGCCACGGGAGCGCTGATGGTCAGTCTGACCGCACAGGCCCACGACACCTGGTTCCGACCGCTGTTGCCTGCGTCCGCGTTGGCGCCTGTGACTTCAGCGCAATCGGTGGATCTGGCCCTGGGCACCGGCAACCGCTACCCGGTGCAAGAGACCGGCGTGGGCGCCGAGTACCTGGAGCGTCAAGGTTGCCGCACGGCGGGCCCTGACGCTGTCGAACAATGGATGGAGCCCTTGCGCAACGATGAGCACGCGCTGGTGCTGCGCACCCCGCCAAAAGCCGCGCACTGCTGGGCCCAGCTGGCGCCGCTGAACATCGAGCTCACTGCCGCCCTGGTGGCCGTGTACCTGCAGGAGGTGCAGGCCCCGGCCGAGGTGCGCGCGGCCTGGCAGCAGATGCAGGCGCGTGGTTGGCCCTGGCGCGAGCGCTACACCAAACACGCACGGGTCGATTTGCAGCCTGCTGGTGGAGATGCGGCGGCGGCGTCTGTGCCGGCGCTTGCGCGTTCCCTTGCACCTGCTGTTTCGCCTTCGATTGCGCCCTCGCTCGCAGCTTCGCCAGTGCGCCTGCCCATGGCGATGGACATCGTGCGCCAGCCCGGTGCGGCCGGTGGCTGGACTTTCCAGGTGCTGCGTGAAGGCCGGCCTTTGCCGTACCAGGCCATGGAACTGATCGGCGAGTCGGGCTCGCTGGGCATCTGGCGGCGCACCGACAATGCCGGCCGCATCGCGCTGCCGACCTTGCCGCCGGGGCGTTGGCTGCTGCGCGGCACCTGGCTGCGCCTGGCTGAAGACGACGCGTCACGCTGGGACAGCGGCTTTGTCACGCTGGCCTTCGAGGTGGCGGCAGCCGCCCAGGCTGAGGTCCGGCACGGTGGTGTCAGTCTCGCCGGGCGCTGAACAGCGCGTCGCGCGCGACCTGCGTGATGGCGGCCACGCCGGGGTGGGTGATGCGCCGCTCCACCGAGATGGCGTAGAAATCCTCCACCAACTCGTCGCTGCGGCCGATGATCTGCACGGCGTACTGTGTGGCGGTCTCCCCTTCCACGACGCTGGGCGACAGGAAGATACCGTCGCCGTGACGGCCAAAGGCTTTCATCAGCGCGCCGTCGTCGAACTCGCCCACCACGCGCGGGTGCAGCCCGTGATGGGCCACCCAGGCGTCGAACTGCGGCCTCACGGAGGAGCTGCCGCCCGGTACCAGCATCGGCGCCCCGTTCAGACACTGCGGAAACGGGCCTTCCAGGCTTGCGGCCAGGGTCGGCGCGGCAAAGAAGGACATCGGCGAACTGCCCAGCTTGTGATTGAAGGCCTTGACGCTGAAGCGGCTGGTCAACGGCTCATCGGAAATCACCAGGTCCATGCGGTGCAGCGCCAGCTGCGCCATCAGGTCGGTGAACTGCCCTTCCACGCAGATCAGCCGCACGGGCTCGGGCAGCGACAGGGCAGGTTCCAGCAACCGGTAGGCCACCGACTTGGCCACCGCGTCTTCCACGCCGACACGAAATTCAAGCACCTGTTGGCCGCCGCCGCGCCTCTCGCGCAGTGCGGCTTCAAGCTCGCCACTCAGCGCAAAGATCTCGTCGGCGTAGCGCAGCGCCACGCGTCCGTCGTCGGTAAGTTCAAGCTTTCTGCCGGCCTTGCGGAACAAGTTGCGCCCCAGGCGGTCTTCCAATAGCTTGATCTGTGCCGACAGCGTCTGCGGCGTGGTGTGCAGCTGCTCGCCAGCCTTCACCACCCCGCCAGCCTTGGCGGCCACCCAGAAATAGTGCAAGTGCTTGAAATTCATGGGGGCCTTTTTCAGTGGTTCAGTGGCTGATAGTTCGCATTTTACGAAGTAATTTTGTTTGATTATCGCATTTACGCGAAGTGTTTGAAACCCTACATTGAGTGTTCCCTTATATCTTTCCATTGCAAGGAGATCGTCATGCGCATGAGCACCAAAGGCCGTTTTGCCGTCAATGCCCTGATCGACCTGGCGCTGCGTGAGCCCACAGGTCCGGTGGCACTGGCCTCCATCAGCCAGCGGCAGCAGATTTCTCTGTCCTACCTCGAGCAGCTGTTCAGCCGGTTGCGCCGCGAAGGCATGGTCGAGAGCACCCGTGGCCCCGGCGGCGGCTACACGCTGGGCCGCGCCGCCGACAAGATCACGGTGGCCGACATCGTGAGCGCGGTGGACGAGCCGGTGGACGATGGGGGCGAGGCTGAACGCAGCCTGGGCATGTCCAAGGCCCTGTGGCAGCGCCTGAACACGGTGATGCTGGAACACATGTCCACCATCTCGCTGGCCAGCCTGGTGCAGGAACAGCTGGACAAGGGCATCAGCGTCGAAGCACGTCCGGCACGCCGGGCCATCGCACCGCAGCCGGCGGTGCGCCCGGTGCGCACCACTGCGCCGAACTCGGTGTTTGCCTTCGGGCGTTCGTTCGCCGGCTGAAGCGCCGGGCCGTCCGGTCAGACCGTCTGCCGGGGCACACGCCCGGCGGCCGGCCCTGCCTGTGTCACTTGTAAAGCACTTGCGGCAGCTCACACCGATGGCGGATGCGCTCAGCGCTGTCGACGGCCTTCAACCTGCACCTCCAGCCGCACGCGGTCGCTGACGAGCGGCAGGCCGAAGGTGGCGCCAAAGCTGCTGCGCAGCAGCTCGCCTTCGAAGTCGCCGCCGCAGACGTCGGTCTGGCCATCCTGGCGACAACCAAACTGCCGCGCATACAAAGACAGCGGCTGGTTGATGCCACGCACCGTGAACTCACCACGCACCTCGGCCACGTCATCACCGTCGAAGCGCACGGTGCGGGCGAGCGGTCGATGAAATGGTGTTCAGGGCGCCCACCACATACAGCGTGATCACCGCGCCCAGCGCGTAGGCCAGCCAGTGATGAAGCGCCTTCAGGCTCTCGGACAACTCGCGGTTCACGGGCACCCAGTCGGGCAACGGCAGAACAGCAAACAGCACGATGGGGAACCCGGCCGCCGAGCTGTAGGCCCAGCCCGCCAACGGCACGGCAAAGAACAGCCCATGCAGCGCCAGGTGAGCGGCATGCGCGGCGCGGTTTTGCCAGGCCGGCATGGGCAAGTCGGCCGGTGAGCGGTGGGTCAGCCGCCGCAGCAGCCTTGCAGCCGACAGCGCCAGGATCAGCACACCGGCCCACTTGTGCCAGTTGTACAGCTTCAGTCGCGTTGGCGAAAACGGCAGGCCCGTCATGTACAGACCCACACCCAGCGAAGCCAGGATCATCAGCGCCAGCAGTCAGTGCACAGCGATGCTGACCGGGTGGTACTTCGCGGCGGGAGACAGGGGCGTGGCGGCGGCAGTCCTGTTGCACCGCAGAATCAAGGCCTGCCCCTGGCTTCGCATTCAGGGCATTTGATCGCCCCCATCATCGCGGGCGAATGGCCGCCAGCAAGCCTTGCAGTCGACCAGATCAGGCCGCCTGTTTCAGCGCCCCTGCGCGCCAGCGCTGCATCAGCGCGTCCCACTTCGGTCGTGCGGCCGCCAGGTGCCGTGCCTTGACGTGGCCGTAGCCGCGGATGTCTTCGGGGATGCGTGCGATCTCGGCCGCCAGCGCGCGGTTGTCGGCGTCCAGCGTCTGCAGCAGCTCGTCGATGCAGCCTTGGTATTCGGCGATCAACGCACGCTCGGTCGTGCGTTCTTCGCTGCGGCCGAACAGATCAAGCGCCGTGCCGCGCAGGCCCTTCATTTTGGCCAGCACACCGAACACGCTGCGCATCCAGGGTCCGAAGGGCTGCTTGATGAGTTCGCCCTTGTCGTTTTTCTTGGCCGTCAGCGGCGGTGCCAGGTGGTGCACCAGTTTGTAGTCCCCTTCAAACATGCCGGCGATCCTGGCTGTGAAGGCCGGGTCGGTGTGCAGGCGCGCAACCTCGTACTCGTCCTTGTAGGCCATCAGCTTGAACAGGTAACGCGCCACGGCCTCGCTGAGCGACGTGCCGCCCTTGTCGCCCAAGGACTGCGTTTCAGCCGCCTGCACCTTGTCGACAAAAGCCTTGTAGCGGGCCGCGTAGGCCACGTCCTGGTAGCCGGTGAGGAAGTCCACGCGTGTGGCCACCATCTCGGTCAGCGCGGGCTTTTTCACGAACTGGATCACCGTCTGCGCCTTGAACAGCGCCTGCACCGCGGCCAGGTCGTGTGCGCAGCGCCGACCCCAGTCGAAGGCGGCCTTGTTGTTGTCGATCTGCACGCCGTTCAGTTCGATGGCGCGCGTGATGGCGGCCAGGCTGAGGGGGATGCGACCCTTTTGCCACGCATAACCCATCATCAGCGGGTTGGTGTAGATGCTGTCGCCCAGCATCTGCACGGCCACCTGTTCTGCGTCGAAGGCGCCCACCAGTGCGTCGCCCACGCTGGCGCGGATGGCGCTCTCGCAGTTGCCACCCGGCGACTTCCAGTCCGGGTTCTTGACGAAGGCCGCCGTGGGCGTGCCGTGGGTGTTCAAGGCCACGAAGGTGCGGCCCTGCTGCATGACGGTGAGCGTGTACTTGGCCGCGCCGACGATGCTGTCGCAAGCAATCACCAGGTCGGCCTGCGCGGTGTCGACCTTGGTCGTGTGGATGGCCTCGGGCCGGTTGGCAATCTGGATGTGGCTCCAGGTGGCGCCACCCTTTTGCGCCAGGCCGCCGGCATCTTGCGTGACCACGCCCTTGCCTTCCAGGTGCGCGGCCATGCCCAGCAGCTGGCCGATGGTGATGACGCCGGTGCCGCCCACGCCACCGACCACGATGCCCCAGGCCTTTTCTGCCAGCGGCAGCGTGGGTTCGGGGATGGCCGGCAGGCCGGTCGCATCACCCTTGGCTGTCTTCTTGGGCTTCTTCAGCTGGCCACCTTCCACGGTGACGAAGCTGGGGCAGAAGCCCTTCAGGCAGCTGTAGTCCTTGTTGCAGCTGTTCTGGTTGATGCGCCGCTTGCGGCCGAACTCGGTTTCCACCGGCTCCACGCTCAGGCAGTTGCTCTGCAC
>Ga0105044_10001483_pt1 | contig 31396 bp, 23 predicted proteins | sample MAT01_FD_78092 | JGI IMG/M metagenome (GOLD analysis project Ga0105044, IMG submission 78092) | Freshwater microbial communities from Lake Fryxell liftoff mats and glacier meltwater in Antarctica - MAT-01 | ecosystem: Environmental > Aquatic > Freshwater > Ice > Liftoff microbial mat | place...
AACGATTGCTGGCACCGATCCTCGTCGCCGCGAGCCTGATCGGCGCCTCGATGTTCGGCTTGCGCGAGTGGACTTCGTTCGAGCTGGCCGGGAAGCGCGACGCGCTGCGCATCCTGCTCGACAAGAAGCAGCTTGATCCGGTCCATCACCAGCTGTGGCTGCGCGACGGCCGCGGCAACGTCGTGCACTTGACCGAGTACCGGCCTCGTCCGGCGGGCGGCGGTCCGCCCCAGATCGAGGGCCTCGAGGAACACTTGCTGCAAGGCTCGACGTCCACGACCACGACCGCCGCGCGCGCCGTGTGGGAACCGGCCGCGATTCCGCCGCGTTGGCGGCTCGAAGGTGGAGTCCGCAGCGTCGTCGTCGGCGGCGGCGAACTGCGCACGGAGCCGACCGACACGCTCGCGGGTTTCGAGTTCACGCCGCGACTCGTGCAGACGTTCGAGCGCGCGCTCGACAAGCCCGACGAGCTCTCGTTCAGCGAGGCGGCGGAACTCGGTTCGCGCGATCCCGACAACGTGGCCTACCGGACGCTGCTCCAGTACCACTTCACTTTTCCGCTCGGGAACTTGGTGCTCGTCCTCGTGGGGCTGCCGCTCCTCCTGCGCCACGAGCGCGGGGGCGGCGCGCGCTCGCTGGCGGCCGCGTTCGCGCTGTGCGTGGGCTACTTCGCCACCGACTTCGTTTGTCGGAACCTCGGCCTGCAGGGGTCGCTCGACGCGCCCGTGGCGGCCTGGCTCCCGGTCCTCTTCTTCGGCAGCCTGGGCATCGTCCTGTACGACGGGATGCGGTCTTGAGGGCCGCGCCGAAATCGAGGCCGCGCCTTCTCGACCGGATCGCGGTGCGTCGCCCGTGTTCCTCGGGAGCTCCTTGCGGGCCCGCGCGCGGCAGACGGTCCTCGAATCGAGGCCAGCGATCGGGTTAGCCTGCGGCGCGGGAAGAAAGACCGACGAGCCTCGTCGCACCCGGTCCGCGTCCCGCGCCGCCGCCTCCACCATGCAAGAATCTCCGCTCACGGCTCTCTGTCTCACGGCGATCCTGGCCACCACCGGCGTGTTCGCGGGCTGTGCCTCGACGGACGGGTCCAAGGACACCGACGTCAGTTGGCTCGTCTACCACGGACGATTCGAGGAGGCCGTGCGGGTCGCCGCGGATGCGGTCCAGAGGAACCCCGACGATGCGGCGGCCGTGGCGCTCCACCGGGACGCGACGATCGCGTGGCACCTCGAGCAGGGGCGGCGCGCGACCTTCGAGGACCAGGACGACTTAGCGATGTCCGCGTTCCGCGAGGCGCTGGCGATCGATCCCGCGTCGACCGAGGCCGCCGACTGGCTGCGCAAAACGGAGCGCAAGGTGGCGCTGCGCGAACTCGACCTAGCGCTCGAGCTGCACGCGAACGATCAGATCGCCGAGGCCGTCGAGCACTACGAGAAGGCGCTCGCCGCGGACCCCGAAGTGCCCGGCGCCAAAGCGGGGCGCGAGCTCGCGATCCTCCTCCTGCGCTACCGCGCCGGCCTCGGCCTGCGCTACTTCAAGGACGGGCTGCACGCCTACTCCGACTATTGGCTCGAGTACGCGCGTTCGCGCTTCAGCTACGCCGCGAAGTACCAGACCACGGACGAGCGCGCGCGCGATCGCCAGGACCAAGTGCAGGAGCTGCTGGCCGCCCAGCGACTGGCCACCGGGCGCATGCACGAGGAAGAGGGTCGGTTCGGCGCCGCGCGCGGCGAGTACCGCACCGCGACGCTGCTCGATCCGGAGAACCTGGACGCGCAAGCGGCGCTCGAACGCGCTCGCACCGAGCTCAAGGTCACCGAGAAGCTGAAACTCGCGCGCATCGAGATCGTGCGCGGACGCCCGGAAAAGGCTCAAAAACTGGCCGAGGACGCGATCGCGATGACGACCGCGCAGAAGGATCTGGCCGACGGCGTGCTGGCCGAACTGCGCGAGTCACGCTTCGAGACGATCTACCGCGACGCGCTGGCGCTCGAGCGCGACTGGCGCTTCGAGGAGGCGGCCGCGCGCTACGACGACCTGCTCGTCGAGGCGCAGTTCTACAAGGACTCGATCGCGCGCCGCGACACGCTGCAGGAGTACGTGCTCCGCGCCGCCGAGCTTTACGCGAAGGCCGACGCGGCCGCGACGCCGGAGGAGCAGTTGGCGCCGCTGCGCCAGATCGAGCTCTTCTGGCCCGAATACCGCGACGTGCCGGTGCGGATTCGCGCGCTCGAGAAGCCCGACGGAACCTGACGGCCCGCACCGCGAAACGGTCGGGCAGGGAGGCTTGACGACTCGAGGGGGGAGGGAGGTAGTCTCCGTCTTAGTCCCCTTCCCGGAGGAGCTTCTCATGGAGTCTCGATCGAGTCTCGCGCGGCACGCAGCGATGGCCGTGGTCTCGCTGCTTCCCGCCCTCGTCCTGCTACTGACCGCGCCCCCGCCCGTCTCGTCCGCGAGGCCGGTAGTGGTGATTCCCGCCCCGTGCGCCTGCGAGGTCACCCACACCGTAGGTTCGGGTGCTGGCTCATGCCCGTGCGAGTGGATGTTCGTCCCTACACTGGAGAAGGAGGGCGAGTGCTCTCCCGAGCCCAGCTGTAACGCGATGACCTTTTGCAAGGTCAGCGGAAACGTCAACTTCGCGACTTCGCCCGTCAATCCTCCGCCGACCTGTAGTGGACATAGCGCTTCCGTTGAGGTGTCCGATCCTTGCAGGTCAACGGGCAACAACGAGATCCCCTGCCCGGTGGTACTTCCGCGGCCAAGATCACCGTGACGTGCCAGCCGTGCACTCCGGGATAGGAGGGGGCAAGTGAAGGGGCATCTGATCTCTTGGGGCCTGGTAGGCGCACTCGCCTTCGCGATCACGTGGTTCCTCCAGAGCCCGGGACGTACCCGCATCGTGGTAGGTCCGGATCTCGGCGCGCCCGGACCAATCTCGGTGAGACAGGGTGAACTGGCCACACCCCAAGAGTCGGCTCCGGGAGAGATCCGCGTTCTGGAGCCCCAACGACCTGATCCGCTGAGCACGCCAGCTGCCGACGAATGGGCCGCCTACGAAGCCTCGAGCATTCAGGATCTCGAGTTCGAGCGTGACCGGCTGATCGCTTCTTTGAATGTCGAGGCCACGCCGCTCCTGCGGGAGCAAGTTGTCCGGGGTCAGGCGGAACGCATCGCGGATCCGGGCGAGTTCACCTATCACTCTCGTCCTGAGGACAAGACCGACATCCTCGGGATCGTGAACAACCCGGAGCTAGGCGTATTTCGCGCTTGTCTCTCCCGCTCGCAGTTCCCCGACCTCTACGAGGTCAAGAGCCGAATCTTGAACTTGGATGCCCTGATCTCGTCGAAGAAGCGCGAAGCGCGAGAGTGAATTCCGTACGGAGTCAGGTGAATTCGTGCAGGGTTCGCCCGCGCCCGTGACCTCTCGGGGAATTCGTCGGCGAACCCTGCACGAACTCACCTGACTCCGACGGAACGCGATCCTGTCGGTCCCCGCGCCGGAATCCGCGATTCGTGTCGGTTCGTGCGGCGGAACGGAACGTTCCTGTCGGGCAGGTTCGCGAAGGTCGCGGCCGCCCATCGACACAGGCCGTCTCCGGCCGCCGCCTTTCATCACGAGGTCAGTCATGTCCGTCGTCTTGCGCTCGAGTTTATTCGCCGCGATCCTCCTGGCTCAGACGCCGGCCTTCGCCGGACAGCGCGTTCAGGCCGACGCTGGCGATCTCGCGGCGGCGCGTACGTCGCTCGAGTTCGCGCTGGAGCCGCCGCACGGCGTGCGGGCGTACGGCGCGGAACTGGAGGAGCGCGCGCGGTTGGACCTGGGACGCGTGCTGATCGCACTCGGCGAGGACGAGCTTGGACGGGCGGGGTATCGACGCGTGCTCCAGCAGCGGACGAAGCGCCTGGGCGCGGATCACGCGCTGACGAGCGCGGTGCGCGAAATGCTCGACGAACGTTGACGCGATCGCGCTCGTCCTACGCCGCAGTGCGTACTCGCGCCCGATCTCGTGCGGACTGCGCGCGCATCGCGCTCGTGCGTGCGGACGCGAGGAGCGCGTGATGGTGGAAGCGACCGATGGAGCGCGTCGCGCGACGCATCAGCGATCGCCGGATGCTGCGGTTGGTCCGCCCATGGCTGCGTGCCGATGTGATGGAAGAGGGGCCTCAAGTGAAAGCTCTCGACCAGGAAGTAACCTGAGGTCTACCTATGGACACGAAGTCGCTCTCACCGTTCCTGTTCCTGCTCGCCACCGCGGGCGCGTGCCAGTCCTCGACCGAGCCGCAGATCGCAGCGCGCGACAACGGCGCATCCGCGCGCGCCGAATCGCCCGAACAGCGCGGCGAGGACCTCTACGCGCAGCACTGCAGCGTGTGCCACGGAATGCGCGGACACGGCGACGGCCCGGCGGCGCCGTTCCTCTTCCCGGCCGCGCGCCGCTTCGACTCCGGCCGCTTCCGCCTCGTGAGCTCCGAGAACGGCGCGCCCTTCGACGGCGACATCGTCGCGACGCTGCGCCGCGGGATCCCGGGATCGGCGATGCCCGCGTGGAGCTGGTTGTCGGACGGCGATCTGTCGGCGCTCGCCACGCACGTGCGCGTCCTCGCGATCGAAGGCCTGGGACGCGAGCTCGCGCAGGAGGCTCGCGACGCGCACGACACGCAGTCGGCGGCGGACGCACGGGAGGTCGCGCGCGCGCGTCTGACCGCGGATCGGCCGATCGTCGCCGCCGTCGCCGCACCGGCCGATGCGGCGACGGCCGAGCGCGGCCGGCGCATCTACCTCGAGCGCTGCGTGCAGTGCCACGCCCCGGACGGAACGGGCGAGCGCACGCCGCGATACGACCAGGACGGCACCTTGAACTGGGCGCGCGACTTCACCGCGGGCTTCCAGAAGGGCGGCGACTCGACGCTCGCGCTCACGTGCCGCATCCGCGCTGGGATACCGGGTTCCGCGATGCCGCCGAATCGGCTCGAGCCCATGGACGAGTCCGCGCTCGTCGCGTACGTGCAGAGCCTGATCCCACAGGGCGTGGCGCAGCGCCTCGTGCACACCCGCTCGCGCCTCGAAGCACGCCGCGTCCAAGTGCTGCCGCAGGAGTCCGACGACCCGGCCTGGGACCAGGCGCCTTCGATCCGCGTCGTCCTCGCGCCGCTGTGGTGGACGGACGAGGCGGTCCTCGAGGCCCGCCTCGCCGCGCTGCACGATGGGAAGTCCGTGGCGCTACGGCTCTCGTGGGCCGACTCCACCGGCGAGGTCCGCCTGTTCGGAGATTCGCGCGAGAGCGACGGAGCCGCGCTGCAGTTCTCGGACGCGGATCAGCCCGCGCTCTTCGGCATGGGCGCCCCGCACGAGCCTACGAACATCTGGCACTGGCAGGCCCTGCGCGTCGAGGACCTCGAGGGCGCACTCGACCTCCTCGATCCGGTCCCGCACGCGGACGTGCCGCCGCGTGCGGGCGAAGTGCGCACCGATGTGCCGGTGTACGACCGACTGCTGGGCCGCATCGAGCCGTCCGAGCGCGCGGACCGTGTCACGGTGCGCGGCCTCGACACCGTGAGCGGTGCGCAGGCGGTGCCCGGTGAGGTGCGCGCGAACGCGCGCTGGGAACACGCGCGCTGGAACGTCGTGTTCGAGCGCGCGCTCGTGCCCGTCGGTGCGGCCTCGTCCAGTCGGATCGTGCCGCTGGCCCCGGGCTCGACCGTGCAGGTCGCGTGCGCAGTCTGGAATGGCGCGGCCGGCGACGCGGGCGCGCGCAAGTCGATCACGATCTGGCAGGAACTCTGGATCGAGCGCTGAAAGCCACGCGGGACAGCGGGTGTCGTCGCGCGCGTCAGAGCGCGCGCGCCACGTCCGCGACCGAGGTCGTGGTCATGCACACCGGGCCGTCGCGGTGCGAGCACGCGCGCGAAAGGCACGGCGCGCACGCTGGTGTCCGCTGGCAGCGCACGGTGCGGTGCGACGCGGTCTCGCCGAACGGTCCGGTCCGCCGCTCGTCCTGCGGTCCGGCGAGCAGCACGACGCGCATCCCCGAGCTCCACGCGAGGTGCATGGGACCCGAATCGCAGCCGACGTAGGTCAGGCCGCGACGTGCGGCGGCGCTGAACAGGCCGGCGAGTTCGCGCAGGCCGCGCTGGCCGATCGCGTGCGCGACGCATGGATGCCTGACTGCCCGTTCGAGCGCGCGCCCGTGCTCCTCCTCGGCCGGACCGCTGACGATCACGACGTGCTCGCGCTCGGCGCGCGCGCGCGCCAGCTCCGCGAAGCGCTCGATCGGCCACGAGCGCACGTCTGCGGGCGGCGAGAGGTGCACGAGGACGCCTCCGCCCTGCGGCGCGAGCCGCGCCAGGCGTTCTTCGCCCGCCGCCAGTTCCGCGGATGTGAGCCCGGCGTCGAACCGCGGGGGTCCGCGCCAGCCCGGCGCGACGTGACGCGTGAGGCGCAACACGCGCTCGACCGCGTGTTCGATCGGGGGACCGGCTGGAGACGGGTCCGTCACCGACGTCGCGGCGAAGCGCTCGCGCCAGTCCGCGCGCGCGTAGCCGCTGCGGCGCGGGGCGCGCGAAGCCAGCGCGACCAGCGCGCTCTTCACGTTGCCCTGCGCGTCGATCGACCAGTCCGCGCCGAAGTCCGCGAGTCCGCGCGCGAGCCGGGACCAAGCGCTCGCGCCGGAGCGGCGCTCGAAGAGGATCGCGCGCTCGAGTCCGGCCAGACCGTCGAGCAGTCCCGCGAACTCGGGCTGCACGGCCCAGGCGATCCGCGCGCGCGGGAACTCGCCACGCAGCGCATGGAAGAGCGGCAGCGTTTGGACGACGTCGCCGAGGTGCGACAGACGCACGATCAAGATGCGCAACGAGGCGTCGGACACGTCCCGTAGGGTAGCCTGCGCGGGTGCTGCGCCGGATCGCGACGAAATGGGTGCTGACCGTCCTCGCCGCGGTGCTCGTGCCGTTCCTCGGCTTCGCCTGGTACGTGGACGGGCGCATCGCGGAGCGGCACTGGGAGACCGTCCGCTACTACCTGTCGACGATGGCCGGCGAGACCGCCGCGCGCATCGACGACGAGGTCAAGGAGCGTCTCGGTGACGTCGAGATGATCGCGCGCACGAATCCGATCACCTCGTGGACCGTCGCCGAGTGGGACGGAGGGAAACAACGCGGTTTCCAGCGCACTTTGGAGTCGACGTTCGACCGCGTCGTGGCCGGCGGGAACGGCTGGGACCTGATCCTCGCCGTGAACTCGCTGGGCGAACTCGTCGTCTCGAACAGCAGCGATGCGAAGGGTGATCCCCTGCCGCCCGAGGTGGTCAGGGGGCTCGCGCGCGACTACCGCAAGCAGGGCTGGTTCCAGCCGGCGCTGCGCGGCGAGATCGAGCTCGTCGATCACCATCCGTCCGACCTCTTGCCCGCGCGCGTGGACGTCGGAACCCCGCACCCCGAGAACTACCACGTGGGCATCGCGATGCCCGTGCGCGATCCAGCGGACCCCGAGCTCGTCGTGGGGGCGGTCTACGCGCTGCTCAATTGGAGCCACGTGCAGAACCGCGTGCTGCGCAAGGTGAGGCCGCGCGTGCCCGGCGACGGGACGGACATCTACCAGACTTCGTACACGTGGCTCTGGGCTTCGGACGGCGACACGATCCTGGCGCACCCGAACACGTCGCTGTACGGACGGCGCGTGTCGGAGCCGCCGATCGACCTGCCCCAGCTCGCGGCCGCGGCGCGCGCGAACGACTGGGGCATGTACCCCGAGTACCAGTTCCAAGGGCGCTGGAAGAACGCCGCGTTCAAGCACTGCGCGAGCGCGAGCGACAGCGGCTTCGGCTGGGTCGTGGGCGTCGGTATCGACAACGACGACACGTACGCGACAGTCGACCAACTGCGGCGCGTCCTGTGGGGAGCGTCGGCGCTGGTGCTCGGCATCGTCGTCGTGTTCACGATCTTCGTCGCGCGGCGCACGACGCGGCCGATCGTCGAGCTGAAGAAGCACACGCAGCGCGTGGCGGCCGGCGACCTCGACGCGCGCGTCGTCGTCGAGTCGGATGACGAGCTGGGCGACCTCGGCCGCGCGTTCAACGAGATGACCGCGGAGCTCAAGGAGAGCCGCACACGGCTGATCAAAGCCGAGAAGGACGCCGCTTGGCGCGAGATGGCGCGACAGGTCGCGCACGAGATCAAGAACCCGCTGACGCCGGTGCTCTTGTCGGCGAACCTGCTCGACCGGGCGCGCAAGGAAAAGAGCCCCGAGTTCGACTCGATCTTCGACCGCACGATCGAGCTCATTCGGCGGCAAGTCGAGAACATGCGCAAGATCGCGTCGGACTTCTCGGCCTTCGCTGGCGCGCGCAAGGTGAACCCCGAGCGCGTGGACTTGCGCCGGCTCGTGGACGAGATCGTCGAGCTGAACACGGCCTGGGCGCGCGAGCAGAAGATCGCCGTCGCGCCCGCGGGCGAACCCGCGCACGTGTGGGCCGACGTGGCCGAACTGCGGCGCGTGCTGATCAATCTGGTCTCGAACGCGTTCGAGGCGATGCCCGAGGGCGGCACGCTCGCGATCGCGGTGTCGCGGCGGCTTCCCGACCGAGCGCGCGGTGGTCCGGCGCACGTCGTCCTCGAGATCGCGGACAGCGGGGTGGGGCTCTCCGACACCGTGCGCGCGCGACTTTTCGAGCCGTATTTCACGACGCGCAGCCACGGGACCGGGCTCGGCCTCGCGATCTCGCGCCGCATCGTCGAGGAACTCGGCGGGACGATCGCGCTGGAGCCGCGCGCCGACGGTCGCGGCACGATCGCGCGCATCGTGTTGCCCGAGCACGAACCGCGGGAATCGCCCACGAACTCGGTGGAGCACGTCGCTTGAGCACGACGAGCGTCGTCCTCGTCACTGGAGGAACAGGTTTCCTCGGCAGCGCCATCGCCCGACGTCTCGCCGCGCGCGGCGACGAAGTGCACGTGCTGGCGCGCGGATCCTCCGATCGGTCCGTGCTCGACGGCACGCCCGTCGTCTGGCATGCGGGCGACCTGACGGACGACGCGTCGATCCACGCGGCTACGCGCGCCGTCGTCGCGCGCGCCGCGAACGGCCGCTGTCCCGCTCGGGTCGTGCACTGCGGCGCGCTGATCAGCTACCGGACCGCCGACCGCGCGGCACAGATCGCGGCGAACGTCGAAGGCACGCGCTCGGTACTCGCCGCAGCGCGCGAGTCGTGCGTCGCGCGCGTGCTCCACGTGAGCTCCGTCGTGGCGGTCGGACACGGTCGCGGCACGGAATCGCTCGACGAGACCATGGACTGGAACAACGGTCCGTTGAACGTCGACTACGCGACGACGAAGCGCCAGGCGGAGGAGCTCGCGACAGCGGCCGCGCGCGAGCTCGACGTCGTGGTCGTGAACCCCGGCGCGATCTTCGGAGCGTGGGCCGGCAAGTCGAACACCGCGAAGTTCCTGCGCCTCGCGTCGAGCGGGAAGGGGCCGCTCGTCGCGCCGCCGGGATCGATCGGCGTGCTCGGGATCGACGACGCGGCCGACGGTTGCGTGCTCGCGCTCGACCGCGGACGTCGCGGTGAACGCTACTTGCTCGTCGAAAGCTGGATGTCCACGGCCAGACTCTTCCGGCTCGTGGCGAAGGTCACCGGCGGACGCGAACCGCTCGTGACGTTCCCGCAGTTCCTGTGGCCGCTCGTGGTGCCCGCCGCGCGCATCGTGGACCGCGTCCACCCGATCGACATGGCGCCGCCGCAGGCCTTGGCCATGCTCGGCGTCGAACTGCGCTTCGATGCACGCAAGGCGCGCGAGGAACTCGGCTGGCGACCAGCGGCGTTCGAGGACGTGCTGCGCGCGACCGTGCGCGGACTCGGATTGCCGCTCGCGCCCGATCCCGGCTGAAGCAGTGGGGAACGGGGTTCTTACAGCTTCGGGCGCACGCGCTTCCCAGCAGCCCGTTCTGAAAGTCCCTACTGCGGCTTCGCGGGCACTCGCGCTGCGGCGTCGGGCTCGTCGGGCCGTGCTCAGAGGCCTTCGAAGGCCGCCGCCGCCGTCCCTCCGTCGCCCTCCTTGCAGCGCAAGCGCCCGCTTCCCTCGCCGAGGGACTTTCAGAACGGGCTGCTAGCATGGAATCGGAAGCGCGTTCCGCATCGAACGCGCTCCGGTCCCCAACCCAAGGCCTCTCGTGCCGAGTTCATCTCCCCGGCGTGGCGCCGCGCCGCGCGCGATCCTCCTGCTCCTCGCGGCGGTCCCGATCCTCGTCATCGCGCTGTGGTTCCTGCTCTCGCGAGCGGATCCCACGGAAGCGCTCGGACCGAAGTCCGCGGTCGACGTCGGTGCGCCCAGCGCGAGCTCCGCGCTCCAGACGGCGCCGCGCGTCGAGTTGGCGGACTCTGGGGCGACCGCGAACGTCGTGCGTTCTCAAGGCGTCGCCGCCGGTGTGCGCTTGCGCGGACCAGGTCGGCTCGAGGGCCGCATCGTCGAGCGCGCGAGCGGAGTCGGCGTCGCGGGCGCGAGCATCGAGCTCCTGCCCATGCCGCCCGCGGGCGCGGCGTTCCTCGGTCGCATCTTCCGCCTCTTCGCGGGCCCGAACGACCTCACGCGCAACGTGCGCCCCGTGGCGATCGCGATCAGCGAGACCGACGGACGATTCCGCTTCGAGGGCGTGCGCACGGGGACCTACTTCCTCGACGCGCGCGGCGACTACCACGTGCCCGAGAGCGTGCCGCGCGTGCGCGTGTTGGCTTCAGGAGCCGGCGGACCGATCGACGTGTGGGTGAACGGCGGCGGGCGCGTGCTCGGCCGCGTGCTGCTTCCCGACGGATCTCCGGCGAAGGGCGCCGCGCTGGCGCTCGTCCCGGGTCCGAACAACTTCCTCTCGACGCTCACCACCGGCGACATGCGCTGGCTCGAGACCAAGAGCGACGAGCAGGGCCTCTTCGCGATTCCGGGCGTCCCACCGGGCGAGGGCTTCGAGATCACCGCGACGGGCGGACAGTTCGCCGTTTCGCACCTCGTGGACATCGCCGTCGTCGCCGGCAAGGACACGAACGTCGTCGTGCAGACGCGGCTCGGCGGGTCGATCACCGGGCGCGTGCTGGCCGAGCGCGCGGACGGCGATCCAGTCCCGCTGCCCGAGGCGCACCTCGGCGCCGTACCGCGCGGACTGCGGAACCTGCGCTGCGCCGAGGAGGTGCTGACGGCGACGCACTGCGTGACCGCCGCGGACGGCACGTTCGTCATGCGCAACGTCCCGCCCGGCGACGTCGACATCGTCGCGATCGAGCGCACGCACCTGCCCGCGATCGGCGCGCGCGCGACGCTCGCCGACGGGGTCACGTTCCAAGCGGCCGACATCGTGCTGAAGCCGGGGGTGATGATCGCGGGACGCGTCGTCGACGCACGCGACAACCCGGTGGCCGGCGTCGCGCTGAAGTTCGATCTCGTGGACTGGCGGAGCTTCCAGTTCGACTTCTCGCTCGCGCCGATGATGGCCGCCGCCGTCGAAGGCTTCGATCTGCCGAAGACGGACTCGGACGGGCGCTTCCTCGCGGGACCGATCGCGGGCGATGCACCGCACGCAGTCAGCTTCAGCAAAACCGGGTACGTCGACGCCGAGCTGAAGCACGATCCGGGCACGGCGTCCGGCGAAGTCTTGGTGAGGATGCAGAAGGGCGGCGCCGTCGAAGGCGTCGTCATGGACGAGGCGCGCGGCGAACCGGTGATCGCGTTCTCGGTCGGCGGCGGGGACCTCGTCGAGGTCGAAGCGGACTCGCCCGGGGTGGGCAACCCGTTCTCGGGCGGGACGACGGTCGAGGACGCGACCGGGCGATTCCGCATCGAGTCGGTGCGGCCGGGGCTCTCGACGCTCGTCTTCCGCGCGCCCGGCTACCTGCCCACGAACGTGGACGTCGAAGTGGTCGAAGGCGAGACGAAGAAGGGTGTGATCGTGCAGCTCGCGCCGGGCGGCATCGTGCGCGGCCTCGTGCTCGACGCCGAGGGCAAGCCCGTCGCGGGAGCTCAGGTCGTGGCCCAAGCGAGCGGCTCCGGCGACCGGGCCCGCGACCGACGCCGCGAGCGCATGCAGCGCGACGGCGGCGCGCGCGGCGGCAACCGTCGCGGCCCGCCGGACAGTCCGTTCGGCCCGCTGATGGAAGGCGGAGCCGACGGCGTCGACGAGATCCCGTCCGGTTTCCTGTCGATCGCGGCGGGCATGGGCATGCTCGGCGATCGCGCGGCCACGACGAACGCGCGCGGAGCGTTCGAGCTGGTCGGCGTCGAGTCGGGCACGTTCCGCGTGCACGCGTTCCACCGCGAGCACGCTGGCGGTTCCAGCGAACCGAAAGCGATGCCCGCGGAGGGCCTGCTCGACGGCGTCGTCGTGAAGCTCCTGCCCGGCGGCGCGATCGTCGGCACGGTCACCGACCGTTTCGGCCGCGCGGTGCCGGACCAGATCGTGCTCGCGTTCTCGCCCGCGGCTTTCGGCGGTCCCGGCGGAGGCGGCGGAAGCGCGGCGAGCGGCGCGTACCAGGGCGCCACGGACGAAGATGGCCGCTACGCGATCCGCCATGTCGGCGCGGGCAGCTACTTCCTGGTCGCGACACGCGGCGACGAGGACCTGAATCCGGCGACGTTTTTCGGCACGTTGAACTTCGACCTCGTGACCGTGCCCGAAGGCGAGGAAGTCGAGTTCGATCTCGTCGACAGCACCGCGGCGGCGTGCAAGGTGCGCGGCGTCGTGACCTACCGCGGCGAACCCGCGGCGCGCGGCAACCTGGTGGCGACGAGCACCGACACCGAGAGCGTGCTGGGCGTCGAGTTCCGCGCCGCGAAGATGCTCGGCGGCGGACGGTTCGAGTTCGCCGGGCTCGCGCCGGGGACGTGGCAGTTGCAGTTCGACGGCGACGGTCCGCAAGTGCGCACGTCGATCGAGGTACCCGACCTCGCCGAAGTGGACGTCGAGGTGCGCCTGCCCGAGGGTGGCGTCGAAGGCCGCGTCGTCGACGAGCGCACGAGCGAACCGATCGAGGGCGTGCAGATCACGCTGCGCCGCGTGAGCAACGCGCCCAAGGCCAAGGGGCTGCTCGGCGGCATGATGGCGCGCGACGCCGGCTCCGTGCGGCGCAACTCGGACGCGAAGGGCGAGTTCCGCTTCGATCGCCTCGAGGGCGGCGAGTACGAGATCGTCGCGCAGACGCCGACGCGACGTCGAGCCGAAGGCGCGGAGAGTTATGCGCCCAGCGAACCCGCGCGCTTGCGCGTCGATTCGAACCGCGTGGAGCGAGACGTCGTGTTGCGCCTCTTGCCCTCGCTCGGGATCTCCGGTCGCGTCTCGGGTCCCGACGGACCGGTCGCGGGCGCGCGTGTCGTGGCGATCCGCGAAGGCGCGGGGACGGAAGGCATCGAGTCGGCGCGCAGCGATGCCGAGGGCAAGTACACGATTCGCGGCCTCGCCAGCGGCAAGTACCGCCTGAGCGCCAATGCGGACGGTTGGGCCGAGGGTCGGAAGAGCGGCATCGAGGTCCAGCGCGGTCGCGAACCGGAGGGCGTCGAAATCGCGCTCACGAAGGGCGTTCTGGTGCGCGCGCGCGTTTCGAAGGGCGGCCTGCCCGTATCCGGCGCGCGCGTGACGCTGCTCGGCGCGGGCGGCGAATCCGCCGGCGCCGACGACCCCGGCCGCGCGATCGAGGGCTTCTTCCGCGGCGAAGGCGCGACCGACGTCGAGGGCCTCGTCGAGGTCGGCCGTTACGCGCCGGGCAAGTACCGCCTCGAAGCGCAACGCGGCGCCGACAAGGCCGCGAAGGACGTGACCATCGACGGCCGCGATCCGGATGAGGAACTGCGGATCGACATGGACTCGTGACTTAGGATCCCGCGCTCCATGCTGGCTCACCTGATACTCGCGGGCTCCTCATTGGTCGCGCCGCAACACCTCGGCGTCGAGCGTCCGCCGCTCGCGTCGGCGCGCCGTATCGTGCTGACGCACGCGGGCGTCGCGGGATCCGCGAATGCGCGCACGATCGACCAGGCTCGCGACCTGGCTCGCGAACTAGGGAACCGCGTGCGCGCGGGCACCGATTTCGCGCGGCTCGCGGCCGAGTTCTCCAGCGGCCCCGAGGCGCGCACCGGCGGCGAACTGGGGACGTTCGTCCCGGGCGTGCTCGCGCCGGAGATCGACGCGTTCCTGTTCTCGGCGAAGGACGGCGGAGTGAGCGAACCGCTCGAGCTCGCGGCGGGATGGTGCATCCTGCAGCGCGTGCCGACCCACGCCGCCGTCCTGCGCATCCAGCTGACCGGCGATGGTGAGCGTCGTGCGCAACGCGCGCAGTCGGTCGAGGCTCGTTTGCGCGCGGGCGAGGACTTCGCGCTCGTCGCCAAGGAACTCTCGGACGATGCCGCCTCCGCCGCGCGCGGCGGTCAGTACGCGATCTTCGAGCGCGGCGCGAACGACACGTTGCTGAAGCGCATGACGTTCGAAGCCGAAATCGGCTCGACGTTCGGACCGGTCGACCTGCCGCCCTTCGGACTGAACTGGATGCGACGCGTCCCGCTCGAAGCGGTCGATCCGGCATTGCGCGAGGACCAGTTCGTGCGCCTTTCCGCCATCCTCTTCCCGTTCGATTCTGCCGTCGGCGCGGACCCGCGCACGACGCCGAGCGAGGTCGCGGCGAAAGTCGTGGCGGATTCGGTGCTGCGGGCGCTCGACGCTGGATCCGATTTCGCGAAGCTGGCGCGCGAACACACGGGCGATCCGGGGGGCAGGGAACTCGGCGGGGACCTCGGCTGGATCCACCGTGCGTCGCCGAACCTCCTCGACGCGGTTCGCAATGCCTGCTTGCTCGCGCCCGGCGCGCACACGGTCGTGCAGCGCGCGCCCGCGGGCTGGGCGATCCTGAAGCGCGACGCTTGAACGCGTTGCCCGCGCATCCCGGTCGTCCGCGGGTCGCGATCGTGATCCCGGCCCTCGACGAGGAGCAGTCCCTGCCGCTCGTGCTCGCCGCCATCCCGCGCGAGCTCCACGACGTCGTCGTCGTGAGCGATAATGGTTCCCGCGACCGCACGGCGGAAGTCGCGCGCGCCGCGGGCGCGATCGTGGTGCACGAGCCGCGGCGCGGTTACGGCTCCGCGTGTCTCGCGGCGCTCGAGGTCGTGCTGGGTCGGGTCGCGCCGCCGACTCCGCGAGCCCGCGGGGCCGAAGTCCTGCCCCTTCGCGACACGGACGTCGTAGTGTTCCTCGACGCGGACCTCTCGGATCATCCCGAGGACCTGCCCATGATCCTGGCTCCCATCTGCGATGGGACCGCCGAGTTCGTCGTCGGTTCGCGCACGCGAGACTCGTCGTCGCGCGCCGCGCTGACGCCGCAGCAGCGGTTCGGCAACGCGCTCGCGTGCTTCCTGCTGCGTGTGCTCTTCGGCGCGCGCCACTCGGACCTCGGACCTTTCCGCGCGATCCGCGTCGACGCGCTGCGGCATCTCGCGATGCGCGACCGCGACTACGGCTGGACGGTCGAGATGCAGCTCAAGGCACGCGTCGGCGGCTTGCGCGTCGTCGAAGTGCCGGTTCGTTACCGTGCGCGCGCCGCCGGCCAGAGCAAAGTCTCGGGCACGTTGGTCGGGTCGGTACGCGCGGGCTGGAAGATCCTGGGCTGGATCTTCGGCTGGCGCGTGCGACTCCTCACCGGTTCGGCGCGTATCCCCAGGTTCCCTCGATCCTCGAATAGCGGAACGAGATGATGTCGAGGATCCAGTCGAGCGGGCCGAGGTAGGGGAACGTCACGGTGCTCGTGACCTCCATGTTGGCGAGGTTCGCGTCGGATGCGTTCTCACGCGCGATCAGCTGCGCGCCTTTGGGCAAATCGATCGAGAAGATCGTGAACGCGAACCCGGAGGAGCTGAAAGTCCCCGAAGTCTCGGTCGTGCGCTCGAACGAGAGGCTGCCGCAGCCCGAGCTCGTCGCGGCCCCGACGAGCAACGCGACCAGGGCTACGGATCGAAGGAGCCTGTGGCGCGGCGCGGACGTCATGGCGGAACCGTAGCAGAGCCTTTCGACGCGAGGAAGCGCGCGCCACGGGACCGGGCCGGTGCTACTTTGCGCGTGATGACCGGACTGGATCCGAAGAACGCCATGCGCGGCGCCGATGCCGATCTGGCCGCCGATCACGGGCGCGCCTTCCGCGACCGATTCGGCGGGCAGGGCGAGCCGCGCGTCTTTTTCGCGCCCGGGCGCGTGAACTTGATGGGCGCGCACCTCGATTACAACGGTGGTCCCGTCATGCCGACCGCGATCGATCGCGGGACCTTCGTCGCGGTCCGGGAGCGGCGGGACGGCCGTGTGTCGCTGGCTTCCACGCGCGAGGGCGTGCAGGTCGACCTCGAGCTCGACCGGTTGCCCACGGCGCGCGCGGGCCGCTGGGCCGACTATCCGATCGGAGTCCTGCGCGAGATCCTGGCCTTGGCCGAAGCTCAAGGCACGCGCGGTGACGGGTTCGACGTCCTCTTCGGCGGCAACCTGCCCGTCGGCGCCGGGCTCTCGTCGTCGGCTTCGATCTGCGTGGGCACCGCCTTCGCGCTGGATGCGCTGTACGGCCTGGGTCTGCCGCGCGTCGAGCTCGTGCACGCCGCGCTGCGCGCCGAGCGCGGTTTCGTGGGCGTCCAGTGCGGGATCATGGATCCATACGCAGTGGGTCTCGCGCGCGCGGGCGCACTCCTCTGGCTCGACTGCAAGGACAGGAGCAGCGAGTACATCCCGATCGATCACGCGCAGGTCTCGATCGCAGTCGCCGACACGCTCGTGCGCCGCGAGCTCGCGCAAGGGATGTTCAACGAGCGCGTGGCGCAGTGTCGCGCGGCGTTCGACCTCCTGCGGCGACACCAGTCCGACGCGACGTGTTTGCGCGACATCCGCTTCGAGACGCTGGCCGCGCACGGCCACGAGCTCGAGCCCGCTCCAGCGCGGCGTGCTCACCACGTGATCGAGGAAGTCGCTCGCACCTTCTCCGCGCGCGACGCGCTGCGCCGCGGTGACGCGGCCGGATTCGGAGCCGAGATGACGCGCGCGCACGACTCGTTGCGCGAGCAGTTCGAGGTCTCCGTACCCGAACTCGACTGCCTGGTCGAGAGCGCGGTCTCCATGCCCGGAGTCCACGGCGCGCGGCTCACCGGCGCGGGTTTCGGCGGATGCGCGGTCGTGCTGCTGGAACGCGGCGCCGAGGCCGAACTGGCCGAACGTCTCGTGCGCGGCTACGAGCGTGCGTTCGGTCGCGCGCCCGTCGTCGAATTCTTCGGCGGCGATCCTGGTCCCCGCGAGATCGAGTGCACGTGAGCGCGGCGCGCGTGAGCCATGGCTCGCGAGCGCCGCAACGTCCTCGGACCGAACTGCGCTACTTCGCGCTGTATCCCAGCGCGCGGCGTGACCGTTCGAGGACCAGCTTCCCGGCTGGCGTCTCGACCAATCCCGCGCCGAACGCGCTCTCGAGCACGTCCGACGCCGACGCGAAGCGCTTCGCGAACAGGTAGTTCGCGGCCAGGATCAAGCGCGCATCCTCGTCCAGCACGTGATCGCGCAGATACGCCTCGGACCAGGCGATGTGCCGATCGAACTCGGCCGGGTCGGAGTACCAAGCGTGCTTGTCGACGATCGTTTCGAGCAACGTCGCGTCGAGTTCCAGCGCGCGGCGGAACGCGTACGCAGCGTAGTGGTAGTCGCCGGTCGCGAACAGCGCGTCGGACAAGATGAGCCAGAGGCTGCCGCGCTCGGGCGAGAACTCGACGGCGCGCGCGTAGTGACGCACCGCGTCGCTGTAGCGCGCTTCCCGGAAGGCGGCGTCGCCGGCCAGCAAGGATTCGTCGGCTGAAGCTTCGAGGCCGGCGCGGACTTCCGGCGCGACCTGCGGCAGGGCACCCGCGGCGGGTGCGGCCGGCACGAACTCCGCTTCGGGCGCGGGCTGCTGCACGACGATGACCTCGGGTGCGTAGGTCTCGTAGACCACCGTGCGGTAGATCCAGGGCGAGTTGCCCCAGCCCCAATACGACGAACCGTACCCCCAATACGAGCTGTAACCCGGCCAACCCCACCAGCACGAGCCGTACGGCCAGCCGTAGCTGAAGCTCCACCACCAGCCGCCGTTCCAGCACGAGTTCCAGTACCAGCCGCAGTCGTTCCAAACGTCGTTGCCCCAACGGGCGCCGCCGTAGAAACCAGCCCCGGTCCCGATCACGATGCCTCCGGCGATCGTGCCGGCGGCGTGCGCGGCGTTGCCGGCGGCGCGCAACCGGTGACCGACTTCGGGGGACGTGCGCTCCACTTCCCCGGCGCGACGCATGCCGTCGGCGACGCGTCCGTTCACGCCGTCGCTACGCGTCCGCGCGTCGGCTCCGCGGCCCTGAGGGGCGAGCGGGCGCGAGCGGGCGTCCGCGCGGCCGTTCGCTTCGGTCACGCGACTGCGCGCGGGCGTTTCGACGCGGCCGGTTCCGCCGTTGCGGCCGCCAGAAAGTCCGGGCGACTGACGGATCGAACTGGCGCCATCTGCGCGGACGGCGTCCGCGCTCGGGACGCGACCGCTCGAAGTCGGTTCAGCCGCGCCGTAGCGCGCGCGCAAGGAATCCCCGCTCACCTCGGGGCGTGGGGTCGCGGCCGACGGCCGCGTCGTGTCGAGGCCGGCGCGCGCCAGCCGTCCGCTGGACAAGCCGCCCTCGATCCCCGAACGCGAGCCCGAGATGGACGGAACGCGGACACGCGGCGGACGCACGGCGCCGGAGAGGTCGACGACTCCGTCGGGCTGCCAGACGCGCGGTTGATACGGCGTCGGCGTGTTGCGCTCGATGCGCGCCGGATCGATGCGGCCATTCGAGAGCCCGCCCCGGTCCCCCGAGCCCTCTTCGTAGACGCGCCCGCCGACATCCCGCGATCCGCCGTAGCGCGATCCCGCTCCGCTCGCACGGTCGGAGGGCGCGTCATAGCGCGGAGCTCCCGGCTGCTCGTAACGCGGCGCGCTGGGCTGCTCGTAACGCGGCGCGCTGGGCTGTTCATAGCGCGGCGCGCTGGGCTGCTCGTAGCGCGGAGCGCTCGGCTGCTCAGAGCGCGGAGCGCTCGGTTGTTCGTAGCGCGGCTGCGGAGCCGGAGCCGCGCTGCCTCGCTGGGACGAGCCACCGCGCTGGTACGTGGGGCTTGGCGTCGGACGGCTGTAGCTGCTGGGCGCGGGACGCGACACCGACGGCGCCGACGGACGGGAGACCGACGGGGCGGAAGGTCGCGAAACCGAGGGTCGCGAAACCGACGGCGCACTGGGCCGACTGACACTCCCACCGCCCCCGGACGGGCGACCCTGACTCGGGCGCTGAGCCTCCGCCGTCACGGCCAAAGCCAAGACGCCCAACAGGCTGGTGAAAGCCGTGCGGCTCGAAATGGGGTTGGGCATGGATGCAGACCTCGTGTGGTGGGGGGGGACCGCCTCAGACCTCATGGGTCAGCAAGTGGGGTGCCGCGAGTTCGAAGCTACCTCGGGCTGAATATCTTGGCCGCAACCACGAGTGAGCGGTCCTCCGGGGAGGACAGGCGCGAGCGCGCTCTCCGAAATCCTTGTCCGCACGGGGTCAGTCGACGGGCACGACCACGACGACGTCGGGCTCCGGTTTGCGGCCGTCGAAGCGCACGTAGGCGCTGCCGGCGGACGTTCCCGCGGGCAGTTGAGCCGCGAGGAGCTTGAGCGATTCAGGCGTGACCGCCGCCAGTCCGCGCACGGATCGCGCGACCCCGACCCGGTCGGGCAAGAGGACGAATCCTTCCGGAGCACGCGCCGGGGTGCTCGCTTGGCGCAGGATCACGGCCGCTGGTGAACCGTCGGGTCGCACCTCGAAGGTCGAGATCTCCTCGAGCGGCGGTGCGCCCGCCGTGGATCCAGCTTGCTGGAGCCGAGTCCGTTCCGCGCGCGCCGCATCCCAGGTCGTGTCGGCCGGCAGCTCGACGCGGCGGATGCAGGCGGGCGGGATGTCGAGGTGCCGCACGTCGTTCACGGGCGTGCCGGCGACCCCGCGGCGATCGGGCGGCACGAAGAACGAATCGACGAAGCGCGTCTCCACGTCGACCGCGTCCACCGATTCACGCCAGGCCAAGGTGGTTCCGTTCCAGACCTCGAACGTCGCGGGCCAGGCTCGCGGCGCGTCGGTGCGCCACGTGATCGCGCGAAAGGAATCGTGGAACTCGCGGTTGGCGGCGACGTACTCGAGCTCGACCGGTCGCGGCGGTTGGCCGGCGACCTTCGCGCGCAACCCGTCGCCGTTCTTCAGCACGGCCTCGCGCGCTTCGCCCTCGCCCGTCCAGATTCGATCGTCGGGCCACAGGAACAGCGCGCGGCGCATCTCGAAGGCGGCCAGGATGGCGGCGCGATCCTCGGCGCGGAATTCGACCGACTCGGACTGCTGCAGCTCGATGGCGAGCACGTGCTGGCCGTACTGGTAGCGCATCCGGCGCTGCTGCGTCGCGCCGTCCTGCGCCGCGATCCACCAGCGCACGCGCTCCGGGAACACGTACACAGCGCGCAATTCATGCAGTCGCCCGGGCTGGCCCGAGTACTCGATCCGCGAGCGCGACTCGAATCCGCGCAGGCCCGCGATCGGCTGGCGCGCGGGCGGCGGAAGTAGGGGCGCGCGTGGAACCGAACTCACCTGCGGCGGGGCGGAACGCGGCGGCGAGGTCGTGCCCTGCGCCGCGGGATCCGCTGATCCGTGCGGGACGGAATGCGCCAAGTTCGCGGCGATTCCAGCTAGAAGCGCTAGGGCAGTCGCGAGGCCCACTTCGTCCATTCCTCCTCGTCCGTGCCGTAGTTCGTGCCCGACAGCTCGACCATGGAGCGGAAGATCGACGTCTTCGCCGGTTCCTCGGCGCGGATCCACGCGCCGACCATCGCGCGCGCAGCCTTGCCGCGCAGCTTGATGTCCTGCGTGGCCAGGTAGGCCAGTGCGCGCGCCGAAGCAGCGACGGCCAACGTCGTGCGATCCGTCAGCATGTCGGCGATCGCTTGGAACGAATCCGTGTCACCCAGTTCCGCCAGCGCCAGACAGCAATGCGCGCGCACGGTTGGGCTGCGGTCGAGCATGCCGATGCGCAGCGCCGGCAGCGCTGAAGGACCGCGCGCCCCGTTCTTCACGAGCGTCGAGAGACACAAGGCCGCGTTCGTGCGCACTTCCTCCGTCTCGCCCGCCGTCAAGTGCGCGGCGATGCGGTCCAGCGGCGTGTCCGAGCGTCCGAGCAGCCACAGTCCGAGCAGCGCGGCGGAGTTCACTTGCGGCTCCGTGTCGTCGAGCGCCGCGAGCAACGGACTCTGCACCGCTTGGTCGCGCGTGAATCCCAGCGCCGCGGCCGCGACGATGCGGTTCGTCAGCGGACCGGACTCGAGCTGCTCCAGGATCTCATGACGACGATTGTGCGTCGTCGTCATGATCGTCTTCTCGAGATTGCGCGCCTTGGCGCGGTCCGTCTCGGACTGCGCGGCGAGGAACAAGTTGTTCCAGGCCGTGATCTCCTGGTCGAGCGTCTGGAGCAGCTTGCCGATCGGCTCAGGCTTGCGCGTCGCCTCGACGAGCTGCGCGATCGGCTGCTCCGGGTTCGTGGACTTGGCTTCCTCGGCGGCTTCGGCCGCGGGCGATTGCTCCGTGCTGGCGCAACCGGGTACGAGGGCGCAGGCGAGGAGCGGGAGGACGACGAGGGGGAGCGCTAGACGGACCTGCATGGGAGCCCTGGACGCCCGTGGACCACGCATCTTCCTGCGCAGTGACGGGGGTTCTCCGGGCTGACCGTAGACTAGCCGGGTGGTCTCCGGTCCACCAACGCCGGGCGCGAACGGCGCGCGCGAAACCGGACGGCCGACCCCCGACGCGACTTCCATGGCGACCCACATCCTCGACGCGATGGCCCGCGAGGGCTTCGAGGAGATCCTGGCCGTGCACGATGCACGGTCGGGCTTGCGCGCATTCCTGGCCATCCACGATTCGAGCGCCGGGCCGGCTTTTGGCGGGATCCGCCGTTGGGCTTACGAGGACGAGGACCGCGCGCTGCGCGATGCGCTGCGGCTGGCGCGCGCCATGACGCACAAGTGCGCGCTCGCCGACCTCCCCGCGGGCGGTGCGAAGATGGTCGTCCTGGATCGGCCGGGGCTCGACCTGCCCGCCGCCTACCGCGCGATCGGAGACATGGCCGAGCGACTTCGCGGCCGCTGGTACACGGGTCCGGACGTCGGCACGGGCGAGCCCGAGCTCCGCTCCGTCTCCGCGCGCACGCGCTACGCCACCGACCCGGGTCCCGAGGGGCCGGGCGGGCTCGTCGAATCCACGGTCGAAGGCGTGTTCCGCGGCATCGAAGCGGCGCTCGTACACCTGGACGGCGAGGCGGACCTCCCGCGTCGCACGGTCGTCGTGCAGGGATTGGGGGACGTCGGCGCGGGCCTCGCGCGGAGGCTCACGCAACAGGGCGCGCGCGTGCGCGGATCCGACCTGGATCACGAGCGCGCGGCGGCCGTCTCCCGCGCACTCGAGATCGAACTCGTCGACCCCGCGACCGAGTTCGACCAGCGCTGCGACGTGTTCTCGCCCTGCGCGCTGGGTGGGATCCTGCACGACTTGACGATCGCGCGCCTGCGCTGCCGCATCGTCGCGGGCGGGGCCAACAACGTCCTCGCGCGGACCGCGCACGGCGACGTGCTGCACCAACGCGGGATCCTGTTCGCACCCGACTTCGTTCTGAATGCGGGGGCGCTCGTGCGCGGCGCCTTGTTCCACCTGGAGGGTCGGCGCGAGCCGGTCGAGCAGATCGGCCTGCGGATCGGCGCCACGACCGCCCGGATCCTGGGCCGCGCTCGGGACGAGGACACCGCGCCCTCGCGCGTCGCGATCGACGAGGCCGAGGACGTCCTCAACGATCGACGCGCCAGCCGCGGTTGAACGAGAGCGAAACAACCTTCCCTCGCGGGCCGCCGTAAGCCACGATCGCCCCGTGATCGCCGCCCTCGTTTTGGCCGCAGTGCTCTCTCCAGCGCAGGGTTTTCGTCCGCCGCCGATGGCGCCGGTGAAAGTCGCCAGCGAGCCCGGCGCGGCTCCGGCACGCATCGAGCGCGGCGAAGGTCAGGTGCCGCTGCTGCTCCCGCGCGACGAAGAGCTCGTGTTCGACGTCATCATCGACCTCGGGATCCTCGGCGATCTCGACGTCGGTGATGTGACGCTGACCTCGGGGCTCGAGCGCACGCCGCGCGGACTGCCCTCGGCGCGCGACGCCGACCGCAAGGTCGAGCTCTTCGATCGAGCCTGGATCAAGTCGGTCGCCAAGGGCGGCTACGCCGGCTACGAACTCACGCATACGCTGTCGGCGAGCCATTTGTCCCAGGAATGGCCGCGCATCCTCTACAAGGACATGCAGCGCGGATCCGAGAACCGCGAGCGCGAGCTGCGGCTCGGGATGCACGAAGGAGCGCTGACCGCGGAATACCGTTCGGATCGGCACTGCCCGAACTGCACGGACCGCGGCCACTTCGTCGATTCGGTGTGGGCTTGGGGTGAACCCTACCACTGCAAGAAGTGCAAGCTCGCCGAGCACCGCATCTGGCGCGATCCCGTGCGCCGTACGGTGCCCGCGGGCGCGATCGACATGTTGAGCGCGGTGTACGTCGCGCGCGCGATGGTCGAACTCGGCGTGAAGGCGACCACGTTCCCGATCGTAGACAAGCAAAAGGTCTGGCGCGTCAAGATCGACAAGGGCGCGACGAAGTGGCACGAAGTGCCGGCCGGCAAGTTCGAGTGCGCGCAGATGATGCTCTCGGCCGACCTCGATTCCGGCGAGCCCGATCCCGAAGGCGATCCGGGCAAGTTCCAAGGACTCTTCGGCATCCAAGGCACGATCCGCATTTGGTTCGACGCGAAGACCGGCGTGCCCGTCCTCATCCAGGGACAGCTGCCGATCCCGGTGCCGCTGGTCGGCGACCTCGACATCTCGGTGCAGCTGAAGAAGTTCAAGGGCACGCCGGCGCTGTTCGCGCCGTCGCGCTGACCCGCGTCCGTCAGCGCGCGGCTTCGAAATCGCCCGTGATCGCGATCGCGTCGCTGCGCACCGGCATCGACACGATCGTCGCGGTCGCCGGGCCGTCGCCGAGCCGGAACTCGTTCCCGATCGCTTGGTGGCGGCGCTTCACGAAGCCCAGCACGAGCCCGGTGTCGAGCACGAACGAGTAGGCCCAGCTCGTCACGACGCCGAGGTCGCGCCATTCGCCTTCGTCGAGGCGGTTGAGCCGCGTGCCGCGCGCGACGGGATCGTCGTGGCTCACGCGCAGTGCGACGAGGCGCTTGTTCAAGCCGCCGTACGTGTCGATCTTCGCGATGACCTCTTGCCCGGTGTAGCAGCCCTTCGTGAGGCTGTACGCGGACTCGAGGCGCGCTTCCTGCGGATACACGTTCTCGTCCACGTCGGCGCCCCAAGCGGCGGCCGCGGCTTCGACGCGCAGGATGTCGTGCACGACGACACCGGCGGGGCGCGCACCGGCGGCGACCAGCGCGTGCCAGAGCGACGAGGCGCGCTCCGGCCCGGCGTCGAGGCGCCAGCCGTTCGTTCCCGCGACGGGGAGCGCGGCGACGAGGAGCGGCGCGCCTTCGAAGCTCGCGCTCGTCCATCCGCGATCGATCGGCAGGTCGCGAAGTCCGCTCACGGCGCGCACGACGTCCGCGGACCGCGGGCCGGCGAGCTCGAGCGGCGCGCTCGTCGCGCTGGCGACCTCGAAGGTCACCTTCTCGCTGAAGTGATACATCTCGAGCGCGTCCACCAACGCTTTCGCGCGCGCCGCGGCGACCGCGATCCGGACGCGGTCTTCGTGTCGGAACAATTCGAAGTCGAAGACGACCTTGCCCTTGCTCGAGAGCAGGAGGTTCCGTTGCGAGCGGCCTGGCGCGAGCGCGCGCACGTCGTTTGCGGTGATCCGGTGCAGGAATTCCAGGGCGTCGGCGCCGCTCACGTCGATCGCGCCGGCGGTCGTCGCGTCGAAGAGCACGGCGCCTTCCATCGCGGCCGCGTACTCCGCAGGGACGTCGCCGTAGGTCAGGACGCCAGCGGGATCTTCGCGCCAGCGTGCGCCGGCGGCGCGGTGGAGTTCCAGGAGGATCGATTCGTTCACGTTGTCGAGTGCCCTTGTCTTGACCCAGTTCGTAGCTCACAAACGTAACCGATTGTCGGCGTACTTCGCGGCTTGACAGCGCCTCGCCCCCCGCGACACTCGTGCATCCGAATCGCGCCGCGAGGCGCCGATCCGCGCCGAACGGAATTGCTTCGAGTTTGGAACGAGACCTCCGCCCCCCGATCCGCACCCTCCTCGGCGGCACCCTGCTGTCGCTGATCCCGGCGTGTGGTTTCGAGCCCCCGGAGCCGCCGCGGACCTACGCGACGGCGGCCGAGACGCGCACGGCGTTCGCCGAGGATCCGGAGGCGCTCGCGGAACTCGAGCGGGAACTCCTCGCCGCCTTCGGTCCGCCCGCGGCTCCACGCTACGCGCCGCTCGAGGCCTGGGCGGAGCAGGACTTCGATCCCAACCGCCCCGATCTCGCGCTCGGAGTGGGTGGATCGGGCGAGATCGACGACGCGGAGCGCGTGCGCGTGCGCGCGGACAATCGCGCGAACTTCGCGCGACAGATCGCAGCTCTCGAGCGCGGTGAGCCCGACGACGTCGATGTGCCGTCGCGACTGCCGGCGCTGCGCGCGGCCTGGCGCACGCTGCGCGAAGAGAACGCGGCCGGCCGCATCGACCTCGCGCGCCTGCGCGCGCGCGGCGTCGAGCTCTTCGAGGGCTGGTATCCGAGCCTCGCGGATTCGAGTGCGACCTACCGCGTCGAGTGCCTGCACTGCCACGGAGTCGAAGGCGGCGGCGACGGTCCGTCGGCGCAGTACCTGTTGCCCCGTCCGCGTGATTTCCGCCACGGCATCTTCAAGTACACGGCGCTCGCGCAGCCGTCGCGTCCGCGGCGCGAGGACTTGATGCGCACACTCGCGGACGGCTTGAACGGCACGTCGATGCCGAGCTTCGCGCGCCTCTCGCTGGCCGAGCGCCACGGCCTCGCGGACGTCGTGCGCTTGCTGTCGATCCGCGGCGAGGTCGAGCGGCGCCTGGCGGCGACGTTCGCCGACGAGGGCGAGCTCGAGGACTCAGCCGTCGCGACGGAGACGGCCGACGTCTTCGAGAGATGGAGCGCGGCGCGCGAGAAAGTCGTCGTGGCCGCGACCGAGGCGCCGGCGTCGACGCCCGAGCTCGTCGCGCTCGGTTCCGCGCTCTTCCACGACGCGACGAAGGGCAACTGCTCGAGCTGTCACGGCGAAGGCGGCGCAGGCGACGGTGCGGCAGCCTGGAAGATCGGACTCTCCGGCCGCAAGGAACCGGCGTACCTCGACGCGTGGGGGCGCGCGATCCTGCCGCGCGACCTGCGAACGGGCATCTACAGCGGCGGTTCGCGGCCGATCGACATCTACCGGCGCATCTGGTCGGGCATCCCGGGCACGCCGATGCCGGCGCTCGGCACGGCGAAGAAGCCCGACGGGACGCTGGCGGTTTCCAACGCGGAAATCTGGGCTCTCGTCCACTACGTGCGTTCGCTCGACGCGGCGACTCCGGAGCGCTGAAGGGTGCGTCACCTCGCTGGCCTGCTCGTCCTCGCACTCCTCGCGGCCGTCGTTGCCTGGTTCGCGCTGTCGCCGCAGCTCGGTTGGTGGCTGCCCGCGCCCGCTTCGACGATCGCGCATCCGATCGACGCGTTGTTCGACGGGATCACGGTCGTGATCGCGATCGGGTTCGCGCTCGTGATGATGCTCCTCGCCTGGGCTGTCTGGCGCGGAGCGCGCGTCCAGTCGGGTCGAGCGCGCACGAGCCACGGACACCTCGGGCTCGAACTCCTCTGGAGCGGCGCGATCGGCGCGGTGCTGGTCGGCATCGCCTACGCACAGTTGCCGACGTGGGCCGCGCTGCGCGATCCGAACGCGATGCCGAAGGACGGAACGACCGCGAACGTGATCGCCCACCAGTGGGCTTGGCGCTTCGAGCATCCCGGTGCCGACGGCCAGCTCGGAACGGTGGACGACGTCGAAACGGCGTCGGAACTCGTGGTGCCCGCGGGCGAGCCGGTGCTGCTCACGCTGCGCTCGCGCGACGTGATCCACAGCTTCTTCGTGCCCGAGATGCGCATCAAGCAGGACGTCGTGCCCGGTCGGGCGACCCCGCTGTGGTTCACGATCGAACGGCCGGGGACGTATGAAGTCGTGTGCGCGGAGCTGTGCGGGTTCGGCCATTATGCGATGGCCGGACGCGTGCGCGCGCTCGCGCGGCCGGAGTACGACGCTTGGGTCGCCGAGACGGCGCGAGCGCGGAACACGAGTGGCGCGGAGGATGCGCGATGAGCGCACCGACCAACGAGCCCGTCGGATGCGCGATGAGCGCACCGACCAACGAGCCCGCCGGACGCGCGCTGAGCGACCATCACGCTCAGCGCGGTTTCCTCCGCACCTGGATCATCACGGTCGATCACAAGGTGATCGGGATCCAGTACCTCGTCGCGTCGTCGGCGATGCTCCTCTTCGGCGGACTGCTCGCGATGGCGATCCGCTGGCAACTCGCGTGGCCCTGGACCGAGATGCCCATCGTCGGCCAGCTCGTGTTCGGCGAGTCGGGCCGGGTGATCAGCCCGGCCGCGTACACGGCGCTCTTCACGATGCACGGCACGGCGATGGTGTTCTTCGCCATCCTGCCGCTCCTCACCGGCGCGTTCGGCAACTACCTGGTGCCGCTGCTCGTCGGAGCGCCGGACATGGCGTTTCCGCGCCTGAATGCGGCCAGTTTCTGGATCTTCCTCGCCGCGATGGGCCTGTTCCTCGCGGGCTTCTTCGTCGAAGGCGGCGCCGCGGACTCGGGCTGGACGGCGTATCCGCCGCTCGCCACGCTGCCCTCGGCGGCGCCCGGCAGCGGCGCGGGGCAGACCTTGTGGCTGCTCGCCATCGTCGTGCTGGGCGTTTCTTCGGTGCTCAACTCGCTGAACGCCGTCGTCACCGTCGTGAAGATGCGCGCGCCGGGCATGACGTGGATGCGTCTGCCGCTCACCGTGTGGGGTTTGCTGGTCGCGTCCGCGCTGCAACTCGCGGCGCTTCCCGTTCTGACCGCGGGCGGCGTGCTGCAGCTCTCCGACCGCATCGTCGGCACGGCGTTCTACACGCCCGCGGGACTGCTGGTGAACAGCGTCGCTCCGGAAGTCGCGGGCGCCGGCGGATCGCCGCTCCTGTGGCAGCACCTCTTTTGGTTCTACAGCCACCCGGCCGTCTACGTGATGGTGCTGCCGGCGATGGGCTTCGTGTCGGACATCCTCAGCGTGAACGCGCGCAAGCCCGTGTTCGGCTACAAGCCGATGGTCTGGGCGATCGGCTCGATCGCGGGACTCGGGCTGATCGTGTGGGGGCACCACATGTTCACGAGCGGCCTCGGCTTCGAGATGGGCCGCGCGTTCATGCTCTCGACGATGCTGATCGCGCTGCCCTCCGCGGTGAAGACGTTCAACTGGATCGCGACGATCTGGGGCGGGCGCATCCGACTCACGGCGGCGATGTGTTTCGCGCTGGGATTCGTGGCGCTGTTCGTGATCGGCGGGCTGTCGGGTCTGTGGCTCGCGGCGACGCCGGTCGACGTGTACCTGCACGACACGTACCTCGTCGTCGCGCACTTCCACTACATCGTCTTCGGCGGCACGGTGCTGGCGGTGTTCGCCGCGCTGCACCACTGGCTGCCCAAGATGACCGGGCGCGCGCTGAACGAGACGCTCGGGCGCTGGCACTTCCTGGGCACCTTCGTCGCGCTGAACTGCGTGTTCCTGCCGATGCACCAACTGGGCATCGCGGGGATGATCCGGCGCACGGCGGATCCGAGCGTCTACCGGCTGTACGAGCACCTCGCGCCGCTCAACCGCTTCGTCACGTGGAGCGCCTTCGTGCTGGCGGCGTGGCAGCTCCTGTTCGTCGTGAACGTGCTGTGGAGCCTGCGCTCCGGTACACGCGTCGGTCGCAACCCGTGGGAAGCGACGACGCTGGAATGGGACGCACCGTCGCCGCCAGGGCACGGCAACTTCGATCGCGACCTCGTGGTCGATTGCGGACCGTACGAGTACGGCGATGCGGCCGGCGCGCGCGACTTCCGACCGCAGGCGCGAGCGCGAACTTGAACGCGTGAGACCAGCGCCGGGATCGGCTATCCTCTTCGCCCCGATGTCGGACTCGACCGTCAGTGCTTGGCCCCGTCGCGCAGCCTGGCTCGCGTGCTTGGCGACGTTCCCGATCTTCCTGATCGGCGGCACGGTGACGACGCTGCGCGTCGGGATGGCGGTGCCCGACTGGCCGACGACTTTCGGCCAGAACATGTTCACGTACCCGCTGTCGGAGATGCTCGGGAACACCGGCGTTTTCTGGGAGCACAGCCATCGCTTGTGGGGCGCGTTCGTGGGGCTGTGCATCGTCGCGCTCGCGCTCGCCGTGTGGTTCGGCGAACGGCGCAAAGGCGTGCGCTGGCTGGCGCTGTTCGCGTTGCTCGGTGTCGTCGGACAGGGCGTCCTCGGCGGACTCCGCGTCACCGAGAACAGCCCCGAGCTCGCCTTCCTGCACGGATCGCTGGCGCAGGCGCTGTTCGCGCTGCTCGCCGCGATCCTGTTCCTCGCGTCGAAGACCTGGAGCGTGGCGCCCCGGACCCAGTTCGCGAACGAAGCAAAGCTGCGCGCCTTGTCCACGCTGGCCTTGACGATCGTGTACGTGCAAACCGGTTTTGGCGCGTGGCTCCGCCACAGCGGTCTGGCCTTCGCGCAGGCTGTGCACGTCCTCTTCGCGATCGTCGCTACATGGATCGTCGTCGTGCTGGCGATCGAGCTGCGACGGAGCGGCACGCCGGAACTCACGCGCATCGCGCGCTGGTTGCGCGCGCTCGTGTGGACGCAGGTCTCGCTCGGCATCCTGGCCTGGGTCTCGGTCTACGTCCTCACCGGTCCCCACAACCCGGTCTCGATCTCCGAGGCGGTCTTCGCGACGGCCCACGTCGCGTGCGGGGCGCTGCTCCTGTCGGCGTGCGTCGCGGCGCTCGTTTTCGTGCGCCGTCCCTACGCGACGCGATCCGCGGAAGTCAGCGTGGATCGCGCGAGCGCGAGCTCGCTCGGGACCGCGCGATGAAGGACGTGGTCGGTATCGAAGCGCGCAGCGTGACGCTCGCCAGCGACCTCGCGGACCTCTTCAAAGTCCGCATCGCGTCGTTCGTCGGACTGTCGGCGTTCGTCGGCGGCATCCTCGCTCCGGGCGGACGCGCCTGGCCCGCGCTCGAAGCAGCGCTCTGGATCACTCTGTCCGCCGGCGCCGCGAGCGCCTTCAACCAGGTGCTCGAGCGCGACACCGACCGGCGCATGGAGCGCACGAAGAACCGGCCGATACCGGCGGGCCGCATTTCGGCGCGCGACGCGTTGCTCGTCGCAGCGCTGATGGCGGCGATCGCGGTAGGCATGCTGGCTTGGCGCTTCTCGCTGCTCTCCGCGCTGCTCGCGCTGGCCACGTTGTTCGCCTACGTCGCCGTGTACACGCCGCTGAAGCGCGCGAGCACGCTGAACACCGTCATCGGCGCCGTGCCGGGAGCCGCGCCGCCGCTCCTCGGCTACGTCGCGATCGCGGGCTATCCGGCCGGTTGGGCCTGGGCGCTCTTCGCCGTGATCTTCGTGTGGCAGTTCCCGCACTTCATGGCGATCGCGTGGCTCTATCGCGAGGACTATGCGCGCGCGGGCTTGCGCATGCTGCCCTCGGAGCCGGGCGCGGAAGGCATCGCAGGACGGACGGCGCTGCTCTACGCGAGCCTGCTCCTGCCGGTCACGATCGTTCCCGGATTGTGGGGCGAAGCGGGGCTGGTCTTCACGATCGGCGCGACCGCGCTGGGCCTCGTGTACCTCGTCGCGTCGGCGCGTTTCGCCTGGAAGCAGAACCCCGGGACGGCGCGACAGCTCCTCCTCATCTCGCTCGCATACTTGCCGCTCGTGCTGCTTCTCGCGGTCATCGACCCCGAATCGGGCGCCTACGCGGCGTTTCGCTGATCCATGGCCGCTGTCCCGCTGCCTTACGACGCCGCGGTGGATGCACCGCGCGCGGGCCACGTCGCGACCGCGTGGGACAGCGGGCCGCCCGTCGCGACCGCGCGCTTCGGCACGTGGGTCTTCCTGGCCAGCGAGGCGTTCTTCTTCGGCGGTCTGCTCGCGGCGTACGTCGTGCTGCGCAGTTCGTCGAACGGCTGGGTCGAGCCGCTCGGAGTCGGACTCGGCGCGGCGCTGACCGTCCTGCTCGTGGCAAGCTCCTTGTGCGCGTCCACCGCAGTACGCCGCTTGCGCGCGGGCGCGCGCGCGTCGG
>Ga0105044_10001484_pt1 | contig 31394 bp, 22 predicted proteins | sample MAT01_FD_78092 | JGI IMG/M metagenome (GOLD analysis project Ga0105044, IMG submission 78092) | Freshwater microbial communities from Lake Fryxell liftoff mats and glacier meltwater in Antarctica - MAT-01 | ecosystem: Environmental > Aquatic > Freshwater > Ice > Liftoff microbial mat | place...
TCAACAACTGTCCGAGCAATGAGCGAGCCGACTCGTCGCACACGGTTGATTCCAGCGCCGACCCTCCCACCCCTTGGTGGAATCATGTCGAAAGCTGGAATCACTTCCTTCTCGAGTCTAACATCACGACCACACTCGATTTCCGAATCGAGCAATGACTGGAATCACGTCCGGTTACCGACCAGAAAGCTTCGATGATTCTGGTTCAATTGACGTGGGTTGAAACGGATATCCCGACAATTGTTGATGCGCCAGCCCTTACGACTCGGTCGGCATGGACGCCCGGCTGCTCGGCGCTTGGCGTCGCGTAACATCGTCTCGGACGAAACCTTCCAGAAACTGCCGGACGTGGAGAAGAAATACTGGCACCCGCACACCTACGAAGTGCTGGGCGGCGGGCTGATCTCGCCCGCGATGGAGCCCGAGGACGAGATGGAGTTCATGAAAGGGCTGCTCCTGACGTGGGGCAAGACGTGGCACACATGGCCTGACCCGACGACCCCGGTGCCGATGGGCGAGCCGATACTCATGTGGTCGCTGACGGGCGACGGCCAGGATGACCCGAAGGTGATCGCCGCCCGCGACAAGGAGTTCGGCGTCAAGACAGCGGACATCCGCAAGAAGCGGATCGAGGCCATCGGCTACGACGTGTCGGCGGTGCCGCAGCCGAAGGACGTGGACGTGATCGGGCGACAGTGGACCGCGACCGGCGAGGACATGCCCACGCCGACGAAGAAGTAGGCGTTCGACTCCCCACCCTGACGGGCTAGGCGTGCGTCCTCACCAACGCCCCGGTCGGAGAAGGGGCGGGTGGCGAAATTCCCGGTCATCGTCGGCCAGTTTATCCTGAAGGACTGGACCGTGGTGAAGATCATGGGGACCGCCGTCGTGGTTGGCTCCGTGGGTGCCTACGCCTTGGTGGCCTCCGGTCATGCGAACTTGCACGTCAAGCCGTTCCTGCTGGGGGGCGTGCTGTTGGGCGGCGTCTGCTTCGGGGTCGGCATGGCCGTGTTCGGCTACTGCCCCGTACGCTGTACGGCGCGGACGGCCCCACGCCGGCGGCCTTGCACGCGCGCTGAATCGCGATGTCGTACGATCACATCGGCACGGCGTTCGGGTCGACCGCCCAGAGTGCGAGGAGGCGTCCGTACTCGGCCTTAGCCGCGGGCGATCCGCTCGGGCCAAGATGGTGCCATTTGCTGCCCCAGCAGACGCGATCGGCTCCCTGATTTTGATGAACCTTTGGCGGGAAAACTCGAGGGCGACCCATGAGCAACTCTCCTCGGTGAAAGAATTGGAACACCGAGTTTAAGGAGTGTCCTCCGTAAACTCAATGTTAGTAGCCGAGAAGGATCAGGTTCGAGAAATGGAGTTTTAGACTGGAATTCCAAGCAACTTAGCAAGGGTGAGTGACGGGGTTCGAACCCGCGACGTCCAGATCCACAATCTGGTGCTCTAACCAGCTGAGCTACACCCACCATTCACAGAGCCTATTCTAACTATCCCGGACCTGGCGGCAAGACGACCTGCGACACCAGCCACACCCTTTTACCCCTGACAACCCTCAAAACAGTGCCTTGCGATTCCTTGCCGAACTCGTTAGGTTGATCATCTGTCTTCAAGAAACGGAAGGATCATCGTGGCTGAATCTCTCTGCCCCTTTGGGCCAAAACTCTTGGAGCTTCGCGAGAAAGCGGGCCTGACCAAGGCCGGGCTTGCCAAGGCGGCGGGTATGAATCGCGGTGCTATCACACGCCTCGAACGTGGCTTGCACGGCCCGGATCTCGAGACCGTTCGGCGTCTCGCCACGATTCTAAAAATTCCCATGACCGCCTTCCTTTGCCCCGGCTGGGTGATCCCGCCGCCGGATCCGCGTCGCCGTCGATAGTGCCCTGGCCACGCAAATAGTCGCACCCTCGGCCATGGCGGCACACCTTTCGTCTCGGCGACGGCGTTGCTTCGTATTCCCTCGCCATACCGCCACTCCGATCACAAACACTGCGACCTATTTCCCCGAGTTCGAGCACGCTCTATTGGAGCTCGTGACGGGGGACATTTTCCAATGCGGGGGATCGGATACTGGTGCCTTGGCCATTCGAGCGGCCTAGAATCGCTTGATGAACCTAAGCTCCAACCTCGCAGGTCAAGTCGATCACGGTATTCGCAATCGCGGATACCAATATTTTCACACTGGCTGTGTGAAGATCCGAACGATGTCGCAGGCCAGCGTTAATGCCGTGGTCTCCGGATCAAAACACTACGAAGTCAAGCTCACGATCCTGGATTGTGAGCTTCTCGCCAGTTGCACTTGCCCGTACTTCGGATCTGAGGGCAATCTCTGCAAGCATATCTGGGCCACAATTCTCGCGGCCGACATGAGACAGTTCGCCTGCAACGCCAAGGTGAAGCATCTCGTGTCTAGAGTTGTTGATGACGACTCTGAAGACGATCACGATCACGATGACCATCACAATCGACGTGGTTCAACGTATCAACCACCTGTTAACACGCCGAAGGCACCTGCTCCGATACGGGAGGCGTGGAAGGAGCAGATCTCGCAAGTCTTGAAGTTCGTTCAGCCGAGCGCCCCGATAAACCCACTTGTTCTGGCGACCGAACAACAGCTAATCTTCGTGCTCGATCTCCCTGCGAGCGTGGCTGCGAATCACCTGGTCCTGGAGATTCACGTTCAAGTACGAAAGCTCAACGGCGAGTGGGGAAAACCAACCGCCAAGACGCTCAACTCTACGATTCTCGCTCAGATGAATGATCCCCTCGGGAAGCAGATTTTCGACCTGATGAATGGGGCCGGTCGCACAGATCCTTACGGATACGGGACGTCGCACTTCAGCTATGGGGTTCAGCGTTATCGTCTCTCCGGGCCACTGGCGTCTGTCGTGCTGCCATTGCTGCTGGAGCCGGGTCGATTCCTGCTTCGCCGCGAGGCCAAGTCTCGCGAATTGGAGCCGCTCGTGGGGGATCTTGAACCGCCGTGGGAGATCGAGGTCTCACTGGCCGAGAATCGGGAGGCCGGGAAACTGGTGCTCTCCGGAAGTTTGCGCCGTGGAGAGCAGACGATGCTTCTGACGCTGCCGCAGCTGATCAACGACAGCACGATTCTGTGCGATGGCCGGATCTCGCGTCTTGTGCGTTCGGAGGCGTTCGCGTGGGTCGATGCGTTTCGCCGCAAAGGACCGATCGAGGTTCCCATCGAGAAAGCGGAGGAATTCCTCTCGCAGTTGATGCAGGCTCCCTCCCTGCCCGGCCTGACGTTGCCCGAGAATCTACGTTACGCGGAAGTGGCGGTGGCACCCCAACCGCAGGTCGCGGTGAAGCCGCCGAAACAGACGCACTATCGCGGGCGGGGTTTGCTGGTCGATCTTTCCTTCAATTATGAGGGCCATGTCGTTCCTCCCCTGCCATGGAATCGGGGAATCTTCGATCGTGAGAACCGACGCTTCCTGTTGAGAAACGCCGAGGTGGAACAGGCCGCAATGAACGAACTGCGGCGCCGGGGCGTGCAGTTGGGCTGGTCAGGAGGCGAACAGTCTCTCGTCCTGGAGTCGTCGCGGCTACCGAAGTTCGTTCGCGAACTGGTGGCGGCCGGCTGGCAGGTGAAGGCCGAGGGCAAGCTTTACCGCCAGGCCAGCGCCTTCAGCATGGCCGTGCGTTCCACGCGCGACTGGTTTGATCTCGATGCCCAAGCCGACTTCGAGGGCACCTCCGTGGCCCTGCCGCGGCTTCTCGAAGCGCTGAAACGAGGCGATTCCAGCGTCGTGCTGGACGACGGCACCCATGGAATGCTGCCCGAGGAATGGCTGCAAAAATGGGGCTTGCTCGCCCGGATGGGCTTGATCGAGGGCGACGCGGTTCGCTTCAGTCGCGCTCAGGTCGGCGTGCTCGACGCCCTGCTCGCCTCACGCCCGGAAGTCACCTTCGACAAACAGTTCGAGAAAGCTCGCGGCGAACTTCGCAAGTTCACCGGAGTCACCCCCTCTGATCCACCGGCCGCGTTCAAGGGCGAGCTACGCGAATACCAGCGCGAAGGGCTGGGCTGGTTGCAATTCCTCCGCAAGTTCGGCTTCGGAGGCTGCCTTGCGGACGACATGGGCCTTGGCAAAACCGTCCAGGTGCTCGCGTTCCTTGCCGGCCGACGCAAAGGGACCACGCTTGTCGTCGTCCCCAAATCGCTCGTCTTCAACTGGAAGCAGGAAGCCACTCGCTTCGCTCCCAAGCTCAAGGTTCTCGATCACACCGGCCTGACACGCGATCGCAGTGGCGGCACCTTCAAAGACCACGACATCGTCATCACCACTTACGGCACTCTGCGAAACGATATCTCCGCCTTCACCACCCTTCGCTTCGATACCTGCGTGCTCGACGAATCTCAAGCCGCCAAGAACTCCGAGACCGAAACCGCCAAGGCCGTCAGGCTCATTCAGGCCGATCATCGGCTCGCCCTCAGCGGCACACCCGTCGAGAATCACCTCGGCGAACTCTGGACCCTCTTCGAGTTCCTCAACCCCGGCATGCTTGGCCACTCGGGGCTGTTCGGCACCGGCATCGGCAACGCTCGCAATGCTGACCTCGAAACACGGCAACTCCTCGCGCAGGCCCTTCGCCCCTTCATCCTGAGGCGAACCAAGGATCAGGTGGCCAAGGATCTCCCCGCGAAAACCGAGCAGACGCTCTACTGCGATCTCGAATCCGAGCAGCGACAACTTTACGACGAACTCCGCGAACACTACCGCCAATCCCTCCTCGCCCGCGTGAACAAGCTGGGTCTGAAACGAAGCAAGATCCAGGTCCTCGAAGCCCTGCTTCGTCTACGACAGGCCGCGTGCCATCCCGGACTGATCGACAAGTCCCGCTCGGCTCAGTCGAGTGCGAAGCTCGATGTCCTGCTGCCGCAACTCCAGGAACTTGCCGAGGAGGGCCACAAGGCGCTCGTCTTCTCTCAGTTCACCTCGTTCCTCGCGATCCTGAGATCGCGACTCGACAAGCTCGGCATCACTTACGAATACCTGGATGGGCGAACTCGCGACCGTGCCGAGCGCGTCGAGCGATTTCAGACCGACGCCAACTGCAAGCTGTTCCTCGTCAGTCTGAAGGCCGGCGGAGTGGGGTTAAACCTGACCGCGGCCGAGTACGTGTTCCTGCTGGACCCCTGGTGGAATCCGGCCGTGGAAGCCCAGGCCATTGACCGCAGCCACCGCATCGGGCAGACCCGGCCGGTCTTCGCTTACCGCCTGATCGCTCGAAACACTGTCGAAGAGAAAGTCCTGGCCCTCCAGGAGACCAAACGAGAACTGGCCAATGCCATCCTCAGCGGCGAAGGCCGGTTGATCACCGACCTCAACCGCGAGGATCTGGAACTGCTGCTGTCGTGAATCGGCCTCACACGAATGACCACCATCACGAAGGCTCGCATCCTTCAATCGCGAGCCGTGAATCACTCCCTGTTCCTATCACCCCGTATACACGTTGAAGATGTCCGAGAATTCTAACGGCGATTGCAGGAGGCTGCTGGAATTCAGATCGACGTAATTGAGCTTGCCCGAGGCACTCTGCTTGTCGCGATTCAGCGACCACATCGAGAGCAAACCGATGTTGTGCGTCTGGGCCCAGGCGACGACTTCACGGGCTTCCTGCTGGTCGAAGATCTCCGTCTGCACGTCGTTGATGCCAATCATCGGCGTGAGGCCCACCATCGCCCAGCGCTGCGATTCGCTGGTGACGGCTCCGAAGACCTGCGTCAGTTGCGTGAACAGACTGTTGCCGGCCTGGATGGCGTAGTCACCCATTTTTCCGCTCGGGCTCGGTGCGGCGGAGTCGCCGTAATCCATGGCCATCACATTGACGAGGTCCGGGCGGAAGCCTGCATTCTTCGCGGATTGCAGCACGTAAAGTCCATCCGCCGTCAGGCCGGTGGGAAGCACAGGCAGCGTGAAGCGAACGTTCAGTTCCTTCCCCGCGGCCGAGGCCTCGGCCTTCAGAATGGCAATGGCCTGCGAACGGCGATCAATCGAGGCCTTGTCGTTCACCGCGGCCCCTTCGATATCGAAGTCGATGTGCGTCAGCCCGTGAGCGTTGATCACTGAGCGATACGCGGCCACCAGTTGGTTCACGTCCGTGATCATCTCGGCAAGTTCGCGACCCGAGGCGCCACCGAAGGAGACGGCCACGTCCCCGCCAAGGGCACGGAGGGCGGTGATGTTCGTCTTCATTTGGCTGTCGAAGTCACTGCCAAGGCCGTAGCTGGCATAGCCACCCCAGGCGGGCTTGTTCTGTGGATCCACGGTGATGAACGCGAGCGTGAAGAACTTCGTCCCCTGCGTACGAGCCGTGGCCACGAAGTCGTATGTGGGCCAAAGCGTCGCGTCGACGTACGGCGCGAAGACACGCCCCGGCCAAGAGGACTGGACCGGCGCGATGGCCGCAATCGTGACGGACACGGTCCCCGTCGCCGTGCCGCCGCGGCCGTCGGCGAGGGCGTACGTGAAGCTGTCCGTCCCCGTGTAGCCCTTGGTTGGCGTGTACGTGACGGTGCCGTTGGGGTTGAGCGTCGCGGTGCCGTGGGCGGCTGAGCCGACGGCGGTCACGGTGAGCGCGTCGCGATCCGGGTCGCTATCGTTGGCGAGCACGGAGACCACGGCCGCCTGCCCGGGATCGGTGCGAACCGCATCATTGACGGCGACGGGGGATCGATTCGCCGCTGGCGGAGGCGGGGGCGACACGGAGCCGCCCGGCGCGTTCAGCACCAGGTTCGTCGCAACGATCCCACCAGGGCTGGCGTTGAAGCCGAAGGCGACGCTGCCACCCGCGGGGATGGTTCCGTTCCACGACTCCGGCCCAACGGTGTAACGGTTCCCGACCCGGCTCAGGATCTTGCCGCTCCAGATCGAGGTGATGTTGCCGGGCAGGTCAAACGACACGCTCCAGTTCGAGATCGCGGTGCTGCCGGGGTTGCGGACGGTGATCTGCCCGGTGAGACCGGTGCCCCAGTCGTTAACGGACTGGTAGGTGATATTGCTCGTGGCGGGAGCGGTGTCGTCGTTGGTGATGGTGGCCAGCGCGGAGGTGCGAGCAATCGTGGCCCCCGCTGGCGCGGAGAGCGCCATGCTGAACGTCTCCGTGGGCTCAACGACTGTATCACCCACGACGGCGACGTTCACCGTCTGCCTCGTTTGCCCGGGGGCGAACGTCAGCGTTCCGATCGCCGCGGTGAAGTCCGAGCCTGCCTTCGCGGTGCCGTCAACAGTGGCATACTTCACCGTGACGGGCGTCGTCGCAGCAGTGGAGAGCGTGATCGTGAACGCCGCCGTGGTGGTGCCGCCGTTGCCCTCGTTGATGGTGACATCCGCGATGGAGATCGCAGGCAGGACGGGCGGAGGTGGAGTCGAGCCACCGAGAGGGGTGCCGTTGAGCACGAAGGACGATGCCGTGGAAGGTCCGTTCGCCACGAATCCGAAGGTGATCGAGCCACCCGCAGGAATCGCTGTGTTCCACCCTGCGTTCGTCACGCTGTAAGTCGAGCCCGCCTGGCTCACGAGCTTCGCATCCCACATCGAACTGATCGACGCCGGCAGCGAGAAACTGAGTGCGCTAAATGGCACCGAGTTCGTTCCATCGTTGCTGAGGCGAACCTGGGCCTGGAAGCCAGAGCCCCAGTCCTGAGTGACGGCATAGGCCGCGAGGATCGCGGGAACATCACGGCCTTCGAGCGTGTCCACGGAGAGTCGAGCACGGGCCCCGACAGGGCCGCGGCGAGAATGAGACATGGAAAAACTCCCTCGGAAAAGACGTGCGGCCATGCTGGCGAGTCTCCAGCAAGGCACTCCATTGATGAGGTAGTTTCAACGGGACGGGAGAACTACCGACATCCCCAACGGTACGCGAGAAGCTCGAAGAATGTGCGAGACTCTTCGGGTTTTTTGAGATCTTCAGGCACCAGAGGGAAGACTCATCCTGCACGGGAAGAATTGAGGAGCGAAGTTCACGCAAGATCCGACCATCCCGCGGCTCATACGATCGCGAGGTTGTCCACCGGGAGCCATTTCCGCTGCTCCCAGCTTTGCAGACCGAGTTCCGCGAGTTGCACGCCCTTGGCCCCTTCCCGCAGCGTCCACGGGAATGGCGTGTCTATCGCGACGTGCTTCAGGAAGTGCTCCCACTGGATCTTGAACGCGTTGTCGTAGGTCGTGCTGTCCGGCACTTCCTGCCAGCCCTGGAAGAAGGGAATCGGCTGATCGATGTCCGGGTTCCAGGTCGGCCGCGGCGTGGTGCCCAGGCTCTGCACCCAGCATTTTCTCAGGCCGACGATGGCACTGCCGTGAGTGCCATCCACCTGCATCGTGAGCAGGTCATCGCGTCGCACTCGCACTGTCCAGGAACTGTTGAACTGGCAGACGACACCATTCTCGCATTCGAAGGTCGCGTAGCACGAATCGTCGCTGGTGCAGGGGTAGGTCGTTCCCCGTTCGTCCACTCGGCTTGGGATGTGCGTCGCCCCCAGGCAACTCACGCCGGTCACCTTGCCGAAGAGGTTGTCGATGACATAACGCCAGTGGCAGAGCATGTCCACGATGATGCCGCCGCCGTCTTCCTTGCGATAGTTCCATGAGGGCCGCTGCGTGGGCTGGTCGCCCTCCTCGCCGCTGAAGACCCAGTAGCCGAACTCGCCGCGGACGCTAAGAATTCGGCCAAAGAAACCCTGATCTCGCAGCATCCGAAACTTGCGGATTCCCGAGAGCCAAAGCTTGTCCTGCACGACGCCGTTCTTCAACCCGGCGTCCTCGCACAACCTTGCAAGTCGCAAAGCTTCCGAGGTCTCGACCGCTGTCGGCTTCTCGCAATAGATGGCCTTTCTCGCCTTCACCGCCTTCTCGACGAACCCCGCACGTTGCAGCGTCCCGGAGGCATCGAAGAAGATCTCATCCTCCGGGTTCGCGAGAGCTTCGTGGAGATTGGTGGTGAATCGCGAAACTCCAGTTCGCTCGGCCAAGGCCTTGAGTTTGTCGTGATTGCGACCGGTGAGAATCGGATCCGGCATCAGCACGAGGTCATCGTTCACGCGCAGGCCGCCCTGATCGCGGATCGCCTTGATCGAACGAATCAGGTGCTGGTTGGTGCCCATGCGTCCGGTGACGCCGTTCATGATGATGCCGAGTCTTCGCGTTTGCATGGTGCCCCCACGGGATCGAAGGTTGGTGAAAGAGCCGTTTTGAATCGTACCGTTCACGGATAAAGTCGAGCGTAAGACGCTGCGATCTGGTCGAGAAAATGCTGCTGATCCTCCGCCCACCATCGATGGGAGAAGATCTCCACTTCTCGGTGGCCGGCGAAGCCGGTGGCATCCACCCAGTCGCTGATCTCGCGGATGTTGATGCACCCCTCGCCCATCAGGCCGCGATCGTTGAGCAAGTCGACCGTCGGCGTTCGCCAGTCGCAGATGTGGAAGGCGTGCAAGCGACCGGTCCGACCAGCAAGTTCGATCTGAGCCTTCAATTCCGGGTCCCACCACACGTGATAGACATCCACCGCGATGCCGAGCGATCGGGGTGAGCCGAGCGTGTCGCAGATCTCGTGAGCCTGCCGCATCGTGTTCACCGCACTGCGGTCATCGGCGTACATTGGGTGCAACGGCTCGATCGCGAGCTTCACGCCTGCCGCTTCCGCCGTGGGCAGGATCGCAGCGATTCCCTCCGCGATCTGCTTTCGTGATTCCGCAAGGCTCTGCCCTGGCAAGGCTCCGGACACGAGCACGACGAGCGGAGCCCCGATCGCGTTCGCCTGCTCGATCGCCAGCAAGTTATCGTCGATCGCTTTCTGCCGACCGGCGGGCGTCGTCGCAGGAAAGAAGCCGCCGCGGCACAGGCTGACCAGCGTCATTCCCGAGTCCGCCACCTGTCGCCGGACCGCTGTTAACGTGCGGCCTTCCAGGGCCTGCCGCCAGATCGTGATGCCGCTGACTCCACGCTTCGGGAACTCCGCCAGACACTGCTCGAGCGTGAGCGGCTTGGTGGTGATGGTGTGCACACAAAGGCGGTTCATCATCATCGGCCCATGGGGTCCAGGTTGCGAAGTGCTATGTTACGGGAAGGTTGACATGGCCGCCCACGGGCCCATGCCTGGCCCGTCTCTCGTTGCGGCACAGCCCCTGGCGTTGACGCTGTCGACCGGTTATCACTTTAGCTGCCCGCTTTCCCCATGGAGACTCTCCCATGCGGCTTCGCTCTGCGATGCTTCTCATTCTCACCGGTTCCATCCTGGCCCTCGCGGTCTTTGCCCTGCAACGATCGACGACGCCCGACTTGCTCCTGCTCACCTGGGCGAACAAGGGGGCGAACACCGCACCCCCGGTGGCCGTGCTTATCGAGATGGGCCGCAAGGATGCACAATCGACCCGCTGGGACGGCAAGGCCGATGTCACTGGGGCGACCGTCGTCGCTCGTGAGGGCTATCACTTCCGCGAAAAGGACGAACTCGTCGCTCCGGATCGCTGGATCGCTTCGTCGCGACGGCCCGCGGGGCTGAAGAAAGCCAACCCGGCCCTCGCTGCGATGGAAGGCATGGCGTCCGTCGGCGTGGTGCTGCACCTGGCGGACGTGAAAGCTGACGCCTCGATCGTGATCACCGCTGGCGAGACCGCACAACCGGTGACGCTGCCGCTCGCGGAGATTCTCGCAGGTAAACCCGCCTCGATCTGGAACGGTGCCGGCGTTGTGCGCCTTGTAACGACCGCCCAACCGGTGGCGAAGTCGAAAACAGAAGACGACTTCCCCGCTGCGGCGTACGGACCCGATGGCACGCTCTGGGTCGCGTACATCGGCTATACGCTCAAGGAGGAGGATCGACGCATCGAGAGCAAGAACCTGAAGCAGGCCCCGGCGAATTTCCAGGCGTACGACACGCCCGAGTTCGGCGACCAGCTTTGGGTGAAGCCGCTCCGCAACGGCCAGTGGGGTACGCCGATCGCCGTCACCGATTCCCGTCAGGATCTCGTCGGCTGTGCCATCGCGGTGGAAGCCAACGGCACCGTCTGGCCCGTTTATAGCACCTTCCGTGAGGGAAGGCACGAGTTGATCACGCGGCCGATCACCGGCGACAAGCTCGCCGCCGAGGAGAAACTCGCCAGCGACAACAACCGCCACATCTTCCCCACGGCCTGCACCAGCAACGATGGCCGAATCCGCGTCGCGTGTCAGACTCGTCGACCGGACGGATCGTCCGTGATTTCCACCTGGAATCGAGCCGACAACCAGTGGTTGAAAGGACCGGCAACGGATGCCCCCGGCCGAAGCTGGTATCCCGCAATCGCAGCGGGTCCGGACGGCCGTGTCGCCACGGCTTACGATCAGTACCACGAAGGCGACTACGACGTCTTTCTTCATTCCACCGGCGGCACGCTACCCGTCAAAAATGTTCCGCTCGTCTCATCCTCGAAATATGAAGCCCGCCCTGCCCTCGCTTACGATCCGCAGGGCCGGCTCTGGGTGGCTTACGAAGAGGGCCCCGAACTATGGGGCAAGGACTTTGGCGCTCTCGATGAAACCGACGGCAATCCGCTTTACTTCGCGAGGACGATTCGTGTGCTCTGCGTCGAGGATGGCAAGGTGATGCAGCCCGTCGCGGACCTTCCGCCACTGGCCGACCGAGAGAAATCTCCCTCGACGGGGAACTCAGTCGAGAAGATGCCCCGCTATTCCCACCCGCAGATCGGCATTGATGGCAAGGGCCGTGTGTGGCTGACGTACCTCCAGAAGTTCGGCACCCGCACCACCTCGAAGCTGGGCTCGCACTGGCTGGCGTTTGCGCGCCGGCTCGATGGCGACAGGTGGACGGAACCTGTCGAGGTGCATCACTCCGACGGCATGATGGACCCGCACCGCGTGCTGCTGCCCCACCCCGCCGGTGGCCTGCGAATCCTGTGCAGCAGCGACGGCCGCTTCACCACGCCGGACAACATTGGCACGCAGGTGTATCTCAGCGACATCACGCTGCCGGGCGAACCGGTGGAGCCGAAACTGGTGCCGTTCACGAACCCGGCGAAGGACGAACGACTGCTCGCAAAGGCGAAGGCCGAGCAAGACGCGATCGCCCGCATCCGCAACTATCGCGTCGAAGCGGGGGGCCAGGCGTATCGCCCGCTGCGCGGCGAGTTCCACCGCCACACCGAGATCAGCTGGGACGGCGGGCCGGACGGCTCGATCAACGATATGTTCCGTTACGGCATCGATGCGGCCGACATGGACTGGATCGCCAACGCGGATCACGACAACGGCGGCGGCCGAGAGTACTCGTGGTGGATCACGCAGAAGCTCACGGATGCGTACTTTGCCCGCGACCAGTTCTTCTCGATGCAAGGCTACGAACGCAGCGTGTCGTACCCACATGGGCATCGCAACTGCCTCTTCCCCCGCCGCGGCATCCGCACCCTGCCCCGCCTCGCGGCCCCGAACATGGCCGAGGCCGTCGCGGGTGTCCACGCGGACGACGCCAAGATGTTCTACCGTTACCTCCACGAACTTGGCGGCGTCTGTGCCTCTCACACCAGCGCCACCGGCATGGGCACCGACTGGCGCGACAACGACCCCGTCGTCGAACCGCTGGTCGAGATCTATCAGGGGGACCGCAATTCCTACGAATTCCAGGGCGCCCCGCGTGCCGGCTACGATCCCAAAGGCATGACGCTGCCGCACTCCATCGGCGGCTGGCAACCCCTCGGTTTCCTCGATCTCGCCCTCGGCAAGAAGGGCTATCGCCTCGGATTTCAGGCCTCCAGCGACCACTTCTCCACGCACATCTCGTACTGCATCGTGCTCGCCGATGTGGCCAGCCGACAGGGCATCGTTGACGCCATGAAGAAGCGCCACGCCTACGGAGCCACGGACAACATCATCCTGAACGTCCGCAGCGGCGATCACCTCATGGGCGACGAATTCAAGAGCGCCGGCCCGCCGAAGCTGGACATCCATGTCATCGGCACCAGCAAGCTCAAGCAGGTGGATGTGCTGGAGGACTCGAAGGTGGTAGCGACTTTCACGTCCCCAGGCCCGGAGTACAAGGGGACGTGGACCGACCCACAACCGACCGCGGGCACGCATTACTATTACGTCCGCGTGCTGCAAGAGGACGGTGAGATCGCCTGGGGTTCGCCCATGTGGATCGAAGTGGGCAAATAAAGGAACGGCTATGCGTTCTTGATCTGGATTCCCAGGCCAGGCTCGCTGGGCGGCAAGATCTTGCCGCCCTCCATACGAGGCCCTTGTAGCACCTCGCTGAACCAACTGACGTAATCCACACTCGCGATACTGCTGAGACCACACGCGAGGTGTACGCCCACCTCCGGCATTCGCACGGGGCTCACTCCGACGTGGAAAGCCTCGGCCACCGTCGCCACCTTTAACAAGGGCGTCAGTCCACCGAGTCGGCAGACATCCGGCCGGACGGTTCGCACCGCTCCATTCCGGATCACGCGATAGAAATCCTCGACCGAGTCGAACGACGAACCCACCGCCAGTGGCAGGGCCTTAAGAGCGGCCATGCGTGCGTAGCCCGCTTCGTCCGTCGTCGGGATGGGGTCTTCAAAGAGATCGACACCGATGTCCTCGAAGAAATGCGACAGGGCCTGCGCCGAGCCCAGATCGTAACGTTCACTCGCGGCCACGCTGACCCAGCCCTGGTCGCCGAGGCCTTCCTGAATGTCACGCACGCGGTCGGCGTCCGCCTGCACGTCGCCGAAGCCGACGGCCACACGCAGGCCAGTCGCCCCTTGCTTCAGCAAAGGTTTCGCGAGCCGAATCGCTTCGCTGGCCTCCCGGCCCGTCACTGCCAGATCGGAGATAAAGAACGAAGCCGACGCCTTGTGGTGGCCCAGCAACTGATAGAGCGGAGCACCAGCCGCCTTGGCCTTCAAATCCCAGCAGGCGAGATCGAGGGCACAGTAAGCTCGCGCCGCCAGCCCCGCGAAGCCGACAGATCGCAAACTCGTCGACGCCTTCGCGAAGAGGCGGTCGGTGTCGCGAGGATCTTCGCCGATGAGCAGTGGAGCAAGTTCCACGTCAATCAGCGATCGAACCGCCTTCGCCCCCGGCCCCGCGATCGCGGTGAAGCCGAGTCCAGTCTGCCCGTCGGCCTCGATCGTCGCCATGATGAGGTCGATAAGAGTCGGCGGCGCGGCGGTGCCGCTCTCGTTCAAGGAGATTCGCCCGCGAGGCGGAAGCGTGACTTGTTGACACTGGGTGGTGATGTTGGTGATTCGCATGAGAAGTAGTGTATCGGCCCATGCTGGTGAGAGCCCGCGAACCTTCGTAAACTACTACCCATGCGTGCGGTGCTCCAGCGCGTTCTCCGGGCCAAGGTCTCGATCGCAGGCGAAGTCGTCAGCGAAATCGGCCCCGGCTGGCTCGTGCTCCTGGGCGTCGGCCCGCAGGACACCGACAAGCAATCGGCCTGGCTCGCGGACAAGATCGCGAACCTGCGAGCCTTCCCGGACGATACAGGAAAGATGAATCTCTCCGTGCAGGACGTGAACGGTTCGGTTCTGGTGGTCAGCCAGTTCACGCTGTTCGGCGATTGCACGAAGGGCCGTCGTCCGAGTTTCGTTGGCGCCGCCTCGCCAGAGATCGCGATTCCCCTGTACGAATCTTTCCTCATCGCCCTGCGAGCGCTGGGTCTTTTGGTGGCGGCGGGTCGTTTCGGTGCGGACATGCAGGTGGAGCTTGTGAACGATGGCCCGGTGACGCTGGTGGTGGAGTCGAACTGAAACCGTTCGTTGACGCCGTCCGTCGCCGAAGTTACTATCCTTGAAACATCCTACCTCCGGGGGTTCACCGTGGATCGTCGTCGCTTTCTTTCCACCTCCGCTGCGATCGCGGCAGGCGGCTCGTTGCTCTCCCTCGGCGGCTGCTCGAAGGCGAGCGCGAATACCGTCAAGATCGTCTCCAGCATGCCTCGCACTGGCTCGGCCCAGGGGCAGACGGATACCATCGTCAACGGCGCGAGGATGGCGATCGACGAGTACGGCGGCGAGGTCGCAGGCTTCAAAATCAAGTTCGAGGACAAGGACGACGCCACCGCCGCCCAGGGTTCCTGGGACGCTGGCCGTGAAGCGGATAACGCTCGTGAAGCCGCCGCCGATCCGGACGTCATGGTCTTTATCGGCCCGTACAACTCCGGCGCTTCCAAGATCTCGCAACCGATCCTCAACGAGGCGGGCTTGCTCCAGATTTCGCCCGCGTGCACCTCTGTCGAACTGACGAAGAAAGTGCCGGGCGACACCAGCGGCCAGCCGGACATTTATCGCAGAAGCGGCAAGCTGACATACTGCCGGGTGTGCCCGAACGACACAGTGCAGGGGCCTCTGAGCGCCGTCTTCGCGAAGGAGTACGTGAAGGCGAAGAGTGTCTTCATCCTCGACGACAAGGAGCTTTACGGCCGTGGACTCTCGAACCTCTTCGGCAGGAAGTGCCAGGAGCTCGGCATCCAGGTTCTTGGCCAGGAAAGCATCATTCCGACGCAGCAGAACTTCAAGTCGATCATCACCTCGATCGCCGAGAAAAAGCCAGACCTGCTTTACTTCGGCGGCACCAGCCAGAGCGGCGGACCGCAGATCGCCCTGGATATGAAGGGGATTCTCAACTGCCCGCTCCTCGTGCCAGACGGCTGCTACGAGATCGCGTTTATCAAGGCCGCCGGGCCGGAACTCTTCAAGTCCGTCAAGTGCTACGCCACCATTGGCGGCACGGATGTGAGCGAGTTGAAGGGCGCCGGCGCCGAGTTCGTGAAGAACTACAAAGCGAAGTACCACAAAGATCCGGAGGCGTACGCCATCTATGGCTACGAGGCTGCGAAGGTGTTCCTGGAGGCGTTGAAGTCCGTCGGCAAAAAGGACCGCGAGGAGATTCGCAAGGCGGTGCTCGCCACGAAGGATTTCGACAAGGGCGCTCTGGGCAAGTGGAGCTTCGACGCCGACGGCGACACGACTTTGATGGCGTTGACGGTCAGCGAGGTCGTGGGCGATAACTTCAAGCCCGTGCGGTCCATCACCGGATGATCGTTCCGCGTGACCGACATCGAGTGATCAGGAGCCAGGATGCTTGAAGTGTTCGCCACATCGGATGTGGGAGGCGGGTTCGGCCAGTACCTTCTCCTGGGTCTGGTGGCCGGCAGCCTCTATGCCCTCATCGCCCTTGGCTACACGATGGTCTACGGGATCATCGAACTCATCAACTTCGCCCATGGCGATCTCTTCATGCTCGGGGCGTTCCTCGCCCTTCAGCTTGCCGTGGAACTTGGAGCCAAAACGGCCGATGATGGCACGGCAACGATCAGCGTCGCCCTCTTTGTCATCATTCTCCTGACCCCGATGGCCTGTGCGGCTCTGAATGTGACGGTCGAGCGGCTCGTGTACCGCCCCCTGCGGAACGCCCCCAAGCTTGCACCGCTCGTTTCCGCCATCGGCGTCAGCTTCGTCTTCATGAACCTGGGGCTCTTCTGGATGGGGGCCACGCCCGTCAAGTTCCCCGACCTGATTCCGGATGACAACCTTCTCACGGGCAGTGGGTATCGCGTCACCTGGAAAGACGTGATGGTGATCGGCGTGACGGTGCCGACCATGATCGCATTGACACTGTTCGTGCGATGCACTCCGCTGGGGACGGCAATGCGAGCGACGGCCCAGAATCCCGTCGCTGCCCGGCTCATGGGCATCAATGTCGATCGCGTCATCGCCGCCACCTTTGCCATCGGCGGCGCTCTCGCCGGGATCGCTGCGGTCATTTATGGGCTGTATATCAAGGGCGTCGGCTATCAGATGGGCTTTCAAAACGGCCTGTACGCCTTCACCGCGGCCGTGCTCGGCGGCATCGGGAACATTCCGGGGGCTGTGATTGGCGGGCTCGTCATCGGCATCGTCGGTGAACTCGCGAAAGCGTACGTCGACCCGAAGTGGAGCGAAGCGATCGTCTTCGGGATCCTCATCATCATTCTGATCTTCCGGCCCAACGGTTTGCTCGGTGCTCGCACCCGGGAGAAGGTATGAGGGTTCGCGTGCTCCATCACTGGGTGCCGATCCTCTTTATCTTCCTGGCGGCTTACCCGTTTCTCCCGTTCGCCACTGCCACACGCGGCGAGCAGTTCACGCTGCTGCTCATCTACGCGATGCTTGCTCTCGCCCTCAATGTTGTCGTCGGTTACACCGGCTTGCTCCACATGGGCATCGCGGCGTTCTTCGGCATCGGGGCGTACACCGTCGGCATCCTCACCGTTCCTTACTTCCCCTTCCAGCAGAGCTTCCTGATGGCGGTCATCGCGGCCGTCTGCGCCGCGAGCTTCATCAGCGTCGCAGCCACCGCTCCCACCTTGCGCCTTCGCGGCGACTATCTCGCGCTGGTCACGCTCGGCTTTGGGCTCATCACGCTGTATGCCATTCGCAACCTGCAATCGATCACCGAGGGCACCGACGGCATGAACCCGATCGAGCCCGGCCCGCTGCCAGGAATCGTCGGCGACGACATGAGCGCTTTCCGTTTCGCGGAGACCTGGGGCCGGCAATGGTACAAGTTCCCGTACATGTACTTCCTGGTGCTCGTCACGCTCGGGGCTGTGTTCCGAATTCTGCGAAACCTGGAACGTTCGAGTCTTGGCCGGGCCTGGGTCGCGATGCGCGAAGATGAACTCGCAGCCTCGTGCATGGGGCTGAACCCCGCTCGACTCAAGCTGGCCGCCGCCGCGATCTCCGCGGGCCTGGCCGGGCTCGCCGGTGCGTTTTATGTCGTGGCTCAGCGAACCACAGGCAACCCTCAGGCCTTCGACTTCACACTCTCGATGATCATGGTTTGCTGCCTGATTCTCGGTGGCCTGGGCAACCGTGCTGGCGTGCTCCTCGGCGTGATTCTGCTGCTGGGCTTCGACCGCATCCTTACCCCAATTCTCGACAACTGGATTCAGGAGTTCATCACCACCGGCGGCAAGAGCTACCTCAAACTCAGCGGCTGGCGGCTCATCATCTTCGGCATGGCCCTGATCCTCATGATGCGATTCCGCCCCGCGGGGCTGCTACCGGCGGCGAGAGTGCAACACGAGCTCGAAAACAACGAACGGAGAGACTCATGACTCTCCTCGAAGTCGAGAAGCTCACGCTGCGCTTCGGCGGGATCACTGCGGTGAACGCGGTCGACCTTCGCGTGAACGAGGGGGAAATCTTCTCCATCATCGGCCCCAACGGCGCGGGCAAGACCACCGTCTTCAATGCCATCACCGGCATCTACGAACCCACCTCTGGACAAGTGCTCTTCCAGGGGCAGCCACTTGCCCGGCGATACACCTGGAAGACGACCGCGGCGGCAATTCTGATCGGACTGCTGACAGCGCTGGGGGCCGTGCTCCTGGCCGTGAATGTGGATCTTCTGTGGAAGACCGTGATTCGCGATAACTACGTCAATCCGAAAGAACCGTTCCCCCTGTCGAAAGCCATCAGCGACGGATTCGCCTACCTCGCGAAGCGACAGACGACCGCGGCGATTGCGGGGCTCGTGGGTTTCTTGACCGGAGCCGCGGCAACGCTCGTGACGTGGCGTCGCTCCCGTCATTCGCCCGACGTGATCTCACGGCGAGGGATCGCACGCACGTTTCAGAACATCCGGCTTTTCCAGGCGATGACCGTTCTTGAGAACGTGCTGATCGGCCTGGATCGCTCGCTTTCCTCGCGACCGTTGCGGATGCTGCTTCACACGCCCAGCCATCGCCGCGAGGAAGCCGAGGCGAGGCGGAAAGCCGCCGACGGGCTCGCGTTTGTCGGCCTCACCGGTCGGCATAACGAGCTCGCCAGCAACCTCCCGTACGGCGATCAGCGGCGACTCGAGATCGCTCGCGCCCTGGCCACGAATCCGAAACTCCTGCTGCTCGACGAGCCGGCCGCGGGCATGAACGCCACCGAGACCGCGGACCTGATGCAACTGATCCGCAAGATTCGCGACCGGGGTATCACGGTGCTGCTGATCGAGCATCACATGAGCCTGGTGATGGGCATCTCGGACCGCGTGGCGGTCCTCGACTACGGCGTGAAGATCGCCGAGGGCAGCCCAGGTGAAGTGAGCCGCGATCCCAGGGTGATCGAAGCGTATCTCGGCAAGGATGAGGATTGAGTCAAGCATCGAGATTGTCTTCGAGACGTGGCACCGGCGTCTCGCCAGTACCGCAGTCCGCAGTTCAGTCGCGTGGCAACGGATTTAGACGCCGCTTATCCCACGAGCAAACCCGCCTCGGCGAATCGTTCGAGCGTCTTCGTGATCTTGGCCGCGAGAGCTTCCGGCGAAGGACGGCGATCCGCAGGAATCTGGGCCAGGATCTCCGCAACGATATCGTCGCGGGAGCGGCTGCCATCCAGCATCGTGACCAGTCTTTGGCTGGCTTCGTCCTCGAGAATGAACGTGGCGTGAAGCATCGTGGTGACGTTCGGGCCTGTGCGTGCCTGGATGCGAGCGAGCGGGCTGGCGATCGGGCGATAGTAAACCGACGGAGCAAAGGTGGGGATGTGGCCATGAAGTTCGATCATTCCCGAGAACCAGACGAGTGTCATCATGTGGGCGAGTGTGCCGTTCTCGTCGGGTGAGGTGGCCCTACCAATCATGTTGACCGAGCGTGCGAGGAGATCCGTGAAAAGGATCCGCTTCGGCCAGAGTTGGGCGAGCAGCGTGAGGGCCGCCTTTGCCAAAGGTTGATCCGTGCGAGCGGCGGAGCCGAACGGGCCGGTGAAAGTGACATGGACTCCCGGCGTCAAATCCAGCGACTTCTCCTGCAAAACCGGCTTGCCACTGAGAGCCATGCGGATGATGCCCCGCGGATCAGGTTCGGCTTGCGGCTTCTTCTGATCGTGAGCCAGGAGCGTCTGTCGGAAGCGTCGAAGCCGCAGGAAATCCAGGTATTGCTCCTTCATGATCACGTCTTGCTCTGCCAGTGAGATCAGCATCTGTGCGACCTCGGGGCGGAACGCGATCGGGGCCATCGAGTTCGGCTCAGCCTCGGCGACGAAACGAAGCCCGTACATGGCCGCATGGGCCATGAACTGGTGAACGTAGACCGGGTCGTTCACTTCGCTCAGGTCATCGTGGTACAGCACGCGGGGATCATGATTGTTCTGGAGGTCGTCGATTTCCTGTTCGAACATCCGGGTCATCGGTTGTTTCTTCTCGGGCAGTCCCGCTTTCAGGAACTTGAGCATCTCGAGAGACTGTGCGATCTTCGCATCGGGATCGGTGATTGTGTCCGTGTGGAACTGGAGCATCTCACGCATCATGCGGCGAACATAGCAACCGGGGTAAGTGTTGTAGCTCACGTAACCCACGCCATTTTCAGGCGACAGACTGCGAGCGACGAGGGAAAGCAGCAAGTCGCGAATGGGGGCGGGCACCCAGGAATAGACGCCATGGACGACGACGTAATCAAACTTGCCGGGCGGTTCCCATTGCGTGAGGTCCGCGACGGCGAGGTCCACGTTGGTGAGTCCGATCTCGGCGATCATCCGCTGGCCGCGCTCGATGGCGGCTCGGGAAAGATCGATGCCCACGAAACGCGCCTCGGGCAGAGCGAGAGCACACGCCATGAGGTGCGAGCCGTCGCCACAGCCGATTTCGAGATAGCGGCATTGCTGCGGCGGAGTTGGGTCCATGCCGAAGACGCGAGCGATCGGGTAAAGATGGCTCGGGTGAGCCTGAGGCAGGGCCTGTGTCGGATAGGCGACGACGTCGTAAGCGAAGGGACTATTCATGGCGATAGACTCCCGAGGTGCCCGATCAAGGACGTGCCGCATTCCGTTAGATCTGAATCGAGGGCATCAGTTCGGCGTGGATGAGGCCGTTCGTGGCGAGCATGTCGGCTCGGAAGGGGTCGAACGTGGCGCCATCCGCGGTGGTGACCTGGCCGCCGGCCTCGGCCACGAGAACTGCCCCCGCAGCCACGTCCCAGGCGTAGTTGTCGTAGCCCCAGTAGCCATCGAAGCGGCCACAGGCCACGTACGCCAGGTTCAGCGCCGTCGAGCCTGTGCGGCGAATCGATTGCGATTCACCCGCGAGCCGCTTCCACACTTCGAGATTCCGCATGTGCCGTTCGAGGTTGGCGGGAAAGCCCGTCGCCAACATCGCACCGCTCACACTCTTCACATGGCTCACTGTCATGGGCTTGTCGTTGAGGAACGCCCCGCAACCCTTGGCCGCCTTGAAGGTCTCCACGATCCGCGGATCGAACACGACGCCTACAACCGGTTGCCCATCAGTCACCAGGCCAATCGAGACGCAATACGCCGGGATGTCGTGAACATAGTTGGATGTGCCGTCCAGTGGATCGACCACCCACGTCGGCGGCGAACCCGCGGGAGGCCGGACGGCATCCACCGTTTTGCCGACCGATTCTTCCTCGCCCAGGAAGTGATGCTTCGGGTAACGGGCGAGGAGGTAGTCTCGAATCACCTTCTGCGAGGCTTCATCCGCCTCGGAGACGAGATCGGCTCGAGCCTTCTCGCGAGCGACGAATCGGCCGCGCCAGGATTCGAGAACCTCCGCACCAAGGCGAGCTGCCTCGACCGCGGCGGAGGTGAAGTCCGAAAGTTGTGCAGGTGTGGCGTTCATGCAGAAAGGATAGGAGTTCGAGCGACGGAGTGAACGCTTTCATGGTCCCCAAGCTCACGGCCTCAGTTCATCACTGGCCTTGCGTGCGGCGTCCACGATCTTCGTTTCCCACGCGGGGTCGTCCGGCTTGAAGGGGAAGCTGATGCCTCGCGAACTGTTGACGACCGCGCCGAGCCCATCGGCGCGATACGCGACTTTCACGTCCTCGGCGGTTCCACCCTGGGCGCCATAGCCAGGTACGAGCAACCAGACGTCCGGCATCGCCAAGCGAAGCTCCTCCAACTCACGCGGATGAGTGGCGCCGGCCACCGCACCCACGTCGCCCAGCCCGCAGGCTCCGAGAGTCGAGGCGTTCCACCCTGCCACGGCTTCCGCCACATGCCGATACAGCGGCCGCCCGTCGCACACGAGATCCTGGAAAAGACCCGCGCCAGGGTTGCTCGTGCGAACGAGGACGAATGCGCCTCGACCCGCCGCTCGCGCCGCGGTGAGAAACGGCTCGACCGCGTCGCGGCCCAGGTAAGGATTGATCGTGAGCGAATCCGCGTCCCAGACGGGCAGCGATCGCTCGCCGATCGTGAGCCCCGCGAAGGCCGCATCCGCATAAGCGGTGGCTGTGGAAGCGATGTCGCCACGTTTCGCATCGAGGATGGTGACGAAGCCCATCTCCTTCGCGCGAATCAGCAACCGTTGCAACGCCTCCATTCCGGGCGGCCCGATCAGTTCAAAGAACGCGGACTGCGGCTTCACCACGCCTGCGAAGGGTCGCACAAGTTCCAACACTCGCAGACCGAACTGTTCAAAGGCGGCGGCGATATTGGCGAGGTTCGTGGAACCATGGGGTTCGCGGATCGACTTCGGCAGCGATTCCCAGCGTGGATCGATTCCCACGCAAAGGGGGCTCGTGCGACGGACAGCTTCCGCAAGGCGATCGGAGAAGCTTGGCATCATTTGTCGTCTCACGTTGAGTTGGCTGGTGAGAGATGTCCTCCACCAAAAAAGCCCACCCGTAGCAACGGGTGGGCCGTGACTTCCTAAACGCTACCGATCGCGGTCGTCCCATCACTTCTTCTTGACCGCGGGCGGGGCCGGCGGGATCAGACTGTTCATCGTCGCCTCGCTGAGTTCGACCTTCGCACCCTGCGCGGGGACTTCAACGCCCGCGGCCCAGAGCAGGCCGTTGGTTAACAGGCGGCGATAACCCTCCTCGCCGAAGCTCGCGTAAAGGTGAGTCCCCGTGAACACGAACGAGCGGCCGCCCGTAGGCCGTTCATAAGCCCACGAGACGACCGTGCCACTTTCGCCGCTCGCTTCCTTCTTCGTCGGCTTCTTCGGATCGGAAGCTCTGACGAGCGGAGTAATGCCCTTCATGCCATCGACGAAGCGAAGCTGAAACAACCAGCCATCATCGATCTTGAAAGACTTCACGCCACGAGCGATCGGATGATCGGATGTGACATTGTAAGTATCGACCCAGTGGGCTCGCTTCGAGAAGCCCGGCTCAAAGGCGCCGCCGATCCACAAGCGGGCACGGTCGCCGAAATCCTTGGGATAGTCCGCCATCTGATGCAGGGCCACGACTCCCACACCGGCATCGACGAGCTTCTGAACCTCGGCCGCGTGCTGGGTGACGAGTGCATTCGTGGCTCCACCGTTGGCGAGGAAGAGCACCGCCTTCGCACCTTCGAACGTGCTCGGTTTCGTGGGCCAGTCCTTCGCGATTACCGGGAAGACACCAGGGTTCTGCAAGAGTAGATGGCGAAGCGCCGCACACGTCGCGAGATACTCATGCTCGCCCGGTTTGTAGTACGTGCTGCCGCCGACGAGGACGATTTTCGCCAGTTTCGGATCGGGCGATTCTTCTTCAATCGGGAACGGCGAGGCCGGCTGCGCCGTGGGGGCATCGGCTGCCCGGATCACAGAACTGAACACCAGCATGGCTGCGAGGGGAAAGAGTCGTCGACGCATGAGGGTCTCCAGAGGAGGGCAGGATTGTGCCAGCGTATCAGGCGGGCAAGGGAAAGCCAGTCAGATCCGTGTTCTCTCAGGCCTGCTCGGCTGCGAGATCGTGCATCGCTGCCTGGGCGGCCCTGAAACCCGAAGTCATCGCGCCATCGATGGAGCCGTTGTCGCGGTGATCGCCACAGACATAAAGACCCGGGCGAATCCTCACCGATCGCTGCCAGGGTTCGAGCTTGCCCGCGGTCTGGTTCGGAAGGCTGTGGGGGATGCGATAGACCTTCAACAATCGCCAGTGCGGCACGTCCGGGCCGAACCAGGCCTGAAGTTGCTCGCGAGCCTGCAAATCCAGCGTGAGATCGTCAACATTGGGGATACCCACAATCGAAGCGGAGATCAGCGACTGGCCTGGTGGTGCGTACGCAGGGTTCACGTTCGACATCACGGCGACGCTATTGACGGGGCCAGTCCCGTCGCCATTGAGCATGATGATGGCTTCAGCCGTTGGAGCCTTCGCCGTGGCATAATAGAGCGTCGTGCTGCCGTTGGAACCAGGATCGGGCACGTCGTCTCCGAGCAGCCGCGCTGCGGCGGGGCCCTCGGTGGCAATCACGACGGCTCGCGCCCGGATCGTCTCCCCGTTTGCGAGTCGACACTCGCGATGACCCAGCTGAGCCACCGGCGTGTGGAAGGTGATCGATCCTGCAGGCAGCTTCGACGCGATCTGCTCGGGGATGGCCTGCATTCCCAGGGCGGGCACGGCGGCGGGGCCTTCGCTGAAGACTCGCATCACGAAGCGGAAAAAACGGCTCGAGGTCGAGAGTTCGCGTTCCAGGCAGATGCCGCCAAAGAGCGGGCGGAAGAGGCGGTCGATCATGGGTTCGGAGAAGCGATTCGGCCAGCGGAGGAAGTCGAGTGTGAGACGCTCCTCCTTCGCGGCCTGATCGTCGAGCGTTCCCACGCGGAGTCGCATCGCGAGCCGCAGCAGGCGAGCCTGATCGCGTAAGGTTCCGATGGGACGGATCGCCGAAGCGAGAGCCGCAATCGGTGCCTCGCGCGGGTCAGCGAGGCGATAAAAGCGGCCACCGTGGCGAACCAGCAGGCCTCGCGTGAAGGGCTTGAAATTCAGGGCTTCCAGATCGAGAACGCGGCGACCTTCGGGGTAGGCCGTGAGATAAACCTGGAAGCCGCGATCCAGCCGGAAGCCGTCGACAACGTCCGTACGCGCCCGGCCGCCAACAGCATCCGAGGCTTCAAGGATGCGGAAGCTCACGCCACACTGAGCCAGCCGACGGGCACAGCAGAGCCCCGCAAGGCCGGCACCAATGATCAGGACCTCAGGATATTTTGCAATCGGCTCCAGTGGAATGCTCTCACTCGGAGGGGGACTGGCTACTCTTATGACGACCCAGACCATAACCGCCCGCGCAGCCAGCCACAAAACCCGTAACGCCGGTAACGACAGGAAGAATGAGTTACCACTTCGCGTAAGACAAGGCGAGCCAGGAAAACGCAAGAATGAAGAGCAATAACGTTGCTATCGAAAGAACCAAAATCGCTGGTTGGTTGCGAAATCGTTCCGTTACTTCCTTGTGCCGATTTTCCTCTCGTAGTTTGGAAATCTCGAGTAACTGACCGATGTGCTCAGACTTCATCTCGCGGCTAATCGCCTGATCCACTCCTGTTTGAGCGGGTTCACTCCTGTGGCTAAAAACTCGCAGGATTTCTTCGACCACTTCAGTCGTCCCAGACTCACCTGGCAGGTCGGAAAGGGAGAGTGAACCTTCGACTTGTGGCTGATTCGAGGATGGAACAGGCGAATTACCTGACTCGGCGGCGATAGGCATCTGCACCTCCTCGAACGGTCATCATGGGCGTTTGGCCTGTTCCTCGCACGATCGCAAGGGTTTCGGTCAGGATCGGAGAAACCTCCTTCCGGAGCATTCCCGCAATCGCTGGAGTCGCGAATGAACTGGCCAAAGTTCGATACAGGGCTCGGATAATCGCAGGGCGCAAAGTCCCCGCTCTCTTCATTGCCACCATACCGTTGACCGTCTCCGGAGGCAATTTCCGGACGAGATCCTCAACGACAGCCCGGAGATTGATTTCATTCGGCATCGTTCACCCATGCGTCTGACGTTCTTGAGCCTTCTGTCCATCCTACTCCAGAAGGGTCAAGATCGGTCCTTATGCATTAAACAACAAAGATTGGACCTTGTCATGTGATGAGATCCATTTTTCGCTCGAAGGTTCGGTTTGAATCGGAATCTCTTCTTTTGGGAAATCCGGCTACCCCACCGGCACTGCCTCGGAGGGGAAATTGTCCGTGGGCTTGAGGCGGTCGCGAATCTGGCGAGAGGCGACGCGGTTCACCACTTCGAGGTAGGCCAGAGCACTTGCTTCCACCACGTCCACACTGACGGCACGGGCCCGGGAACGCTTGCCCTGGTAGTCGATTTCGACCTGGGCTTCACCGAGCGCGTCCATGTCCTGCGTGATCGAGCGAACGTGGTAGTCCACCACCTTCACCTCGACTCCGGTGACGCGATTGATCGCCTTGAAGAGGGCGTCGATGGGGCCGTTCCCCGCCGCGGCGTCGCGGTGGAGGGTGCCGTCCTTGTGCTTCAGGGCCACCGCCGCGGAGGTCTGCGAACCGGTGCCGGCCGTGCTGGTGAAGCCGACAAGCGACCAGAGATTGCCTCCCTCGGATTGCAACTGGTTCTCAGCCAGGGCTTCGATGTCCGCGTCGTAGATCTCCTTTTTCAAGTCGGCGAGCTTCTTGAACTCATCAAAGAGCCGATTGAGTTGCTCGTCCGTCAGGTGGTAACCCAGGTCGTTGACGCGGCTGCGCAGGGCGGCCCGGCCGCTGTGCTTGCCGAGGACGAGTTCCGTGCGGGGGATGCCGACGTCCTCGGGCTTGATGATCTCGTAGGTGCTGCGTTCTTTGAGCATGCCGTCCTGGTGAATGCCAGCCTCGTGGGCGAAGGCGTTCTGGCCCACGATGGCCTTGTTCCGCTGCACCGCCATGCCGGTGATGTGGGCGAGTTTTCGGCTCACGGGGTAAAGCAGCTTCGTGTTGATGCCAGTCTGCAGGTTGTAAAAGTCCTGGCGAGTCCGCAGGGCCATCACCACTTCTTCAAGGGCGGTGTTTCCCGCTCGTTCACCGATGCCGTTGATGGTGCATTCCACCTGGCGGGCGCCTTCCTGCAACGCCGCCAGGCTGTTGGCGACGGCGAGGCCGAGGTCGTCGTGGCAGTGTACGCTGAGCACGATCTTGTCGATGCCGCGAACGTGCTTCTTGAGGTGCTTCATGATCGAGGCGTAATGCGAAGGCACGGAGTAACCCACCGTGTCCGGAATGTTGAGCGTCGTGGCACCGGCCTCGATGGCTTTTTCGACAACTTCGGTGAGGAAGTCCAGTTCCGTGCGGGCGGCGTCCTCGGGCGAGAACTCGATGTCTTCGATCTTGTCGCGGGCTCGCTTGATCCCTTCCACGGCGCGGCGGATCACTTCGTCCGGCGTCATGCGAAGCTTGAATTCCCGGTGGATGGCGCTCGTGGCGAGGAAGACGTGAACGCGAGGGCGGACGGCGTCCTTCACCGCTTCCGCGGCGCGGTCGATGTCCGCGGGGTTGCAGCGTGCGAGGCCGCAGATGATCGGCCCGGAGACGGCACGCGCGATCGCCCGCACCGATTCAAAGTCGCCAGGGGAGGCGATGGGGAAGCCGGCCTCGATGACATCCACGCCGAGGTCCGCCAGGGCGCGAGCCATCTCGAGCTTTTCGCTGAGGTTCATGCTGCAACCGGGGCTTTGCTCGCCGTCACGCAGCGTGGTGTCGAAGATGTAGACGCGATTCGGGTCGAAAACGGCCATTACTAACCCCCTAACGAAAACGGCCCCGGAACTTTTGTCCCGGGGCCGCGTTTACCTCGTGGTTTGGTTCAACCGACGTGGACGAATGCGGGCCCCCGGGGATTCCGGAGCGGAAGAAGAGCCTGGAGTAGTCGCAGGTTTGCAGTCATTGTCGTTCCGCAAGAGGACATCGTCGATAAATAGTCTAACATCCGAAATGGAAAGATCAATTCGGACTTCGCATTTTCCCCACTTCACTGAGGCAGGATCAGGCTCTGCCGATCGTTCACATCCCGGCCGGAGGCGGCGAGCATGCGGTCAAGCCAGGTGATCAAGCAATCGAGTGAACGGGCCACCACTGGAGCCTGGATTTCGGGCGCGAACCATTCAAGGTGAAGGGACTTCGGTGATCGACGAACCGTCCCGAACGCCGGCGGCATGGCGACGATCGCATGGAGCATTTCCTCGAATGCCTTCGCTTCCTGCTTCAGGAGCTCTGGTTGGAGAGGCTGGTTCGAGGGAACTTGATGCCTGAAGTTGCGGATGCCGCCACGGACCGGAAGTTCCTCACCCACGATGCGGGGGCCTTCCTGGGCGCTGTCGATTTTTGAGGTCTGCAGAGCCAGTTGCAGCAGGCGGCCCGGGAAGAAGCAACCCATCGCGGCGGCTTTGGTTTCAAGGCCGGGCGGCAAGTTCGGAGCGGCGCTCTGACCTTTGATGCAGGCGGCGATCACCTTGCGATCCAGCCCGACGGCGAAGAGGCTTTCCGTCCAGGCAAAATGCACCGGCGCTTTCCACGGCAGGTTCACCGCGGGGAGTGAGAACACCTTCACACCGTCCACAATTTCCGTCGAAGACTGCGGGAGTTCCGCAAGGCCGGCGAGATCCGCGACGACCGCGCGCACGCCGTCCGCCCACGCCGCCGACGCTTCCCCGTGGATCACGAACGTGGGCCAGGGCTGCGCGCCCTTCGGCAATTCCTGGCGCGAAGGCAGCACCAGCGTGATCGACCGCGTCTTCGCGAGGAGATCCTTGGCCAGGTCGATCTTGAACTTGGCCGCGATCTCCGCGGCGGCCTGGCTGGGTCGGCGGCCGAGGGCGCCATTGGCCCGGGCAATCGCATCCAGGAATCCGAGCACGGCCTCGGCGCGCTTCTCGGCAGGCAGCGTCAGCAAGATCGCCGAAGCGGCATCGGCGGGGAGGTGTTTCAGGGCGGTCGCGTCGTTTCCCTCCCCTTCCAGCATGGCAAGCAGCGGGCTCGTGGCACCGGCTTCAAAGGCCATGTCCGCGGTCAGTGACAGCCCCTTGTCACGGAACCTTAGGCCGCCCGAGGCGGTGCGGATCGCCTTGACATTAGCAACCAGTTTCAGCATGGCGTACCTATCGTCGTCGATGAGGTCGCCGGTCTGCTTGTTGATGGCATCGATCTTTTCGCAGTAATCGCCCGGCAAGGTGAACCAGAAGAGGCCCGGCTTGCGGTTCTTCGCCGCGGAGGCCTGAAAAAGAGGTTCATCAGCCAGGGATTTCTTTGTCGAATCCTGGAAGCGAGCGATCACGTCCGCGACATCCGCACGGTTGCTGCCGACGACGATAACGCCAGGGGTGTAAGCGAAGGTCGGCTGATGGAACCCCTCCGTGACGGGTTTCTCGTTCGCTGGCAGCGGTTGACCATTCGGGCCATTCTGGACCTCAGCCTCATGGATCTGGAAGATGGGCACGCCGGAGGCCACGCCGATCTTGCGAACGGCGGGGTCGACAGTGAGATACGCACGCATGGCGAGGCCGAGGCCCTGGCTTTCACCCGTGAGCAGCACGGCCACGATGTCCGGTTGCTGGCGTTCGTTGAACCCGGTGACGGCAACCGCAGCCCCGCGAAGCTTGCGAAACTCACCCACAATCTCCGGCGACGCGAATAAGGACAAGATCGCGAGATCGTCCGGCGCCAGCAGGTCGCGCATGTTCTTGGTCTTGTCGCGTCGCTCGTGGACAAGCCGAAGGCTATCCTCGAGCCCGGAGCCTTTCACGATCGCCGCGAGTTCAGGGCCGAGGGATGCAGGATCGTGCAGTTCGGCGTAGGCGAGTGTCCCCGGGGGGAAGAGCCGGGCAATATCGGGAACTTCCGCTTTCGCGAAGGACGTGATAAGAAGTAAGGCGATGAGCGAAGTGCGAGTCACGGCGATCCTCCGGGCTTCGCCGCGTACGGCTTAGCGGTATAACGAACCGTCACAAATGACTGGGAATGCAACAGCGTGACACCGATGCCATAGCCCTGTCACTTCGACCACTCACTCTTCGTGGCCCAGGCGATGGCGTTCGCGAGCATCTTGAGAAAGTGTTCATCCTTGAAGTCCACGGGGTGGCCGAACGAAGTGTAGAAGACACGCCGGCCATCTTTCTCACGAGTCCAGGCCACGGGATAAACCTCGGCACCCACAGTTCCCGTGAGCAGGATCGTGAGATCCTTCGCGACCTCCGGATTACGGTACAGCGAGCCATCGCTCTTGATGGTGCCGACACCCTTCAGAATCGGATGAGCCTTGCCGGCATCCGTCGGGGCGACCACGCACTTGAGTTCGTTCTTCAGGTGGTTCTTGTAGTCCCCGCCGAAGATAAGTTTATCCATCTCGAGCCAGTTCTGGAAACCATGGCTCGCCGTGCGGATGCCGATGATCGGCTTCCCGGATTCGACGAACTTCTTGACCTTCTCCAACTCAGGCGCATCGATCTTGAGACGACGGGTGAAGAAGATCGCAGCGTCCGAGGTCGCGAGGTTCTCGAGACCGGTGATCTCCGTCTCGCTCTTGGCGAAGGCACGGGTGCATTCCACCGGATAGTTCTTCTCCAGGAGTTCTTGCAAGATTGCCAGCGACTCATCGGACTTGTACTCGAAGGAACCCGAGACGAGGCAGATCTTGAGCTTCTTCGTGGGCGGAGCGGCCCGGCGTGCGACGTTCGATTTCTTCTCACCCACAGGAAGCTTGGTGCCGGGGAGTTGGACTTTCGGAGCCGTTGGGGCCGGGTCCGATGCGAGATAGGCGAACAGATCGCGAATCTCCTGATACGAGATCGTGTCGAGCAGTTTCTCCGGCATGAGCGAGATCGCCGAGGGCAGAATCGTCTCGATATCCGCCTGGGCGACCACAGTCTGAACCGGTTTGTTCTCGACGACATTCACCAGCGTGAGGCTGCCTCCCGTACCGCCGGGAGCGACGATGCCGGAGAGCTTGCGTCCATCCGCGGTGAGGACATTCTGCACCACAAACTCGGGGCGAATGTAGCCGGAGGGATCAACGATCTGCGTGAGCATGTAGGGGCGGTTCTTGCGATCCGCGGTGGTGAGGTCAGGGCCGACCTTTCCCCCTTCGCCGAAGAAGGTGTGACAGGCGGCGCAGTGCTTGCCGAAGAGGAGTTTACCGGCCACGGGGTCGCCGGTCCCACGCTGGGTGATCTCGCGGTTCAGCCAGGTAATGCGAGCCATCTTCTCACCTGCCGTTGCCGGGGCGAGCTTGCCGTAGTGCTTTTCGATCAGCTTGGTGACGGCGGTATCGTTGAGGCCGACCGCGGCGCGTGCCAGTTCCAATGGCACGGCCTCCTTGGGCAGCTTGTTGGTATCAATCGCGTCGAAGAGCGTCTTCGCCCACGCGGGCCGTGATGTCAGCACTTGAAGTGCGGACTTCTTCACAGCCGGGCTCGACTCGTGCATCGTCACCAGGACGACATTGCCAATCGCGGGATCATCGAAGCTGCTCAGTGCGGCGAGAAAGCCCGTCCGAAGCGAGTCGGTCTTCGCATCACGAAGGGCCGTGAGCAGCAAATCCTTGGTCGAGGCATCGCGAACCTGCGTCAGCCATTTCGCAGCCTTCAGGCGATTCGCCTCGGAGAGCTTCTCATCCGCGAGGCGAGCCCGAAGCGTGGCGAGGGCGGCCCTGTCGTTCATCCGTGTGAGAAGCTCCAGCA
>Ga0105044_10001485_pt1 | contig 31387 bp, 24 predicted proteins | sample MAT01_FD_78092 | JGI IMG/M metagenome (GOLD analysis project Ga0105044, IMG submission 78092) | Freshwater microbial communities from Lake Fryxell liftoff mats and glacier meltwater in Antarctica - MAT-01 | ecosystem: Environmental > Aquatic > Freshwater > Ice > Liftoff microbial mat | place...
GCCCAAGGCTTTTCGAGCTTCGGTCCGGGGATCATCGCGCACTCGCAAGGCTTCGGCGGGTTGGGAGCGATCATGCTGGGCCAGACTTGGCACTTCCAAGGCTGGCACCGCGACATCGGTGGACCCTGTGGCCAGTTCTTCAACCTCACGAACGGGCTGAGCGTCACCTTCGCGCCGTAGGGTTGGGAGTCAGGTTCTCGGGGGGCCATGGTTGCCGCGCGCAGGTCCTCGGATCGACCGCATTGAGAGACGTGGGATAGATCCGGGTTAGATCGGAGCGGTCAGCACGTCGCCTAGCTGCCCGTCCTCCGCGCCCAGCGGGATCGCGTTCGAAGGGCGCGCGAGCAGTGTCGCGAGCGCAGGCGGGACGACGATCGCGCGTCCGAGGAACGGTTCCACCGCGCTCGCGAACTTGGCCGCATGCGCCGTTGCGCCAATGACGATCGGGCCCGAGAGGCCGGTACGTCGCGCGCGGAGAGCGACCTCGTAGCCGCATGCGGTGTGCGGGCAGATCGCGCCGTCGGGACCGGACGCCGCGTGGATCGCGTGGAGGATCTCGTCGTCGGCACCGATGGACGTGGCGCTCAAGAAGTCGCGCGTCGCGCCCACGTCCGGCCACCACGCGAGCAGGCGCTCGGCGTTGCTCGGCGCGCCGACGTCCATCGCGTTGGCCATCGTCTCGAAGCTCTTGCGCGGCTCGTAGTGGCCCGTCTCGAGCAGCTCTGGGATCGCGCGATTCGCGTTGGTCGCCAAGACGATTCGCGCGATCGGCAGGCCCATCTCGCGCGTCATCAGGCATGCGAAACCGTTGCCGAGGTTGCCCGTCGGCACGACGAACGTCACGGGTGGGAGCCCCGAGGCTTCGATCTCGAGCGCGGCTTTCGCCCAGTACGCCATCTGCGGCAGGAGCCGGCCGAGGCTGATGCTGTTCGCCGAGGAGAGCCCGGCCCGCTCACGCAGGTATTCGTCGGCAAAAGCGGCCTTCACCATGCGTTGGCAGTCGTCGAACGAGCCCGCGACGCGGTACGTCGTCACGTTGTCGCCGAACGCGCCGAGCTGGTGCGCTTGCCGCGGCGACACGCGGCCGTCGGGGTAGAGCACGACGACGCGGAAGCCCGGGCGGCGATGGAACGCGGCGGCGACGGCGGCGCCCGTGTCGCCGGATGTCGCGACGAGGATCGTGCGCAGCGCGTGCGGCGAGGGCGTGCGCGCGAGGCACTCGGCCAGGAAGCGCGCGCCATAGTCCTTGAACGCGGCGGTCGGGCCGTGGAAGAGCTCGAGCAGGCCGAGATCCGGTTCGATCCAGCGTGTCGGCGCGTCGAAGGTGAATGCCGCGTCGCAGATCGCGCCGAGCTCGCGCTCGAGCGGCTCGCCCGCGAAGAACGGTGCCAGGATCCAGCGCGCGACATCGGGCAGCGCGAGCGACTTCGGCGCGCCGATCGGACGCGGCAGCGGAAGCGCGGGCAGGTAGAGACCGCCGTCGCGCGCGAGTCCGGCGGCGATCGAATCGGTGACCGTCGCGACGTCTCCGCCGCGCGTGCTCGTCACCCGCAACGTTCGACCCTCGCGCCCGGCGCCGCGACGGGGGAGACGTAGATGTCCGACTGCAGGCCGGCCTCGCGGAACGCGACCTGCATCGCACGCGCGGCGCGCTCGGCGACGCCGCGGCCCGCGCACCAAGCGAACACGCTCGGTCCGGCGCCGGAGATGCTCGATCCGAGCGCGCCGGCTTCGAGCGCGCACTGCTGCACGGCCGCGAAGCCGGGGATCAGCGGCGCGCGGCGCGGCTCGACCAGGACGTCGCGAAAACCGCGGCGAATCAGCTCGATATCGCTGCGGAAGCAGCCGGCCAGGAAGAGCGCGAGACCTTCGCTCTGCACCACGAAGTCGTGCAGATCATAGTGGCCGACGAGTGCGGCTCGCGCGCGCCGCGTCTCGAGCACGTAGTCCGGATGGACGAGCGCGCAGTAGAGATCGGCCGGGACCGGCACGCTGACCGGGGATCCGTTCGCGGGCGCGATGACGAGCCCGCCCAACAGAATGGGCGCGACGTTGTCGCCGTGACGGCTGCCCGACGCGACCGCTTCGCCGTCGAGCGCGCACTCGTACAGGACGTCGTTCGACACAGGCGTGTCGAGCGTGGCGTTCGCGGCGACGAGCGCCGCGACGGCCGACGAGGCGGAACCGCCCATGCCCGAACCGAGCGCGATGCCCTTGTCGAGCTCGACCTCGAAGCCCGTTCCGCGCGGCGAGTGTGCGAGCAGCGACATCAGCGCGCGACCGGCCGTGTTCTTCTCCGCTTCGAGCGGCAACGTCGTCACGAGCCCGCGAATCGCGGTGACGACGACGCGGCCGCTCGTCGTGCGCGTGACCGTCGCGCGATCGCCCGCGCCCTCGATCGCGTGGCCGAGCACGTCGAAGCCGACGGCGACGTTGCCGACCGAAGCCGGCGCGAAGGCGGTCGCGTTGCGCGCGCTCAAGGCGAGTTCCCTACACCCGATGCGATGCGCAGCAAGTCCGCGAAGAGTCCCGCGGCCGTGACCTCGGGCCCGGCGCCCGGACCCTGCACGACGAGAGGATTGTCGCGGTAGCGCGACGTCGTGAACTGGACGACGTTGTCGGTCAGACGTCCGTGCGCGAAGGCGTGATTCCCCGGCAATTCCGCCAACCCGACGCGCGCTTCGCCCTGCGCGTCGACGCGCGCGACGTAGCGCAGCACGTGGCCCTTCGAGCGCGCCGCTTCGAAGCGCGCGCCGATCGGGCCGTCGAGCTCAGCGAGCCGCTCGAGGAACTCCGACACGGACACCGCCGCCAGCGCGCTCGGCACGAGTCCCTCGACGTTCACGTCCGCGAGCTGCGTGCTCCAGCCGATCTCGCGCGCGAGGATCACGAGCTTGCGCGCCACGTCGAGGCCCGACAGGTCGTCGCGCGGATCCGGCTCGGTGTAGCCCTTCTCCTTCGCGCGGCGCACGAGCGCCGAGAACGGCTCGCGCCCGTCGTATTCGTTGAAGAGCCACGCCAGCGTGCCCGAGAGGATGCCTTCGACGGCGTGGATCTCGTCACCCGTCTCCACGAGATCGCGCAACGTGCCCAGGATCGGCAGGCCTCCGCCCACCGTCGCGCCGTAGCGCCAGCGCACTCCGCCCGCGGTCGCAGCGCGACGGATCGCGTCGTAGCGCTCGATCGGCCCGGCGCCGGCCTGCTTGTTCGCGACGGCGACGTGGATGCCGAGCGCGAGCCAGCCGGCGTACTGATCGGCGACCGCGCCGCTGGCCGAGCAGTCGAGGATCACCGCGTGCGGGATGTGGTCGGCGCGCACGTGGTCGGCGAAACGATCCATGTCGAGCGGCGTGGGCGCACTCTCGAATCCAGCCAGCGCCTGCAGCGGCTGCACCGCGGATTCGCCGAGCCACATCGCGCGGCTCGACGCGATGCCGCGCAAGCGCAGATCGACGTTCGAGTCGCGCTTCAACCGCTCGCGCGCGGCCGCGAGCTGGCGCACGAAGGCTGTGCCGACGTTTCCCGGCCCGACCAGGCCGACCGAAATCGTCTGCGCCGAGAGGTAAAAACCCGCGTGTACGGCGCGCAGCGCACGCACGGAATCCGCGGCGTCGATCGCGACCGAGATGTTGCGCTCGGAAGCTCCCTGTGCGATCGCGCGCACGTTCACGCGCGCGCGTCCGAGCGCCGTGAAGAGCCGCGCGGCCGTTCCCGGCGTTCCCGCCATGCCGTCTCCGACGACAGCGAGCGCCGCGATGCCGCCGCGGACGGACACGTCCTCGAGCTGGCCGACGTCGAGCTCGCGCGTGAATGCGTAGCGCACAGCGCGCTGCGCCGCCTCGGCGTCCTTCTCGCGGATCACACAGCAGATCGAGTGCTCCGAGCTGCCTTGCGAGATCATCACGACGGACACGCCGGCCAGCTTCAACGCCTCGAACGCGCGCTCGGCCGTGCCGGGAACGCCGATCATGCCCGCGCCCTCGATGTCGAGCAGCGCCAGCCCGCCGAAGGTCGTCACGCCCTTCACAGGCGGCACGGCCGACGACTGTGCGGTGATGCGCGTGCCGGGATGCTCGGGCTTGAACGTGTTGCGGATGACGATCGGGATGCCGCGCGCGATCACGGGCGACATCGTCTGCGGATGGATGACCTTCGCGCCGAAGTACGAGAGTTCGCACGCTTCGGCGTACGAGAGGCTCTCGACCAGCAGCGCCTCGTTGACGAGCCGCGGATCAGCGGACAGCACGCCGTCCACGTCGGTCCAGATGTGCAGTTCGGACGCTTCGAAGAGCGCGGCGAAGATGGCGCCCGAGAAGTCGCTGCCATTGCGGCCGAGCGTCGTGACGCGTCCCGATCCCGTACGAGCCACGAAGCCGGTGAGGACGACGCGCTCGAACGCTCCGAGATCCAGCGCTGCGAGCCGCGCGCGCGACGCGTCCCAGTCGACGACGGCGCCCAGTTCTCCCGACTCGACGACGAGGACTTCGCGCGCGTCGATGCGCACGCTCCGCGCACCGCGCGCGCGCAACGCCGCGTCGACGAGAAGCGACGACCACACCTCGCCGAGACCCTGCACGATGTCGAGCAGGTCGTCGGACACGTGCCCGACGAGCGCCTGCGCGTGCAGGAGGTCATGGAGCGACGCGAACTCGGTCTCGAGCACCGCGAGGATCGGTTCCGCGTCGCGCGCGAGCAGCTCGCGCGCCGCCGCGCGGTGCTTGTCGCGCAAAGTCGCGAAGGCGCCGTCCCAATCGGCGTCGCGCGACGCCGCTTTCGTCACGAGTGCGATGAGCGCGTCCGTGACGCCCGACAGCGCCGACACGACGACGACCTGCCGCTCAGGACGCGCGAGCAGGATGTCCGCAACGCGCGCGATGCGGCCGGCGTCAGCGACGCTCGTGCCGCCGAACTTGTGGGCGATGGGGGGGGAGAGGGTCACGATGCGCGACAGTCGAGCGACCGGGGAGCGGTCCATCAACTCGCGAGCCGGTTATCGGCTCCGGAAGGGGTCGCGCACGAAGTGCGGGCGAGCCGCCGCCCCACGTCAGCGCCGCGACGCGCCCGCGGGCTCCCGCCGACTCCGCACGACACGGAACACCAGGCTGCGTGCGTCGTCGTTCACGAGCAGGTCCTCCCATCCGTCGCCGTCGACGTCGGGCCCGCGCGCGACCTCGAGGCCGAGGCCGATCGTCCGTTCTCGCGGCGTCCAGACTCCGAACACGACCTCGCCAGTCCGCCCGGAGCGGACCACGACGCAGCCGGATTCCCAGCTCACCGAGCTCGGGCGCGATTCGAGGTTTGCGGCCCGGGCGAACGAGAGCGTGCGCACGTCGGGCGCATCGGCCGGCAAGCGATAGTTCGCGTCGCCGATCGCCAGGTCGGGCACGCCGTCGCCGTCGATGTCGCCGTCGATGTCGCCGACCCCCATCGGTCCGCCGAAGTCGGGCATGATGTCGGGATACGGGTACTCGGCGAGCACCGCGCCGGACGCACCCGAGACCAGCGCCACGCGGCCGGATTTCGCGTAGTCGCGGTGCAGATCGAGCGCGAGGTCTGGCGCGCCGTCGCAGTCGACGTCCCCCGTGGCGAGCACGACGCCGGCGCGGATATCGCGCTTCGCGATCGTGCGGCCGTCGGATCCCGACAGGAGGCGGAGCGGACCTCCGCGGCCCCAGCGCGCGCTCGCCGCGAGATCGGTTCGACCGTCACCGTCGAGGTCTCCGATCGCCGCGAGGCCGCCGCCCAGCGCGTCGCCGGCATCGCCCACCTTCCGCCAGAGTGCGCGACCGTCGGCGCCCGACACGACGACGACGCGCCCGCCCGCGTAGCCGTCGGGCGGCTCTGCGGACCGGGGTAGGAGCCGACTCGAAGGCCGGACGCCCGGCGCTCCAATCGCGGCGTCGTCGCGCCCGTCGCCATCGACGTCGCCCACGAACGTCAGGGCCGCGCCGAAGCGATCGAAGTCCCGCTCGCCCGCGAGTGCCCGCACGAGAGAGGCGTTCCTCCCCGAGACGACGTGCACGAGACCTCGCTCGTTCCCGTGTCCGGGGTAGCCGAGCACGAGGTCCGGGACACCGTCCGCATCGACATCGCCACCCGCGTCCCACGTGGAGGGCGCGCACGCGTCGCCGCAGAACTCGGCGAGGCGCAGGATCGTCGCGCCCGTGCGACCGGAGACGAGGTCGAACGCACGGACTACGAGCGCGTGTGGTCCGCGCGGCACGACGAGCTCGTGCGCGCCGTCGCCATCCACATCACGGACGCGGACGACGCGGCCCGCGACCTCGTCGATCACGAGGATCGCATCGTCCACCAACAGCGGTCGCGGCGCGCGCTCGTCAGCTCGGGCAGGATCCGGCGAGCCTGCCAGCGCGACCGCAGTCAGTAGGAGTTGGGGGCGCATGCAGCATCACCGCCACGGGCGCCGCGCTCACTGCGCGAATCGGCCGAGGATCGGGCGATGCCGAACCTGATTCGGCGGGGCTTCTCACTACCCGCCACCGCCACGGGCGCCGCGCTCACTGCGCGAATCGGCCGAGGATTGGGCGATGCCGAACCTGATTCGGCGGGGCTTCTCACTACCCGCCTCCGAGCGCCGAACCCGCGCCGTGGCGTTCTTGGCGCGGCGCGTGGGTCGCCCCCGTGCCCCGTTCCGACCGCGAGTGAGCGCGAACACGCCGCACCGACTCCCCGCGGCCGACCGTCAGCTCGCTACCGCGCTCTGCCACACCTTCGCGTCGACGAACCGCTCCCAGCTCGGCCGCAGGTGCACGCGCGGCACCTCGACGAACGGCGACCACCGCGGCGCGCGCGGCTCGCGCAGGAGCAGCATTCCGGCTTGGTGGGGCGTGCGATTGCGCTTCTTGCGATTGCAGCGGCGGCACGCGAGCACGCAGTTCTCCCACGTGCTGCGTCCGCCGTTCGAGCGCGGCATCACGTGGTCGATCGACAGCTCGTGGAGGCCCGGCTTCGTGCCGCAGTACTGGCACTGGTGGCGGTCGCGGCGCATCAGGTTGCGGCGGCTGAAGCTCGGCGTGCGCAGTGGAACGCCGCGGTAGCGCGTCAGCACGATCACCTCGGGTATGCGTACGTCCTTGCGCACGGAGCGGATCGAGTGCTCGCTCGCGCCGACCTCGAGCGTCATCCAGGTATCGAAGTCGAGCGTCTCGTTCGATTCGGGGACGACGCCGCGAGCCGCGCCGGTCGACAGCAGCCGGAAGGCATGTCGCACGGACACGGTGTGGATCGCGAGCCAGCCCTCGTCCAGGACCATCGTCAGCTGGTCGAGGTGGCTCGCGTGAGTCGCTGTTGGCTTTTCGTCGCCCCTCATGGCCCTGACAGTCTTCGGATGGATCGCGCTCCCCATGGAGCATAGTCGGCGGACGCGGGGAGGGTAAGCACGCGATTCAGGCCGAGATCCGCCGCCGTGCGGCGCGGCGCGAGACCAGGCCGGCGCCGATCGCGATGAGGAGCGAAGCGCAGCCGATCCACAGCCCGAGGTCGAGGGAGTCGGGCCAGTAGCGGAGTTCGAGCTCCCACGTTCCGGGGGGGATTTCGACCGCTTGAAAAGCGTAGTTCGCGCGCATGAGCGGCACTTCGGCGCCCGAGAGCGTCGCTTTCCAGCCCGGATCGTAGGCATTGGCCGCGACCAGGTAGCCGGGGACCGTGCGGCTCACGCGCATCCGGATCCTGGTCGGCGTCTCCTCGAGGATTTCGGGCGCGGTCGCTTCGGACGTGGGGACTTGGATGCCGCGCAAGCCGACTTCCAGACGACCCGCGAGGTCGTCGTCGCCGACGAACTCGTACTTCGAGCGCTCCGAGGCGTCCACGCGCCGGATCTGGTTCCAAGAGAACCGGTGCGCGAGGAACGTGGCTTCGTCGTCGATGTGCGCGACGCGCCGACCGTCCTTCGAGACCAAGTAGCAGTAGTCCGAGTCGGAGAACTGGACGATCAGACGTTGGCGGGCTTCGGAGGCGGCCTCGGCCACGGAGCGCCGCGTCTCCTCGTCACCGACGCCGAGCACGACCAGCTTGCGCGGATCGAAGGTCCACGCGCGCACGAGCTCGAACCCGTCCTCGTCGGTCTTGGCCATGACCGCGGAATTGACCAGCGAGTAGACCGCGGAGGGCTCGCGCAGACGGAAGAGGGTGAAATCGCCGACGCTGGCCGCGATCTCGAAGCGATCGAGCTCGCCGCAGGACCAGTCGAAGAGCAACTCGCCCGGCAGCTTGCGGCCCGAGTGCGTCGCGGTGCCGAGGCTGTACCCGAGCTCCGGCATGTGCCAGGCGTAGACCGTCTCCGCCGCCTGGCCGTCCTCGGAGTCGAGGACGATGCGGAAGTCGCGTCCCTTCGAATTCTTGACCGCCGGGAAGCGGAAGACGACCTGACGCCCCGAGGGATTCACGTCGAAGTCACCCGGGAACATGACGTGCTTCTGCGAGTACACGCTGGCCTGGATCTCGCGGCTCGTCAGGGTCTGCTCGGTGACGATGGCGCCCGACGTGACGTCCTCCAGGCGGAACCGCAGCGAGCATTCACGACGCGACTGCGTCGTCGAGAGGAAGACCATGACGGTCGAGAGCCCATCCTCGTAGCAGTGGAACGTCTGCGTGGCGCCGCGACCGGGCAAGAGCTCGACGCGCAGCGGCATGAGCGAGGTGTTCTTGTCGAAGTCGCGCAGGCCGCTGTCGAGGAAGTTCCAGCCCCACTTCGCCAGCACGTAGCGCGTCCCGAAGAGGCGCAGCGAGCGATGCGAGCCGCGCACGATGGGCCGCCAGTTGTCGCCGTCGCCGAAGTGGTCGCGATAGAGATGGTCGAGATCGCGCATCCACATGCCGTCGTAGCTCGCGAGCTGCGAAATCCCGTACACGAGGTTGCTGTCCGGCGGCAACCCGTCGCGGCCCAGGATGGCGACGCGCTCATCGCCGATCGCCTTCTTCAGCGCGAGCACCGCTTCGGTGCGCGGGAACACGAACGGATCGGGGCTGACGGGGTTGTAGTCGCGGAGCAGCCAGCCGGTCTGCGCGAAGATCGCGAGACCAGCGACGAGCGCCAGCGCGCTGCGCGCAGCACGGTGGCGCACCACGAAGACGAGCGAGATTGCCGCGACACCGATGCAGGTCCAGGTCGTCATCGAGCCGAAGTGCGCCGGAACTGCTTGCAAGAACCAGCGGTGTAGCGGGCTCGAGAAGTGTTGGTGCGCGTCGACGATGCGATCCGCGCCGATCAGGCACGCGACCACGCCCAGTGCGGACGCGATCGACCACCACCCGGCGGCGAACCACGCGCGCACGGGTCCGCGGTGGATCAGCCCGTCGATCGCGACGGCCGCCGCGCCGGCGATCGCGAAGTTCCACAGGCCCTGGCTGCGGTTCATCGGCGCCATATCGAGCGTCGGCACGAGCGCGAACAGGTCGTACGCGCCGAAGACGTCGTGCGCATAAACGAACCAGACGCCGGCGAGCGCGGGGAAAAAGATCCCGCCGCGGCGCGTGCGCGCAACGAACGGGCAGAGGAAGGCGAGAAGCAGCGCCACCGCGCCGACGTAGCTCATGTTCACGAGCTCGTAGTTCGGCGAGGGCAACGTGTCGCTGATGCGGTAGAAGCTCGACGGGTTGCCGAGCGCGTCGGGCACGAGCTGCAGCGGCCACCAAGAGGGGTCGAGCGGCGTCTGACGCATGCTGCGCTGCTCGAGGACGCGGCTCGCTTCCAGGTACTCGAGGAACGGAAGGACCTGGAACGCCGTGAAACCCAGTCCCAGGGCGAGCGAGACCGCGATCTTGCCGGTCGTGCCCGCGAGCTCGCGACGCGCCGTCGCCGAGCGGCGGTGCTCGCGCCACAGGCCGATGAGTCGCGCGACGATCCACGCGCCGATGCCCCAGCACGCGAAATAGAACGGTTCGGGATTCCCCGCGAGCAGGCCCAGGGCGAGGCTCGCGGTCAGGCCCGCGAGCGCCGGAAAGAGACGCGCTCGACGTCCTTCCGCCAGCGCTTCGCCCGCCCGGCGCAGCGCGAGCTCGACGAAGTACATGCCAGCCGGCAGCGCGCACATCGCGCCGACGTGCGGGAAGTAGAGCAGCAGGACGTTGTGTCCCGCGAACTGGAACGCCATGCCGCCGATCGTGGCCGCTACCCATCCGCAGCCGATCTCGCGCAGGAACAAGTACGTGAAGAGACCCAGGACGATCAACTTCAGCGCCGCGCTCACGAGCAGCGCCGGCTTGAAATCCATCACGTAGAACGGGACGGAGAACGGAGACAACACCGCCGATTGGTAGTTGGCGAAGTGCGGCGCGCCCGCGCCGTTGAGCGGGTTCCACAGCGGGAAGCGGCCCTCCGACATCTCCGTGCGATTGAAGAGCAGCCACGGCTGCATCTGCGTGATCGCGTCGGACTGCAACTGATTCCCCGGACGGTGTCCGGGCTCGATGCGCGTCAGGCTCATCGACTGCGTGAGATCCGCAGCCGAGTAGTGGACCTCGTGGTAGTGCGAGATCGGCGTCCAGAAGAACGCGACGATGAACACGAGTTGCACGAAAAGAGCCGCGGAGCCCTCGCGCAAGCCGGCCCAGCGCCCGCGGACTGCAGGGATCATCGGCGCTCCCTCGTGCGTGTCACGATCTCGTCGGCGATCGCTTGTGCGAGTGCGAGGTGTCCGCACTCCGACAGCACGGATTCGTTCAGGAACAGGTCCGAGACCGGAATGTTCTCCTCGGCCACGGAGCGCACGAAAGCGTTGCGGCCATCGAGCACGATCGTGCCGGACGCGCCGGCGACTTCGACCGCGCCCTTGAGGTACACGTCGCCGACGGGATTTCCCGCGCTCCAAGGCGAGCGCGGGATGGAGAGCACCATCGGGACGGCCTTCTCGGCGCGGATATCTTTCAACAGGATCGCGAGAGCCTTGACGTAGTCGTCGTACGGCACGCGGCGCTGGCCGGGCCAGTCGAGCTCGTTGACGGCATTCCCGAGCCGGCGCTCGTTGAATGCGAGATCGCGCTCCTGCCAGTAGACGCCCGACGCGAGATCTTGCAGCCAAGAAGCGACATGCAACAGCCGCAGTTGGTCGCGCAATCCGCGGTGTTCGTCGACGGGCGTGGCGTTGAGCGCACGGATGCGTTGGATGTCCGGACGTCCCTGCGGCGCCTGCTGCATGTCGCGCGCGCCGAGGAAGGTGCAGATGACGAGGTTCGGTCGCCACACGCGGACGAGATGACGCCAGCGCTCGAGTCCTTGGACCACGGAATGATCCTCGGCGCCGGCGCACAGCACCTCCGCGCGGATGCCATTCTCGCCGAGGATCTGGACGAGGCGCGCGCTGTACGTGTCCTCCCAGCGCACGCCGACTCCGAGCGTCGCGGATCCGCCCAAGGTCGCGATGCGCAGGACGCCCTTCGTGGGCTCGATCGCGAGTTGCGGTCCGCGAAAGCCGTCGGGGTTGATGCGCGCGCCGTCGGTCCAAGGGATCTCGGCGCCGGGGCGCGGACTCCACAGCGATACGGAGTCGAATCGGTACAGCCCGTCGGCGCGGCGTATCTCGGCGTCGCGCTCCTCGCTCCACACGACGCGGCGATCCGCGCCGCGCGCGTGCTCGAAATCGGCGCGGCGCAAGCTCCACTCGCCGGCCGACAAGACGGCGGCCAACGCGGCGCCGGAGATGGCGAGCTTCTTCGAGATGCTCCAGGAAGCGGAGTTCAGTGGCATGGGGGCGGGCGGGAAGCCATGGGAAGGATGATCGGAGCGTGAAGCGAGGGGGAAGAGACTTCCGTTACGCGGTGAGAAGGACTTTCCCAGTTCGAGGAGTCGTCTTGCGCGCGCACGGTCGGGAGAGGACGCTCGTCGCCCCGATGAACCCCTTCGCACCCTTGCTCCTGATCGCTACCGGCGCGTGGCTGCTCCTCGCGGCGTGCGGCACGACCAGTACGGAACTCGACTCGACCATGGATCCTCACAGCCACGCCGACCCGCTGCGGGTGCGGGTCACGCACGTCGATCTGGATCTCGAGCTCGACTTCACCGAGCGGGTGATCCGCGGCGCGGTACGGCTCGACCTGCGGCGCGACGATCCGGCGGCGCCGCTGGTCCTCGACGTGCAGGGACTGTCGATCGAGCGGGTCATGGGGGCCGACGGCCAGCCTCGCAAGTTCCAGTCCGCTCCCGAGGCCGACGGGCTCGGCGGCGCGCTGACGATCGAGCTCGCGCCCGCCGACACGTCCGTGCGCGTCGAGTACGCGACGACGGAGAAGGCCGACGCCGTGCAATGGTTGGAACCGGCACAAACCGCTGGAGGAAAGTCGCCATTCCTCTTCACGCAGGGTCAGTCGACGCTGACGCGCACTTGGATTCCGTTGCAGGATTCGCCCGGCGTGCGCGTGACCTACTCGGCGCGCATCCGCGCTCCGAAGGGCCTGACGGTGCTGATGAGCGCCGAGCAGTTGGGTCAAGACACCGAGGGCGCCTTCCGCTTCCGGATGGACCGGCCGATCCCGTCCTACTTGATCGCGCTGGCCTGCGGCGAGCTCGCGTTCGAGCCGATCTCGCCCCGTTGCGGGATCTGGGCCGAGCCGTCGGTCGTGAAGCGCGCGCGCGCCGAGTTCGAGGATACCGAGTCGATGATCCGCGCGGCGGAGGACCTGTTCGGCCCGTACCGCTGGGGTCGCTACGACGTGCTCGTCCTGCCTCCGTCCTTCCCGTTCGGCGGGATGGAGAATCCCTGCTTGACTTTCGCGACGCCGACCGTCATCGCCGGCGACAAATCGCTCGTGTCCTTGGTCGCGCACGAGCTGGCGCATTCTTGGTCGGGCAATCTCGTGACGAACGCGACTTGGCGCGACTTCTGGCTGAACGAGGGCTTCACCGTCTACTTCGAGAACCGGATCATGGAGCGCGTGTTCGGCCCCGAACGCGCCGTGATGGAGCTCCAACTCGAGCGCGCGAGCCTGTTGCGCGAGATCGAGAAGCTCGAACCGTGGCAGACGGTCCTGCACATCGACCTCGAAGGCCGCCACCCCGAGGAGGGCTTCAGCGGCGTGCCCTACACGAAGGGCGCGCTGTTCCTGAAGCGGATCGAGGCCGCGGTCGGCCGCGCGCGTCTCGACCTGTTCCTGCGCCGCTGGTTCGACGGCCACGCGTTCCAGAGCGTGACGACCGCGGAGTTCCGCCGGTCGCTCGCCGCCGATTTGCCGGAGGTCGCCGGAAGGGTCGACATCGACCGCTGGCTGACCGAACCGGGGTTGCCGCCGGACGCGCCCGACCCGCGCTCGCCGCTGCTCGCCGCCGTGGACTCCCAGGCCGCCCGCTGGCGCGCCGATCGCTCGGCCGACAGCCTCCAGACAGCGCAGTGGAGCACGCAGGAGTGGCTGCACTTCCTCGAAGGGATCGCGCCCGACCTGGACGCCGCGTCCATGGCGCGGCTCGACCAGCGCTTCCGTCTGACGGAGGCGGGTAACGCGGAGATCCTGTGTCTGTGGCTGCGGCTCGGGATCCAGCACGGCTACGCGGCGGGGGATGCTGCGCTGCGGCGCTTTTTGACGGAGGTGGGGCGGAGGAAGTTCCTCGAACCTCTGTATCGCGAGCTGGTCAAGACGGACGCGGGGAGGGCGAAGGCGCTCGAAATCTACGCGACGGCGCGCGGCCGGTACCACGCGGTGTCGAGGAAGACGATCGATGGGGTGGTGGGGTGGGATGCGTGATGTCGAGCCGTACGGTGCCTGGAACGACCCCGACACTTTCGACCACCGTCCGTGACAGAGCCGGAGCGCAGGACGCCCGAGCCGTACGGTGCCTGGAACGACCCCGACACTTTCGACCACCGTCCGTGACAGGGACGGAGCGCAAGGTACGGAGCCAGGCACAACTCCGACGAACTCAATGGCCAGATGGGCAGTGAGGCGAGATGCGCATCAGCGCAACGGCTTGGGACGTGGCGGTCCACGAGCCCCTGACCCGATCGCGGGCACTCCCCGGCCGGCCTGGCCGTCACACGACCGTCAGGATCTCGCTCAGCGCCTTCTTCCTGAGCGCCGCCTCTGGCACGCGGCAATCGTCCGCGGGATAGCCCACCGGGATCAGCACGTAGGCCTTCTCGTGCTTCGGGCGACCGAGCACTTCCTGCAGGAAGCCCATCGGGCTCGGCGTGTGCGTCAACGTGGCGAGACCCGCGTGGTGCGCCGCGGCGAGGAACAACCCGACCGCGATGCCGACCGACTCGTTCACGTAGTAGTGCTGCGACTCGTCGTCGCCGCGCGTCTGCTTGAACACGACCACGAGCCAGGGCGCGATCTCGAGGAACGGCTTCGACGCATCCGTGCCGAGCGGCGCCAGATCCGCGAGCCACTCGTCGGTCGCGCGGTGCGCGTAGAACTCGCGCTCTTCCTTCTCGGCTGCGGCGCGGATCGCGCGCTTCACCGCGAGATCGCGCACGGCGACGAAGCGCCACGGTTGTTTGTTCGCGCCGCTCGGCGCGCCGCCGGCGCAGCGCACGAGCCATTCGATCGTCTCGAGCGACACGTCGCGCTCGCTGTAGTCGCGCACGGTGCGGCGCTTCGACATGAGTGCGCAGAAGGCGCGCGCGGCGAGCTCGGGAGATTCTCTCGGGACGTAGCGATCGTGGTGGGGGACGAAGTGCGGCTCGGGCATGCGTCGATCGTACGTCGTCCGTTGTCGTACGGTGCCTGGAACGACTCCGACGGTTTCGACCGCCGCGCCTGCGACGCGGCGGTCGAAACCGTCGGAGTCGTTCCAGGCACCGTACGACAACGGACGACCGAAGCCGTACGACCACGTCCAACCACGTCCGTATCGCCGACTGTCAGAGCAGCGCCGCGCCCACCGCGCCCGCGAAGTCGCCCAGCTTCGACAGGCACACCAGCGGCGGTCGTTCGGGGCGGAAGAGATGCTGCTGCATCGCGGCCGCGATCTTCGCGACATACGGCTCGCCGAGTCGCGTCCCCAGTCCGCCGCCGATCACCACGCCCTCGACGTCGAGCAAGTTGACCGCCGACGCCGCGCCGGCGGCGATCGCGCGCACGGCGTGCTCGATCAACTCGTCCGCCAGCTCGTCGCCTTCCTCGAGCGCCTTGGCCCACACACCGCTCGTCAAACGCTCGCGACCCTTCTTCTCGGCGATCTTGAAGAGCCTGGTCTTGTGTCCGCTCGCGTGCAGTTTGCGTGCGCGTTCCTCGAGCGCGCGTCGACCGGCGTAGGCTTCGACGCAGCCCTCGCGGCCGCACGGACAGCGCCGTCCGCCCATCTCGACGACGACGTGCCCGATCTCTCCGGCCGCGCCGCGTCCGAGCCAGCGCTGGCCGTCGAGCACGACTCCGCCGCCGATGCCCGTGCCCCACCAGACTCCGATGAACGACGCGAGGTCCACGCCGGCGCCGAGCGCGGCTTCCGCGTCGAGCGCGACTCCGACGTCGTTGCCGAGCACGATCTGGGCTCCGAGCGCTGCTCCGAGCAGCGCCGCGAGCGGCACCGTCCCCTCGAAGCCCGACAGGTTGCGCGCGCCCGTCACCGTGGTGCGCCGCGGATCCACCGATCCGGGCGTGCCGACGCCGATGCGCTTCGGAACGTTCACGCCCGCGGCCAGCGCCGCTTCGCGCAGGCTCTTGGCCAGCGCGGCGACGACCGATTCGGGTCCGCCCGTCGTCGGCGTCGCGAGCCGCGCCGAGCCCAACACGCTGCCATCGTCGGCCACGATCGCGGCCTGGATCTTCGTGCCGCCGAGGTCGATGCCGGCGTGCGTGCTGAGGGAACCGGGAGTCGCCATGGGGGTCGTGTCGGACTTCCGGGAGCACATCCTCCAGGAAACGGCGCGCATTTACCTTCGTGAGGCCCCGGATCGTCGCGTGGCCGTGCGGGGGCCGGGGTCGCCGTACTCCCGCCGCCGCCCGACGACGGCGTCAGCCCGACGACGGCCACTGCGAGTTCGCGCTCGTCGTGGCCGTCCTTCGCTGCTCGTGGGCCGCGTACTTCCGGCTCACCGCGCTAGCAATCCTTGGCCGCGTGAACGCCCATCACGGGTTCCACGTGATCGTCAAACCGTTCGTCAGGTTGAACGTGCTGACCGAGCAGAACGCGGCCGCATTGCGGTACCAGACCTGGTAGACGCGCACGCTGCCGGCCGTGCACAGGCCGCGCACGGAAACGGGCTGGTCGGCGCCGACCGGGTACTGGGACGCGCCGGCCGTGTTGGCCTTCGTGCCGAGGCGAATCACCGAACCGCCCGCGCAACGCAAGCCGTCGCCGAACACGATGCCCGCGCCGGCGCTGACCGGCGCGGTGCCCTGGAAGTACAGCGCCGAGCTGTTGGGCATCTGCGATCCCTGCAGGGACAGCGAGTCGGCCGACACGCTCGGCGAACCGTTGCCGATGAGCTTGCCGCCCTGGTTGAACGAGTTCAGGCAGCCAGCGTTGCCTCCGACCGCGCTGTTGTTCGCGCACGGGCACGCGGTGCCCGAACCGTCGCCGAAGCAGACGGGAGTGCCCGTGCCGCCGATCTCGACGACACCCAGCGGGTTCGCGTGGAAGCCCGTCGGCGCATTGGCGAGATCGTTCCAGAACGCGGCCGGGTTGTTCTTGCGCATGTTGGCGTAGTCTTCGCCGCCCGCGCCGTTGTTCGGCTCGTTCAGGTCCCAGTTCGTGAAGCTGACGGGCGTGCCGTCGGCCCACACGAACACGCCTTCGACCGCCGCGTCGTTGAGGCCGATCCACAGGTCGACGTCGACGCCTTGCCAGTTGTGCCACTGCGCGAGGACCCAGTCGTGCTCGGCCTGGTCGTCGATGGTCGCGAGGTGGCCGCCGAGCGCGACCGCCGCCGCTTCCGCGACGCTCCACGATCCGCCGGCCTGCAGGTGATAAGTGTGGCCGTTCGCCGGGTTCACGCGCGTGTCGAGCACCGTGGGCGCGCCGACCGGCTGGATGCTGAGGTTGCCCGTGCCCGGGATCTGCCCGGGGTAGTTCCCGAGGCGGATGACGTATGTGGTCGCGGCGAGCGCGCTGATGTCGAGCGTGGTCTGGAGCCCGCACGCGTCGTCGACGCACGCGAGGACCGGGCCGGCGCACGTTCCGCCGAGGACGGCGATCTTCGAGTCCATCGTCGTCGCGCCGCACGTGGCGATCGTGAAGACGCCCGTCGACGGCGCGGTCCACGAGAACCACACGTCGTTCGCGATGTCGTTCTGTCCGAAGAAGAGGCACGACGCGTCGGGGATTCCGTCCGTCGTCGCAGCCGTCGTGTCGAAAGCGAACGTGCCGGTCCCGCTGATGACCTGCGCCGAGGCGCACAGGTCGGCGCCCTGCGCGAACGCGGGAAGGGCCGCGGCGAAGGCGACGGCGAGCGTGGAAGCGACGAGGGATCTGACGTGCATGAGGGGGCTCCGAGGTGTCCGAAAGGCGCCTCAACGTACCCTGGCTTCCGCTTCCCCGCAGCGGTCGATGGGCGCACGGTCCGTTAGTCTTGTGGGAACGCATGCTCTTCGCCCTTTGCCTCCTCTGCGCGCAAGTCGCGACGACCGCCCCGACGGGCGCCGCGACCGCCGATGCGGAGTTCGAGGAGCGCGTCCGGCCGATCCTCGACGCGCGCTGCTTCGCTTGTCACTCGGGCGACGATCCCGAGGGCGATCTCGAACTGGAGATGCTCGACGGTGCCGACCCCGCGGCGCAATCCATCTGGAACGCCGTGCGCAAGCGTGTGCGCTCGGGCGAGATGCCGCCCCGTAACAAGCCTCCGCTCGCGGCCGACGATCGGCGCGTGCTGCTCGCGTGGCTCGATGCGGTGCTGGGGCCCGAGCCGAAGCAAGTAGACACGCCCGGCACCGTGCTGCGCCGCCTGAACCGGCGCGAGTACGCGAACACGATCCGTGATCTCTTCGGCGTGGCCATCGAGGCCGACGAACTGCCGGCGGACGAGATCGGGCACGGCTTCGACACGATCGGCGCGGTGCTCTCGACGTCCGAGCTCCTGATCGAGACGCACATGCGCCTCGCCGAGCGCGTCGCCGAGCGCGCGGTGCTCTTGCCCGATGCGCACGAGGCACCGAAGGAACGTGTCGACGGCGCGAAGATGGGCGCGGGCACGGCCAGCAGCGCGCGCGGCAAGTTTCGCGGCCTGTACTCGAACGGGGAGGTGACGCTGACGCGCAAGCTGCCGCGCGCGGGCGATTACGCGGTGCGCGTCGGCGTGCACGGCGATCAAGCGGGCGCGGATCCGTGCCGCATGTCGCTGAAGGTCGCAAGCCGCGAGGTTCTGCGCGCAGACGTGTCCGAGAGCACGCCGAATGCGCGGACGATCGAGGCGTTCGTGCGTCTCCCAGCGGGTTCGACGAAGTTCGCGGTCGCGTTCCTGAACGATTTCTACGCGCCCGCTGATGCCGATGCGGAGCGGCGCGACCGCAACTTGATCCTCGAGTGGTTCGAGATCGAAGGGCCGCTCGATCGGCCCGAACCGCCGCGCTTTCAACGCGAGGAACTCGAGGCGAAGACGCGCGGGACGCTGCGCGAGGTCGTCGGTCGGCTGCTGCGGCGCGCGTGGCGCCGCCCGGTGGAAGTGGACGAGCTCACGCGCGTCTTGGACCTGGCCGCGAAGGCGCCGACGTTCGAGGAGCGCGTGCGCACGGCCATCGTCGTCGCGCTGACTTCGCCCAACTTCCTGTACCGGCCGGAGGTGGCGAGCGAACTCCGCTTGCCCGAGACGACGAAGGCTTCGGACTCCGTGCGCCAAGACGAGGCGATTCCGACGATCGGCGAGCACGCGACGGCCGCGCGGCTCTCGTACTTCCTGTGGAGCAGCACGCCGGACCGGGCGCTCGACGAGCAAGTCGACGGCGGCGAACTGCTCTTGCGCGGTCAAGTGCGGCGGATGATCGCCGATCCGCGCTCGCAAGCCTTGTCCGAGGGTTTCGCGACGCAGTGGCTGCAGCTCGGTCGCCTCGAGCGCGCCGCGCCCGATCCGAAGCGCTTTCCCGACTTCGACGAGGACCTGCGCGCGTCGATGCTGGCCGAGGCGACGATGCTCTTCGACTCGGTGCTGCGCGAGCGTCGGCCCGCGCGCGCGCTGCTCGATCCGGGCTTCACGTTCGTCGACGAGCGTTTGGCGAAGCACTACGGGATACCGAACGTCACCGGCAGCGCGATGCGGCGCATCCCGCTCGACGCGGGCGCGCGCGGCGGGATCCTCGGGCTCGCGGCAGTGTTGACGGCGACGAGCTATCCGACGCGCACGAGCCCCTCGTCGCGCGGCAAGTTCGTGCTCGAAGCGTTGCTCGGCGCGCCGCCGCCGCCGCCGCCGCCGGGAGTCGGCGTGCTGTCCGACGCCGAGCACGGCGGCGAGGAGCTCTCGCTGCGCGATCGACTCGAGCAACACCGCTCCGACGAGGCGTGCGCGGCGTGTCACGCGCAGATCGATCCGCTGGGCTTCGGGCTCGAGAACCTCGACGCGACGGGTCGTTGGCGCACGCGCGAGGGCAAGTTCCCGATCGATTCGGAAGGCACTTTGCCGGACGGAAGGTCGTTTCAGGGTCCGGCGCAGTTGAAGGCTTTGCTCGCTGACGATCCGGCGTTCGTGCGGTGCCTGTTCGAGCAGCTCGCGATCTACGCGCTGGGCCGCAGCTTGACGCATCTCGACGACGCCTGGATCCGCAATGCCGTGGCTGCGGCCGGTCGCGAGCCGACGCTGGCCGGGCTCATCGAGGAACTCGTGGAATCGCCGGAGTTTCGGCAGCGCTGAAGCGCGAGTCCGCGGAGGATGTCACCGATGCGATCGATGGACCGGAGGACGATCTTGCGCGGAGTCGGCGTCGCGATGGCGCTGCCGCTCCTGGATGCGATGTCGTCGCGCGCGAGTGCGCGAGCGAGCGCGAGCGGGTCTGCGAAGGACGCCGCGCCGCGCCGACTCGTTTACGTCTACGCGCCGAACGGTGTGAACCGCGATCTGTGGACGCCGTCGAGCGCGGGCGCGCTCGACGTTCTGCCGCCGACGCTCGCGCCGCTCGAAGCCTGGAAGTCGGACGCGCTCGTGCTCGGCGGACTCCTGCTCCACACGGCGCGCGCGAACGGCGACGGACCGGGCGACCACGCGCGCGCGAACGCCGCGTTCCTGACCTGCGCGCAGCCGCGCAAGGCGGACGGCGAGATCCACGTCGGCGTCAGCATCGACCAGCTCGCGGCGAAGCGCATCGGGACCGCCACGCGCTTCCGTTCGCTCGAGATCGGTTGCGAGGACGGGGCGCAGTCGGGCCAGTGCGATTCGGGTTACGCCTGCGCGTACTCGAGCAACTTGGCCTGGTCGGGCGCGAGCACGCCGGTGCCGAAGGAGGTCGATCCGCGACAGCTCTTCGACCGCTTGTTCCGCGAGGGCGAGGAAGGCGAGACCGCGAAGGAGCGCGAAGCCCGCCTCGCGCGCCGCCGCAGCGTGCTCGACCTCGTGCGCGCGGATGCGCAGCGGCTGGCGAAGTCGCTCGGCGCGGACGACCGCCGCAAGCTCGACGAGTACGAGACCTCCGTGCGCGAGCTCGAACGGCGGCTCGCGCGCGCAGCAGACGTCGGCGGAGACGTGCCCGATTCCGCGCGCCCCGCGAGCGGCATCCCGAAGGACCGCGGGGAGCACGCGCGCTTGCTCGCCGACGTGCTCGTGCTGGCGCTGAAGACGGACAGCACGCGCATCGCGACCTTCGCGCTGGGTAACGAAGGCAGCAACGCGAGCCACGCTGCGATCGGAGTACCCGAAGGCCACCACGAGATCAGCCACCACGGCGGCGACGTCGCGAAGCGGGAAAAGGTCGGGAGAGTAGACCTTTTCCACGTCGAGCAGCTCGCGCACTTCGTGAGCCGTCTCGCCGAAGCGGACGAGCGCGGCGAGCGCCTGCTCGACTCGACGCACGTGCTCTACGGATCCGGGATCGGCGACGGCAACCGCCACGACCACGGCGACCTGCCGATCGTGCTGCTCGGCGGCGGCGTGAAGGGCGGACAGTACGTCGTCGCGCCGAAGGACACTCCGCTCGCCAACCTGCACCTCGCGCTCGCGCACCGGATCGGCGTGGTGGAAGAGAGGTTCGCGGATTCGACGGGGGCGTTCGAGCTCTAGGCGGGGACGCGGCGGACTCCTGCGGGGACCGTCATGTGGATCAGATGGCGGTCCAGGGCGTGACGATGCAGTTGATTTCGTCTCTGCTCACGGCGATCCGCCTGCAGGCAACGGGCGGAAACGCCCTCCGAAAGACGCGGTCCGATGCCAGGCCACGTGGAGCGGTAGTGCGACGCCGTTGAGCTCGATGCTGGCAGGCGAACCCGGTCTGATGCCGCAATCCGCGCAAGTCGAGCCGGAGATTCGAGCCTGCACTCCCGTGGGCGAGACGTCGATGATCGCGCACGGAACCGCTCGTGCCCCCGAGTGCAGCACTGCGGGCCAGTCCACCGGCGTACGCGAAACCGATCGGCGGGCGTGGTCGATCCAGTTTGGATGCGCTCGGGCGAGCTTCTCGAACACCGGGAACCCGATCGCGTTGATCCGCACATCGAGCCGCTTCGGGTTCGGGGCTCGCATCGAGCGGAACCAATCGCCCTCGATGTAGGCCGGATAGCCGAGCCAGAACAACCGGCGGCTGCGCGCGACGTGGCGCTCGATCTCGCCCTCGCAGCGTGTGTACAGCTCGTCGAGCGTGCCGCCCGCTCGTTCGCGGAAGTACTTCGTCCTCGTGCTCACGGCCTGGCGCATCTCTCCCTCGAGATCGATCCAGGCGTTGCGACGTCCCACGCCCGTGATAATGGGTGTGTGTCGGGCGGGCCAACCGAGTCCCCACTGTGCGCGCCGAGCGCGTCGGGGGTGGATGCATCCGCGGGGCACCGGAGACCTGTCAGCCGCGCAATGTATCGATCGGGCGAGCGGACAGCGCGCGCGCGCTCGCGAGCAGTCCACAGGCGGCCGCGAGCAGCGCGGTCCCCGCCGCGGCGGCGATCGGCGCCCACCACACGAACACGCCGCCGAGATCGGTGATCTGCTCGAGGAATTGCCACGCGATGATCGCGGCGGCGGTGCCGCCGACGAGACCGGCGACGAAGCCCAGCAGTCCGAACTCGGTGGCGAAGAGGCCCGCGATCGTCGCGCGCCGGACGCCGAGCGCCTTGAGCAGCGCCACCTCGCGCGAGCGGTTCAGCGCGGCGGTCGCGGCCACGCCGGCCAGGATCGCGAGCCCGACCGCGAACGTGAAGCCGCCGAGGAGGCGCACGCCGAGGCTCAGTTTCCCGAGGACTTCGAGCACTTTCTCGAGGATCGAGCGCACGCGGATCGGCGTCACGTTGCCGTACTCCTTCGCCAGCTCGTCCTGGAACGCCTGTTCCTCGTTGGCGTCGACGCGCGCGGCGGCGAGCAAGGCGTGCGGCGCGTCGTCGAGCGAGCCGGGCTCGGCCACGAGGAAGAAGTTGATCGAGAACGACTCCCACTGGACGGTGCGGAGCGAGCTGACGACGAGCTCGATGGGAACGCCTTGCACGTCGAACTTCAGGACGGATCCGACCTTCGCGCCCAGATCCTCCGCGAATTCCTGCTCGAGGCTGACCTCGGCGCGGTCGGGATCGTTCCACAGTGAGCCTTCGACGATGCGGTTGTCGGGCGACAGCTCGCCCCACGTGATCCGCTGCTCGCGCGTCAGGACCCAGCGCGGTCGGTCGATCTCGTCGCCGCCCGTTTTCGCGGCGAGCTGGGTGACGTCATCGCCGTCGACCGACGTCAGGCGCGCCGTCACGACCGGGACACGGCGCACGTTGCGCGCGCCGTGCTCGGCGAGCAGCGCGGAAACTCTGTCCCACTGGTCGGGTTGCACGTCGAGCAGGAACACGCTCGGCGCGTCGGCCGGCAGATCGGAGCGCAGGCGTTCGACGAGCCGGCGTTCGACGAGTGCGACCGTCGTGACGGCCAGTACCGCGAGTCCGAGCGCGACGACCGCGCCGCGCGTGCCCGCGCCCGGGCGTGCGAGCGCCGACACGCCGTGCACGAGCCAGGCCGACAGTTTCTCGCGCGGCGTGCGCGCGGCGAGCTCGGTCAAGCCCCGCGCTCCGAGGCCGAGCAGCAGTGCTGCGGCTGCGATTCCGCTCGTGAAATACAGCGCCAATAGGAACGATCCGGCCTGCGCCCAGGCCGACGCGAGCACGCCGAGGGCGATGAACGCGAACGCTCCGATCGTGACGCTGCGCGGCGGCGGCAGCGGCTCCGCGTCGTTGCGCAGCACGCGCGCGGGCGACACGCGCCACACGGCGGTCAGCGGCGGGATCGCGAACGCCAGCGCGATCGCTACGCCGAGCAGCGCGCCGCGCACGATCGACCAGGGCTCCCACGCGAGCTCGAAGTTGGGCGGCAGGAGGTCGGGCGCGAAATGCGGCAGCGCGAACGGCAGGAACGTGCCCGCGATCGCGCCGAACAGGCTGGCGACGAACGCCAGGATCGCCACGTGTGCCGCGAAGAGGATCAGCACCTCGCGCGGCCGGAACCCGATCGCGCGCAGCACGGCGACCGCTTGCGTGCGCGACGCGACCCAGGCGCGCACGATCTGCGCGACGCCGACGCCGCCGAGTACGAGCGAGAGCAACGCGGCCAGCGCCAAGTAGCGCTCCACGCGCTCGAGCGAACGCCGGATCGTCGGCTGCGATTCGCTGGCGGTCTCGATCTTCAGGTACGCGGCGCCGGGCAGCGTTTCCTCGAGCGACTTGGCCCACGCGTCCGTCGCGCTCACGGCCGTCGCGTCGGGCATCCGCACGAGCGTGCGGTAGCGCACTCGGCTGCCGAAGCCGAGCAAGCCCGTGCGTTCGAGCCCGGCGAGCGTCGTGAAGACGCGTGGTCCGCCTTGGAACGCAAGCCCGAGTCTTCCGGGCTCGTCGAGCACGACCGCTGCGACGGTGAAGTCCGCGCCGCCGATCGAGATGCTGTCGCCGAGCGCGAGCCCCAAGTCGCGCAGCAGTTCCGGCGCGACGGCCGCGCTCTCCGCGCCCAGTGCGTCGAGCGCGCCCGGCGGATCGAGCGGCACGGCGCCGTACAGCGGATATCCGTCGCCGACGCCGGCGAGCTCGACGAGGCGACTCTTGCCGCTCGCGCTCGAGCGCGCCATCGTCGAGAGCTCGCGTATGTCCGTGCGCTTCGCCGAGCCGAGCCTCGCGATGAGCGCATCGAGTTCCTCGGGCAGCGCACGCCGCGACTGGACCGCCACGTCCGCGCCGAGCAGGTCACGCGCACGGCCGCGGATCCCGTCGTCGATCGCGCCGACGAGCGCCGAAACGCCGGTGATCGCTGCGACGCCGAGCGCCAGCGACGCGGCGAAGAAGAAGAGTCGCCCGCGCGCCCCGCGCGACTCGCGCAGCGCGAACGCGAATCCGTCCGCGAACCTCACACCGAGGCCTCGACGCGCTCGACGCGGCCCGCGCGCAGGTGGATGCGCCGCTCGGCCGCACGCGCGATGTCGCCGTCGTGCGTGACGAGCACGAGCGTCGTCCCGCGGCGCGCGCGCAAGCCGGCCAACAACTCGAGGATCGACGCACCCGTCGCACCGTCGAGATTTCCCGTCGGTTCGTCGGCGAACAGGATCTCCGGTTCCGGCGCGAACGCGCGCGCGATGGCGACGCGCTGCTGCTCGCCGCCCGAGAGCTGCGCCGGGTAGTGGTGCGTGCGGTCGCGCAAGCCGACTTCGCCGAGCAGCTCGACGGCGCGCGCGCGTGCTCCGCGCACGCCGGTCAGCTCGAGCGGCACGAGCACGTTCTCGAGCGCAGTGAGGTTCGCGAGCAGTTGGAAGCTCTGGAACACGAAGCCGACCTGCTTGCGCCGCAGGAGCGACAGCTCGTCCTCCGACATGCGATCGATGCGCCGGCCCGCGATCCAGACTTCGCCATCGGTCGGGCGATCGAGCCCGGCCATGAGTCCGAGCAGCGTCGACTTGCCGCTGCCCGACGGACCCAGGATCGCGACGGACTCGCCGGTCGCGATCTCGAGGTCGACGGAATCGAGGATCGTGAGCAGCTCCGGCCCCGACGGCAGGCGCTTCGTGAGTCGGACACAGGCGACGGCGGGACTTCTGCTCATGGTGATCCGATGGGTCGGGAGGGCACCCACTCTCGGATCCGCGCCGCCGGATGCAAGCGGCACGGGCCGCGACTAGAGTCCATCACCATGTTCGATCTGCGTCGCTCGTTCGCCGGCTTGGGTTTCTTCGTGTTCGTGGCCTGCGACGGCGGGTCGCCCGCGGCACCGCCGCGCGCGCTGCCTGGCGAAGCGGCGTCCAAGGTCGCGGCGAGCACGGCCGCTTCCTCGTCGTCGTCCGTCGCGGAGGTCCCGTCCGACGCGCCGCTCGTCGTCGTGCTGGGGGACAGCATCGCGGCCGGGCTCCATCTCGGCGCGGACGACGCCTTCCCGGCCGTTCTCCAGCGCGAACTCGGCGCCGCCGGCACACCGTTCCGCCTCGTGAACGCGGGCGTGAGCGGCGACACGAGCGCCGGCGGATTGCGCCGGATCGACTGGATCCTGAAGCAGAAACCCGACGTGCTCGTCGTCGAACTCGGCGGGAACGACGGCTTGCGCGGCCAGGACCTGGCCGGAGTCGAGGCCAACCTGCGCGGCATCGTGATCCGCGCGAAGGATTCGGGCGCGCGCGTCGTGCTGCTCGGCGTGCACATCCCGACGAGCTACGGCGCGGAGTACGCCGGCGATTTCGCGGCGATCTATCCGCGCATCGCGGAGGAACTCGGCGTCACGCTCGTGCCCGAGTTCTTCGCGGGTGTCGGCGGAGTTCCGGACATGACGCTCGAGGACGGCCTGCACCCGACGGCCGCGGGGCACGTGCGCCTGGCGAAGAACGTCGCGCCGATGCTCGCGCGCGTGCTGGCCGAGCTGCCCCTGGCCGCTGGTCGCTGACTTTGCGCCAGCAACGAGGCGCGCGCCCAGCCTCAGGCTCCGGGCGCGCGCTTTCGTACACCTCGCCGCGATCAGAAGATCGGCGGGAGCAGCACGCTTCCGATCACGTGGATGTTGCCATTCGACGTCTCCACGTCCGCGGCGGCGATCAGGACGCCGTTCACGAATGTCTGGTTGCCCACCTTGGTCACGAGCAGGGTCTGGCCGTTCACCGTCGAGAGCACCTGGTTGTTCGAGAGCTGGTCGGCGTAGATCCGACCGGGAACGACGTGATAGGTCAGGATGTTCACGAGCCGCGGGATGTTGACCGGCAGGAGCAGACGATTGACCGGCAGCGTCGAGAACGCCGTGTCCGTCGGCGCGAACACCGTGAACGGACCGGGGCCCGACAGCGTGGTCGCCAGGCTCGCCGCGGTGACCGCGGTCAACAGCGTGTTGAAGCCCCCGACCGCCGCGGCGGTCTGCGGGATGTTGTTCAGGTTCGGGCTCAGGACCGCGTCGAGGACGTGGATGATCCCGTTCGTGCAGACGATGTCGGTGATGATGAGGTTGGCCGAATCGATCTTGGGCTGCGCGCCCACGAGTGAGACGTCCACGCGCTGACCGTTCAGCGTGTCGATCGTGGTGAGCGCCAGGACCTGCGTCGAGTTCAGCGTCTGACCCGCGACGTGGTAGGTCAGGATCGACGAGAGCGTCGGCAGATTCCGCTGAAGAAGGAGATCCTGCAACGCGCCCGGGGGCAGCGCGGCGAAAGCCGCATCCGTCGGCGCGAACACCGTGAAGGTGCCCGGACCGGAGAGCGGGACGTCGAGACCGGTCGCCTGGAGCGCCGTCACGAGCGTGGTGAAGTTGCCGTTCGCGACGGCGGTCTGGACGATGCTCGTCTGAGCCTGAAGAGGCGCGACGAGGAGTCCCAGAGCGAGTATGGGCGCGGAAACCGCGCCGAGCACAGAGTGGAATTGGAAGCGCATGTGTGTGACTCCGTTCCGCTGAGGGGGGCAGCGGACCTGGAGAGGTTCGCTATGCGCGCGAAGCTGGATGCGCGTGGATGCAACGATTCTGCAAGCTCTCGAGAGCTCGTTTCCCGAGTCGTGTCTCCCCATGTAGATCGCGTGAAGCTCAGCTCGTGACCGAGGCGGACGCGCGCGCGACTTCGTCGAAGCTCGGATGGTCGCTGACGTTCTCGGCGCGATGCGCCCACTCGATGCGTCCGCCGCGCACGAGGAACTCGCCGGACAATTGACGCACGTCGCCGACCGGGAGCCCGATGCCGTTGCCCTTCAGGATCGCACGCAGACCCGCGCTGAAAACCGCGGGAGAAATCAGCTGACCGCCCGTGCCGCGTTGCAGCCCGAAGGTCGCGTACAGGACCTTCTCCGGATCGGCGACCGCGCGCGCGTCGGGATCGAAGTCGGCGAAGAACGCGCGCGTGGCGTTGGGCGAACCGAGGGTCACGTACAGCACAGGCGGGAGGTCGGTTCTTTCCCCGCGCGCACGGCGCAGGTCGCGGACGCGCTCGCGACAGAAAGTTCAACCGAAGTGGCGCAGGAACACGACGTGCGTCGTGTTCGCGCCGAGCGCCTCGCGCAGGGTGCGCGCGCCCAGGTTCGCGCCGTCGATCGGGCGATCGAGGGCTGCCTGGGAGAGGAGCACGGTCGTCTGGGAGTCGGTCATCGGTACCTGGCGCGCGCTCGGGCGCCGATCCACCGTACGCGATCCGGGCGCGGGTCGATTCGTCCGGGTGCCGTGGCGCGCTCGTGAGGCCTAGACTGGCCTCATGAAAGTGACGAGCGATCCCGTCGTGCGCGCCTGTCCCGCCTGCGCCCGGTCGAACCGGGTCCCGCTGGCTCACCTCGCGGATACCGGCCGCTGCGGCGCGTGCCAGGCCGCGCTGCCGCCGGTCGCCGAGCCAATCGAGGTCGACGAGCCGATGTTCGACGCGGTCGTCGCCAGCGCGCGCGTGCCCGTGCTCGTCGATTTCTGGGCGGCGTGGTGCGGCCCCTGCCAGCAGGCGGCGCCGCACGTCGAGCGCACGGCGCAGGAGACGGCCGGCCGCGCGATCGTGCTCAAGGTAGACAGCGACGCGAACCCAAATCTCTCGGCGCGCTTCCACGTGCAGGGGATCCCGAACTTCGTCGTGATCTCGCAGGGGAAGGTCGTGCGCCAGCAGGCCGGACTCGTAGACAGCCGGACGATGACGTCCTGGCTCACGGAGTGATGGGCGCGAGCCGCCGGCGTCGCGCTCAGGTCCCCGGCGCTTCGCGCAGCTCGGGCGACAGATGCGCGACATCGCCCAGGCGCACGAGCATCGTGCTCTTCGCGCTGATCTCGAAGTGCGACACAGCCGCGACCGGCTGCGCGATGCGCTGGCGGAACTCGCGCACGTCCATGCCGAGCAGCGCGCACACGATGATCCGCAGCGTCGCCTTGTGCGAGACGATCAGCACGTTCCCGTCCAGGTGCTTCACGCGGATGCGCTCGACGGCCGACATCGCGCGCGCCGCGACCTGGAACGCGGTCTCGCCGCCGGGTGTCCCGCGGCTCGCGACGTCCTCGGCCCAGTAGGCGAAAGCCTCGGGAAATCGTGCGCGGACTTCGTCCTGTTGCAGGCCTTCCCACTCGCCGTAACCGATCTCCTTCAGGCCCTCCTCGACGACTGGCACGAGGCGTGCGCGCTCGCACAGCGGCGCCGCGGTCTGGCGGCAGCGCAGCAGCGGGCTCGTGTACACGGCGGCCCAAGGCAACTCCGCGTACGCGTCGGCGAGCGCGCCGGCCATCGCGAGCCCGACTTCGGTCAACGGCGGGTCCACGTGCCCGCTGAAACGGTTCTCGCGGCTCGCGGCGGTCTGTCCGTGACGGACGAGGTAGAGGCTGAGCTTCGGCACGGCGGCTCAGTGATTGCGCTCGACGCGCTCGAGCAAGCCGTCGAGCGCGTCGCGGAACTCCACGGGCCTCACCATCTGCGGCAAGTGGTCCGCGCCCGCGATCACGACGAGCTTCGCACCCGGAATCCCGGCCGCCGCGCGCGCCGAGGTCGCGCGCATCAACGGCGTGTCGCGCTGGCCCGCGATCACGAGCGTCGGCACGCGCACTTCGCCCAGGCGCTCGTTCGCCGGCAAATCGAGCGGCTCGATCGGCCAGTGCTGCAGCGTGAACATGCCGGTGTTCTCCGTGATCATCCGCCGCAGATGAGCGCGCGTCGCCAGCGCGCGGCTCGTGACCACGACCATCGGGCTCTGCAGCCACAGGTCGATGCCGCGCTCCGGTCCCCTCTGCCCGGCCTCCTGGAATGCCGCGCCGATCGCCGCGCGGTCGCCGGCGAAGCGCGCGCGATCGGCTTCCGTGGCCGGGAATCCGTTCAGCGCGGACGCGACGAGCACGAGCCCTTCGACGCGCTCGGGATGCACGAGCGTGAAGTCGAGCGCTACGCCGCCGCCCATCGAGTTGCCCACGAGCGTCGCGCGCTCGATGCCGAGCTCGTCGAGCAAGCGCCGCAAGTCGTCGACCGGCGAGTACACCGCCCTCGAGGCCGGCGTGCGCCCGAAACCCCGCAGGTCGTAGCGCACGACGCGGTAGTCCTTCGCGAGCGCTTCGAAGTGGTCGTCCCACATGCGCCGATCGCCGAACCCGCCGTGGACGAGCACGATCGCGGGACCGGAGCCGGCGACTTCGAAGTAGGTTTCGCCGGCGCCCGCGACGACGGCGGGTCGAACGACCTCGACCTCACGCGGCTCCGGTGCCGACGCGCATCCGAGCGCGACGTTCACGACGAGGAGAGCAGTGCCGAGAACTCGGTGCGGAGACATGCTGGATACGGCGGGGGTCGTGCCAAGCCTACGCGACCCGCGCTCCCTCGCCACGTCCCGATCCGACGCCTTCAGCGCAGCGGCAAATGGATCTCGGCGCGACCCGGAGCGAGGTCGAGCACGTCGAACGTCACACGCCCCTTCAGGCCGGAACGCGTGCTCGCCTCGACGGTGTAGGTACCGGTCACGAGTCCGGTCGCGAAGAAGAGGAGCGGCCGCTCCGGCCGCGCTTTCAGCCTGTGATCGAACATGACTTCCCCCCGCGCATCGATCACTTCGACGCGCGGTGTGCCTGCGCGCGCGCGAACGTTCGTCCATGGCCTCGGAGGAAGAGTGCGGCCGCGCGGCGGAGTGTCCCACGGATCCTGGGATTCGCGCGCGGCCCGAAGCCGGGCGGACGAACCGTCCGCGAGTGCGTGGCCCACTGGCCACGACGGAATACGGGAGGGCGTGCCGCCCTGCGCGGCACGCCCTCCCTCGGTCTCCCGACCACGATGCGCCGACGCGCGCGGCGCGCTCAGGTCACGGGGTCCAGACCACCTGCACCGCGTTCGAGATGTTCGAGAACGTCCCGCACGGTCCATGCGGATTGCGGTACCAGCATTGGTAGTAGCGCACCGCTCCAGAGGGCGGCACGTTGCCCGCCGTCGAGATCGCGGTGTCTCCGACGTGCGGATACGTCGCAGATCCGCCCAGCACTTGCTTGATCCCCATCCGCCGGATGTTGCCGCCGGCGCAGATGAGCCCGTCGTTGAAGTGCGTGCCCAATCCGGCGTTGATCTGCACATCGCCCTGGAAGAAGAGGCAGAACGAGAACGGCGTCGGAGCGTTCGTCATCGTCAGGACGAGTTGATCCTGCGACAGCTGCGTGTTGCCCGCACCGAGCATCTGCGCGCCGAGCCCGCTCGAGTTCCTGCAGCCCGCTACCGCGCCGTTCGGCGGGACATTTCCGCACGGGCACGGCACCAGGATGCCGTCGCCGAAGCAGTAGGGCCTCCCGCCGTCGACCGTGCACTCGTCGGGGATTCCATCACCGTTCACGTCCATGCTCGTTCCCGACGTGACGTCGCACGGATCGAGACGGCCGTTGAAGTTGCAGTCCGGCGTGCCGCTGGCGATCTGGCACACGTCGCCGACGCCGTTCATGTCGCAGTCGAGCTGGTTCGGGTTGGAGATCGCATTGCAGTTGTCACACGCGTTGCCGACGCCGTCGCCGTCGCCGTCGCCCTGGACCGGGTTCGGGACGTTGGGGCAGTTGTCGTTGCAGTTCTGAATCCCGTCGCCGTCGTTGTCCGCATCGGATACGCCGCAACCGCAGACGCCCGGCGTGATCTTCAGCGGGTCGAGCGGGCAGAGGTCGATGCAGTTCGCCGTGCCGTCGCCGTCCGTGTCGGTGTCGGGAGCTCCGCAGCCGCACTGTCCGGGGGCGATTTTCGTCGGATCCGCCGGGCATCCGTCGATGCAATCGGCCGTGCCGTCGCCGTCCGTGTCCGTTTCGAGCGCGCCGCAGCCGCACTGTCCGGGCACGACCTTCGTCGGATCCGCCGGGCACCCGTCGCAGGCGTCGCCGGTCGCGTCGCCGTCCGCGTCCTCTTGGCCGAAGTTGGACGCGTTCGGACAGTTGTCGCACGCATCGCCGCGCAGGTCCTGGTCCACGTCGCTCTGCGAAGCGTTCGCGATCGCCGGGCA
>Ga0105044_10001492_pt1 | contig 31333 bp, 20 predicted proteins | sample MAT01_FD_78092 | JGI IMG/M metagenome (GOLD analysis project Ga0105044, IMG submission 78092) | Freshwater microbial communities from Lake Fryxell liftoff mats and glacier meltwater in Antarctica - MAT-01 | ecosystem: Environmental > Aquatic > Freshwater > Ice > Liftoff microbial mat | place...
GGCACCGGCCTGGTCGGCGCTCCCGAGTGCGGCGACGTGATGAAACTGCAGATCAAGGTCAACCCGATCACCGGCGTGATCGAGGATGCTCGATTCAAGACCTTCGGCTGCGGCTCGGCGATTGCTTCCAGCAGCCTGGCCACCGAGTGGCTCAAGGGCAAGAGCATCGACGAGGCGATGGAGATCAAGAACACGGAGATCGTCGAAGAACTGGCGCTGCCGCCGGTGAAGGTGCACTGCTCCGTGCTCGCCGAAGATGCCATCAAGGCCGCGATCCAGAACTTCCAGCAGAAGCAAGATCAGGAAGCCGAACTCGCCGAGCCCGCGGCGGTGGGCTGAGCGACGGGATTACTGCAAGACCCGCCCGCCCGAGTCCAAACCGCAAGGACAGCCACCGTGTGCCCGCGGTGTCTACGATGAAGAAGTGAGACACCACGACGACTCCAACGATTTCCATGTGATTCTTAACCCCTGAAAGTAGGTGTGATATGGCGACAGCAGAACTCGAACCGCAGACCCTGGGCCTTAACAAGACCGCCGCACCCGAAGTGGTTCCGCTCTCGGTGACTCCGAAGGCGGCCGAGGAAGTTCGCCGCGCGGTCGCGGACGTGGCCTCCAGTGGCTCCGTCGAAGCGAACAGTCCGCTCTACCTCCGCGTTCGCGTTCAGGGCGGCGGCTGTAGCGGCTTCCAGAACAAGCTCGACCTCGATCCCAAGTACGACACCAAGACCGATCACCTGTTCGAGTTCCACGGCATCTCCGTGGTGGTCGATAAGCGATCGCTGTTGTATCTCGACGGCGCCGTCATCGATTTCCACGACGACCTCAACAAGCGCGGCTTCACCGTGACGAACCCGAGCGCCAAGAGCACCTGCGGCTGCGGTAGCTCTTACTCCATGTAATGTCCTGAACTCCCATGACGGATTTCTTCGAGCGCCTCGGCCAACCGAGGCGCTTTAGCATTGATGCCGCCGCTCTGGAACGCGAGTACCTCGCAAGTTCTCGCGCGGTGCATCCGGACTTCCACTCCACCGGCTCCGCCTCGGACCTGACCGCGAGCCTGGAAGCCTCGGCGACGCTGAACGAGGCTTACAACACGCTTCGCCAGCCCTTCGCGCGGGCTGAGTATCTGCTCTCGCTCCTTGGCGGCCCCACCGCGGCGGAGCACAAGGCGATGCCGGCGGCCTTCCTCGCGGAGATGCTCGAAGCCCGTGAGGCGGTCGAAGTCGCGCTCGCCTCGGCCTCCAAGGAAAGCGAAACGACCAGGCTTGACCGCGAGTTCCGCACTCAGCAAGATCAGCTTCTCCACGACGCGGCCCAGCGATTTGCCAAGATCGAGGCGATGCCGACGGCGGAGGCAGGGCGTACGAAACTCCTGACGGAGATTCGCGGGCTGCTAAACGCGATTCGATTCGTTCAGGGATTGCTGCGGGATCTCCACGCGGACTGAACCTTCTCCCCCGGTGAACACTCATGTACGACATGGCGAACCTGAAGAAACTGAAGACTTTGAAGGAACTGGCCCCCGAGGGGATGGCCGCCTTCACGGCTTTCGATGCGGCGGTCTTCAAGGATGGTGCGATCCCGGCCAAGATGAAGGAACTGATCGCGCTGGCCGTGGCGGTGACGACGCAGTGCCCGTACTGCATCGAGATCCATGCGAAGAAGGCGAAGGCTCAAGGTTGCACGGAAGCCGAGATCGCGGAGGCGTCGCTCGTGGCGGCTGCGCTGCGGGCGGGCGGTGCCGTCACGCACGCCACCCATGCCATATCATGATCAAGCCAGGGCGCTTAGCTCAGCGGTAGAGCAGCGTGTTTACACCGCGTTGGTCAGGGGTTCGAATCCCTTAGCGCCCATCGCCAAAGCCCAACATCTGGAGGGCCAGTCATGTCGTTCCCGGAAATCCTTGAAGCTGTGCAGAGTCTTACGCTCGAGGAAAAAAGTCATTTGATGAGAGTCTTGGTTCCTGAAGCAGTTCGTGATCTTGACACCTCGAACGATGCCGACCTGATAGCACACTCCTTCCCTCCAGGCGTCGTCCATGAAATCTCGACACCCTACGATTGCCACGAGGCCGCCGCAATTCTCACGAACCTTCTTGAGAAATCAAAGGAGCGGATGTGAGCGGTCCCGCTCAGTTTCCCTACGTCCAACTTCACCCGGCGTTTGGTGCAGCAGGATATGCGCCTTTGGCCCCTGTGACGCTTTTGTTGCGGGGAGTCGTGGTTCATGACCATGCGCTCGTGGATTCGGGTGCAACCGTCAACGTCCTCCCGTACACGATGGGGTTATCTCTTGGTGGGAACTGGAACGCGTTTCCAGGCTCAATACCGTTGTCGGGAGTCTTGGGAAACTATCCAGCGAAACCACTGATCCTTGAAGTGGCCGTCGGACATTTCACTCCAGTGCCGATGGCATTCGCGTGGTCCCAATCCCCTCATGCTCGGTTAATTCTCGGCCAAGTCAATTTCTTTGAGCTCTTTGACGTCTGCTTCCACCGCAAGCGCGGCACCTTTGAGATTCAACCTGCATCACCATGAATCACTCCTCCGTCGTTGGCATTGATCTGGGCACCACCTTCAGCCTCGCGGCGTATGTCGAGAACGGCCGGCCCGTCGTCGTGCGCGATGAGCATGGCGTCGCGCTCGTGCCCAGTTGCATTAGCTTTCACGAGGATGGCAGCGTGCTCGTCGGTTCCGCGGCCCGCGAACGGGCACTTGCCGATCCCGATCACACCATATTCAGCGTCAAACGGCTCATGGGCCGAACGCTCGCGGACCTCGAACGCGAACTCAAGCTCATTCCGCATCAGGTCGTCGAGCGCGAGATGGAAGCCGGGCGGAAGGTGCTTCGCGTCGACATCGGAGGCCACGAGCACACACCCGAGGAACTCTCGGCGATGATCCTCCGCGAAGTCCGCAAGCGAGCGGGCAACCCCACGAAAGCCGTCATCACCGTCCCCGCTTACTTCAACGATTCCCAGCGCCAGGCCACACGCGACGCTGGGCGAATCGCCGGGCTGGATGTGCTTCGCATCGTGAACGAGCCCACCGCCGCGGCCCTCGCTTACGGCCTCGATCGCAAGGGCGTTAGCACCGTCGTCGTCTATGATCTTGGCGGCGGCACCTTCGACTGCTCTGTGCTTTCGCTTTCGGATGGCGTCTTCAAAGTCCTCAGCACCAACGGCGACACCTTCCTCGGCGGCGACGATTTCGACCGCACCCTGATGGAACTCGCCGCCCGCGAGATGAGCGTCGATCTGGAGGCAAGAAATCCCGAGATCCTACAGCACCTGCGGGACGCGGCGGAACGAGCGAAGATCGCACTCTCGAGTTCCGATTCGACCGAGTTACGTGTCGAAATCCCTGGCCAGAGGCCTTTCCAGCGTACGATCACTCGGGCGGAACTCGAGGCCCTGATCGCTCCCCACATCGATCGCAGCCTCGCGCGTTGCAAGGCGGCCCTCAAGGATGCCGGCCTCGCGAAGGATCAGATTGACGAGATCGTCCTTGTTGGCGGCTCCACGCGGATTCCCTACGTTCGCCAGCGAGTGGCGGAGTTCTTCGGCAAGACGCCTCACTCGGAGCTGAACCCGGATGAGGTCGTGGCCCTCGGTGCCGCGCTCCAGGCGGACATCCTGACCTCCGGCCGTCGCGACATGCTCCTTCTGGACGTGGTGCCGCTGTCGCTGGGCATCGAGACCCTGGGCGGCGTCGTCGATAAGCTCGTTCACCGGAACACCACGGTCCCGTGTAGGGCGACCACGCGCTACACGACCTTCAAGGACAACCAGACGGCCATTCTCCTGAACATCTTCCAGGGCGAACGCGAACTGACGAAGGACTGCCGTTGCCTGGGCACCTTCAAGCTCGCAGGGATACCACCCATGCCCGCGCAGTTCGCTCAGGTGGATGTCACCTTCCTCGTCGATCAGAACGGCATTCTCACCGTCTCCGCCAAGGAACTCCGCAGCGGAGTTCAGACGCAGGTGACCGTGCAACCGGCCCACGGTTTGACGCAGGACGAAGTCGATCAACTGGTGAGCGACAGCATCGACCACGCGAAGGAAGACTTCGGCGCCCGGCGACTGATCGAGTTGAAGAACAAGGCCGAGACGGACCTGGTCCACACCGAGAAGCACCTGCCCAGTGCGGGACCCGGCCTGACGGCGGACGAGCGAAGCTCGATCGATCGAGCCACGGGCGACCTTCGCGCGGCAATGGCGGGGGAGAGCCTCAACGCGCTTCAGCAAGCGATCGACCGCTTCGTCGCCGCCACCCGGCCACTCGCCGAGATCGTCATGAACAACGTCGTGAATCAGGCTCTGGGCGGCAGTACTCCGGACGAACTTGACGCGACGAAGCTCTGATTCCCAGGCTGTCTCGCGTCGGGTCTCCATTTCCCCATGGGGAGAAATCCCATCCGTACGCACTCCGAGAGTCGTTACCGCGTCGCCGATCTGATCGGGTACGCCACCGCTTTGTTCGCCTCCGCCGGCTGTGACGGCGACAAGCCAGCGACGCTCGCGACGGGGCTGATCGAGGCTGACCTGCTCGGTCACACCACTCACGGCCTGCAACTGGCGCCCATGTACCTCGGCGAACTCGGAGCGGGCGGCATGACCGCGACGGGTGAGCCCGAAGTCGTTGCGGATCGGGGCGGCGCCGTGACGTGGGACGGCCGACGACTGCCCGGCGTCTGGCTGGCCGCGAGGGCGGTCGACCTGGCGGCGTCGCGAGCCGTGGAGCACGGCGTGGCGACGGTGGTGATTCGTCGCAGCCATCACATCGGCTGCCTGTCGGCGTTCCTCCAGCGGGCGACCGATCGCGGATTGATGGTGATCCTCTCCAGTTCGGATCCCGCGGTGGCGTCCGTTGCTCCCTTCGGCGGGCGGAAGGCCGTATTCACACCGAATCCCTTCGCTGTCGGCATCCCGACCGACGGCGATCCCATCCTGATCGATGTCAGCGCCTCGATCACGACCAACGGGATGTCGGCCCGACTGAATCGAGAAGGGAAGCGGTTCCCCGGACCCTGGGCGCTCGACGCCGAGGGGCGACCCACCGATGAACCTGGTGCTCTCTTCGCGAACCCGCCCGGTACGCTCCTGCCTGTGGGAGGCATGGACCATGGCCACAAGGGCTTCGCGATGGCGCTCCTGGTGGAGGCTCTCACGCAAGGCCTCAGCGGATTCGGACGAGCCGAGGCTCCCGAACGCTGGGGTGCCTCCGTCTTCGTGCAAGTCCTCGATCCCGCAGCTTTCGGGGGAACGGAGGCGTATCAACGCGAGACCGGCTGGCTGGCGTCGGCCTGCCGGGCGACTCCGCCAGTGCCCGGTGGCGATGCCGTCAGGCTGCCAGGCGAACGCGGCCTGGAGCGGAAGCGGGACGCGCTCGTCCATGGTGTGCCGCTTTACCCGGGCATCATCGAGGCCCTGGCCACGTTCGCGGAGAAGCTCGGAGTTCGACCGCCTCCGAGCATCGCGTGAGATCCGCTTGACGCGAACGGCCCAGGTCGTCGAAACTGGCCGCGAGACAGATTGCCCGTAAGACGGTCCACGTGTGAGAGCCCCTCGATTCGTCCCTGAGGATCCCGCCAATGACCCGGTTGCTTCTCCCCCTTTTGCTGCTTGCGTTCACCTCGCAAACCCTGCCCGCGCAAACCCTCCTCGGCGACGAGGCCAAGGAAGGCTTCTTCACCCTGATGAATGGCAAGGACTTCAGCGGCTGGCGATTCAGCGGCACCATCCCCACCAGGGACAAGGCCGTGAAGGGGAAGCCGTTCACGACGGTCCTCGATGTGTTCCCCGATAACTGGAAGGCCGGCGATGGCATGATCCAACTGCTCAAAGGTGGGAATCCCCACCTCGCCACGCAGTGGGATTTCGACGACTTCGACGTCCGCCTTCAATGGCGAGCCCACAAGAAGGTTTACAACAGCGGCTTTTACATTCGCTCGGGTAAGGCGGTAAACGCCAACCAGATCAATCTCAATTCCCCGGCCGTCGGCGAACTGATCAACACCGCGCCGGAACTGAAGGGGAAGGGAAAGGGCGTCCCCGAATTGCACAAGGTCGGCGACTCGGGCGAGTGGAACGACTGGCGCGTCCTCGTCGTCGGCAAGAAGGCGACCTTCTGGGTCAACGACAAGCTCGCGTGGGAAGTCGAGGACTTCGTTCCGCCCCGCGGCTACCTGGGATTCCAGGCGGAGGGGACGATCGACTTCCGCAACCTCCGCATCAAGGAAGTGGGCTACGAACTCTTCCGCGATCCCAAGGCCCTCAAGGGCGACAACTGGACCGCGAAGGAGGACATCCTCAGCGGCAGCGGACCGCTGACCACGCCGAAGACTTACAAGGATTTCACGCTCCGTATCGAGTTCCGAGGCAACGGCACTCTCGCGCTGGGCGACTCAAAACTGTCCCTTGATCACGCGGAATTGAAGCCGTTCCTTCATCCGGAGGGGCAGTTCAACTATCTCCAGGTCGCGGCCGAAGGCGGCAAAGGCAAGCTCCGGCTGAACTCGCAGGAGTTAAAGTCGGTCCTGGAGATCGGCGAGGGAGCCATCTCGTTGATCCCGGAAAAGGGCCTGGAGATCCGCAACTTCCGGATTCGAGCGAAGTGAAACGGGTTGGGCGAGCAGACGTAAGAAACTTACCACAGAGTCACAGAGGACACAGAGCACAGAGAGAGGAAAACTCATCAGAGGTTCGAGCCTGTCGGGAAAGCTTATCGCTCCTCCCTGGATTCTCTTAATCTGGTCTCTGTGATCTCTGTGGTGAAGCGATTCTTGCCTTTCGCCTTGAAGCTTGTCGCGAAGGATTTCCACCATGCTCGCTCGTCGGGTTCAGCACTTCACGGAATCGGTGATCCGCGAGACGACGCGGATCGCCCAGGCTCACGGAGCCGTGAACCTCGGGCAGGGGATGCCGGACTTCGAGACGAGCGCGGAGCTGAAGGAGGCCGCCTGCCAGGCGATCCGCGAAGGGTTCAACCAGTACGCGGTGACCTGGGGCATTGCCTCGTTGCGGGAGGGGATCGCGGCGAAGATGCGGAGCTTCAACGGTCTCGAGTGGTGCGACGCGGACGAGCACATCACCGTGTGCTGCGGGGCCACCGAGTGCATGATGGCGACGATGATGTCCGTGGTCGATCCGGGTGACGAAGTGGTGATCTTCCAGCCCTTCTACGAGAACTACGGGCCGGACGCCTTGCTGACGGGTGCGACGCCGAAGTGGGTGCCCCTGCACGCCCCGGACTGGAGCTTCGACCCTGCGGAACTGCGTGCGGCGTTCTCCTCGAAGACGAAGGCGATCATCGTCAATACGCCGAATAATCCGACGGGAAAGGTCTTTTCGCGAGCCGAGCTAACGCTGATCTCGGAACTCTGCCAGGAGTTCGAGGCCCTGGCGTTCTCGGACGAGATCTACGAGTACATCCAGTACACGGATCAGCCGCACATCAGCATCGCGAGCCTGCCGGGGATGGCGGGGCGGACCGTCACGCTCAGCGGCCTGTCCAAGACGTTCAGCGTTACCGGCTGGCGTCTGGGGTATTGCGTGGCTCCGGCGGAGCTCACAGCGGGCATCCGCAAGGCGCACGATTTCCTGACGGTCGGTGCCCCGCACCCACTGCAGGTGGCCGGGGCCGTGGCGATGCGTTTCGGGCCGGAGTATTACGCGAAGCTGCGGCAGGATTACCAGCGGCGCCGGGATCTGTTCATGCCTTACCTTCGCGAAGCGGGTCTCGCCGCCGAGGCTCCGGACGGGGCCTATTACGTCATGGCCGACATTCGGGGCATCTCCGACCTGGACGATGTATCGTTCGTGAGACGCATGATCGAGACCGTCGGCGTCGCCGGCGTCCCTGGCAGCAGCTTTTACAACCCGAAGGATCGTGGTCGTTCGCTCGTTCGCTTCATGTTCGCCAAGCGGGATGACACGCTTCACGAGGCCGGCCGCCGATTGCTCCAGCTCCGCGAAAAGTGTGGCCGGGGCTGATGTTCCGGCGAGATCTCCCATAGAACCGGACCTTCTTGAGCTTCGTAATCCTTTTCATGGTTCCCCATCTCCAAAAGATGGTAAGATTGAGGCCTGAGTCTTTTCTGGGTTGCGGGCGAGAAAGAACCGTCAGGATCGTGCCGTAAACTCTGTGCAGATTGCGCGGAAGTGAGGGAGAAATGCCCCTCGGCGTGCTATGCTAGGGGAATGGCCTGCCGTCGAACTCTGGCTGACTGGCCCTAACGGTGTCACGGATGGGAATATGAAGCGTCCCCTGTCGAATTCGCTCTCACGACTGACGCTCCGGCTCCCGCGTGGCGCCGAACCCCGCGGCTGCGCCACCCTGCGGAGCAGCCTCAAGCTGGAAGAGCTCGAAGGGCGCGACTTGCCCGCACCGGTCGTTTACAACCCCATTGGCTTCGGCTGCCTCGGATATGCGCAACAGGCCGAATACAACGGCCTCAACTCCGGGGTCAACTACAGCGGCTTCCAATCGTTCACCCTCGGCGAATCCGGCTGCATCACGTTCGCCACTTACACCGTTGACCTCGTTTCCACGAACGGGAGTCTTGCGATCGATGAAACGATCGCCTCCACGAACTACGCAATTACCACCACCCATCCGAGCGATTCGCACCTCACCCTGACGGGTAACTTCTCCGCACTGCGGAGCTTTTTCTCCGGCGAGTCCTGGTCGTACACCCCCGATCTTTTCTGGAGCGGCACGGACACCGTCGCGCTCACCCTCACGGATAACTTCGGCACCACCAACACCGGCAATCTCACGATCCACGTCCTCGCCTGTGCCACCGCTCCCACCGTGCCGAACCTGAATCCGGTCGTCCACACGGCCCCTGGCGTTCCCGTGGCCCTCAACATCGGCACTGCCACCGTGACGGATGACTTCGACGGTTCCGAAAGCCTGCGGTATGCCGAGATCTACATTAATCCGGGTCTTTATTCCCAGAACGGGACCCCGGGCTTCGCCTTCAACTACGGTACGTACGTCGACTTCGGCGAGGGTGGCGTTCTCACCGTCAGCATCGAGGAACTGGCGAATCTCACCGTCACCCCCGTCAGCCCGTTCCTGTCGCAGTCCACCTTCACGTTCAATTATTCCGTTTCCGTCCAGGACGTGTCAACCGGGCCGTTCGGCGGCAATCAGGTGGACATCAAGTACACCGATGGCCAGATCACCATCAGTGTCGATCCTGTGTTGACGTGGAACGCTCCGGCTTCCGCAACCTCGGGTGCCGGTGGCGTTACGACGATCAACCCTTTTCTCGACCTGTCCGAAGCCGGACCTCTGGGACAATTTGGCAACTTGACTCTCACCACTTCCAGCGGTTTCTGGAGCGTTCTTTTCCCAAGCGATGCTTGCTCGACCGTATCGATCCTTGGCAACGGCACCAGTACGCTCACCATTACGGGATACGACTACGACATTCAGTACTACCTCTCGACGGACAACCCTCTCTTCGTTTCCACGTCAAGCTCCTTCAGCGGAAATCTGACGCTGCAGGCGGATTACCTGGCGGGCGATGGCCGCTCGGCCTTGGCGACAGCAATCGTCGACATTCAGCTTGCCAACATGTCGATCGATTACTCCGGAATGCCGACGACTGTTCCGGAAAACCAGATAAGTACGTTTATCGTCGACATCAAGCCGACGCTTTCGGACCCCCTAAACAGCACTGGCACTTACACTCTCCGCATGACGTGGAGCAATGGCGTCATCGGCACCGTCGCCTTCCCCATCGGCAGGCTTAATGTCGACGCTCAGGCGGGGCTGATTACCATCACGGGAACGCTTTCCGAGATTCAGCAATTCTTCGACCAGGGCGGAATGACGCTCTACGCAGCCGAGTACTACAGCGGCACCATCACGCTGACGATGGAACTGACCGCCCCGGTCCTCCAGGTCGAGGATCCGGCTCGCGTCGAGACGTTTTCGTACACCGTCTTCGTGTCTCCCGTGGCTGGCTCGCCGACGCTTGCCACCACGACGCCGCAGGTCTCGGGAGCGGTCAACTCGACTGTGAGCCTGGCGGGGGTTTTCGGTCCTGGAACATTGGCGGATCCCGATGGCTCCGAGGCCGTCGAATATGTCGAGATCTCCATCCCAAGCAACTTGATTTTCGGCGGCTTCAGCGGGTTTGACTTCAACCACGGCAGTTACGATTCCGAACGAGGTGTTCTGACAGTCGCGGCATCCGACTTCGCGGATCTGTCCGTGTCCCTGTATGTTTATAACCCGCCAGGCACGTACAACTTTGCGTACAGCGTCTTCAGCGTGGATCGGGCCGTGAACGCCGGTGGTGACGTGGAAACCTCCGTGGCACAGACGGATGGCACGCTCACGATCGCGATTCAACCTTCCGTGTTTTTGTACACGGACAACGTCTATACAATCGGGCCGAACGGCTCGGCGGAGTTCAGCCCGTATCTTTCCATCTTCGACCCGTACTTCACCGACCCGAAAGACTTCAGCCTGACGCTGACGGCGGACCACGCCAGCTTCTTCCTGCCGCCTGACGCCAATGCGTGCTCCAGCGTACGCATCGCTGGCAATGGCACAGGCACTGTGACCCTGACGGGCACTTATTATGACATCCTCAGTTATGTCAGCACTTACCAGCAACCCGTGGTCACCACCTCCGGGTACCTCGGAAACTTGACGCTTGGCGCGGTCTTTACGACGGGGGACGGACGCTCCAGTAGCACGACCCGAACCTCGCTCATCGCGGAGCCGCCGTCGATCACCGTTCCGACTCTCACTGGTACCGAGGGCGGAGTCATCGACCTCGGCGGCGGCAAGTATGTGGCTCAGGATCCCTTTGCCTATTCCTTCGACACGCATGTCGTCACCTTCTCGGCCCCCGCCGGCACCTTTGCCGTCGATACAAGCTCGATCGGCCGCGGCGGTCCTGAAGTCATCGTCGAAAGCGACGGCAGCGTCACGATTCGCGGATTCCTCGCCGAAGTGAATGCCTTTCTCGCGACCCCGGGTTCGGTCACTTACACCCCAGAAGCCGGTTTCGGCGGCATTCTCCCGGTGATCGTGACGCTTTACCAGGAATCGTCCGGCGAAGGCGGAGGCTGCGGGCCCGCGTTTTCGACCTTCGGCACCAGCGAGCAGGCATCAGCATTCCAGGTGTCGGTCCCCAATGTGTTCCTGGACGAACTGTTCCAGGGCACGTCGACGCTGATAATCGCGCCTGTCGCGGATTCCATCACGCCGATCGTTCGCAACACCCGGACGCCACAGAATGTGCCCGTGGCGTTGACCATCAGTTTGCCGTCGACGCCTTCGGATCCCTCGGAGTCGGTCACGATCTTCATTCGCGGCGTCCCTGCGGGGGCGTCCCTCAACAACGGCACGAACCTCGGCGGCGGAGTTTGGCAATTGACGCCAACCGATCTCGCCGGACTGACGTTTACTCCTCCCGCAGGTGCGTCGGGCAGTTACACGCTGTCCGTCGAAATCGTGGTCACGGATGTGGGCGATCCCACGCCGGGCGTCGCCCCGCCGGGCGAGACTTTCCGCACCGCGCTGTTCGGAGGCCCTTCGGCCCAGCAAGCGAATTCGCCATCGGTCTCACCGAGTTCGTCGAGCACAACGACCAATTTCACGGTGACGGTCGATTCGACGGTGGTCGTATCGCCGCCCACGGTGCCGCCATCGCCTCCGCCTTCCTCGCCTCCCCCGCCGCCCGTGATTCTGCCGCCTCCGCCGCCGCCGACTGACTTTGGCACGACCACGACGACGACCTTGACTACGGGCACCAGCACCCCGACGACCGACACGACGACTCCGACGACGACGTCCAGCGTGATCATTTCCCAACAGACTGCCGCCGCCTTCGGGCTGATTCCCGCGGTGGAGCAGAAGGGCGAACTCGCTTCCGAATCGCTCGAGAAGCAAGGCGCTTTGCCGCCGCTGGGCTCGCCCGGCTCTGCAGCGACGGTGGCAACGACGTCCTTCGCCGCGGGCCGGGAGAAGCATCCGCTGCAGCCGATCCAGGCTCTGGAGCACGAGTCGGCCACCACGCTGTTTGAAGGGTCTGGCGACAGCATTCCGCTGGTCGATCAGCTTTATCGCGACGCCACCCCGCCGACTCCGCCGACTGCGGAACCGAAGTCCAACGGCGAGCCTTCAACCTCGGCGATCCCCCGCTCCTCGACCCCCGCACCGACAGCTGCGGCGGTGGTGACGACCGCGATCGCCACGTCGGAGACAGTCGCTGCGGATGGTGAAAGAATTTCGGCGGAAGTCCGTAGTGATTACAATGAAGCTCCCGAGAAGAGTTCGTCTTGGTCCTCGGCAATGGCTCTCGGCCTGCTGCCTTTGCTCAGCACGATTCTGATGACCGAACCCAAACGCTCGAAGCCGACCGTGAGCCGAGCGATCCGCCATCTGCTGTTCAAACCACGTACCCGTGAGGGAGTGTCATGAATCTTGATGAAACCACGCCTCCTGTTCCTGGCAGCGGCGCCGATAACAACAACAGCCAAACAGCGTTCTCGGAGAGCGCCCTCGGCTCCCGTCCGGGGTTGGTGAGCGAGACGGACGTGACCGCGATGCCAGACTCGGCCTCGAACACGGATGTCGGCAACGGTGCGGCCAAACCCCTGGACATTAATGCCGCCACCATCACCGTGGCCGGCACGAGCATGATGAATCTCTTTGGGCAGTACGAACTCCTGGGCGAAGTCGCCCGCGGCGGCATGGGCGTGGTGTATCGCGCCCGCCAGCGCGGCCTGGACCGCCTGGTCGCCCTCAAGATGGTCCTCGGCATCAGCGGCGAGAGCGAGTCGGCTCTGCAACGCTTCATGATCGAAGCTCGAGCAGCCGCCTCGCTTGACCACCCGAACGTCGTCCCCATCTATGACAGCGGCGAGGTCGACGGCAAGCTCTTCTTCACGATGGCGCTGGTCGAGGGCCCCAATCTCAAAGGCTTCGTGGAAACCAACGGCATCCCCTCGATTCCGCACACGATCTCGCTGTTCGCACAGATCGTGGCCGGGGTGGCTCACGCCCACGCCGCCGGGATCATCCACCGCGACCTGAAGCCGGCCAACGTGCTGATGGACAAGGACGGCCGGCCCCGCGTGACGGATTTCGGGCTCGCCAAGAAGTCCTCAAGCAACTCGGAATTGACCGGCACCGGCCAGATCATGGGCACCCCGGCGTACATGCCGCCGGAACAGGCCCGCGACAGCAAGGACGTCGGCCCGCCTGCGGATGTGTACTCGCTGGGCGCCATCCTTTACTACCTCATGACGGGTCGGCCGCCCTTCATCGGGGAAAGCGTGCCGGACTTGCTCATCAAGGTGGTGAGCGAAACCCCTGACTCGCCGAGCCTGTTGAACAACCAGATTCCTCCAGATCTCGAAGCGCTCTGCCTCCGCTGCCTCGCGAAGAAGGCGGGCGATCGCTTCGCGGATGCTCGCGGACTGGCCGAGGCGATGCTGCCGATCGTCGATACGTACGTGCCGCGATCCTCGCACAGCCTGCACTCGATCGGGCGTTCCTCGGGCTCGTTTAGCGCCGTGGGGGCGACGGGCTCCATGCCTTCAGGCCTGATCTCGACCATGGCCAACGCCTCGGCCGTCAGCCCACCCCCGGCGAAGTCCAAGCTGCGAATCCTGGCGTTGTCATGCACGGCCGGGCTTCTGGCGGCGGCGGCGCTTTACCTGCTCGTCATCGCTCCCCCGAAAAAGGTGGACGAGACGAAGGGCAGCCTGGCCTTGATCGGCGAGCCAGCCAGCCTCACGCCGGGACAAGGGAAGACGACGCCGGTGTCGATCACCACGGGTTCTTCCGAGAAGACGCTGGAATGGCCGACGCTCGCAGCCAGCGATTTCAAGCTCAAGACGGAACTGACCGCGGTGGCTCCGACCGACGCGAATGGCGTTCTCCTGCTCTCGAACCAGTCGGTGTTAAAGCTGAAGCTCACCGCGGAGAAGGACTGCCACGCCGCGGTGTTCTGGGTCGACCCGAAGGGAGATATCGTGCAAATCTTCCCGAATCGCCTCGACAAGGATTCGAGGCTGCTTGCGGGGCAGGAACGCGTCATCCCCGGGGGCGGCAAGGAATATGACCTCGTCGTGACGCCGACGGAAGGCACCGGGCCGGAATCGCTTCGCATCGTGGCCACCACGGGGGCGATGCCCAACCTGCCCGGCGGGTCGGACGAAGGCGCCTACACGGCATTCAAGACCAAGACGCAGAAGGAACAGATCGTCTCGAACGTTCGTGGCATCCTCGTTCGCAAGAAGTCGACGGGGACCACCGAAGAGGCCCCGCAAGTCGCGGAAGCCGAGATCAAGTTCCGCGTCAACCCGTAATCACGAGGGCCCCAACGATGTTCGCCTCAGTTTCAGCGATCGTTCTTTGCTCCGTCGCACTCGCAGCGGAGCCTGCCAAGGCCAAGATCGACTCCGAGGCCTGGCCGGTTGTCGGCGGCTCCGATTTCAAGCTTGCCGCGGATCTCGTCGCCCGCGGCGAGAAGGACGACAAGGGCGTGCTTCATCTGGCCAATAACACCTTACTCTCCGTCCGCCTCAAAGCCGAGAAGGACTGCGACGTGGCGGTCTACTGGGTCGACCCGAAGGGGCAGGTGGTGCAGTTGTTCCCGAACCGATTCGATCGCGCGAACCGCCTCAAGGCCGGCGAAGAGCGAGTGATCCCCGCCCCCAACAAGGACTACGAGCTAGTGGCAGTCCCCACGGTGGGCATGGGCTTCGATCGGCTGCACATCGTGGCCGTTACGGGGAATCTGCCCGCGCTGCCAAAGGGCGAGGTACAGGGGCCGTTCATCGCGTTCCGCTCGGAGTCGGATCGCAAAGATGTGATTCGCGCCGTGCGAGGCGTCGTGGTTCGCGAGAAGCCCAGCCCCGGTGTGAAGGGGGACGTGCAAGTGGCCCAGGCCGAACTCAAGTTCCGTGTTCAGCCCTGATCGGAACAGGTGATCGCAATGTCCGTTGCTTCGTGGGTTCTCCTACTTTCCACAGTCGGCGCCGAACCGGCCCCTCCTGAGGATCCGGCGGCTGTTCTTCGTCGCGCCGAGACGCTTTACGCCTCCGATCGCTTTGGCGAGGCCGAGCCGTTGCTGCTGGAGGCGGCGCGGTCCACGGATCCCTTCGTCAAACGCCGCGCCTACGAAAAACTGATGGCTCTTTACGTCCGCTCGGGACGACAAGATAAGGCGATCCAGCTTGGCACGCCCTTCCGCGTCTGGCTGAAGGATGTCGGTGATGCCGCTGCCACGAGCGAACTCGATTTGATGCTCGGCGAATGTTACCTCGGCCTGGGCTATCTCGAAAAAGCGGACAACTTGCTCACCGCGGCGATCGCGGGCGGCAACGCTTTGACAGAGGATCGCCGCATGCAGGCGCTCCGTTGCCGGGCCGAGATTGCCAGCCAAAGGCGCGATCCCGAGGCCGCGAAACGCTGGGGCGATCTGGAAGCTTTGGCCCGCGAGGTCAACTCGCTGGCCGAGCGAACGGTGGACACCGCCCTTCGCGTTTCCTCCATTCGCTATCTCGCCGAAGCCCTGAATCGCAAGGGCGAACCGGATGCGGCCCTCACCGTGCTCGCACCGGTTCCCGAGTTGCTCGACCGCATGAAGGATCCCATCGGCCGGCGCGATGTTCAGCGACAGCGTGCCAATCTTCTCGCCTCGCGAGGCAAGTTCGACGAAGCACAACCGCTGTTCCAGGAAGCCCTCGATCTGCATCGCAAGAACCGGATCGGCCGACACATGATGGCTGGGGACATCCTTGCCGAGTGGGGCATGGCCATGCAGGCGGCGGGCCGCAAGCCCGAGGCGATCAAGCTTCGTGAACAGGCCACGGTGGAGTATCGAGCGGTGCTTGATGCGACGGCCGCGGAAGATCCTGATGGCGGCGGCCCCCTCGCGGCCTTCGCAAAGCTGCAGGCGCTCACGCGATCCGCTCGCCAGTTCCGCAAGGCCCTGGACCTCAGCCGCGACGCAGCGGAGCGGTGGTCGGGCGACCGCCTTATTGATGCCCGACTCAAGTCCGATCAGGGCGGACTCGAACTGCTGACCACGTCTTACCAGACGGCTCGCAAACTGCTGTCCGATGCCCTGGCGGATCTCGATGCCAGCCAGCCGCCGGACCTGCGCGCGATGCCCCACGTGCTCGTGAACCTTGCGACCGCGGAACTGGCATGCGATTCCCGAGACCAGGCCGACAAACACCTTCTTCGCTGTGCCGAGCTTTATCGCGACAACAAGCTCGTGGATGATCCTGTGCGAGCGGAGTGCGAGTATCTCCGTGGCGTGGCAGCGTCGCAGCGGGGCGACTTCGCCCAGGCGATGAAGTTCTTCCGGGCCGGTCTTGCTGTCTGCGATGGAGTTGGCAAGCCCGCGGAGTCGGTCCGCTTCAATCTGTGGCTTAACACCGCGCTGATCCACAAGGAACAGGGAGACGTCAGTGCGGCTCAGGATTCCTTGAAGCAGGCCGCCGCGGCGCTGGCCGGGTTCGCGGATGCGGACGACCTGAGCTTCGCGCTCATTGATGCCGTGCGCGCGGATCTGCACATCTCGCAGGGGAAGGTGCTCCCCGCGATGGCCCTGATCCCCACGGTGGAGGCCGCCTGCAAGAAGAACAACGTCCATGGCGGCTATCTCTGGACCACGGCCCGGCACGTGCGTGCCCTGGAGAAAATGGTTCAGAAGGACACCAAGGCCGCCGCGGAGATTTGGACGGAACTCGCAGCGGTGCAACGAAAAGAGAATCAACTTCTCCTGGCTCGCACCCTGAACTTCCTGGGCGTGGCTTCGGAACTTCAAGGACGGGAGGCGGATGCGATCAAGTTCTTTGAAGAAGCTCGCGAGTTCCAGGTCTCGCGACCCCGTTGCGGCCCGGTCACCCAGGCGATCACGTACTGGCGCCTGGCGGTTCTCGCGGAGAAGGCTGGGAAGCACGAGGAGGCGAAGAAACTCATCGCCACCGTCTTCGATGTGGCGGATAAGGCCCGCCTCAACACCTTCGGCGAGGCCGCCCAGCGTGCCACGTTCTTCGCACAGTTCGCTCCTGCGTTCGAGCTTTCCGCTCACTGGGCCGCCAGGGACAACGACGGCGAGGCCCTGCTGCGAGTTGCGTCGCGAAGCCGAAGCCGAACGCTGCTGGATCAGGTGCTGGCGGCCGGGGTCGATCCGCGAGCGAATCTCGCGGGCCCCGATCGTGAAAGATTGCTCGCCCAGGAGACAACGGCCCGGCGTGCTGTGTCGAGCCTGCGGGCCAGGATACAGTTACTTCCTGCGGACAAGCCGGATGATCCCACCCTGAAGCAGGCCATGGCGGATCTCGAAAAAGCCCAGCAAGATTACGCGGACGCTTGGCGTGAGATCGTCAACGCGGACCCCGTCACCCGCGTGCTCACCGATCCCTCGTTCGCGGACAAGTCGCTGGCGAAACTTCGCAAGGACGCCATCGAGGCGAACGCCCTGTTGCTGTCGTACGTCATCGGTCGCGACGAAAGCTATGCCGTCCTCACGGGTGGACCCGACGCGAAACCAGAGATCTTCAAGCTCACGATTCCGAAGGTGCTCGCGGACAAGGCCGGCGAGGCCCCGCAAGGTGAAGCCAGCACACAAGCGGGCCTCCGCGGTATCCTCATCCGACCCACGCACAAGCAGCCCGATCGCCCCGCGGCCCTTGTCGGGCCCAGCGTTCCGCTCTCTCGCGATGTCGCGTCTCGGCTCGTCGATCAGTATCTGCTGCAAATCGCCGACCCCGACTTCAGCGCGACCCGCGGCATCGCGATCGTCACCAAGGATGCGGATCGCAAGGTTCTTCCCACCACGGGCGAGGCGCTCGGCGACTCTGTTCTGCCGCCGGCCCTGCTCCAGCGGATCCGGGCTCTGAAGGCCAAGCGGCTTATCGTGATCCCGGACGGTGCGCTCCACAAGATTCCGCTGGAATGCCTGCTGGTTTCGAGTACCGGCCCGAAGCCACGGTACGCCCTCGATGAACTCCCAGCGATCTGTTACGCGCCGTCCCCTGCGATTCTTTCGGTGATCATGGCTCGGCCTCGCAACCTGGAAGGCCCGCCGACGCTGCTGACCGTGGGCGACCCGTCTTACGAGGTGTACAAGATAGCGTCTCCTCAAGGACCGCCTGGATCGGCGCCGCAATTCGTGAATGCCCTGCCTCCGCTGCCCTTCACGGCGGAAGAGAGCCGACGGATTCGCGACTTCTTCCCGGCGGGATCGGTCACGGCCCTGGAGAAAACCGCGGCGACCGAGAAGAACGTCCTCGCCGCCATCCACGGGAAGCGGTTCATCCACCTTGCCGCCCATGGTTTCGCGGATGATGCCTTCGGAAATCTCTTCGCTGCGATTGCCCTCTCGCCGCCCAAAAAGGGCGACGAAGCGCCGGAGAATGATGGCTTCCTCTCGCTGCACGAGATCTACCGACTCAAGCTCACGGGCTGCGAACTCACTGTGCTCAGTGCCTGCATCACCTACGTCGGCCCGCAGCGTCCGCTTGAAGCGGGAGTCACCCTCGCGGGGGCTTTCCTCTGCTCGGGCTCGCGAGGTGTCATGGCCAGTTGTTGGTCCGTCGACGACCAGGCGACCGCGGAACTCATGGGAGAGTTCTTCAAGGCCGTGAAGCCCGGGGAACCGGGTTCCGTATCCTACGCGGACGCCCTCAAGGCTGCCCGTCAGACGGTCCGCTCGAAGCCGGGCTGGGAATCGCCGTTCTACTGGGCCCCCTTCGTTTTCGTGGGCCCGCCGAACTGATAGAGCCCTGACCAGCACACCTCCCGAGACTTCTCCCATGTCGCGACCGTCTCGCCGGAACGTCCTTCGATCCGCCGCGGCCCTCGGGGCTGCCGCCTTGCTCCCCTCACCCGCCTTCGCGATCGAGAAGGTCGTGCAGAAGGGCCGCATCAAGCAGTCCGTGTGCTCCTGGTGCTTCACCAACCGCGGCGAGAAGTGGTCGCTGGACAAGGTCTGCGAGGTCGCAAAGGCCCTGGGCTGCCCTTCGGTGGAACTGATCGGCCCCTCGGATTTCCCGACGCTCAAGAAGCATGGACTGGTCTGCGCCATCGCCTCCAACGGCATGGGCTTCACCCATGGTTACAACAACCCGGCCCATCGCACGGAACTCGTCGAGAAGACCAAGCTGGCCATCGACGCATGTGCAGAGGCGGGTTTCCCCACCGTGATCGGCTTCATCGGCATGAAGTGGGTGAAACCGAAGGACCCCAAGAGCGGCGAAATCAGCCTCGACGATGCCTGGAAGAATTGCATCGTCGGCATCAAGGAAGTGATCGGCCATGCGGAGAAGAAGAACGTCAATCTTTGCATCGAGCACCTCAACAGCCGCGATGGCTCTGATCCCATGAAGGGCCACCCTGGTTATCAGGGCGACGACCTCGACTGGGTGACGAAGCTTCTTCGCAGCGTCGGCTCGCCTCGGCTGAAATTGCTGTTCGATATCTACCATGTGCAGATCATGCACGGCGATCTGATTCGCCGACTCGACGAGTGCAAGGACGTGATCGGCCATATCCACACGGCCGGTAATCCCGGCCGGGGTGAACTCGACGAGGCTCAGGAAATCCACTATCCCGCCGTGATGAAGAAGATCGTCGATCTCGGCTACACCGGCTATGTCGGCCAGGAGTTTATCCCCACCCGCGACCCGCTCGCAGGCCTCACGCAAGCGGTGCGAGTCTGCGACGTGTAAATCCACCCTGCAACGGAGATCGCTCTGGCGAACCCAGAGCGTGAGCGGAGTGGTTGATGTTTGACGAACAACGGTGGTGGAGGTCACACGAGATTGAGCGTGCCCCTTGTGACGCCCAGTTGATTCAAGGCGTTCAACTGCCTCCAGGTCTCACGTCCATCGTCTTTTCCTTCGATCACTCGGGTATATCGGTCGAGCAACTTACCCACTTCGCCCGGCGACTCACGCAACAGGTCTACCCGGAACCGGCTGACACCGAAACTCCTCATGCGGCCGACGTATTCCGCTGCCGATTGAGGGACGCTGTTGTACACCGTGTTCCGGCAACCGGTGTCGGCGAGCAACGGGAATAACGCTCCGGTTCGGTCGCGAAGTTCGACGCGGTGACGATCGCAGGGACGGCCGCAATTCGTGTGATCCGTGCCCGTGGAGAGGAAGGCCGCGAAGGTACACTGCTCGGTATGAAACATCGGCATGTGCTGGTGAATCACCGGCTCAAACCAGGCGGGATCCGCACGCTTCACCAGCGATGCGAACTGGTCCCAGTTCAGATCGTAGCTGGGCACCAACCGCTGCAATCCCTCGCGGATCAACAGGCTTGCCGTCAGTTCGTTCGCGACGTTCAGGCTGAAGTCGCCGATCAGCGTCGCGTTCGGCAACATCTCTTTGAAGTACAACAGGGACGCCAGATTGCGGACCAGGACCGCGTCGGGCTCGGCACGAACGAGCGGCGTCTGGAAGCCTTCCTCTCCGGGCTTCCAAATGCGAAGCGTGGCGAGTCCGATCGGAATGCCGGCCGCCTTTGCGAGCGGAACCGCGTCCTTGTATCGCCGAAGATCCTCGAAGTCGCAGTACACCGAGGCAGGCCGCCATTCGAGAACCGCCTCGAGTTGATCGAGGTTGCGGACCAGGACAGATAAGCTCGGCGCCGGGTGCTCGGCAACCGGTGTGAATGCGGGGGCCTCTTGACGCATCACCTTGAGAGCGTCAGGCTCGGCGATCGCGTGACGGCGTGAGGTGCGTCGCAGTTGATCGAGTTCGGCGCTCGCCTGTCGTCGAAGGTCGTTCAGCACGGATTTCGGGACCATCGCGTTCGCTGGCAGATCGAGTGAGAGCAAGCCGAGTTCAAAGGGAGTGTCCCCGAGCCGGGCCAGGGCATCGCGGATGTCGGCTTCGGTCGAGGGGCGTTTGATCGCAGCCACGAGCGGCCCGGGCCAGGTGGCGGTGGCACGGCGATCCGCGTCGATCAGTGTCAGGGTCAACTCGCCGCCAATTGAGCCGGCGAGTGTCGCGTCGATCGTCACTCGTCGAGTTGTGCGATCCTGGGAGTACGATTGTTCGAGCCGTTTTCGCAGGGCGGGGTCGTCGGTCTTCCAGACATCGCAGCCGATGGGAATGGAACGCAGGTCGAAGGCGTTGGTCTCGAACGCGAGTTCGACGACTCCGCCGATCGCGTTGGCCTGGGGGCCGACGACCTTCCACACCCGGCCGCCTGGCTCCTTTTCCGCGGGTGTCCCGAGGTCGAAGAGTACGCCATCGCCCGCCTTGATGACCTCGTTCCAGGGGAGCCGTTCCACGAGTCGGACTCGCACGCAGTGCGGGGTGACGCCCGTGACAAAACCCAGCTTCACGCCCCGGCTCTTCGGGAACCGACCACGCACGAGCGTCTGATGATTCACGCCTTTGAGAAATCCCGTCGTCAACCCGCGGCTGAAAGTCTGGGCGAGATCGAGTTCCTCGTGCCGGGAGATGTCGAGTTCGCGTTGCCCCACGGCAGCGTCGATCGCTTTGCGGTAAGTCTGCGTCGTGGCTGCGACGTACGGCCCGCCCTTGAGTCGGCCCTCGATTTTGAAGCTGATGACGCCGGCCTGCACCAGCGATTCGATCTGCTGGTACGCAGCGAGGTCCAGTGGGCTCAGGAGGTACGCCTTGTCGCCGAGATCGCGTTTCTTTCCATCCACGATCATGTCGTAAGGCAGTCGGCAGGCCTGGGCGCACTGGCCGCGGTTGGCGCTGCGGCCGCCGAGGGCTTCGCTCGTGAGGCACTGGCCGCTGTAGGCCACGCACAGGGCGCCGTGAACGAACACCTCCAGAGGCATTGTGGTGCCCGCAGTCACCTTGCGAATGTCGTCCAGCGAGAGTTCCCGAGCCAGGACGACACGTTCGACGCCCAGCTTGCGAACGAACTCGATGCCTCGAGGTTCGGTTAGCGTCATCTGCGTTGAACCATGGACAGTCAGCGTGGGAGCGATCCGCTTGATGAGGCTGACGACACCGAGATCCTGAACGATGACGGCGTCGACCCCGGCCGCGGCGATCGACTTCACGAAGCGAACCATCTCCGCGAGTTCGTCCGGGAAGATGAGAATGTTGAGCGTCACGAAGCCGCGAACGTTCCTCGCGTGGAGGAACTCCATCACGGTGGGCAGCTCTTCGACCGCGAAGTTGGAAGCCCTGGCTCGGGCATTAAAGTTCGAGAGCCCGAAGTAGACCGCATCCGCACCGTTCGCCGCGGCGGCGCGAAGTGACTCCCAGTCCCCCGCGGGGGCGAGAAGTTCCGGGCGAGGCAACAGGGCACGAGTCGTTGATGTCATTCCGTGATTGTAGCAGACTTCCGCGAAACACCCTCACGGCTTGCGGGGATAACGCTGATTAGTCCCGCAAGATAAGCTGGCCCATGACCCGGGGTGAAGACGATGCCGTTACTCGATCATTTCCGTCCGCCCGTGATCAGGCGTATGCCCTGGGAGACGCTGCAGTCGGTCCTCATCGGCATGCTGGCGGTCCAGTTGAACCGCCTCTTACCAGCCGAATTCGTGTCACTGGATACGGTACGACTTGGGCCGGCGTGAGCGTGGTGTTGTTGGACGTGGTCACCACCCGGCGAGCCAATCTGCACAACGCCATCGCAAGGCTCCTGGACTGGCCCGCTGACGTGGAGTTACCGGCGCGAAGTTGTCCGTATATCGCGGCTTATCGGCCGCTCAGAAGAAACGGCCAACCGGAGATCGACATCTGGACGCAAGCGTTTGCACTCGGAGATGAGCTTCCGACCGTGCCGCTACGATTGACGGGAGATGTCTTTATTCCCGTCGAATTCGAGACGGCGTAAACCGAGGCGTGTCGAACGCGAAGACTTATCTCGTGACTCAGGATCTCAAATCGCCAGCTTGCCGGTGCTATCGCCGAAACGGTCGGCAGGGGCTCCCATGCGGTCGAAGAGCGCGAGGTAAAGGTTCATCAACGGCACCTGGTCCTTCGGGTTGAAGTAAAGGTGCCGACCGCCCGCGATGCTGCCGCCGCCACTGCCGAGAAGCAGGATTGGCAGGTCGTCGTGGTTGTGTTGGTCGCCATCGCCGATCCCGGAGCCGTAAACCAGCATGCTGTTGTCCAGCAGCGTCTGGCCGTTCGCTTCCTTCACGGATTTCATCTTGCCGACGATGTAGGCGAGCTGTTCGACGTGGTAATGATTGATCTTCTTGATCTTCTCAAGTTTCACAGCATCGCGTCCATGGTGCGAGATGCTGTGGTGGCCGTCCGGCACGTCGATCATCTTGTAAGCGCGATTGCTTCCGTCGTTGGCAAACGGGAAGGTGGCGACGCGGGTCAGGTCCGTCTGGAACGCGAGTACGAGCAGGTCGCCCATGAGGCGAACGTGGTCCTTCATGTCCACGGGGGCGGCGTCCGGTAGGGCCATTGTCGGCCGGGCGACCGGCTTGCGTTCGAGGTTCATTTTGCGAACCTTTTCGATCCGCACCTCGATTTCGCGGATGGCGGTGAAGTATTCCTCGAGCTTCCGCTGATCACCGCTGCCAAGCGTGGCGTTCAGGCCTTTGGCGTCGTCGCGGATGAAGTCGAGCACGCTCTTGTTGTAAAGGTCTCGCTTCGCGCGGGTGGCGGCGAGTTCCTTGGGCTCATTGCCGGCGAAGAGCCGTTCAAAGACAGCCTTGGGGTTGGTCTCCTTCGCGTTGGGCGTGCTTTCGCCCCGCCAGGAGAGATTGTTCTGGTAGGCACAGCTATAGCCGGAATCGCAGCTTCCTGCTTCCTTGCCGGTTTCGATGCCGAGTTCGATCGAGGGGAAGCGCGTGTGGTCGCCCACGGCGTTGGCGACATGCTGATCGGCGGACATACCCACGCGGATATCGGCGCCGTTGGTCTTGCGAGGCTGGCGACCCGTGAGGAAGGCTGCCATGGAGCGGGCATGATCGCCGGGGCCGTCGCCGTTGGAACGAGCCTTGTCAAGCGTCATGCCCGTGATGACATTCATGGAGTCCTTGAAGGGCTCAAGGGGCTTGAGAATCTCCGGAAGCGTGCCGAGCTTCCCTGCTGCACCCGGCCGCCAGAAGTCCATGTGGACGCCGTTGGGAACGTAGAAGAACGCCAGCCGCCGGGGTGGACCCGACGCGGTCACGGCGTTCGCCGCGGGGGCGAGCGACTCCAGCCAGGGCAGTGCGATGGCGGTCCCCAGGCCCTTCAAAACCGTTCGACGAGTGACTCGAGTATTCATGGCGTTCTCGTTCGAGGACTGTGGGAATCAGGCGTTATTCCGTTCTCTGACCTTTACGCTTCTGAAACGGTTCGGACTGCACAATCGCCAGGATCAGCGATGAAAAGCGGTCCTGCCCCTTGGTGAGTTTCGTCGTCACCTCGTCCAGCACGCACTTGTCGTAATATTCCAGGCCCCGACCCAGGGCGTACGTGAGCATCTTCTCCGCCAGGCAGCGGCGGAAGAGATCGGCCTTCGCCAGGAGCACCTTCTTCATGGTCGCGGGGCCGTCAAACGACGCGCCGTCCGGCAGCACGCCGGACGCATCCACGGGCAGCTTATTCTCGGACGTTCGCCAGCGGCCCACGGCGTCGAAATTCTCCAGGCCCAGCCCGAGCGGATCGAGCTTGGCATGGCAGGTCGCACAGGCCGGATTGGCGCGATGTTGTTCCAGTTGCTGGCGAACCGTCCCCTTGATCTGATCCGTGGGCGGGAAGGGCGGGGCATCCGGAGCCGGCGGGGGCGGCGGAGTGCCTAGCACATTCTCGAGGATCCATTTGCCTCGCTTCACAGGCGAGGTTCGCGTCGGGTTCGAGGTCACCGTCAGCGTGCTGCCCATGGTGATCACGCCGCCACGATTGTGGTCCGGCAGTTTCACCTTCCGGAAATCAGAGCCACTCACATTCGCGATGCCATAGTATCGGCCGAGCGCTTCGTTGAGGAAGCTATAGTCCGCGTCAAGGAATTCCAGGATGCTGCGATCCTCGCGGACGATGTTCTCGAAGAAGAGTTCCGCCTCGCGAATCAGAGCTACCCGGATCGGCTCGCTCCAATTGGGGAAGTAACCCTTGTCCGGAGTCAGCGTGCGCAGGCTGCGCAGCTGAAGCCACTGACCCGCGAAGTTCTCGGTGAGGGCGTGACTCTTCGGGTCCTTCAGCATTCGGCGAACCTGAGCTTCGAGGACTCCGGGCTTGCGAAGCTGACCACGATCCGCCAGGCCGAAGAGTTCCGCGTCCGGCATCGTGCTCCAGAGGAAGTACGAGAGACGCGATGCGAGTTCGTGTTCGTCGATGAGCCTGACGGCTTTCGGATCTTTGGGGTCGTCCTCGACGCGAAAGAGGAAGTGCGGCGACGCCAGGATCGCCTTGAGCGGCAGGCGGATCGCGTCCTCGTACGCATCACCCTGCTGACTCGAAATCTCGAAGAGCTTGACGAGCCTTGCCACCTCCTCGGGCGTCACCGGTCGGCGAAACGCCTTGGGAGCGAACTCCGCGAGCACCTTGCGGGCGGCGGCGACCTTCTCGCCGTCTGTCTTCGGGAACGCGGTCAAGATCTTGCGAACCGGGGCGGTCGCCGAGACTTGAGGATTGAGCGGGCCTTCGATCTCGAACTTCAACACGCCTAAGGATCGGAACAACTTACTGGCCTTGTCCGAATAGGGGTTGGTGAAGGCGTAGCCCACGCGGACCTCTGCGGCGGGGAGCTTGCCACGCCATTCAAAGGTGCCGGGCTTGGACTCGGGAGCGTCGATCGTGAAGGTTTGGAGGTCCTTCTCGGCAATCTGCAACTTCACCTTCGGAAAGCTATCGCCGACCTTGGTACCCCAGGCCTGGAGTTTGATGATGTAATCGGCATCGTTGGGGAAGTTGAACTTCGGCAGGTAAGCGACGCCCTCGGTGGTGAAGGTAATCTTTCCGCCTCCTCCCTGGATTCCGACCTTTGCGGTGCGAGGCGTTGTCTGGATCGGCTGCGTGCGGAACGGTTGCACCTTCGAAGGCGTCAGCTTCGCTCCGACGAGGGCCTGATCGAGAATCTTGTCCGCGGCGGCGAGGTATTTCTCGAGAAGGATGGGTTGCAGTGAGAGCACGTCGCCGATGTTGTCAAAGCCGTAGCCCACGTCGTCGGTGGGGAAGTCGTCCGCGGGGTGGAAGTCGACGCCGCAGAGATCGCGAATCGTGTTGTTGTACTCCGCTCGATTCAGCCGTCGCAGCGTGACGCGGCCTGGATCCTTGGGCGAACCGCAGTCCACCGCGAGCAGGCGTTCCGTCCAGGCGAGGAACATCGCTTTCTCGGTTTCGCTGGGCTGCGGTTTCTTCCTGGGCGGCATCTCGCCGGTGAGGATCGCCTGTTGGACGCTTTCCCAGGTGCGGCGGTCACGCCGGGCATGAGCCTCGCTTTGAAACGCATCAAGCGTGAGCCCGCCCGCAGCCTTCGTAGCATTGTGGCAGCCGTTGCAGTACGTCGCGAGGAATGGCGTGATCTTGTCCTTGAAGTGCGGGTCGGCCGCCTGAACAAGCATCGGTTTCGTCGATGCGGGTGAAGGGGCAGGTCGCGGAGCTGGCTGCGCCTCAGCGGCGGCTTTCGCCTGGGAGGGTCGGGCATGCAAGCCTACGAACCAGCCGAATGCGAAGGCCGCGAGGAACGCAATCCCAACGAGATAACGCAGGTGTCGCCAGTTCATCCACAGTTCTCGGACGATGAGCGGAGGAGAGTCTTGGCAGGGTGAATCCAACAAGGGCGATTCTACTCGATCGCGGGGCCGTACGCAACTGCGAGAGGGGAGATTCACAGGTCGTGAAGGCCCGGCGGGGGCGAGTGGCAAGTGCTCTCAGATCTCCGCCGTTGTGGCGACGACGACATCCTTCGCGGGCGAAGTTTCCTCGATCGCCGTCTGCATGGCCGAGTCCAGAGCGGCGTGGAGTTCCGAGGGCGGCATGAGCTCGATCATGGTCTGGATGATCGATTCACGAATCTCCAGGAACGCCGCCGCACAGACCGGATCGAACTGCCGACCGGCCTGGCGTTCGACTTCCTCGAAGGCCACCGAGGCAGGGCGGCCCTTGCGATCACTGTGATAGGGGCGGTTCGAGGTCATCGCGTCGAAGGCGTCCGCAACCGCCACGATTCGAGCCAGCAAAGGGATTTCTTCCGCTTTGAGGCGGTCCGGATAGCCTGTGCCATCCCAGCGTTCATGGTGGTGGCGAACGATCGGAATGATGGGTTGCATGTCCGGGATCGTGACGAGAATCTCCGCCCCCATCGTCGCGTGCGTCTGCATGATGGCGAACTCCTGCGGTGTCAGTCGGCCGGGCTTTCGCAGGATCGCGTCGTCGATGCCGATCTTGCCAATGTCGTGAAGCGGAGTGCCAAGCTTCACGAGCTCGAGCTCATCTTCGGGAAGCTCCATCTTCTGCGCGAGCATGGTGGCATAGCGTGTGACACGCTGCGTGTGCCCGCCCGTGTACCCATCGCGAAGCTCGACGGCCTGGGCCAGAATCATGATCGTCTTGAGGAGAAGTTCCTTCTGTTTGCGAAGCAGCTGCGCACTCTCGATCGCAGCGGAGACGTGAGCCGCCAGGGCGTCCGCGAGCAGGAGATCGTCCTCGTTGAAGGCATTCTGCCAGAAGCTGCGATCCAGGTGGAGCACGCCCAGTCGGCGGCGCGGAGTCCGCAGCAGCACGCAGAGGACCGACGCCATCGCTCCGTCCGCGATGCTCTGGGTGAGTTTCAACTCGTCGTCATCGTCGATGTGCGTGTAGAGCACCGATTCACCACGAGCGAAGCAGCGGTGGGTGAGACGCTTGCTGAAGTGGAATCGCCCAGCCGCTTCGCCATGGCCGACCGCAAGGGCTCGCAGGCGAAGCTTCGGTTCGGGGCCGTCGCCCTCGGCGAGCACAATCGCGCCGCGCTGAGCATCGAGCACGCTGACGGCGTCGTTGAGGATCGCGTCAAGCAGTTGATCTTCGCTTTGAGTATGCAGGAAGTGGTGACCGGCGCGAAGCAGCGCGACAAGCTGTTCACCCGCCCGGGGCATCTCATCGCGAGCGAAGGCGATGCGGCGCAGGCCATCCTCGAAGTTCGCGGGGGCGGCGGCAAGGACATGCTGCCCGCCGTTGGGCCCATCCTTCACCAATTGCGTTGCCTCTTCGAGCTCGACGACCATCGCAACCTTGCCGAACTGGACGAGATCCTTGGCTCTCAGGATCTGATCGGTCCCGGTGATTCGGACGCCGTTGACGTAAGTCCCGTTCGTGCTATCGAGATCGCGAATGAACCAGCCCTCATCGCCCCGGCGGACCTCCGCGTGCCGTCGACTGACGGAGCTGTCGTCCAGCATAATTTCAAGGGACGAAAGCCGGCCCGCACGGAGAAGATTCTCCGACTCCCAGACGCGGCCTTTCGCTTCGCCGCTGATGCCACGCAGTCTTAGAGAACTTTGGCTCACTGGGTTCAAACCTCGATCGAAAGGGACACGCGAGGAGCCCCGGCAATCCTACGATTCCCGCATCGAAGGCGAATCTTGAGGGCCTGCCGCCGGAGGCATGTGCGTTACGTTCTCTTCCATTCTAACATGCGAATGGTGCGAGCGATCTTGGCCTGTGATCAATTCCTGATCCCAAGAAAAAAAAGTCCGACACCGAGTTTCATGTGTCGGATGAGATTCTGAGGCGGCAGGAGAATGAAGCTACGGCTTACGGCTTGAAGGGCTTATCGCCCGGCCTGCCGAGCACGCAATCGTCCGCGCGATCGCCCGCGGCCACGATCCCGCTTTGGTTGCGATAGACGTCGTCGCCGCCGAGGCCCAGGTTCGCTCGGGCGTCGAAGCGAACGTGGCCACCGACATAGAGAACGTTCTGGCCGTTGCGGTGCGGCGAGTGTGCTCCGGGTGCTGGAGACACCGCAGCGGAGGGAAGGTCGCCGGCGATCGGTTGAAAATCGCCACTGGGCCCATCACCGCCGTGATGTCTCAGGCCCATGAGTTTGCCGTCAGGCCCCAGGTGGCCCAGCGAATAGGCGTACTGGACCTTGGAAGGCACCTCATCCTTCCAGCCATTACGAACCGCATCCACCAGCATCGGATCGGGATGAGCTTCCGCCGGATCATGCCAGGTGAAGCCGCTCTTCGTGGGGTCGGCATGTTCTTTGGCAAGGGCCGCCGAGAAGTGGCCCGCCGTCGGATAGGCTTCAGTCCCTACCTGGGGGAAGCGGCCCTCATGCGTGTCCGAATAGCTGACGAGAGACTTGTGAAGTGTCGAGAGATTCTGCTGGCAAGCGACCACGCCCATATGATGCCGCGTTCGACCGAGCCCGGCCACGACAAGGCCGGAGAAAACAATTCCGATACAGGCCGTCACGATCATGTCCGGCCGAACCCAGCCCAGCAGTCGCGGCCGGCGAGGCTTGCGTTGCTCCACCAGCGTCGAAGGTTCCACGGGCGTCAGGCCGTAGTTGACCGCATCGCGGGTGGGTGCTTCGACCGGAGTTTGCTGAAGCAATTGTGGCTCGTGCTCCACCACGAATTCCGCCACTCGCGAGATTGTCCGCAACGCCAGGCCCGAGGGCGGTTGCGGGAATTCGCGATCCACGGAGAGCACCGCGAGCCGCTGACGCACACGTTCCACGGCGTCGGCGGCGGCAGGATGGCCCGAAAGATAATGCTCGACCGAGCGCCGCTCTCCGGGCTCGAGCAAGTCGAGGACGTATCCGATCATGTCTTCATCCGTCATGTCGTGTTCCATGGCCCACTTACACCTTCTCGGCAGCAGGCCAGTCTTCACCCAGCTTGCCGATGGCGGCATGCAGCCGGGACTTCACCGTTCCCACGGGCACCTCGAGAATCTCGGCCACCTCCTTGTACTTCAACCCCTGGAAGTACGCCAGCAGGACCACCTGCTTGAGGATCTCCGGTAGCCGATCGACCGCCTCACGAACCCGTTTGCGCTGCTCCGCCAAATCCGCCAGGTCCGCAGGGTTGGGGTCGCGGGCTTCAAGAACATCGAGCAAAGGCCGGGGTTCGCCGTTCTCATCCACGCCGGCGGAGGCGTCGGACCGCTGTTCAGATCTTCGATTCCGTTTGCGAAGGGCATCAATCGCCTGGTTGGTGGCGACAGCGTAAATCCAGGGCCTTGCGGGCCGCCCCGGCTCGTAACGATCGATCTTGCGGAAGACCTGGACGAAGGTGTTCTGAAACACATCGTCCGCAAGGTCGTCACTGCCCAGGTAACGGCGAAGGTACCCGAACAACTCACGTTCGTAACGCTTCACCAGCGAGCCGAACACATCGCGTTCGCCACCGCGCAGGCGGACGAGGAGGTCTTCGTCCGAATCGGGAGGCGGTTCTATGGGGTCGGTCACGACCTGTGTCTCTGTACGCGGCTCTCGGGCCGGGCGTTCGCGCAGCGGCGGAATGTTGCGGAATGTTGTATCACAATCCTCCCCATCGGCTCTGTCAAGCGCGTCCTTCGGCTCCAAACAGGGGAAGTCTGGAGTCGCCACGGTAGAATCCGCGCCACGGGAGAACCCGGTGATCGACTCAAAGGTAAGTATGCCAATGGACTGATTTTCGAACGACTCCGTGATTCCTCGATTTGTCCTGTCACGGCAACACGATACCTCGATTGAAAGCCTGAATCGGGGAATTCCTGGAATTTGGCACTATCGACAGGTGAGGACTGGCGGATATACTCATTCACGTCCATCCATTCCTGTACGGAGCTCTCCCATGTTCTCATCGCTGGCGATTTCTGTGGCCTTGCTCGCTCCGGCGGCCCCGATGCCGAAGGACACCACGGCGAATCCTTCCAGTCCGGCTCCGCAGGTGGTCTACTTCAACACGAGCCGAGCACCATTCGCGGCGGCTGGGGCGAACGTACCGCCTCCCCCCATGTCTGTCCTGAACCTGACGACTTATGAAACCAAGAAAGTTGAGGTTATGAAGGCGGTCGTGACGAACGTCAATGGCAAAAACAAGGTCGAGCATGTGAAGCAGGAGGTGAACCAGCGCGTTCCGACCTCGAAGCCGCTGGGCGATCGCGATGAAGTGTTTGCCACCGCGGACGGCTCCAAGCTCTCGAAGGACGAAGCCATTCGCCGACTCTCGGCTGGGGCCGTGGCCCTGGTCTCCATGGATGGCAAGCCCCTCGACGCGGGCTGGCTGCGCGTCGTGGATCGCGACACGATCACGATCTACGCGAGCGACATCAAGGGCCAGGTGTCGGCGGGCTATTCCCGCGTGGTCAAGACTCCCGCTCCGCGCCTCGCGCTGGTGACGCCAGACGCTGACGGCAAGATCCGCCTCGCCACGGCCGAGATGCAACCGAATCAAGCGATGCCAGGCA
>Ga0105044_10001495_pt1 | contig 31320 bp, 24 predicted proteins | sample MAT01_FD_78092 | JGI IMG/M metagenome (GOLD analysis project Ga0105044, IMG submission 78092) | Freshwater microbial communities from Lake Fryxell liftoff mats and glacier meltwater in Antarctica - MAT-01 | ecosystem: Environmental > Aquatic > Freshwater > Ice > Liftoff microbial mat | place...
GGCGGGCTATGCCACCGCTTTGATCGGCAAATGGGGGCTCGGGATGCCCGGCGACGAAGGTGTCCCGAATCGGCAGGGATTCGACTTCTTCTTCGGCTTCCTCAGCCAGCACCATGCTCACAACCATTTCCCGGATTACATGTGGCGCGACGAAGGTAAGATTGCCCTGCCGAACTATGTCACCGCCGTGGGCGAAAATGGTGGCGGCTACTCGGAAGACAAAGTCCTTTTCGCCGATGATCTGCTCACCGACGAAGCGTTGAAATACGTCGCGCTTCACCAGGATAAACCGTTTTTCCTCTACTGGAGCCCTGTGATTCCCCACGCCAACAACGAGCGGACCAAGGCTCTCGGCGACGGCACCGACGCCCCTGACTACGGGCCCTATGCCACTCTGGATTGGCCTGACCAGGACAAAGGCCAGGCCGCGCTCGTTACCCGGCTCGACAGCTATATCGGGCGCATGATGGAGCAACTGCAATTGCTCGGAATGCTGGAGGACACTCTCGTGATCTTCACCAGCGACAACGGTCCTCATGATGAGAGCAACCACGACCTCAGCCGCTTCAACCCCTCCGGTCCCTACACTGGAATCAAACGCAGCCTGACTGATGGCGGCATCCGCGTGCCGCTGCTGGCCTCGTGGGAGGGACGCATCGCCCCTGGAACTACGACGGATCACGTCGCCTACTTCGGCGACTGGATGGCCACTGCCGCCGAGCTCGCCGGAGCGGCGCTTCCCCCGGATCGCGACAGTCTCAGCTTCGTGCCGACCCTGCTCGGCAAATCCGACGAGCAAGCCCGGCATGAGTTCCTCTACTGGGAATTCCACGAACGAGGCTTCACCCAAGCCGCCCTCTATCAGGGACGTTGGAAAGGGATCCGGCGTGGAGCGGTCGATGCGCCCGTCGTGCTCTACGATCTTGACAGCGATGTCGCCGAGCAAACTGATGTCGCCGCCACGAACCCTGACATTGCCCGAACGATCGGTGAGTATTTGCAAACCGCACGGTCCCCGAATCCGGACTGGGAGCCGAAGTGGGCGAAATGATCGGATGGCTGATTTGCACATATTGAAAAAGAAAAGATAGCAGCCATTGTCATGACGGGCAGCATGCTCGCCACCGAAACCGCTGAACCGCTGAACCGCTGAACCGCTGAATAATGCGCTTCCTCTTCGCCACCCTCCTCCTCACCCTCTCCGCCGCCGCTGCGGATCGCCCCAACATCCTATGGATCGTCGGCGAGGACCTCAGTCCGGCCCTGGGATGCTACGGCGACACCTTTGCCGACACGCCCCGGATCGATCAGCTCGCCCGCGAGAGTGTGCGCTACACCCGCGCCTACGCGACTGCTCCGGCTTGTTCGCCCTCGCGCACCTGCCTGATCCGCGGATTGCCAGCGCCGAGCTCCGGGACCCATCCGATGCGCTCGACATTTCCGGTTCCCCCAGTCCTTCCCGGCTTCCCGAGTCTCCTCCGAGAGGCAGGCACTTACACCAGCAACAATGTCAAAACGGATTACAACTGTGCCGACGAACCGGCTCTCATCGCTGCGTGTTGGGATCGCTGCGACGCCACCGCCCACTGGCGCGACCGGCCCGATCAGCGTCCTTTCTTTAGCATTTTCAACTCCATGACCTCTCACCAGAGCCGTACCATGGTCTGGCCCTATGAGCGTTTCGTGACAGAAGTGCAAAGCCGTCTCGACCCTGCCCGCATCCATGACCCGGCGCTGGTCATCGTGCCTCCCTACGATCCTGACACTCCGGCGATGCGGCGCACCCTGGCGCGTTTCTACGATTGCGTTACCGTGCTCGACGATGAAGTCGGCGTTTTCCTCGACCAGCTCGATGCCGATGGATTGGCCGACGATACCATCGTCTTTTTCTACACCGACCACGGCTCGGGCATGCCCCGCCACAAGCGCATCCTGCTTGAGACCGGATTGCGGGTACCCCTCTTGATCCGCTTCCCAAAAAAATGGCACCACCTCGCTCCGGCGGCGCCCGGCGATACGGTCGATCAACTCGTCAGCTTCGAAGATTTCGGACCCACCGTGCTCGCTCTTTCGGGGATCGCTCCACCCCCCGGCATGTCAGGCAGGCCATTTCTGGGACCTGGCAGTGAGACGCCGCGTCAGTATGTATTCGCCCATCGCGACCGCATCGACGAAGCGTTCGATCTGGCTCGCTCGGTGCGTGATGATCGCTATCGTTATGTGAGGAATTTTCATCCACACCTCAGTTACAATGCCCCATCCGCCTGGGCCGATGTGGCTGAGATTACCTCTGAGTTTCAGCAACCCTCCGAGTCACCTGGGCTAAGTGAATCCCAGCGTCATTTCCTGTCTCCAACCAGGCCGCTCGAGGAGCTATACGATTGCGGGACCGACCCTGACAATCTCACCAATTTGGCCGATTCATCGAATCCCGTTCATCGGGAAGCTCTGGCAAAACTTCGTCTCGTTCTCCAAGAGCATCTGGTCGATTCCCGCGATCTCGGCTTCATCCCCGAGGCGGAACTGAAACGACGCATCGGTCCCAACTCGACTCCATATGAACTGGGTCAATCCCTGGCCTCGGAAACGTTCCAAAGCTACCTCGCTGCAGCCGAACTCGTGGGCAGCGCGGATGAAGCTTGGCTTCCCGGATTGGCCCACGCGGACGTGGCGATTCGCTATTGGTCGGCTGTCGCCGCGAGTGCCGCGAACAAACTCTCGCCCGCCGCGTTCGAGGCCCTTGAGGTGGCGCTCACGGATGAAGCACCGGACGTTCGGATTGAAGCGGCCACGGCGCTCGCCCATCAGGGGCGGCTCACCATAGCCGTTCCCATCCTGATAGCCGCTCTGGTCGAACCCGATCTGGCCGCTGCGCTCCGTGCCGCCCGCGCCATCGAATTGATCGGCACCGCCGCCGAATCCGCTCGTCCGGCGATGGAAGCAACCCGTGACCGCCTTCTCACGCGATGGCCGGACTCGACGGACGCCGCAGGAGTGGCCCTCGGTGATGCCAACATGGCGTTGTTTGTGAATTTTTCGATTTCAGCGTTTATGGCGAAATTTTAGCGGTTTGGTGTTGCGTCGGATTCAGAAATTAGATCAACTGCACGGATGAAACCGCTCATATACGCTCTTTTGATGATGGGCTTCGCCGTCACCGTTCTTTGCAGAGCACGCGAATTCACCGACGCCACCGGTCGTAAGGTCAATGGAGACTTACTTGCTCATGCCGGAGATCAGATCGTTCTCCAAGTCGGAGCGAAAGAATTTGTCGTTCAGGTGACCAATTTTTCGGCGGAGGATCAGCAGTTCATTCAGGATTGGATTGCAGCGAATCCCGGAGCCGTACGCTATCGATTCAGCTTCTACACTGATCTTGAAAAGCTATCAGTGAGTCAGGCCAAGGCCCCCGGCAGCATGTATGAGGACAAGCTCAAGGTGATGCCCCAGGAGTATGAAATGATCGTCTTCAACAAGGAGGTCGCGCCGGTTACTGATCTGGAGATCCGCTACGAAATCTACATCGATGATTTCGTCGATATCCGTGGCAACGCCTTCACCGCCATGGCGGTTGGGGGGGAGAAGAAAGCCCGGTTGGAGACTGTGGCCGGGAGTTTCCCGGTCGCCTCCATACCTGCGGGAGGTAGGGTTGATTTCACCCGAGCGTTCAACATCGAGTTTTATATTGATCGCGATGGAGGAAAAACCGATGCCGCTGCCACTGACAAAGTCATGGGCGTCCGGATCCGAGTTTATAAAGGAGATCAAGTGATTGGGGAAGTTGCGGATGATGTGGAATCCTACGACATCGGCAAAGTGCCGTGGCAGAATGAAGCGGCCACTGAAGGTACGGTGATCAAATAGAGCATATGTCTCAGGGATCCTGCGCTTTGGCCTCTTCGGAGGAGCCATCCAGCATCGTGCGGGCAATGCGGTAACCCGGCCCATCCGCATTGCGGCCGGTGGCCCGCAGGAGTTCGTCCACTTTGTTGCAGGAAATCTCGGCAAAGTAGCGCACCGTGGCGATGAGGTCGTTGGGGTCACCGGATTTGCGATCCAGCACCTGCTGCGCATAGGCCAGCGAGGCGCTCACCGCGAAAAGCTCGGCTCCGACATCGACGAAGCGGCCCAGCAGGACTTGCTTTTTCTCCAGCTTGGGACCGTGACGGAGCATCGCGTGGAAGAGGCTGCGGGCGAGTCGTTGGCTGCGGGTGCGGACCCGGCGGGCGGCGGCGCGGAACTCCGGACGCACCTTGGCGAGTCCTCCGAAACGCGGCAACCAGAGTAGCGGATACCAGCGTCCGTAATACCAAGCCGAGCGCAGCGCGGCGCGGAGGCGGGTGCCGAGCGGCAAGGTTGTGTTGAGAACCGGGCCACCCATTTTGAGATGAGGATCGAGCGCTTCGCGAGCGATGAGCGGGCGCATGATTTCGCTCGATCCTTCGAAAATCGTATTGATCCGGCAGTCGCGCAGGAAACGCTCGACCGGTATGGCTTCCTCCCCACGATGGGACAAAGAGTCCGCCGTTTCGTAGCCGCGTCCGCCGCGGATTTGCATGGTTTCATTCACAATATCCCAACCGCGCTCGGTGCCCCACATTTTGGCAAAGGCGGCTTCGATGCGGATATCAGATTTTTTGTCCCGATCCACCAGCAGCGATACGTAGCGCACCATCGCTTCGATGGCGAAGGTCTCGGCTTTCATCCTGGCGAGCTTTTGCGCGATGGCATCGTGACGCCCGACCGGAGCACCCCACTGAACCCGGCTGGCGGCCCAGGTCGTGGACCACTCCAGACAGCGTTTTGCCATGCCGACGCAGGCGGCGGGAAGGGTGATGCGTCCTGTGTTGAGCGTGGTCAGGGCAACCTTGAGGCCGCGTCCTTCGCCGAGGATGAGATTGGCTGCCGGGATGCGAACCCCTTCAAAAGTAACGACGCCATTGTAAAGCGCCTTCAGCCCCATGAAGCGGCAGCGATGCGTCACTGTCACGCCGGGGGTATCCATCTCGACAAGAAAGGCGCTGATGCTCGGGCGATCCGCCGAGGAGTCGGCCATGCGAGCCATCACCACGATGACGCCCGCTTTGACGCCGTTGGTGCACCAGAGCTTTTTGCCTTCGATGATGTATTCTTTCGTCACCGGATCGAGTCTCGCGGTGGTCTCCATCTTGGCCGGATCGGAGCCGACGTTCGGCTCGGTCAGGGCAAAGGCCGAGATTTCTCCAGCGGCGCAGCGGGGCAGGAACTTCCGCTTTTGCTCCTCGGTGCCGAAGACGAGGAGGGGTTGTGGCACCCCGATGGATTGATGAGCCGAAAGCAGAGCGGTGAGGTTACCACAGTGACCACCGAGGACCATGGCGGCGCGGGAGTAGTTGGTTTGCGAGAGACCGAGGCCGCCATATTCGGCGGGGATTTTGATGCCGAAGGCGCCGAGTTTCGCGAGCCCGTTGATGACTTCGTCGGGGATCTCCCCGGTGCGGTCGATCTCGTCGGGATCGACTTGGGTTTGCAGAAAGTCCTCAAGCCGCTCGAGAAAGGCGTCACCTTGGTCTTCATCCTCGACGGACTGGGCGGGGAAAGGGAACATCTTGCCGAAATGAGGACGGCCCATAAAAATCGCGCTGGCAAAGCTGCGCGAGGGACCGGCTTCGACGCGGGCTGCTTCGGCGAGCTCAAGGGCGGCGCGTTCTTGCGGGCTCATCCGCGACGTGTCGATGACGCCGCTGGAGTTGGTCGTTTTGGGAGTGGTCGGGGTGGTTGGTTTCATGGGTTCGGGGTCCTTTCGGTTGGTGGAAAATGGGTTAAGCATGAGTGGCACGGTTCGCCGCATCCGTCAGCGGGCCTCCTCGGAAGGGGGCGTAGCCAGTGCCCAGGATCATGGCGAAGTCGATCTCATCGGCGGATGCGGCGACTTTCTCGTCGAGGCAGCGCTGAGCTTCGGTAGCCATCAGATCGGCGAGCAGGATGGCGATTTCGTGTTTTGATAGTCGATGGCCGGGCTCTGGCGCAATGACCGTCGTTCCGTCAGTTTTTAGTGAGTAGTTGTAGAAGCCTTGCCCGCTCTTCTTGCCGAGATGTCCGGCACTCACCATCTCCGTGAGCACCGCAGGACACGAAAAACGTTCTCCGAAAGCTTCGCTCATGGTCGCGGCGACATGTTGGGCCACGTCGAGTCCGATTTCATCGAGCAATCGAAGTGGTCCCATGGGCATTCCAAAGTCGCGCATCGCTTCGTCAATGATGCTCGGAGCGTGACCTTGCTCCACAAGCCGTCCGGCACCGATCAGGTAGGGCATCAGGATACGGTTTACCAAAAATCCGGGCGAGTCCCTCACCACCACCGGCAACTTTCCGATGCCGCGCACGAAGCGCAGGGTTTGTTCGACGACCTCGGGTGAGGTGCGCTCCGTCACGACGACCTCGACGAGTTTCATCCGGCTCACTGGATTAAAGAAGTGCAGTCCGATCATGCGCTCCGGATGAGTCACGCCGGGTGCGTCGCCGATCTGGCCGATGAGGAGGGCCGATGTGTTCGTCGCGAGGATCGTGTCGGGTCGGGTGCGGGTGCAAAGGTCGGCGAAGATGCGTTGCTTCACTGCCAGGTTTTCGATGGCGGCTTCGACGACCAGATCGCAGTGTCTCAGTGAAATGGGATCGGCGGAAGGTGTTATCAAGTCGGACCTCCTGCGAGCGAGCGACGCGGGCATGATGCGCTTGCGCACGGCCTCATCGTAGAGCTTGCGGACGGTGCTAAGTCCCACAGCAATGCGCTGCGGATCAAGATCCCGAAGGATCACGGGAAAGCCGCGGGCGCTGAACCACTGGGCAATGCCAGCACCCATAACACCCGCTCCGATGACGGCGGTTCGTTCAATTTCGGGAAGGTCGGAGAGTCGAATCGAGGGAGCGTAGCGTTTCTTTTTCGCGCTTTCTTGCAGGTGGAAAAGCCGCAGCAAATTCTTCGCGGCATCGGTCTCCCGGAGGCGGAGGATGGCCTCCCGCTCGCGGGTGAGCGAATCGACCACGGAACCGTGAGCGCCCTGCGTGACCACCGCGATGGCTTCGCCGAGGGCGGGATAGTGTCCTCGCGTTTCTTTCATGGTGCGTCGGCGGACCAGTCCACCGATCAGCGCGGCGCTGAGGGCGTTGTTCGTCAGCCAGTGCGAGCGGCGTTTCGGAAAGGGTCGTGCGATGCGTCGCAAGGCCTCGTCGCGGAGGCGCTCTTGTGGCATCACCGCATCGACCAGACCGAGCTTGCGGGCTTGGCTCCCGGAGAGGAGTTTCCCACCGAGGATGAGTTCAAGCGCTTTGGGCAGACCGAGCAATCGGGGCAGTCGGGTCGATCCGCCCCACGCGGGAATGATACCAAGCTGGGTTTCCGGCAGGCCGAGTTTGGTGGCGGCATCGTCGCTGGCAAGCCGCACATCGCAGGCGAGCGCCAGTTCCAGGCCGCCCCCGACGCAGGCTCCATGAATCGCGGCGATTTTGGGAATGGGCAGATCGGCGAGGGTTTGGAAAATCTCCTGGCCGCGGGAGATCATGCGATTGAGAGCTTCCGAGCTGGCCCCGGCAAGTGCGTTCAAGTCGGCTCCGGCCACAAAGACGTTCGGTTTCGCGCTGAGCAAGACCAGTCCGGTGGCTCCGAGTTTCGGCAATGCTTGCAGGGCGCGGGCGAGCTCCTCAAGAGTTGCTTCGTCAAAAATGTTCGCCGCTTTGTCAGGATGATCAAAAGTCAGCATCGCGACCTGATCGGCAGTGAACTCAAGATGAAGTCGGTGCGTCTTGCGAGACGCGCCACCGCCGGATCGCTCGGGTTGATTCTTGAAGGGAGAGCTGGGCAGAGTGTTCATGGGTGTCTTGGTTGGGTAAGGTTTTAAGGGCGTTCCAGCCAGGCGGCACCACCCTGCCCTCCGCCGATGCACAGGGTGACCAAGGCTCGTTTGCCGCCGTTGGCTTTGAGTTGTTGGAGAGCGCTGAGGACCAGTCTGGCCCCCGTCGCGCCGACCGGATGGCCGAGGGCGATGGCCCCGCCGAGGGGATTGAGCCGATCCTCAGGGATGGCGAGCCCATCGTATGCAGGGGTGCGGAGAAGCCGAAGCACTGCGAGGACTTGCGCGGCGAAAGCTTCGTTGACCTCGACGACATCAGCGTCGGCGGGACGCAGACCGGTGCGCTCCCACAGCTCGCGAATGGCGTATGCCGGACCGAGGCCCATGCGGCGCGGGTCGCAGCCTTGGTAAGAAAAATCGACAAGCCGACCGAGGGGTTCGTAGCCGAGCTCAAGGGCGCGGGCTTCGGTCATGACGAGCAGAGCGACGGCTCCATCGGTGATCTGCGAACTGTTGCCCGCCGTAACCGTGCCGGTGCCTCGCTCGAACACGGGACTGAGTTTGGCGAGGGCGGCGAGGCTTTGGTTTTCGCGGATGCCATCGTCTTTTTCGGCGACGCTTCCGTCGGGCAAATATACCGGACAAATCTCACGGGCGAGGGCGTCCCGGGAAGCGGCGGCTTTTTGATGAGAAGCGAGGGCGAAGGCGTCCTGCTCCTCGCGGGTGATGCCGAAATCGCGAGCGATGACTTCGGCGGTTTCGCCCATATTCAGATCAACCACCGGGTCGGTCAGGCCGAGCTTCAGCCCGGCGACCGGCGCGAAGTCGGCTGGTCGGAAAGTAGCGACTGCAGCTGCTTTGCCGCCCAAGGTTTTCGCCCGCGCAAGCGCGGTGAATTTCGCAGCTGCAGCCGCAGAAAACAGGAGGGGAATCCGGGACATGTTCTCGGTTCCACCAACGATGAAAATCTCCCCGCATCCGGCGAGAGCGCGGGTCGCGGCGGTGGTGAGGGCTTCCAAGCCGCTCCCGCAATTTCGATGAACGGTGAGGGCAGGTGTCGACTCCGGCAAGCCGGCCCGGAGGGCGATCACCCGGGCGATGTTGGCGGAGTCAGCGGGTGAGGAGACATTGCCGAAGAACACTTCATCGACCAGCGCCGGATCGAGCCCCGTGCGACTCAACAGGGTTTGCACCACGACCCTACCCTGTTCGGTCGCGTCGATCACGGCGAAAGGGCCGCCCATCTTCAGAAAGGGCGTGCGCACCCCATCGACAATGACGAGGGAAGGTAAGAGCGGTTTGCGAGGGGTCGGGTTCATGAGGTGGGGACGGGAGTAAGGGATTCGCCATCGCTGGTGGAGGCCAACTCGCGGCGATCCACGATTTTTTCCTCTTTGAGGAGGCGTCCGACGCCTTGCATCTCACGGAGGGTTTCGGCCTCGTGGAATTCGATGCGGTTCGGACGAATCTCGGTGGCTTCGAGGAAACGTTTTTCGATCAAGCGGGTCACCTCTTCCCGCGAGGAGCGACCACTGCGGGCGACGTGGACGATGATCTCGTCGGACTCAAGAGGATCGTGGTTGCGTTTGCTCAGCTCGATCTGCCAGGTGGCCACCGCGTCGAGGTCGTCGAGGATGTGCTCGAGGTCGTTGAAATTGACGAGGGTGCCCTTGATTTTTCCGATTTGCATCCGGCGGACATTGCTGACCCGCGAGATGTTGCCAAGCAGGCGGGGGACACTGCGTCCGCAGGCGGGGCAAGCCTCATGGACGAGGCCCCCGGAGATGAGGTCGCCGGTGCGGTAGCGCAGCACCACGCTGCCACGGCTGTCCAGGGGGGTGAAGACGATCTCGCCCGGCTTGCCGTCTCCAAGGACCACACCGGTGTCGGGGTCGATGATTTCAATGAAGGCAAGATCGGGAGAAAGATGGTAGCCGGTTGGCTCGTCGGATACGCGGGCGGGGCACTCGGGCCAGGCCATTTTTGCCTCGGTAAATCCGTAGGTGGCCATCACTTCGACCCTACCGGAACCCAGCTCGGAGCAAAGGGCGCGGAGTTTGCGTCGCATTCCGTCGGGAACCTTTTCACCACCGAGGACGATGCGGCGGAGGTTCGGGATGTCGAGGCCCTGTTCAACCGCGACGGAGAGCAGGTGATACACAAAGGTGGGCATCCCGATGAGTGCATCGGGCTTGAGTTTGCCTAACAAACGGACATTCCCCTCGGTTCCCATGGTTTTCCCACCTCCCGTAGAAAGGGTGAAGGTGTTGAACCCAAGGCCGGCATAGTGAGCTTGCCAGAAGGCGAGATGCGGGGCGAAGGGGAACAGATTGAAGTGGCGAAAGTCGGCGCGGGAGTCGCAGATTTCCATCATGCGGCGACCCGTCACCGCGAGTAGGTCGAGATCGTGCTGGGTATAAAGAAAGGGAACCGGCTCCGCCGAGCGACCGGTCGTGCTCGTCAGGAGGATGGGGCGATACTCGCGGGCGAGACGGTCCTTCATGCCGGAGCGCCCGTAGCGGAGGGCACCCAAAATGGTAGAAGGTCGCCGGGCGAGCGTGGCCTCGTCGGGCACGAGCACGAAGTCGCGGGTGCGTGGGGTGCCCTCCTCAGGATCGAGGAGGCTGCGCTTGGAGGAGAACGGGAGTTTGGCGAAATCTTCGAAGCTGCGGATCGAGGCGGGATCGAGGCCACTTTGGGCGAAAAGTTCGCGGTAGTGCGCGGAGAAAGGCACAACCTGCTGAGTCAAGTAGTCCCGCAGGCGGCGGAGTTGGCGGGCTCGGAGTTCGTCCGGGGCGAGGCGAGACCAAGAGGAGCTGAGGCGGTTTGTGTTCATGCGCAGGTGAGTTCTTTTGCGGTGAAAAGGCGTGGTGTCGGGGCCGGAGATTCTAACAAGAGCCGAATGTTTGGCAGCGCCTCGGTGGCGGCGCGACGACCAATCTCGATGTAATACTCGAAGCGATGGTAATCATGGGCAGCCAGTCCCTGACCAAAGGCGGGGATCAATACGTCGGCTTCGCAGCAGCTGCGGCCGACCAGGCGCATTTGCGATCCGAGGGCGGCTTCGCGAAGAATGTCGAGGAGATTGCCGGGGGCGAATAGATTGAGCTGTTCGTTGAGAGAGTGTTTGAAGCGACCCCAAGGGCTGAGCAGGGCTCGGTCGCGCCGGGGACGCCGCAGCGTGCCGACGGGAGGCAGGACATTCACCCCAATCACAAATTCAACCCCGAAGGTCTGACGAAGGATTCGCACAGGGAGCGGATCGCAAACGCCGCCGTCGATATACTCCACCCCATCGCGGGTGACGGGAACGACGATGCCGGGCACGGCGATGCTTGCGAGAATGGCACTGGCGACGTCGCCCTCGTCGAGAACGGCCCGCTCGAGGGTGGCCAGTTCGGTGGCAATGGCGAGAAAGGGTCTTTCGAGTTCGGCGAAGGTGCGGTAGCCCAGCGTCTCGCGGAGGCGCTCAAGGATGCGCTCGCCACCAATGAAACCGCGTCGGGGGGGAAGCACGGCGTCGATTAACTGCACCCGGTCCCGGGCCGACACTACCGTAGCGGCAAGGTCGCGGAGTTGTTTTCCCGAAAGGCCGGAACACCACAGTCCGCCGACGTAAGCTCCCATACTCGTGCCGGAAACGGCAGCGATGGGGATTTTGTTTTCTTCCAGCACTTGCAGCACCCCGATGTGGGCGAGGCCGCGGGCGCCACCTGAGGAGAGGGCCAGGCCGATGCGAGGGTGGCACGGCGAGTGCTTCTCGGCCGACTGCCCTTCTCGTAAGGTGGGAGTCGCTGATTCATCCCGCGAGGAAGAGCGGAGGGAATCGAGGAAATGGAAAAAGGTTGCCATGAGGGAGTCGCTGGAGGGGCGACAGGCAGCCTTGGGTCGTGGGGGAATCGGAGTCCTCAGGTGCTCCCAATTTTCAGGGAAAAAAAGGAAGCTAGGGGGAAGGAGGCGGGGTTTTGATCAGGTCTCGATCTCGCGGGGGATGCTGGGGACCTCGATTGCGATTGCGGGCGGCATGTCGCCGAGGTGGGTGTTTTTCGGTCGGGGTGAGGGTTGAAACTTCTGGCGCTCGCGGGGAGCACCTATACTATATGAGACGCACGAAAACGCTTTTGGTTCAACGGTTAGGGAAGAAAGTTCAATTTTCTTCCCGGTTGCTCAAGCCGCCACCCTCAACCCGTCCCGTCAGATAGTCCCGTCAGATAGTCCCGTCAGATAGTCCCGTCAGATAGTCCCGTCAGATAGTCCCGTCAGGTAGTCCCGTCAGATAGTCCCGCCATCCGCCGAGGTGGGTGATCTCTAGCGATCCAGGAGGCATCTCGCTTTCGCACAAAAACCCGCTCACTTCCGTGCCACCACCGAGCCGGATTTTTCCGAATCCGAGGGGTGCCGGGATGGACGCGACGAAGCTTCCGAAGTGTTGCGCGGGCACGACCCAGCGTTCCAGCTTGATGGAGGCTCCCGTTCCGTCCGGCACACGGATGAGACCGGGGCGCTGTGGGATCCGCTCCGTCGCCGGGAGGGCAAAAAGCTTGTAGTCAGCCGAGGTCAGGTCCTCGGCGAGGAACCGGGCTCCCCGGTTGGTGAGCTGGTGATTCAATGGCAGCCCGCGGAGATGGGCCCCGCACACGGCGACCTCGATCCAGTCAGAGGGTGGGGTGCAGGCAGACTCCAGAGCATCATGCAAAAACAGGGCCCCCAAATCGAGCAACGCTTTCTCCGCGAAGGCCGGTGCAGCTAAGGTGATGCCCCAGGGGACGCCGCTCGCCGAGAGCATGCCCGCCGGGATTGCGCAGGCGCTCAGGTCGAGCAGGTTCATGAAGTTTGTGTAATACCCAAGTTCGCTGTTGCGAGCCACCGGCTCGGCGAGCACTTCGTCGATCCGGAAGGCGGTGCCCGCAGTCGGAGTCACCAGGACGTCGATTCCCTGATCCCGAAACACTGCATCGGCGGCTTGCTTCAATTCGCGTAAGCGGTAGCCCGCGCGGAATGCGTCCACCGCGCTCAAAGCAGCTCCACCGCTGATGATGCCCCTCGTCACCGGATGCAAGCTCTCGGGCGAGCGGACCAAAATTTCTTCGATGGCGGCATACCTTTCCGCCACCCAAGGTCCTTCGTAGAGCAGCCGGGCCGCCTCGAAGAAAGGAGCGAAATCAATCGTCCGCATCGTTCCACCGCAAGCGGTCAGCCGCTTGATCGAGGCGTGGAAAAGAGCCTCCGCTTCGGTATTTCCGAACCATCTCAATTGCTCCGATTGCGGAACCGCGAAAACAAAATCACGGGGCGAGAACCAGGGGGTCGCACCGAGGGGACGGCTGAAGGCATCTCGCGCATCGGGTTTCGCCGCGACGGCCATAACGGCGGCCGCATCTTGAGGGGATCGAGCGAAAATTGACACACAATCCAGTGATCGGCAGGCCGGCACGACGCCTTTGTTGGAGAGCAATCCAAGACTGGGCTTGAGGCCGACCAGCCCGTTCAGCCCGGCCGGGACGCGCCCCGACCCGGCCGTATCCGTCCCGAGAGCGAAGGTCACGAGATCCCTTGCCACTGCCACCGCCGAACCCGACGAGGATCCTCCTGTGATGAAATCGGCGTTGAAAGGATTTTTTGGAATGCCAAAGGGGGACCGCACTCCGACAAGTCCCGTCGCGAACTGATCGAGATTGGTTTTTCCCAAAGGGATTGCCCCGGCCTCGATCAGCAGACGAACGACGGTGGCGTGTTCGTCAGGAGTGTAAGCGAAGTCGGGGCAAGCGGCCGTCGTCGGCACCCCGGCGAGATCGATATTATCTTTGATCGCAAACGGGACGCCGTAAAGCGGATGGGTATCCGGAGAGGCCTGCTCAAGCGCAGTCAGATACTCATCCAACCGATCCGATGGAGTAAGCGAAATCCAGATGGCCGGGTCCATTTTCGCAACGGTCGCGATCCGGTGCTGCAACTCTGCGAGCAAGCCTCGCGGGGTCAAGGTCCCGTCAAGAAAAGCGGTGTGCAGAGCGGCGATGGACAGGTCGATCATGAGGTTTCAAGTGCGATCAGAACTTGACCTGGCCGGACGGCGTCACCCTTCGCTACGAGGATCGCACGCACTATGCCGGCTGTCGGGGCGGGCAGGGCGATTTCCATTTTCATTGCTTCGAGAATGACCACCGGATCGCCGAGTTCGACCCGGTCACCGACGTTCACCCGGATGTCCCAAACACTTCCGGCGACGACAGCCTCGACACTCTCACAACCAGGCGGCAGGTCTGCAGAGACCGGTGGCTCGGGATCGGTGGTTTCGCGCAGTCTGTCGAAGATTCCTGCATCGTCCCATCGCGTCCGTTCGGCGGCAAAGGCTTCGCGCTGTTGCTCGCGAAAGCTCGCGATGCTCTCCCCTTCACGAGCGAGGAAGGTGTTGTATTCGCGCAGGGAAAAGCTCGTTTCTTCAATCTTCGGATGCCATCGTCCTACCAGAAAGTCTCGGCGTAATTCGGAGAGTTCCTCCGTGCTGACCTCATAGAAGCGAATTTGGTCAAAGAAACGCAGCAGCCAGGGTCTACCCGCCGGGAAAGAGTCAGTCACGTGGAAGCGGTTCCACATTTGCACGGTGCGCCCGACGAACTGGTAACCGCCCGGCCCCTCCATTCCGTAGATGCACAAATACGCGCCGCCGATGCCCACCGCGTTCTCTGGAGTCCAGGTTCGAGCCGGATTGTATTTTGTGGTGACGAGCCGATGTCGCGGGTCGAGTGGAGTGGCCACCGGCGCGCCGAGATAAACGTCACCAAGTCCCAACACACAATAAGAGGCGGCATAGACGATCTCCTTGACCGCGGCGATTGAGTCCAGTCCATTGATTCGGCGAATGAACTCGATATTGCTCGGACACCACGGGGCCTCCGGGTTGACCGATTGCATATAGCGCGAAATGGCCTCGCGGGTGCTCGGGTCATCCCAGGATAGCGGAAGGTGCACGACGCGAGCCGGGACCTCGATACTCGCATAGTCGCTCAATTCCGCTTCGGCCTGCCCGATCATCTCAAGCACGGTGACCCGGTCGAGGCGGCGCTGATCGTAATGGATTTGCAGAGAGCGGATCCCCGGGGTCAGGTCGAGAATGCCGGGCGGACCCTGGCGACGGAACCACTCATAGACGACGTGCGCCTTGAACCGTAGATCGAGGTCGAGGATCATCGGTCCGTATTCGACGAGAAGATTGTCTTCGCCGCTGGGACGCACCGCCACGCCCGGCCAGGAAGCTATTACCGCGCTTTCTTGTGGTACCGTCAGGAAATTGACGGCGGCCTCCTGCTCCGTCGGACAACGCCATTCGTCGAGACAAGCTTCCTGAACTTGACGCAGACGCCGCGCCTCGGTTTCACTCACGGGATGAAAACGGATCGTGTCGCCGGGATCGAGTTGGCCGAGTTTCCAAAGGTCCGCTTCGATCAGAGTGACGGGACAAACGAAGCCGCCGAGACTGGGGCCGTCAGGGCCGAGGATGACCGGCATGTCGCCCGTGAAATCGACGCTTCCGACCGCATAGGCATTGTCATGGATGTTCGAAGGGTGGAGCCCGGCTTCGCCGCCATCCTCGCGTGCCCAGGCCGGACGCGGTCCGATCAGCCGCACACCGGTGCGGGCGGAGTTGTAATGAACCTCCCAATCGGTCGCGAAAAAAGTGGCGATATCTTCGAGGGTGAAAAATTCCGGGCAGCCGTGCGGTCCGTAAAGCACTGCGATATCCCAATGGGCTTGGAAAGTCGGATGCAGTCCGGACGGAAGTTGGCGGGGTGAGTCAGCCGCCGCTCCCGCGAGGTGCAGCACGTCACCGACCCGCAAGGCACGTCCCCCATGACCGCCGAATTGCCCGAGGGTGAAAGTAGCGCGGCTTTCCAGATAGAGGGGCACGTCGAGCCCACCCCGCACCGCGAGATAGGACCGTACCCCCGGTTCCTTGCCGCTGGATCCGATACGCAGGACGCTGCCCGCTGCTACTTCCACGGGGGTAGCATGGGGAAGCGGTTCATCATTTAGAAAGCTCGGAAGTTGCGCGCCGGTAAGAGCGATCACCGTGGCACGATGGAATCGCAAGTTCGGTCCCGCGACCGTGATCTCCAAGCCGGCGGTGCCTTCTGGATTTCCCACTGCGAGGTTGGCGAGGCGGAAGGCAAGGTTATCCATCGGACCTGACGGAGGGATGCCGACTTCCCAATAACCGACCCGACCGGGATAGTCCTGCACCGTTGTCTGCGTTCCGGCAGCGAGCACTTCGATGGTCGGTGGGTCGTAGGGAAAATCGGTGAGGGATCCGGTCGTGAAGCCTCCAGGTTCGGCGAATAAATCGGAGCACGCGATCTGTCGCAAGTATTCCAGATTTGTCTCGATGCCATGAATTTCGGTCTTTGCCAGAGCAGCGCTCAACCGGGAGACCGCTTCGGGACGGGTTGCCGCCTTCACGATGATTTTGCCAAGCAGGGAATCGTAGTAGGGCGGCACCTCGGTACCCCGGGCGATCCAATGATCGCAGCGCGCCTCTTTTGGAAAAACCACTTCGGTCAACAGTCCGCTGGAGGGTTGGAACTGCTTCGCGGGATCTTCCGCGCAAAGCCGCACCTCCATGCTGCATCCGGATTCTTGCGGAGCAATTCCGCTTAGGGGCGGTAAATCGCTTCCGGCGAGCCGCACCATCCACTCCACCAAATCGATACCGGTGACCGCCTCGGTGATGCCGTGTTCGACTTGGAGGCGGGTGTTGATTTCCAAAAAGTAGTAATCCCCCGTGTCCGCGTCCACGAGGAACTCAGCCGTTCCCGCAGAACGATAGTTGATCGCCGCCGCCATGCGCTGGGCGCAAGCAAAGAGCCCGGGTGCTTCCGCGCGTGAAAAGCCGGGAGCTGGTGTTTCTTCCACGATCTTTTGGTGCCGTCGTTGCGCTGAACAATCTCGCGTTCCCAGCGCCAACACCTCTCCTGCACCATCGCCGAAGAGTTGCACTTCGACATGACGAGCCCGGCGGATGTATTTTTCGAGAAACACTCCGGCATCGCCGAAGTTGGCGAGACTGGCCCGGGTCACTCGCTCGAAGGCTTCGCCGAGGGCCGTCCCGTCGCTGCAGATTTCCATGCCGATGCCGCCGCCACCGGCACTGCTTTTCAGCATGACGGGGTATCCGATCTCGGTCGCGGCCGCGAGGCCTTCCTCCAGGGATGACAAGAGAGGGGTTCCAGGGAGGAGCGGCACGCCTGTCTCGGCGGCAAGTCGGCGGGCGGAGTGTTTCAAACCGAGCACGCGGATTTGCTCCGGCGTCGGACCGATCCACGCCACCCCGGCGGCCTCACAGGCTTCGGCGAAAGTGGCGTTCTCCGCGAGTAGTCCGTAACCCGGGTGCAGAGCATCGCAGCCGGTCTCTGCCGCGATTTCGAGGATGCGAACGGTATTCAAATACGATTGGGCGACGGGTGCCGGACCCACGCAGAATGCTTCGCCCGCCGCTTGCACGTGAGGACTTTCGCGATCCGCCTCTGAATAAATCGCCACCGAGTCAATTCCCAGAGCGTCAAGCGAGCGGAGGATGCGCCCCGCGATTTCACCTCGATTGGCGATCAGCACTTTCTTTAACATGGGGCGGAGTGGTTCAATCCCAGATCAGCACCTCGACGGGAGTGGGATTATAAGCGTTGCAGGGATTGTTGAGCTGCGGACAATTCGAGATCAGGGCGATGACATCCCGCTCGGCCCGCATCTCGACGTATCGTCCCGGAGCGGAGATGCCATCCGCGAAGGTCAACCTGCCGTCGGGAGTGACGGGCACGTTCATGAAGAAATTGATGTTGCAACTGAGGTCGCGTTTTCCCATGCCATGCCCCCAACCCTGGACGCCGCTCAAAAAGGAATCACGACAGGCGTGCATCGGTTCGGTCTCAGCGGTGTAGCGCATCGTGTTCGACTCGCGGGAGCATGCTCCGCCGACGGTGTCGTGCCGGCCGCAGGTGTCGGCCACGATGGTGAGCAAATCGTTTCCGAGGACGGACATGAGCGCGGTTCCGGTGGTGAGGTAAAGCGCCGCTTGCTGACGGATCGTGACATCGGCGGCGTAGCGATCCGCCGGATCGAGAGCATTGTAGAAGAGCGTGTCGGCCGCTTGGTTGCCTTCCAGATCAACGATGCGGAATGTCTGGCCGCGCTTGATTTCGTGCATCCAATGATCCCCAGCGAGCACCGTTGCTCGGTAAGTGGCAAGCGCCGGATCGAGGGTTGATGTGGTCATGTCAGGCTCGCAGGGCGTAGTATTCGGCGGTGTTGCGGAAGGCATTTTCGTTCTGCGGGCAAGAGGTCCGGCAGAGGTCGTTCTCTGAAACTGGAGCGGTGGGATAGACGCTCAATGAGACAGGCCTGGGTGCATAGTTCGGATCGGGATCAAGCGGATGCTGGCAACAAGTCAGCACTACGAGGGTATCCATCTCGAATCGCAAATCGACTTCAGCTCCAGCGGGCGATACGCCCTTGTGATAGGTGAGACGGCCTGCGTCATCGGCAACCACTTTGGAAAACAGATTTACATTGGGCACAAGGTCGCGCAGCCCGAGACCGTGCTTGCCGAGCTCGATTAGAAAATTCTCACGGGCATTGCGGGTGAATTCGTTGCGAACTTCCTGGAAGGATTTGATCCCGTATTTCCTCTCCACCAACCCGGCATCGGTGCAGCCGCAGACCGTTTCGTGCCAGCCTGCGGTATCCCGCACGATGCTGCAAAAGATCCTACCCATGTCCGAGTGGAGGCAATGCCCAGCGGTGAGCTGAAAGGTGTGTTGCCCTTTCAGCGTGTCCGGCATGTTGTAACGCTCAAGAGGTTCGGCGGCATTGTAGAGCAGCATCGAAACATTGGCTCCGCCCTCCAGATCGGTGAGCCGGAGGATTTTTCCTCGACTGATCGTCTGCGACCACATGCCGCCTCCGATGATGGTTTTTTGATAGAGAGGCTTCATGCGTGGATGCTCGGCTGTTTGCGGCCATGGATCGGAGGCAGGATCGCCGACGAGATGGTCAGCTTGCCGGAGCGCACTCCTTTGCAGGTAATCAATTCGTCCGCGATGTCCTTGAGCCGGTCGGCTGGCCCCTGCACCAGCAGCACCTCCATGGTGTGATCGTCCTCCAGCAAGACGTGTTGGGAGCTGATGACCTCTTTGATGTGGGATCGCTGGATTTCCGCCAGCGCCTGAAGAAGCCCCGGCTTCGATTCATCGTAAAAAAGGGTGATCGTCCCGGCCATGAGCCGACTGCCCTGCTCCTGATAGTGTTCCGTCAGGCTTTGATGGATCATCTCCGAGATCGCCTGCGAGCGATTCTCGAAGCCCCGATCCACCACGAGGCGATCCAGTTCGGCGAAGACGCTCGGGGGTAGGGAAACGCTGATGCGTTTGACGCCGACAGTCTTGTTGGGTTCAGTTAGGGGCATGATTGGTATTAACTTTCTAAGCAAAAGTAATACCAAGTCGAGTGCATGATTCCGATTTTTGAAGGTTGAGTTCTCCCTCGCCTACTTCGCCGCTTTGGCGCTCCAGACCTTGATCTCGTCGAATGAGCCGCTTTCCCCGGCCACTCCGAGTTCAATCTTGGATTTGGTTTCGTGAGCGATCCCGGAAGACTTCAGGTAAGCGACCGGGTCGCCGTCGATGGTGACGCGCATCTCGTCACCGACCGTTTCGACGACGAGGTCATACCATTTTTCAGCTTCGAATTTGGCGGGGTAAGTGACTTGGCGACCCTTGAGGACCTCGGCGACTTCGGCCTTTTTTGTCGGGTCGTTTTTCATCTCGCGGATTTCGTTTCTCATGCCGCCGTCCCGTTCATCGATGATGGTTACTCCTGCGAGCCGGACTTGGGCGCGGCAGAGGTGGCCATAGTGGGCACCGGTGTATTGGCGGTCGTCGAATTCGACATCGATCATGGTGGCGCCTTCGAATTTGATTTTGCACTCCACTACGCTGTCTTTTGTGGGGATTTCCAATCCATACACCGCCGCATGTGCCTTGATGACGCCTTTGCCATCGGCAGTGGGTTGGTCCTGAACGCGAGTCTGAGTTCCTTGGAGAACGCCGTCGGTGAAAACGAAGGTATCGACCACTTTGTGCCACGCGGCGGGTCGCTCGGAACCTTCGAAGTCGTCGGAAAAAAGGAGTTCTTGTTTCTCGGCGATTGACTTGGAGGGGATCCGGGGGAGATCAGCCGCGGCGGAGATTGAAATGAGCAAGCCGAGCGGTAGGAGATGGCGGAGATCCATGATAGGGGAAATAGGGGAACGGAACACGGGAAAATCATTTCTTAAACTGGGCCAGCAGGAACGCGAGGGTGGTCTCGTGCTCGACACCAGTCGCGCCGGGATAGACGAGTTCACAAGCGACCTGATTGGCAAGGCAATGCTCCTGCAATTTGGCCCCGAAGTTGGCGGTGTGGGCCGGGTCCTTCTGTTCCTGACCGAGTGCCGGCGGACCACTGTAGATCAGATGAATCGGCGGGTCGTCCGATGTCACCAGGGCATAGGGCGAATACTCCGCGATCCAGGGGAGGATGCTCTCGCGGGCGGCGAGGAAATCGTCGAATACTTTATAAGTAGTACCTTTGCCGAAAGCATGTCCTCCGTAGCGGCTGTTGGGAGTCCACTCGCGCATCTGCTGGGGATCGAGGGTGGTCTGGGCTCCGCTGACCGATGCGCACGTGAGGCGGGTGGACTCGTGGGCGATGGGATCGCTGCTCGAAGGGTCGGCGAGGTCGGGATGAAAGGCGAGCCAGAGGCTAGAGCAGGCTCCGGCGGATCCGCCGCTGGCTCCGATGCGGGTTTTGTCGATGTTCCACTCCGCCGCTTTGCTGCGGACGAATTGTAGGGCCCGGGCGGCGTCGTGCAGGGGGGCTTTGACAGGTGGTTCAACTTCCTGGGCCTGGGTCACGTAGCGGTAGTTGATCGAGACCACGGAGATGCCAGCGTCCAGATAGGATTGCACCGCGAGACTCTTTTTGTCTCCCCCGGTCCAGCCTCCTCCATGGATGAAAAATAGAAGGGGCGCGGGTCCATCGGTCTTGGCCTGCCAAAAATCGAGAACATTCCGCTCGTGTTCGCCGTAACGGACGTCGGCGGCGGTGGGGGTGGGATTGACCGGATAGGTCCGCTCTTTTTTGGCTGGCGCGGCGGCGGGAGCCGGGGGCGTTTTCGCAACGGGCTCCGCGCTACCGAGGGCTTGAGCGAAACTCAGGCAGGCGAAAACAGTGACAACGGGGAGATGTTTCATACCTCCGAGGCTAGCGAAGCGGAGGGAGTCTGGCAAGGGTGCTCCGAGTGACTGAGCGCGGCGGATATGCGGAGGTTTTGAGGTGATCAGGAAAAGGCTCTATTTCACCCGACTCTGCACGAAGACACTCGCCATGCCCGCCGCATCCGCAGCGGCGATTCCGGCAGCTCCGTCTTCAAATACAAGGCAATCTTCGGGAGAGAGTCCCATGCGCTCGGCGGCGAGCAAAAACATATCGGGTGCCGGCTTCCCTCTGAGGACGTCGGCCGGGGTGAGTACGATGGAAAACAGTTCAGCCAAGCCCGCTCGTTCCAGCGAAGGCAACACGAGCGAAAGGTCACTTCCCGAAGCGACGGAAATCTTCGCTCCGACCGCGAAGAGGTCATGAGCGAACTTGGCCACGGCGGGCACGGGCCGCAACGTGTGGAGATGCTCGCCATACCATCGCGCTTTGAAGTGATGGATATCATCAGGGGAGAGGGAGGTGCCGTAGGCCGCATTCAACTCCATGACAGTGACTCGATCCGGGACTCCGGCGTTGGCGTAGAAGTCGTCCTCGCTCCAGACCCAAGGCGCTCCATGATGCTGGAAACTCGCTGTCCAGGCCCGGAAATGGAGAGGCATGGAGTCCACCAAAGTTCCGTCGCAATCGAAAATGTAGCCGCCGAAAGGACGGTCGGGGATATCAAGAGTCATGCCCCCATGGTCAACCGAGGTCGGTCTGAAAGCAAGTCGGGTTCCAGGCACCTGGCCTCAATCCCGCGACCGTTTCGTGGTGGATTCGCTGGTCAGGGTTGGCGTGACCTCCGCATCGATGGATGTTCCTCCCCGATTGAAAAACCGTTGAAAAATCCGTCGTGGCAGGCTTTTGCCGGAGTCTTCCATTTCCAATTCGTTCAAGGCTCCTTGCTTGGCATTCTCCCAAGCTTGGGCAAATCCCGGTGCGTTCAGGACCATGGCTTTTTCGGCCCGGGCCAAGATCTCAAGTTCGCGCTCAAGGGCCACCGCGTCGCCTTTCAAGAGAGCTCCGCCAACTTTCAGACGGAGGTTTTCATTCTCGCCTTTGAGTTTGTTGAGCGCACCCTTCATCTCGCTGAGTTTGTCCGCTTCAATTTCCAACTTATCGCTGAGATGTCCCTTCAGCCGTTTCAGCTCCTTAAGGGTGCGATTATGGGATACGAGTGAGAGCACGCAAAAAACCATCCCGAGCGCGAAGCCCCAGAAAAACCAGTTGGTGAAGATAGTCTTGACGGTGTCCATGACGAAGATACTAAGCGAGTTCCCCTGAACCGTAAACCAGCGATCTCAACTTGTCATTCATGCCGCAGGGCTTCGACGGGATTCATCCGCGCCGCCCGAAACGCGGGGTAAATCCCAAACAGCACGCCGATCAGAACGGATATGGAAAACGCCAGGGTCGGAGCCCAGAATTCAATGATGGTGACCATTTTCGCGAAGTGGGAGATGAGCATGGGAATGGTCAGTCCTAGCGCGACTCCGATGATGCCTCCCGCTCCCGAGAGCATGATCGTCTCAATCAAAAATTGCAGCACGATGTCCTTTTGCTTCGCTCCGAGTGCGCGGCGGATTCCGATTTCGCGAGTGCGTTCTGTTACGGTGGCGAGCATGATGTTCATGATGCCGATGCCTCCGACGACCAGCGAAATGGCGGCGATTGATCCGAGCACGATATTGAAGATCTGTTTGGTCCGCTCCGCTCGCCGCAGCAGGTCGAGTGGGACGGTCATTTTGTAATCTCCCTGACTGTGGTTGCGCTCAAGGACATGCCGGATCGCGAGGGAGGCAGGCATCACCTGCTCTGGATCGCCGATGCGCACGGTCACTTCATGCAAGTCCACCTTCTCTGCTTCGAAGCTGCCGGATCGGTATTTGAAAAAAACTTCGCCGAAGTGATCTTCCAGGGTGGAGATTGGTATGAGCATCTCCATGCCCCGACCACTCTCGACTTTGTCACCCGGCTTGGCGGCGGCGGCCTCGGCCGCCACGGACGGTTCATCATTGATCACCCCGACGACGCGGAAGTAACTTGTGCGGATTCGGATGGTCTGTCCGATGGGTTCATCGAGGGGAATGATGCGGCGGGCTAGACTCTGGGTGATCACGCAGACCGGCGCGCGAGTCGCGATTTCCACTTCGGTGAAAAAACGTCCGCGTACCACCGTCCGGTTTTTCATGGCGGGATACCAAGGGACTGTCCCGATGGCGGCCCCATCCACGCTCATCGTGCCATTCCAAAGAAAGTCTTTCACCTCCCGCGAAGGCACGGTCACGGTGACCCCGGGGATGGTGGCCTGGATCTGGGCGATGTCGCGATAGGTCAGCCCATACTCGAGGATGGTGGATTGATTCTGCTCGGAGGAGCTTTTCGAATCCGTCGCTTTGATCGATTCAAGGATGATATTCTGGCTGCCCAGCTCCTTGATTTGTTGCTGGGCTTCGAAGCTGGCTCCTTCCCCGATGGCCAGCATCGCGATGACCGAACAGACGCCGAAGACGATCCCGAGCGCCGTGAGGAGGGAGCGCAGTTTGTGCATCCAAAGGCTCTTGATGCCAAGAATCACCGAGCGCCGCAAACGGAAGAAGCTAAAATCCTGCATTTGGATGATCTGACTCATGGCTTGCGTTGTCAGGCCGGGGAACCCGAGTCGAAGGCAACTTCACCGTCCTTGAGGCGGATGACTCGCGGCGTGCGTTTGGCCATGCCTTCGTCATGGGTGATCATGATGAGAGTTTTGCCAGACTCGTGCAATTGGTCGAAGATCCGCAGGATGTCGGCACCTGATTTGGAATCGAGGTTGCCGGTGGCTTCGTCGGCAAGGATGACAGCGGGGTCGTTGGATAGTGCCCGGGCGATGGCGACGCGTTGTTGCTGACCGCCGGAGAGTTCGGTTGGCTTGTGGCTGAGGCGACTGCCGAGTCCGACTTTGTTCGCGAGCTCGATGGCGATGGCCCGCGCTTCCTTCTCCGGCACGCCCTGGTAGTAGAGCGGAACTTCGATATTCTCAACTACGGTGAGTTGTTGGATCAGGTTGTAGCTCTGGAAAATAAAGCCGAGTTTTTTCCCGCGGACTTGGGAGAGATCGTCATCGGCGAGATGGGAGACGTTGATTCCGTCGAGCAGGTAGTCGCCGACGCTCGGCTGATCAAGACAACCGAGGATGTTGAGGAGGGTGGACTTCCCGCACCCGGATGGACCGAGGATCGAGATGTAGTCTCCCCGGGAAACGGTCAGATCAATGCCACAGAGAGCCTTGACCAACTCGCCGCCCATGACGTAATGCTTCTCGACCGCACGCAGTTCGATAACCGGTCCGCTGTTCCCTGAAGCGGGTTGGACGCGGAGGGCCGCGCTGCCGGGTGCCGACTCGGACATGGCGATCACGTGTCGGATGACTTCGACTTTTTGGCGGATTTGGATTCTCCGGTAGTCTCGCTGCCGGACTCGACCCGGCGCGGACCATTGGGGGAACTTAGGTGCGCCTTCGCCGACTCGTAGTCGTCGGGGGTTTTCAGTAGCACCGCGGCCCCTTCATCGAGTCCGCTTTGGATTTCGATGAAGTTGTTGTTGTTGGCACCGATTCGGACCACTTGGCGGACATAGGAATTCCCTTTGATCAAAAACACAAAGTGTTCGTCGTTCTCCACGAAGACCGCTTGGATCGGCACATAGAGCACGTTCTCCAATTCATCGACGATGATCTCCGCTTTGGCACTCATGCCGGGTTTCAAAAACTCGTGGGTCCCTTCGATCTCAATCGCACTCGGGTAAACTTTCAGGGAGGGATTGTAGCGGGAGGCGTTCGAGTCCGGCAGCACTGCCACCTTGGTGACATGGCCTTGTAGCGTTCTGCCCGGCTCGGACTCCGCTGTGATATAGACCTTTTGACCCAATTCGATTTTCTTGATGTGGGATTCGTGGATACTGACCTCTACCCCGAGCCGCGACATGTCCGGTATGGAGATGATTGGTTGGCCGGTTTTCAAGGTGGCTCCCGATGAAATGCCGTCGTAAAACCGGGAGGTGTAGTAATTGTCCTTGGCACCTCCGTAGGCGACGAGGCCCGATTGTTGCGCTGTGATGACACAGCTGGCAAGCTGTATATCGAGATTCTCCCGCTTGCGCAGCTCCAGGTCATAGCGCCGCTTGGCCGAGCGGAACTTGGCGAAAACTTGCGTCATCTTGGCGGCTTCTTCCCGCTTGATGCGGATGAGGGAAAGAAGCGACTCTTCGTAATTGGAAAGCATCTTTTCCGCTTCTTTTGGAAATTCGTAATCGCGGAACAGATCAAGTTCCGTCTCCGAGCGTTGCAGGGCTATTTTCGCTTTGTCGAGCCCGACAATTTCGTTGTCAAGCGTCTGCCGGGTGATGAATTCCTTCTCGTGAAGGCGCTTGGCACCCTGGACCGACTCGGCCACGACAGCCAGTTGCGAGGCCGCCACAAGGGCTTCGTCGCGCATCCGACGGATGGTCTGCTCGGCTTCGCCATCGCCGAGCAATTCCTGCTCCAGGAAGGTGCTGAAATTGACGCTGGACGCGAGGCTATCATTGCCGGTCAAGTCCACTTTGCCGAAGGGATCGCTATCATCTTCTGCTTTGGCCAGAGCTACCTTGAGTTTCTCGGTATCAAAGGCGTTCACGATCAGGGCGGTGGCCTCGTCCTCGTAGCGGTCGAGTGACTCGCTGTCATAGGGGAGATTCAGGGTACGGAGAGTCTGTTTCGCGGCAGTTGCTCCGACAAACTTCTGGAAATCGAGCAGGGCGAAGCGCATCAGCTGGCGAGCTGATTTGATCTGGCTGAGGGCTTCACTCTGGCTTATTTCGATGTTTTGCTTGGCCTCGGCAAAGGCAGCTTCGGTCTGCTGAAATTCGACATCATGATCCACGATTTGCTCCTCCAGCTTCGATTGGTCGAGGCGCACAAGGACCTTCTTGTTGGCTACATCCTCCTCGGTTACGTAGTAACCCTCGTCGATGATTTCGAGGATTTTGATGCCACTCTGATCGGTCACTTCATTGCGATACTCGAGGAAATTGAGAGCCTGGATGTTGCCGCCTTCGAGCACATCAATGACGAGGTCGCCCCGCTGGACGCTCGCACGGGGGACTTCGTCGGATATTTGACCGCTCCCGCCGGAAGATCGGCCAAAGCTTAGAATCAGTGCCAGCGCGAAGATTCCAACGCCTCCCATGATGATCCATTTTTTCATAATTCGGTTGGGTAAAGGGGGAGGAGGCTCCGGGAATAAACCAACTTAGATACGTTTATTCACCCTGCGGCGGCTCCTTGGATAGTCGCACCGCCCACTTTCCATCCCCTTCAATATACAAGATTCCCATGTCTCTCCAAAGGCGCAAGCGCGCTAGGGTATGGTCGATCAGGGTTGAAGTGCGCCGATTCTGGGCATCGACGAGATCCTCCTGGGCATCGACGAGATCGCGGGCGCGTCCTTTGCCAAGGTCGGCGAGCAGGAGTTGCTCCTCCAGGCGGCGCTCTGCCAAAGCAAGGCTCACTTCGGCGATGTCGAAATTCCGCCGCGCTTGCTCGATGGCTCGCCAGGCTTCATAGATCTGGAGCGTCGCCCGATCACGAGAAAGTTCCTCGGCCCGTGCGGCGCGTTCGCCAATGATCTGCGAGGCCCGGTAGCGATTCCGCTCGGCCTTGCGATCAAGCGGCAAATCGACATCAAGGGAGCTGCGCCAGCGCCGCCGATCCGCGTTGAGGGCGGGCGTGGTATCGCCGGGATCGCTGGCGACGTCGTAGTCCAGGCTCAGATCGAGACCAGGGAGCAGACCGTTCTCGGCTACTCCGATGCGCCGGGTCGCGTCCTCTACCAGGTCTGCGGCGGTGGCGAGATCGGGACGGGTAACGAGGGCGATCTCGACCGCCTGCTCCTGGGTGACCTCCGGAGCCTCGATCCGCAGCTTTCGCAACGTTCCAGAGTCGAGCACGATTTTTTCGCTGACTGGAAGGCCGATGGAAATTTTGAAGGAATCGAGACGGCTCAGGTAGGACTGCACGGAGTCGAGCCAGCGGCGTTGCGCCACGAGCGAGGCTTGACGGAGTTGTCCGAGCTCGCTTTGGGTTCTGCGATCCTCCTCGGCGAAGGCCTCCTCGCGTCCGACATTTTTGAGAAAGCCCTGATAGTTGAGAAAGTTGTTACGGGCCTGGTCTCGCGCTCGGAGGACGTTGTAGTAATCAGTAGCGATGCCAACAATGTAGGCCCGTCTGAAATCGGCGAAGTCGCGCAAGTCATAGAGCAGATTGCGCTCCTCCTGGGTAAGGGCCTCCAAGGTCACGGTCGCGCCAGCGCCTTGCAGAAGCGGTTGCACGATGGATACGGCCAGATCCGACTGGTTGAACGACTGGTTGCCGGTCATGATGCGGAGAAAGTCCTGGGTGAAGTCGGTTGAAATGCGAGCCCCGGTCTGGAGGAGCCAGTTGAATCCAGCCGTTTGGGTGCGGGCGAAGGTGTTGGTCGAAACCAATTCTGTCATCTGCGCCTGAAGCACTGCGTCGCGGGAGTCGGTGGCTCGACGGCCGAGGGCACCGGCGAAGGCAACCGGAGCGAGGCGATAGCGGGCCAGAGTCAAATCGAGAGCGGAAAGGAAGACGCCCTCTTTTTCAAAAAGATAATCTCGTCCCAGGGTCACCCCGGTGAAAAGGGCGTCGTCGAGTGAGAGTTGACTCGCCCCGCGTTCAGAGGAAGCAAAGGGTCCCATAAAGTCGCCGCCTCCCGTAAAAAGGGGCAATCGAGCGAGGTCGAGGGCAATGGGCGGGGCGAGGACGACAGATTCCGGTTCCACGTTCTCCACTCGGGGGGTTTTTTCAAAAAGTACCCCGTAAGCCTCCCGATCCGCGCGTGTTTGGTAATGGGCCGGGGTGCAGCCTGTCAAAACGAGCAGAATCAGGAGTCCGATCAGTTCTTGTTTCAAAAACTTCCTGTAAAATTGATAAAATACTTCCACCATGCTTCGAGCCCCCTCTTTTCGGGCAGACTGAGGCCTCGCGCAAGCACGACAACAAGCCATAGGCGGAATCGCGCGGGGTCACCGGCGACCGGACTCGCGGGCGACCAGGAAAAGGAATAAGTGGAGCGGGCCACCGTAAGCCGGATTTTGTTCATCGAAGCCGTAATCGACTCCGACAGACGATCATTTATCTAGCGGAACCCCCCGAGAGGCGCTCCCCTCCCTGTCGAAACAGGGTGCGACTATTACCCGGACGTATTCCGACGCCGAAACGCCGAAGCCGGACCGGCGGCCCGTTTGCCCTGTTTTGTCTTGCACTGCATGGGGTTTATCCTGCCCCCTCCGTTGCCTTCGGGGCGGTGAGCTCTTACCTCGCCATTTCACCCTTACCCCGCTCCCCCGAAGGAGAAACGAGGCGGTATCTTTTCTGCGACACTTTCCGTCGAACGGGGCGTTGACCCCGAACTCCCCGGCTTTCACCGGGCATGCTGCCGTGTAGTGTCCGGACTTTCCTCTGAGGCCGAGACCCCAGCGACCGTCTCCGGCCCGCTCCAAGCAGAGGCTACGTCAGGAATGGGGCCCCGTCACCTGGATTTTCCAGACTTTCTGGTCGCGGCACGGGCATAAAAAAGCCGTCGGAGCGCGAGGCTGTGACGGCTTTGGCTGACCCACTCGGGATCAGCGGGAGAAAATATAGAGATCGTCGCTGGTGACTCCTTTGAACTGCCAACCGCCGTCTTTGGCAATCTCTTTGAAAGTGCGTGGCAGGAGGGCGGCCTTCGTGAGTTTTTCCGCCATTTCTTTCGGGAAGTTGATTTCCCCTGCTTCAGAAATTGGAATTCCTTCTTCGGTGGCGACAGACCGGAACCCGATCCTATCGATCTCCTCGCCATTAACGACTTTGTATTCGGACCCACCGCCAGCTACTCCGCTAAGGATGCCGAGATTCGAGAGCAGACTGGTGAGGGTGATCACGAGGATCACGGCAAGGAGGATGACAACAAGGTTTTTCATGAGGGGAAATTTTAGGAAAGCGTTAGTGAATCAATTTTCCCCCCGGGTGTAAAGCGTGAAATCGCAACTTCGACGATTAGGCGGATCAGCCTGCGACGGCGGCCTGCGCTTTGGAGATCATCGCCAGCAGGGCGGGTTTGCCTTGGACGCCGCGGGCCGTGGCGACGGCCTCGCCTTTGGCAAAGGCGATCAGAGTCGGGATGGAAGTGATCCCGAAGCGACGGGCGATTTCAGGAGCTTGATCGATATCCACTTTCGCCACGATGGCCTTGCCCTCCTGCTCACCGGCGATTTGTTCGATGACTGGGCCCATCATTTTGCAGGGGCCACACCATTCGGCGTGGAAATCGACCAGGACGGGGAGATCCGTCCCGGCAAGGGTTTCGTCAAAAGTGGCGGTGGTGAGTTCGATGGCTTTCATAAAGTGGTATGCGTTGGTGAGGTTACTTTACTAGACAGATTTGTCTGTCGAATCTTACAGGTTTTTTGTTCCGTAATGAAAGGATTGCAGTTTACACTGAAGCGATGACAACCCCCTGCCCCGTTTTAAATCATATCGCGATCGCGTTGCTTTTCGGTCTCCTAGGGTTGCCGGGGGGCGCTCAGGCTGCGGATCCCGCCCGGCCGAATGTGTTGGTGATCATGGCTGACGATCTCGGCTTCGGGGATCTCTCCTGCTACGGTGCGACGGAGATTGTCACCCCGCAGCTTGATCGTCTCGCCGCGAGCGGCCTGCGCTTCACCAGTGGATATGCGACGGCATCGACCTGCACACCGACGCGTTTTTCTTTTCTCACCGGAGTCTATGCCTTTCGGCAAAAGGGCACCGGCATTGCTCCGCCAAACGGTCCGGCGATCATCGCCGAGGGGACGCCGACCATCGCCTCGATGCTGCGAAGCGTCGGCTACCGCACCGCTGTGATCGGCAAGTGGCATCTCGGACTGGGAGGGTCGGATGGCCCGCGATGGAACGAGCGGATCTCACCGGGACCTCTCGACATCGGCTTCGACCATTGCTTCCTCCTTCCGACCACCAATGATCGGGTGCCGCAAGTGTATCTGGAGGACCGGGAGGTGCGTGGACTGGAAGCGGGGGATCCTCTCTGGGTAGGGTCGAAAAAACCTTCGCCCGATCATCCGACTGGATTAACTCAACGCGACAGTCTGCGGATGAATTGGAGTCATGGACACAATGGCACGATCCACAATGGCATCAGCCGGATCGGATTTTATACCGGTGGCGTGGAGGCCCGCTTCCGCGATGAGGATCTCGCCGACGCCTGGATCGAACAATCCCGCGCCTGGATGGCCGCCGAGTCGGACCAGCCCTTCTTCCTCTTTTTCGCCTCCCACGATGTCCACGTACCTCGGATGCCGCACGAGCGCTTCCAGGGCAAAAGCGCCCTCGGGCCGCGGGGCGACTCGATCCTGGAACTTGACTGGACTGTGGGGGCGCTGCTCGACGAACTGGAACAGAACGGACAGCGGGAAAGCACTCTCGTCGTCTTTTGTTCCGACAATGGACCGGTGCTCGACGATGGCTATGCCGATGATGCCTTGGAAAAAAACGGGACGCATCGCTCCGGGGGGCCGTTCCGGGGTGGCAAATACAGTGTCTATGAAGGCGGCACGCGGACTCCCTTCCTGGCATCGTGGCCGGGGGTGATCGAGCCCGGGGTCTCGGATGAGATGATCGCCACCATCGACCTTTACGCCAGCCTCGCCGCTCTCACTGGTGCCGCGCCGGAGACTGCGGAGAAGGCGAAGGACAGCGTGAATGTCAAGGGTGCTCTTCTCGGCCAAGCTGGAGCCGAGGGACGCGAAGAACTTGTGCAGCAAGACAACGGGGGTGGTGGCACTTTCGGGTTTCGCTCAGGTCAGTGGAAGCTGCTCCGCCACGACAGCGGCAAGACCAATAACCTGGTGGTTGAATCGCCTCTCGCAAAAACCGAGGTTCCGAAATACCAGCTATTCGATTTGAACGCCGATCCTCGCGAAGAGAATGACCTTTTCTCCGCTCAACCCGATGTGGCCGCGCGATTGGTGGGGAGACTTGAGGAGATCGTCGGAGAGACGAGTGGAGCACCGAAAGCCAAGTCGGCGGCTCCGTGATCGGCTGGGAGCCTGTCGGACTTAGAGCGTCTGAGCGAGGGAATTAGGGTTCGAGTCAGAATTTTCATGAGTTTGAGGAGTTTGTGTGAACACA
>Ga0105044_10001498_pt1 | contig 31310 bp, 29 predicted proteins | sample MAT01_FD_78092 | JGI IMG/M metagenome (GOLD analysis project Ga0105044, IMG submission 78092) | Freshwater microbial communities from Lake Fryxell liftoff mats and glacier meltwater in Antarctica - MAT-01 | ecosystem: Environmental > Aquatic > Freshwater > Ice > Liftoff microbial mat | place...
AGAACTGACCGAACAGAAAGGGTCCGCCGCTGTGCGCCAGCGCGTCGGCCCACAGCGCTTGCACGCGTTGCACGTTGGCGCGCAAGGCGGCGTGTTCGGCCCACAGGCGGGCACCGACCTCGGACAGATGGGCTTCGATGTTCATCGGGCAGTGGCTGCGCAAGGCGCCAAAGCCGCTGTGCATCTCGGCGCTGACGCTGCGGGCACGGGCACGAAGTTGCGGGTCGCTGGGCCACACGCCTGAAGCCGGCAGCTTGTCGTGCAGGTACTCGGCAATGGCCAGGCTGTCCCAGATGCTGAACGACCCGTCCACCAGCACCGGGACCTGGCCAGCCGGACTGACTTTGGCCACAGCTTGTCTGAAGGCTGAGCCTTCGGAGAAGTCGAAGCGCAATTTTTGTTCGTCAAAGCGAATGCCCAGCTGGCGCATCAGCACCCAGGGGCGCATCGACCACGATGAGTAGTTCTTGTTGCCGATGATCAGTTGCATGGTGGGTGATTCTGTGGTCGTTGAAAAAGATAGCGCTGGCGTCACAGGCTCAGCAACACCGGCTGGTGATCCGAGGCCTGGGTCTTCAGATCAACTTCGATCCATTGCACCTTGTCAGCCAGGTCAGCGCTGACAAAAACAAAATCGCAAGCCACAGGTACCGGGCTGCAGCTGCGGTCGAAGAGTTGAAAAGTGGGCGGATGTGGCGCAGCACCGTGCAACTGGGTCCAGGCGTCCACCCAGGGCGCTGGCCCACCGCTGTGCACCATGGCGGCGTATTCAGCAGAGAGAGGGCTGCAGTTGAAGTCGCCGCACAGCACCGCCTGCCGGGTGTGCGGCAGCGGCTGAAACGGGCTGCCGTCGTCGACCCGCAAAGGCGGGTCTGCCGCCATCGCACAGGCTTCTTCGTGCAGTTGCCGCAGCGCCAACACCTGCGCCATGCGTTGGCGCGCCGAGTAGTACTCCAGGTGCGTGCTCATCACCCGCAATGGCCCCAGCTCAGCGTGCATCACGGTCACAACCGTACACATGCGCGGCATGCTGCGCTGCTGGCCATCGGCGGGCCAGGGCAAGGCATGGTGTTGCACTTGCAGCACGGGCAGCCTTGTGGCGATGAGGTTGCCAAAGCGCTGCGCTCGGCCCTGGTCATCGAAACTGTGCACCGCCGCGCCAAAGAAGACTTGAAAGCCTGGCAGCAGGGCCTGCAGCTCGGCCAGCTGGTCGCCCGGCTGGCCGCGCAACTGGCTGTACCCCTGCGCCACTTCTTGCAGGCACAGCACGTCAAAGTCAGCCATGCTGCGCGCCGTATGGACGATGCGATGCGGGCTGACCTGGCCGTCCAGGCCGCAGCACCATTGGGTGTTCCAGGTGATTAAATGCATTTGCCGCGCAGCATAGCGGCTGGCGCGGTGTTCGGCACCCGATTGAGAACATCAGCTTTATGCATCCCTTTGCGATCGCTCAATCCAGGTGCGGTCTGCCAAGCACAATATGGACAGAAGCCTGCAACCGATTGAGCATGAAACCCACTGAGCCTGGCATGCTCGGCTTCTTGCGTGCCATCCACCATCGGCTGCAGATTCACTGACACAACCCCCCAACCCGAATACGCCACACATGGAGTTCAAGGACTACTACGCTGCCCTGGGTGTTGCGCGCAGCGCCGATGCTGAGGAGATCAAACGCGCCTACCGCAAGCTGGCGCGCAAGTACCACCCGGATGTCAGCAAAGAGCCTGCGGCCGAAGACAAGTTCAAGGAGGTGGCCGAGGCTTATGAGGCGCTGAAGGATCCCGAAAGGCGCGCTGCCTACGACGCGGCAGGCGAGCAGTGGAAGCAACGCGGGTCCGGGCAGTCAGGGGCTGGACGTGCGGCGGGCTCTGGTGCCGGGGCTTTTGGTGCGGAAGGCTTTGGCCCAGGCGGTTTCGAGTTTTCCGGCGCCGGTTTTGATGCTGAATCGAGCGCGCAACACAGCGAATTCTTTGAAGCCCTGTTTGGCCGCAGGGCGGGTGCGGGAGCCGCGCGGTCGGCCGGGCAGCGCCAGCCGCGTCAAGGCACGGACCACCATGCCCGGGTGCGCATCGACCTGCTCGATGCCTACCGCGGGGGTGAGCGCAGCATCAGCCTGAGCGCAGCCACGCCCACGGCGGATGGCCGCATCGAAATGCGCGAGCGAGAGGTTCGCTTGCAGATCCCCAAAGGCATTCGCCCAGGCCAGCAGTTGCGGCTGGTGGGGCAAGGTGGCCCGGGGCTCGGTGAAGGCGCACCAGCCGGCGACCTGTATCTGGAAATCGAATTTGCACCCCATCCAGTATTCCGTGTCGATGGGGCGGATGTGCACTTCGATCTGCCGCTGGCGCCCTGGGAAGCAGCGCTGGGCGCCAAGGTGCAGGCACCGACGCCAGAAGCTCAGGTCGAACTGCAGATCCCGCCCGGCACGCCGGCAGGTCGGCAGTTGCGGCTCAGAGGCAAAGGCCTGCCAGGTGCCAAGGCGTCGGGCGACTTGTTCGCGCACATCCAGATCGTGCTGCCTCCGGCGGGCACACCCCAGACCGAAGAGGCCTGGCGCGCCCTGGCCCAGGCGGCGGCTTTCAACCCACGCGCGGGCCTGGGGCTCTGAGAAGGTGAGACGATGAAGCAAACACACATGTCGGCGGCCTTGCTGGTCGAAGCCACCCAGGCCCTGGACCTGGATGCGCTGTGCCAGGCTTGTCATGCGCAGCAAAGTCAACTGCTGGTGCTGGTGGAAGAAGGCGTGCTGGGCGAACAAGACCCAAGCCCCACACCGTGGCGCTTTGACGGTCACGCCCTGGCCCGAGCCCGACGAGCTCTGCGCTTGCAGCGAGAACTGGAGCTGGATGCCGGCGCGGTGGCGCTGGTGCTCGATTTGCTCGACCGCATCGAAGAGCTGCAAACTCAACTGCGCCTGCGCGTACCCGCACGCTGAACCCCTGGGAGGGGTTGGTGGACAGCGGCCCTCTGCCGTGCCCCGTGCCAGGTCGGACACTTCTGGGTTCCGGCTGCTGAAGGTGACCGTGCCTTTGCTGCTGAACACGCCTGCGGTAGTCGTGCTCAGTGCCACCGTCAGGCTGCTGCTGTTGCTTCCGGGCGCATCGGGCCTCACGCCCGTCACCTGGCGCTGCCCACGCGCATGAGCTGCCAGTTGAGCAGACTCAAGCGCCACAGGGGCCAGTGGGCAAATACTCGACTGTATGCACATCACAAGCCTGCGCCCGCGTCAGTTCCTGCCCCTGCTGTTGCTCACGGCACTGCTGGGGCTGGCCGGATGTGCCGTCGAGTTGCAGAACCTGCAACCCGCACAGGACTACGCAGCGCGCAACCAGGATCCCAGTTCGGTCCCTGTGGGCTGGCGGGTGTATCAGCAGCGTTGCGCTGGCTGCCATGGCCAAGCGGCCACCGGCGGCGCGCAAGCGCCCGATTTGTTGCAGAGCCTGCGCACGATGGGCCCGCGCAGCTTTGTTGACAAGGTGCTCAGGCGCTATGACTGGGACATCCCGGGCGCACCCCGGGGTGACAAAAGCGCCCAGACATCCACTGAGAAATCTGACGCACTGGACGCCCTGATCGAACAGATCATGCGGCGCCAGCAGGGCCGGATAGCGATGCCTGCGTGGCAGGGCGATCCGCAGGTCAATGCCCGTATCCTGGACCTGTACGCCTACCTGTCGGCCCGCGCCGAAGGTTCTCTGGGCCCTGGCCGGCCGGCGCCTGAACGAAGAAGTGCGCCGTGAAGTGCGCCGTGATGCGGGCAGGTGCGCCGGATCGTCGAAACTAGTCGGATTGCCGCTGCCTGAAGTCACCATGCAGCCCGCGCAGCCCGGTCCTGCCGTACAGCTTTTGCACCAGACTTACGCGATGGTGCTGGCCGGCGGGCGCGGCAGCCGCTTGCACCAATTGACCGACTGGCGCGCCAAACCGGCCGTGCCCTTTGCCGGCAAGTTCAAGATCATCGATTTTGCGCTCAGCAACTGTGTCAACTCCGGGCTGCGCCACGTGGGTGTGTTGACGCAATACAAGGCGCAGAGCCTGATCCGTCACGTCACCCGCTGCTACGCTTCTCTTGACGCAGGGCTGGGTGAATTTGTAGATGTTGTGCCGGCCCAGCAAAAGGACGGCAACCGCTGGTATGGAGGCACCGCTGACGCGGTGTGCCAAAACCTGGATCTGGTGCGGGAGGCGCAAGCGCGCTGGGTGCTGGTACTGGCTGGCGACCATGTCTACAAGATGGACTACGGCAACTTGCTGGAAGACCATTTCCGCCATGGCGCACAGCTCACTGTGGCATGTACCGAAGTGCCGCTGGCCGAGGCTTGCCACTTTGGCGTGCTCAGCATCGACCGAGAGCGTCGCATCACTGCGTTTGCCGAAAAGCCAGAACACCCCACACCGATGCCCGGGCGCAGCGACGTGGCTTTGGCCAGCATGGGCATCTACGTCTTCAACGCGGACTACTTGCGCCAGCAACTGCTGCGCGACGCTGCTGACGGCGAATCACAGCATGACTTCGGCCGCGACATCCTGCCGCAGGCCGTGGCACAGACCCACGTGCTGGCGCATGACTACGCGAGCAGCTGCGTCAACATGGTGGGACAGCGCCCCTATTGGCGTGACGTCGGCACATTGGACGCGTACTGGGCTGCCAACATGGACTTGGTCACGCCGCTGCCTGAGCTGAACCTGTACGACGACGACTGGCCCATCCGCAGCGTGCAGCAGCAACTGGCGCCGGCCAAGTTTGTCTTTGACGAAGACAGGCGGCGCGGCATGGCCGTCGATTCGGTGGTGGCGAGCGGCTGCATCGTCAGTGGCGCCGCTGTCAGGCGGTCGATGTTGTTTTCCAAAGCGCGGGTCGAAGAAGGCAGCCTGATCGAAGACACGCTGCTGCTGCCCGGTGTGCAAGTGGGCGCAGGCGCCATCGTTCGACGCGCAATCATCGACAAGAACTGCGTCTTGCCCAGCGGCATCCGCATCGGCTGCGATGCGGGCGCAGACCGCCAGCGCTTCCACGTCACCCGCGGCGGCGTCACGCTCGTCACGCCAGCGATGTTGGAGCAAGACACGAATTTGCGGCTCTGAACGATCTGGTTCAGCTGAACCATCCGTGCCATCCCAACGCGCAGCATCACTCACGGTCCTCCGGCGCTGCCCTTTTGTGTTCCGTGTTCACCCATTGATCAAGGAGATCTTCGATGCCCAAAATGAAATGTGCAGTTTTTGTCGAGCCAGGCCGTATCGAGCTGCGAGAAAAACCGATGCCTGAGATCGGCCCGCTGGACGCGTTGATGAAGATCACGACGACCACCCTTTGTGGCACCGATGTGCACATATTGAAGGGCGAGTACCCAGTGGCCCCAGGCTTGACCATCGGCCACGAGCCGGTGGGCGTGATCGCCGCTTTAGGCGCAGCGGTCAAGGGCTACAAAGAGGGACAGCGTGTGATCGCCGGCGCCATCACGCCGAGCGGCTGGAGCAACGCCTGCCTGTGTGGTTGCGGCGCGCAAGATGGTGCGGGCACGGCCCATGGCTGGAAGCCACTGGGCGGCTGGAAGTTCGGCAACACCATCGACGGCAGCCAGGCCGAATACCTGCTGGTGCCCGATGCGATGGCCAACCTGGCGCTGGTGCCCGACAACCTGAGCGACGAGCAAGTGCTGATGTGCCCCGACATCATGTCCACCGGGCTGGCAGGCGCTGAGCGCGCCGGCATTCGCATCGGTGACCTGGTGGCGGTGTTCGCTCAAGGCCCGATTGGGCTGTGTGCCACGGCAGGCGCCAAGCTCAGCGGCGCCACGATGGTGATCGGCGTTGACCGTGAACCGGCTCGCTTGGCGATGGCCATGAAGATGGGCGCTGACCATGTCATCGACTTCAGCCAGCAAGACCCGGTGCAGGAGATCATGCGCCTGACCGGGGGCCGCGGTGTCGATGCGTCGATCGAGGCGCTGGGCACTGCTGCGACTTTCGAGTCTTGCCTGCGTGTGCTGCGCCCTGGCGGCACGCTGTCCAGCTTGGGGGTCTACTCGACGGACCTGCGCATCCCCCTGGACGCCTTTTCTGCCGGCCTGGGCGACCATCGGATCTTGACAACATTGTGCCCCGGCGGCAAGGAGCGCATGCGGCGGCTGATGGCGGTGATCGAGTCGGCGCGTGTGGACTTGTCGGCGATGGTTACCCACCGCTTCAAGCTGGACGACATCGAAAAGGCCTATGAGCTGTTTTCAAATCAGCGCGACGGTGTGCTGAAAGTGGCCATCACGCCTTGATGCGGTCTGGGCCTTGGCCAGGCGCGGAACCTTGTGGAACAGTGCGGACTCGAGGATCGGCCCCGTCAAGGGGACTGAGCGACTCAACAGCTCAGCACAGCGCCTCAGTCGTTCGCCGACGCGTGTCGCACCAACAGGACCGGCACGGTACTCAGGCGCGTCACACGGTCGGCATCGCTGCCCAGCGCCAGCTTGCTCAGGCCGCGGCGGCCGTGCGTGCCCATCACGATCAGGTCGCAGTGGTTGCTCTTGGCCACCTCGACAATCACGTCGGCCACCCGACCCTGGTTGCCTTCAGCCATGCGGTTTTCCACCGCCACCTGTTGCGCGATGGCTGCGGCATGGGCCTGCTCCAGAATGCTCTGACCGTGGCTGCGCAGGCCATCGCTGACCTGTTGCCAGGTGTCTGCTGTCGCCATCTCCATGCCGGTCACCATCGGGTAGGTGTCCACCACATGCAGCAGCAGCAGGCTGGCTCCCAAAGGCTTGGCCAGCTTCAGCGCTTCATCGAAACCACGGTCAGACGTGGTACTGCCGTCCACCGGCACCAGGATTTTTTTGTACATCGCAAGTTTCCTTCCAGTCGCAAATCTTGAATCAGCCCTGAATCGCCCCGACCCGGTCTTGGGGGAAGGGGGCTGGTTCGGACACAGTCTCAGTCTGCAGGCCGTGTCAGGCGGCGGCCTTGAGCTTGCGCAAGTATTCGATGATCCGGATCAAATGCGCGACCCGGTGATGGCGCTGTCAACATGGCGCTGTCGACATGGCGTTGTCAAGACGGCGTTACCAAGCTTGCCAACAAGCTTCGCAGGGGCCAAACTCTTTCCAAACTCGCCTTCAAGATGACTGAAATCGTTGCCGGTCGCCCACCGACCCCCCTTCAAGACGCGTCAGCCGTCGCGGTGCCGGCGATGGCGCAGCCGCGTTTGCTGCCTTGCTCTTCGCCCTGTTCACTGACAGATCTGGCCGCCATCATCGACAGCGTGGCCGACGCCCTGATCTCGGTGGATGAAGACGGCCGCATCGTGCTGTTCAATGCGGCGGCTTCCAGGATGCTGGCCTGCCCCACACAGCAAGCCCTGGGCGAGTCGATCTCGAAGTTCATCCCCGAAGGCTTGCGCCAGGCGCACCAGGCGCACATGCACAGCTTTGGCCAGCGTCCGGAAAATCGACTCGCTGCAGCGCATGCCAGAGAGGTGTTGGCATTGCGGGCAGACGGCCAGCCGATCCAGGTCGAGGTCGCGGTGTCATCTGCGCAGCTCATGGATAACGGGGCAACGCATACGCTGAGCACTGCAATGCTGCGCGACCTCACTCTGCGCAAGGCTTTGCAATCCGATCTGCACCGGGTCAGCCACCGCTATCGCACGGTGGTGGACCAATCGCCCGACGCCATTTGGCTGGAGGAAGCCGGCCGGCTGCAACTGGCCAATGCAGCATGCGCCGCCTTGCTCGGCGCACCCAGTGTCGAGGATCTGATCGGTCTGAAGGTGTCGGTCTTTCTGCCCGATTGGTCGCCGCCTGAGCTGGCGCCATCTGACTCCCAGCCCGGCGGTCCCGACCTGGGGGTGCGGCGCTTCGAAACCCGTCTTCGCAGGCTCGATGGGCGATGGAGTGAAGTCGAACTGTCGGTTGCCGCAGTGCCGGACCATGGCGGCGAAGCGACCCAAGGCGTGATGCGTGACATCACGCAGCGCAAACGTGATCAGCTCATGCTGCAAACCACCCAGGCCAGCTTGCTGGAGGCGCAGAGGATTGCGCGGCTGGGCTACTACAGTCTGGACCTGGTGCACATGCGTTGGCGGGTGTCGCCGACGCTGCAGTTGCTGCTGGGTCAGGTGCCGAAGAGCCAGTCGCCGAAGAGCCAGGCTGCATTTGCTGAAACAGGGGCTGCAGGGCTGGACGAAGCAGCATCCTCGGACCCCGACCACAGCGTGCTGCTGGACTTTGAAGCTGGCTTGGCCTTGGTGCACGCTGAAGACCGCGATGCACTGAGGCAGTTTTTCCTGCATGACATGCGCAAAGCTCACGCCCGTCTGGACCGCGAGTACCGCATCGTGCGCCAGGACAACAGGCGCGAGCGCTGGGTGCACGGACGTGGGCGTGTGCACCTGGACGCTTGGGGGCGGGCCACCCACCTGTTTGGCACCTTGCAGGACATCACCGAGCGCAAGCGCTCGGAGCTGGCGCTGGATCGCTCACGCCAGCAGTTGCGGCGCCTGTCCAGCAGCCTGACCCAGGCCCGCGAAGCCGAGCGCCGGCATGTCGCGCGAGAGCTGCACGACGAGCTGGGGCAACGCCTGTCGGCCCTGAAGCTGGACATTGCCACGCTGCTCGATCAACCTGGGGTGCGCGAAACCAAAGCCTGCGACAAGGTGCGCCCGTTGCTGGCCGAAGTGGACGGCGCGCTGGCAGCGGTGCGCCGCATTGCAGCCGATCTGCGCCCGCCGATGCTCGACGATCTGGGCCTGACGGCTGCGTTGGAATGGCTGAGCAACGACTGGACGCAGCGCACCGGGTTGCAGATCACACTGCGCCTGCAGGCGCTGGACGAACTGCTGACCGAGTCGGCCGCCACCACGGTCTACCGCATCGTGCAAGAAGCTTTGACCAACATCAGCCGCCATGCCAGGGCCAGCAAGGTGCAGGTCGGATTGCAGCGCAGGGCCGGCGAATTGCTGGTGTGGGTGGAGGACGACGGTGTTGGCCTGTCGCCCGGTGACACCGACAAACGCAACTCCAACGGCCTGGCGGGTATTCGCGAGCGTGCTCACATATTGGGAGGGGCTGCGCGCATCATCAACGGCAGTGAAGGCGGTTGCAGGCTCGAAGCCCGTTTGCCGCTGGACAGGGTGGACACGCGGCCCGGAGGGTTGTTTTCTTGACAGGGACAGATCGCCCCGAAGCTGAAGACCTCAGCGCTGTAGTAGGCATCCGTGTGCTGCTGGCCGATGACCACCAACTGATGCGCGCCGGGCTGTTGCGCTTGCTGGAGAGCCAGAGTGGCATGCAAGTGGTGGCGCAGGCCGGCAACGGCCATGAAGCGCTGGCCGCCTTGCGTGCGCAGGCCGTGGATGTGGCGGTGCTCGATCTGTCGATGCCGGGCATGTCCGGCATGGATCTGATCAAGCGTGTGAAGTCCGAGTTTCCCGCTGTGGCCGTGCTGGTGTTGACGATGCACGCCGAAGAGCAGTACGCCGTGCGTGCCTTCCGCAGCGGGGCCAGCGGCTACCTGACCAAAGACGCTGCGGCCGGCGAGTTGGCCGCTGCGATCCACAAGGTGGCTGGTGGTGGCGGTTACGTCACCGGCTCGATGGCAGAGAAGCTGGCCCTGGGCCTGAACCGCCAGCACGCTGGACCGGCCCATGCCAGCCTCAGCGACCGTGAGTTCGAAGTGCTGCGCCGCATCGTCTCTGGCCAAAAGCTGATTGATATTGCCAGCGCACTGCATCTGTCGGTCAAGACCGTCAGCACCCACAAGACCCGCATCCAGAACAAGCTGGGACTGGACAACACGGCAGCACTGATCCGCTATGGGTTGGAGCACCGCCTCTCTGAAGTTGAAGGCAGGAGCCCAGCGCAGGGTTGAGTCAAAGCAGCATTCGGACTTTTCCTACAGCACTGTCGGAAAACGCTTGTTGCCATCGCGCCTATCCTCACAAAACGCAGGCCCTGGCGCCGATTGCCACGGATCGAGCCACGAGAGACCCTTGGGACAGGAGGTGCCTTCGCACCCTGCCCAAAGGAGAACCGATGCAACTGGCCCAGACCACCCCAGCCCGGACCACCCCGGCCCCAGCCATCCACGCCCCGGGGCTGCTCAGCGAGCCAGTCATCGGCCGCTGCACCGCCAGCGATGTCCTGCGCTGGGCCGGCCTGCCGCAGCTGGCCAGTGCCGAGTCAGACGCGTTGCCGTTGTGGCAGCGCCGCGTGGCTGCAGAGCAAACCCTGGTGCACGAAGACCAGAGCGTGCAAGCCCTGTATCTGGTGGCCGCTGGCAGTTTCAAGTGCACCCAGACCGACCTGGAAGGTTACGAGCAGGTGCTGGGTTTTGCCATCCACGGCGACATGCTGGGCCTGGACGGCATGGGTGATTTGCACCACAGCAGCGCCGCCGTGGCGCTGGAGGACAGCACGGTCGTCGTCTTGCCCTACCCTGAGTTGCTGCAGATGAGCCAACAACTGCCAGCGCTGAACGCGCTGCTGCACCACGCAGCCGGCGTGGAGCTGCAGCACCGCGGCCACACCCAGTACCTGATCTCTGCAGCCAGCGCCGAGGTCCGGGTGGCGCGTTTCTTGTTGCACTTTGCGCAGCGCCAGTTGGCGCAAGGGCATTCGCAGCGCCGGCTGCATCTGCGCATGACGCGGCGCGACATTGCGAGCTGCCTGTGTGTGGCCCACGAAACCGTCAGCCGCGCGCTGACGGCCCTGGTGGCCCAGGGCTGCATCCGCGTTTGCAACCGCGATGTGGAGATCACCGACCCAGCCTTGTTGCAATCCATGCAAAGGGTGACCCGTGGCGCGCCGCGGCGCAAGGGCCATGCGCAGGGGACGGCGGGCACGGCGCGATTTGCGTTGACGCAATGACCTCTCAGCCTCTCAGTCCATCGGAGGCTGCCTGCCCGGCCGCAACTTGGAGTATCGGGTCGCTGCAGAGTCGCAGATGGAGCAGTTCCTGTCGAGCCAGCCCAGGACGGGTGTTGCTGGCCGGGCCTGATCTGTCCAGCCGACGCCTCGCTGCTGAGCAGCGAGGGTCTCAGCCCTCACGATCGGCGCGCTCCAGCTCCTTGGCCATGTCGGGCCCTGCAGTCAGGTGCCCAGAATACCCAGTGGTATCTTGCGCGCCGCTTCGCAGCCTAACCAGCCGGGGTGGGTGACCGCGGAAGGCGCGTGCGATGACATCTGCGCGCCCGGCCAAACGCTGGCGGCCCAGGATTTCTGCGCCACTTTGAGACCGCATCTGCGCTCTCACTGCGTGCAGGCCGGGGTGGGCCACTACGGGGTGTTCAGCGGCAGGCGCCGGCAGCAGCAAATTTACCCGCTGTTGCGCAACACCATCCCGTTGTCGCGCAGACACCGAGCAGAGTTGCGGGCACTGCGCGGAGTTGCGCTACGGGTGCGCGATCGGTGCGTGCTCGGTGCGCGCTTCAGATTCGCTGTCCGGTCTCTAAAAGACCGCGTGCTCACCACGCTCGGCCAAGGCCTCACCGCTCAACAACCGGGCGTAATAGTCAAACAGCGTCTCAGTGCCCACCGAAGGCGTTTGTGCAGCGTCATAGCGGCCGGCAGCTGCGTCCCACACCAGCATCGACTCGGTGGCGTAGTAGCGGCCGATACGCGCCAACTCGGCTTTGGCGGCCAACGGAGGCACCAGCTTGCCGGCCCATGACAGGCCAGTCACGATGCCGTCCATCAGCCCGACCGGTATCTGCTTGAAGCTGGGCGGGCGGCCCAGCAATCTGAACAACTCTTCGCCCTGCTGCAGTGGCGTGATGGCCTGGCCCGGGCCGCCGATCGGCAGCACCTGGTTGTGCCGGGTCGGGTCGTCCAGACAGCCAGCGATGTAGTCGGCCAGGTCGGCGTCGCTGATCGGTTTGCAGGCCGTCAAGCGGCCGCCGCCAAAGATCAGGAAAGGCTTGCCCGCTTTGACGCGTTCGACTTGGCCCGACAGCGACTTGAAAAACGCTGTGGGCCGAACGATCGAGTAGCGGATGCCCGATTCGACCAGCGATTTCTCAAAGGCCAGCTTGGCGTGCTGAAACGCCAGCAGCGGCTTTTGCACGCATATGGCCGACAGCAGCACCATGTGAGACACCCCTGCGGCCTGTGCAGCCCGCAGGGCCAACACATGCGCCTGGTGATCGATGGCCCACGCATCCTTGGGCGCGCCGGTACGCGAAGCCATGCACGACACCAGCGCATCAAAACGCTCGCCCCTGAAGCCATCGGTGGCCAGCGATGCAGCGTCTTGCACGTTGCCGAATCGAAGCGTTGCGCCAGCAGCGACGCCAGCGCCGGCCGCCTTTGGCCTGACAAAACACACCACCTCATGGCCATGCTGCACCAAGGCACGCACAGTGGCCCGACCGATGGTGCCTGTGGCACCGAGTACAAAGACGCGTTGTTGCAAGGTGTTTGTCAGCCAGTGGGTCAGTGGTTGCAAGTCAAGCGGGGTGCAGGATCGTGATGCCACTGATGCGGCCGCAGGCGATGATGCGCAAAGGATTCAGCGCCCGGCAGATCTTGCGTTGCGCTTGGCAAAGCCGGTGCCCCAAGCCCTGGCTTGGCGGGTTCTGAGTCGAGTCATGCGCAATGTCTGCACGAGCCGAGCGACCACCCGAGAAGCTCAGGCACGTATTCGATGCAACATCGTAACGGCAAGGCTGGCCGCCAGTTTTGCCCGTCGGTACTTCCTGCGGACACTGCGTCTGACAGTTGCCACAGCACCTTGGCCGTGGCCGGCTCGAGTGCTCGCTCAGCTGAACTGGCCGATGTAGATCTTCATGAATTGCCAATGGGTGCCGGCGGCATTGGCGGTGGCTGTGCAGCCGATGGCTGCACGGTGATCGATGCCCACTCCGCCGTGTACATGGGGGTTGGCTTTGAGGGTGTTGTTCCAGGCCTTGCCGGCCGCCTGGTTGCCGATGTTATTGGCTGGATTGGACCAGGCGTTGGGCCGTCGGATCGCCCCAATGGGATGCTGACCGCACTTGAAGCCCTGCAGCGCGGCCAGGCTGATGGCGTTCAGGCAGTCTTCCCAGATGCTGGGGCTTTTTGGAACCAGGCTGTTCAGCACATAACTCTTGGTCGTGCATCCATACTCGTGAATCGCGATGTGGGTGGTGGCCATCGGCAGTTTCTCCTTCGGGTAAAACACGCATTCCAGTCCATCGTAGCGTCCCTCAAACTGTCTGTGATGGTCGAGAGTCACTTCTGGTACCGGCTCGTCCCGCCGCGCGCCAGCCTGCCGCCCCCGCCGCCCAGCCTTCGGCCTTGTACTGTCTGCGAGCGAGCCGCCCCGTTCAACTTGCAGCACGCTTCTGAGACAAGAAAAAATCATCATGCACCTGCGCACCACACCGCCTTTCAGAGCCGACCACGTCGGCAGCTTCTTGCGCCCGGCCTATCTGTTGCAGGCGCGCGAGCAAACGGCCAAGGGCCAGATCACCGCTGAGCAATTGCGAACGGTCGAGGACCGCGCCATCACCGAGATCGTGCAGTTTCAGCGCGACGTGGGCTTGCAGAGCATCACCGATGGCGAGTTCAGGCGCACTTACTTTCACATCGACTTTCTGCAGCAGCTCGGCGGCGTCCAAACCGACATCCCGGTCACTGTTTTGCGTGCCGATGGCAGCGAAGAGCTGGCGCCGCCGGTGATCAAGGTGGTGGACACCGTGCGCCATATGCAGGACATCCAACGCGCCGACTTCGAGTTTTTGAAGACCCAAACCGACCAGCATGCAAGCGGCTGCGCCCCCAAGGTCACGATCCCCAGCCCGACGATGCTGCACTTTCGCGGTGGCCGCGCCGGCATCAGCCGCCAGGCCTATCCCGAGCTGGATCCGGTGTTCTACGACGATGTGGCACAAGCCTACGCCGCTGAGCTGCAATCGCTGTTTGATGCCGGCTGCCGCTACGTGCAGATGGACGACACCAACATGGCCTACCTGTGCGACGAGAAGATGCGCCAAGCAGCGCGCCAGCGTGGCGACGACCCCAATGAGTTGCCGCACCGCTACGCCGCCTTCATCAACAAGGTGGTGGCCAGGAAGCCTGCCGGCATGACGCTGGCGATGCACCTGTGCAGGGGCAACTTCAAGAGCACGCATGCAGCCGCAGGCAACTACGAGCCAGTGGCAGAAGCCCTGCTGTCTGAGATGAACCTGGACGCCGTCTTCATGGAATACGACGACGAGCGCAGCGGCGACTTTCGTCCGCTGCGTCATCTCAAACCCGGCAAGGTGGTGGTGCTTGGTTTGGTGACCACCAAGTTCGGCCAGTTGGAGAGCAAGGACACGCTGAAGCGGCGCATCGAAGAAGCCGCCAAATACGCCCCGCTGGAGCAACTGGCCTTGAGCCCGCAATGTGGCTTCTCCAGCACTGTGCACGGCAACAACATCGCGGTCGAAGACCAGCGCAGCAAGCTGCTGCTGGTGGTGGAGACGGCGGCCGAGGTCTGGGGCTGAGGTGTGACGTTGATGCAGCGCGCTGACCACACATCCAAACTGCTTGCCTGCCCGGTGTACGGGGCGGCACACCGAAAGCTCTGAGGCATGCCCCACCCGACTCTCACTACCGTGCGCGAAGCCACTTGGGCGCTGATGCGCGCGCACGGCATGCACACCGTATTTGGCAACCCCGGCTCCACAGAGCTCGGCTTCTTTTTGCGCTGGCCCGATGATCTGCGCTATGTGCTCGGCCTGCAGGAATCGGTGGTGGTGGGCATGGCCGACGGCTATGCGCAGGCGACCGGCAACGCCAGCTTCGTCAACCTGCATTCGGCCGTTGGCGTGGGCCACGCGATGGGTGCGATCTTCACCGCCTTCAAGAACCGCACGCCCATGGTCATCAGCGTGGGCCAGCAAGCACGTTCGATCCTGCCTTTTGACCCGTTCTTGCACAGCGCGCGCGCCACCGAGCTGCCGCAGCCCTATGTCAAGTGGGCGGTGGAGCCAGCGCGCGCGCAAGACGTGCCGCTGGCCATCGCGCGTGCCTACCATGTGGCGATGAGCCCGCCGCGTGGGCCGGTGCTGGTCAGCGTGCCGGCCGATGATTGGGCCGTGCCTTGTGAGCCCGTCATGCCGCGCCAAGTCAGCCAGGCCATCCGGCCAGACCCGCTGCTGTTGGACCAACTGGCGCGTACGCTGGAAGCTGCCAAGAGTCCAGCCTTTGTGATCGGCCCCGCCGTGGACCGCGACGGCGCCTGGCACGAGGCGCTGGCCTTTGCCGAACGCCACCGCGCCCGCGTCTGGGGCGCGCCGATGGCCGGCCGCGCAGGCTTCCCCGAAGACCATCCGCAGTTTGCCGGCTGGCTGCCGTCGATGCGCGAGCGCATCGTCGCGCTGTTGGCGGGCCACGACGTGATCCTGGCGCTGGGCGCACCCGCCTTCACCTACCACGTACAAGGTGAAGGGCCGCACGCGCCGGCTGGCGCGCAAGTGCTGCAGATCATCGACGACCCGCAGACAGCGGCCTGGGCGCCGCTGGGTACCAGCGTGGTGGCGAGCTTGAAGCTGGCGCTGCAGGACTTGCTGGCGCGGCCTGCATCTTCGGCGTCAGCCACCGCTTTGGCCAGCCGCGCCATGCCAGCGCTACGCGACCCGCGCCCGGTGCAGCCGATGCCTGGCGTGAGTGAGCCGATCACTGCCGCCTACTTCATGCAGACCCTGGCCGGGCTGCGCGCGCGCGACAGCATCGTCTTTGAAGAAGCCCCCAGCGCGCGACCAGCGATGCAACGCCATCTGCCGATCTTTGAGCCTGGCACCTACTGGACGATGGACAGCGGCGGCCTGGGCCACGGCTTGCCCGCAGCCATTGGCGTGGCGCTTGCGCAGCCACAGAAAAAGGTGATCGCGATGCTGGGCGACGGCTCGGCGATGTTCGGCATCCAGGGTTTGTGGAGCGCAGCGCAGTTGAAGCTGCCGATCACTTTTCTAATTCTCAAGAATCGCCGCTACGCCGCGCTGCACAACTTCGCGCCGCACTTCGGCTTCGATGCCGGCGCGGCACTGCCAGGCACCGAGCTGCCGCAACTCGACTTTGTCGCCATCGCGCAGGGCATGGGTGTGCAGGCCAGCCGAGTCAATGCGGCTGCCGAGCTGCACGCTGCGATCAAGCAAGCGCTGGCTGCCAGTCAACCCGTCTTGCTGGAAGTGAGCGTGGCCTGATGGCTGCAGCGGGTCCGGCATCTGCCCTCTCATCTGCCCTCTCATTTGCCCTCTCATTTCCCTGGTCATGTCCCCATGCTGCGGCGGCCTCTTCAGTCCTCGGGTTCGGGCAGCGCGGTGCTGATACAGCATCCACAGCCCCGTGCCCATCCGCACACAGCTCTCGTGACAACCGCTGATCTACGGGCGCGATTTTTCGATTCAACACAACAGGAGACCATCCATGTCCTTCACCACTCAACCGACCCGACCCACCCGCCGCCAAGTGATGCTGCAATTGGCCGGCGGAGGTGCTGCCTTTTGGGGCGCCAGTGCCAGTGTGGCGCAGACCGCCGCCTGGCCCAGCGCCAAGCCGATCCGCATGGTGGTCAACTTCCCGGCCGGTGGCTCGCCCGATGCGGTAGCGCGCGCAGTAGGCCCGCACCTGTCGGCTGCTTTGGGCCAGCAGGTGGTGGTGGACAACCGCGGCGGGGCAGGCGGCATCATCGGCTCGGACATCGTGGCCAAGAGCGTGGGTGACGGCTACACCTTCCTGTTGTCTTCGGGCAGCGGCATGTCCATCGTGCCGCTGATCACGCCCAAGATGCCCTTCGACTGGACCAAGGATCTGCTGCCGGTGGCCGGCGGCGCCCGTCTGGAGCTGTTTTTGGTGGTGCGCAGCGACGCGCCCTACAAGACCTATCCCGAGTTCATCAGTTACCTCAAGCGCAACCCCGGCAAACTCAGTTATGGCTCGCCAGGCAACGGTACCAGCCCACACGTCGCGGCCGAAATGTTCAAGAGCCAGACCGGCACCTTCGCCGTCCACATCCCCTACCGCGGCTCCTCGTTGGCGCTGCAGGATTTGCTGGCCGGCAATCTGGATTTCGCCTTCGACCCCGGGATCGCGTTCTCGCACGTGCGCGCGGGCAAGCTGCGGCTGCTGGCGGTGGGCAGCGCCAAGCGCATCGCGATGTTCCCTGATACGCCAACGCTGATCGAGTTGGGTCTGGCCGGCTTCGATGTCGGCACCACCCACGGGTTCTGGGCCCCAGCAGGCACGCCGCCGGCCGTTGTGGACAGACTCAACAACGAAATCAACAAGGCGCTGGCGATGCCCGACGTGGTGACGGTGATCCGCAACCTGGGTGCTGAGCCGCATGTGCTGACGCCGGCGCAATTTGCAGGCGTCATCAACGCCGATGCGCAGCGCTTTGGCAAGGTCATACGCGAGCGCAGGATCAGTGCTGATTGATCGGCAACAGGAGACACCCATGACCCCACGATTGATTTCGACGACTGCCCGCGTTTTCTCGACTGTGCTGCTGGCTGCCGCCGGCCTGGCCCAAGCCCAGACCGGCTGGCCCAGCAAGCCGATCTCGATGATCGTGCCCTTTCCGCCCGGCGGCGTGGCCGATACGGTGGCGCGCCCGGTGGCCGAAGCACTGTCGCGCGAGTTGGGGCAGCAGGTCATCGTCGAAAACCGCGCCGGCGCGGGGGGTGCCACCGGCATTGGCGCGGCTTCGCGAGCGGCGGCTGACGGCTACACGCTCTTGATGAGCCTGTCGTCGATCTCGATCCTGCCCGAGGCCGACAAGGTGCTGGCGCGCAAAGGCCAGTTCACGCTGGACCAGTTCAAACCCATCGCCCGCTTCACGGCCGATCCCACGGTGCTGGTGGTGCGCGCCGATGCGCCCTGGAACACGTTGGCCGAGTTTGTGGCCGACCTGAAGAGCCAACCCGGCCGCTTCAACTACGGCAGCTCAGGCAACTACGGCACCATGCATGTGCCGATGGAAATGCTCAAGGCCAGCGCCGGCATCAGCATCACGCACATCCCCTACACGGGCGCCGGGCCTGCGGTGCTGGCGCTGCTGGGTGGCCAGGTCGATGCGTTGTCCACCGGCCCGGCCAGCGTGCTGGGTCACATCAAGGGCGGCAAGCTCAAGGCGCTGGCGCATTGGGGCAGCAAGCCGCTGGCCTCACTGCCCGATGTGCCCAGCCTGAGCAGCGTGGGCCAGCCCGTGACCTTTGCGCAGTGGTCGGCGCTGTTCGTGCCGGCCGGCACGCCGGACGCGATCGTTCAACAACTGCGCGCTGCCGCCCGCAAGGCGGCGGCTGACCCTGCCGTGGTGCAAACCATCGGCCGCGCAGGCAGCCCCATCGAGTATTTGGATGCACCCGAATTTCAGACCTACTGGAGTGCCGATGCCAAGCTGATGACCGAGGCGGTGCGACGGATTGGCAAGGTGGAGTGAAAAGAAGGGGTTGGCGCGAGACGGCATCCTGCGAGAGTTTTTGCGAGAAGTTTTTGCGAGATGTTTTCTTTGCGAGATCGGCGAGTTGATATAGACTGACACCACCTCTCGCAGATTGGATCCGCCATGTACCCATTCCCCGACGCAGCCAGCACGCCCAGAGTCGCAGAAGCGTCACCTCTCGGCCGGGTCATGATCGAGGTTGATTTGCCTTTCGGCAGCGCAGCCGCTGCAGCAGAGCCGGTGCGCCAGGCGCTGCAAGCTCTGGCGCCCTTCGTGGTGGCTTCGACCGCAGCGCGCCAGGACGCCGTGATGCGTGGCGTGGTGGAAGCCATCGTGGCCGCCACCCCCATCCGCGAGTTGGACGCGCAGCGCGCAGCACTTGAGCAACAGGCAGTGGCTGCGCTGTTTGCAGGCACCCCGTGGTTGACGGCCGAGCAGATCGGCCGCCTGCGGGACCCCAAAGCCCGCAACCCGCACAGCGCGGCCAACCGCTGGCGCAGCGAGGGCAAGATTTTCTCCGTCACCCGCTCGGGTGTGCAGTACTTTCCGCGCTACGCGCTGGACGAAACACTGGAGCCGCGCCCGGTGGTCAACCAGGTGCTGAGCGAGCTGGCGGCGCTGTCGCCTTTCAGGCTGGCATCATGGTTCGAGTCGACCAACAGCACCCTGGGCGGCAAGCGCCCGCGCGAAGTGCTGGGTGAGCAGCCGCAGCAAGTACTGGCCGCCGCGCAAGCGCACATGCTGGGCGCATTGCACGGGTAAGCGGCTGAACGGCTGAACGGCAACACCTTCACCCCATCGGCTCACCCGTTGTCCGCCGTCTTCCCCGAACCCCCTGCGCTGCACGGCACGCCCACCACGCTCACACTGCCCCCCGGGCGCTGGTGGCGGGTGCATTCGCTGGTACACGCCAGCGGCCGCTTCGGCCCCACGCAGTTCAACGACTCCGGGCTGGGCAATGCGCGCTTCAGCCCGCTCTTTGTCACAACCGGCCCGCTGCTCACGATGTACCTGGCAGCCTCGCTCGAAGCCGCGTTGATGGAGACCGTGCTGCACGATGTGCCCTACCCATCGGCGGGCTGTATCCACGATCTGGACCGTGACCTGCAGGGGTCATTGCACGCCAGCAGAATTGAGCTGCACCAGCCCTTGCAACTGATCGACCTCACCAAACTGGGCCTGCAACGCATGGGCTTGCGTGTTTCGCAGATGTTCGAGACCGAGGCCAACGACTACCCGCGCACGCGCCGCTGGGCAGAGTGGCTGCTGGCTCAGCTGCCCCACGCGCACGGCCTGGCCTGGATGTCTGCACGTCAGCCCCAAGAGATGGCATTGATGCTGGTGGGGGGCGCCAGGCCAGCGGATGGGCGCATTCGCATGCAAGCCACCGCCAACCCGCAGCCGCTGCGCGACCCAGAGGTAACCGCCGTTTTGTTGCGCCTGCTGACGCGCCTGGGTTGCGGGGTGGCGCCTTCGATTTGAGCGCGACCTCGTCGAACGCTTGCAGGGCGTGGAGCTGGCGATCAAGGCCTTGGACAGAGGGCACGTGTTCCTGTGCTGCGGCGTTGGCGGCGTCGCCGACGTGTCTCAGGCGAGGCTCACCATCGCCCGAGAGAGTCGAGGCCTGAGAATGGACTCATGACCACCACGACCACCACGACCACCGACACCCCCCAGGCGCGCAATCCTCTGCACGGCCTGACGCTGGAGCGCATCGTCACCGAGCTGGTGGCGCACTACGGTTGGCCCGGGCTGGGTGAGCGCATCGTTGCGCGCTGTTTCACCCACGATCCCAGCATCGGCTCGAGCCTGAAGTTTTTGCGCAAGACGCCGTGGGCGCGCGAAAAGGTTGAAAGCCTGTATCTGTTCATGCAGCGCGAGCAGCGCCGCGCAGCGCGGCCAGGCGGCGCGCCATGACGGGCTTGGGCTCGCCTGAGGATCCGGCGCCTTCTGAAGTTGCTGCTGAGGTTGCAGCTGAAGCTGGTTCTGAAGCTGGTTCTGAAGTCGCTCTTGAGACTTCCTCTGAGGCTTCGGTTGGCTCGTCAGTTGATGTTTCTTTTGGCACTTCTTTTGACAGCCAGGGCTTGGCGCCCGAGCTGATCGAAGCCGCCGCAGGCCTGGGCTGGCTGCAGCCCACCGAGATCCAGGTGCTGGCGCTGCCTGGGATTCTGGCGGGCCGCGATGTGATCCTGCAGTCCCCCACCGGTTCGGGCAAGACGGCCGCCTACCTGCTGCCGGTGATCCAGCGCATGTTGGATGCCGCAGCGGCCCAGTCTGAACGGCCACGCCGCCTGCGGGCACTGGTGCTGGCGCCGACGCGCGAGCTGGCGGTGCAGATCGGCGCCATCGCCCAGGGGCTGGTGCCACGATGGCGCACTGTGGTGGCGGTGGGCGGGTTGTCGATCAATCCACAGATGATGGCGCTGCGCGGCGGTGCCGAGCTGGTGGTGGCCACCCCGGGCCGGCTGCTGGACTTGCTGGCACAACGCGCACTGACGCTGGCCGATCTGCGCCACTGCGTGCTGGACGAAGCCGACCGCCTGCTGGATCTGGGCTTTGCCGAGGAAATCGGCCGTTTGCTTGAACACTTGCCGACACCTTGCCAGATGCTGATGTGCTCAGCCACCTGGCCCGAGGTCGTGGCCGCGTTGGCCATGCGGGCGCTGCACGACCCATTGCGCGTGGCCGTGTCCGAAAGTTCGCCATCGGCAGCCCCGCGCATCGCGCAGCGCGCCATCGTGGTCGACACCGCGCGCCGCACCGCTCTGCTGCGCCACCTGCTCAGCAGCGAAGGCTGGCAGCGGGCGCTGGTCTTTGTGGCCACGCAGTACGCCACCGAACACGTGGCCGACAAATTGCGGCAGGCGGGGGTGGCCGCTGCCGCCTTGCATGGCCAGCTCAGCCAGGGGCGGCGCAGCCAGGTGCTGGCAGATCTGCATCAGGGCCGCTTGCAGGTGCTGGTGGCCACCGATCTGGCGGCGCGCGGCATCGACGTGCAGCGGCTGGACGCGGTGGTCAACCACGATTTGCCGCGCTCGGCGCTCGACCACACCCACCGCATCGGTCGCACCGGGCGCGCTGGCGCGGCGGGTGTGGCGATCAGTTTCATCGCGGCCGACGCGCCTGGCAGCGAGGCGCACTTCAGGCTGATCGAAAAACGCCAGCTCCAGCGCGTGGCGCGCGAACAGTTGCCAGGCTTCGAGCCGGCCGCCTCACCCTTGGCACCGATCGTCGACGCCCACGGCGGCGTGAAGGGTCGGCGCCAGAGCAAGAAAGACAAGCTGCGCGCTGCTCAGGCAATCCAGCCGCTTGAACGTGAAACCCCGTCCAAAGCCGTGCCTGAAGCCGTACCCGAAACCCAGTCTAAAACCCAGTCTAAAACCCCGTCTAAAACCCAACCCAAACCCGGCACCCAACTCACGCAAGACTGAAGCACCACAATCGCCCATGGCCAAAGTTGTTCCCCCGATGACCCCAGAACAGGTGCGCCATGCCGTGCAGGTTGCCTGGGACGACCGGCCGCCTTACCGTGAGGTGCTGATGCGCTGCGGCCTGAGTCCCGGCCAGGTGGTGCAGTTGCTGAAGCGCGAACTGACGCCCAGCGCCTTCAGGATCTGGCGTGCCCGCAGCGCCGCGCCACCCGGCAAAACGCAGTCAGCCGGAACACGGCGCGGCAGCAAGCGCTGAACACAAGCGCCAAAACCACGGCCTGAATGCAGCGCGGCAGGGCTGGCACACTTTCAACTTCAGGTAGGCATCTCAACAAGTGCTCACCGTCCTTCTGCCCCTCCCCCTGTTGGCTGGATGGGAACCTCACCCAGCAGTGAGCAGTCCCATCTTCCTTGCCAACTTGAAGTTGGACTGACAGCGCCTGTTACGCAGGCCTGACCCCCCAAGCGACGAGCACGCCCCTCCACTCACCACAGGCGACTCGCCTGGTTCAGGGCGAGCGATTCAGCTGGGTGGCCGTTCAAAACGGATAGTGCCGCTCGCCCGTCTGCATCGTGATCCAGCGCAGCTCGGTGAATTCAGCGATGCCGGCCTTGCCGCCAAAGCGGCCCATGCCGCTGCCTTTGACGCCGCCAAAAGGCATCTGCGCTTCGTCGTGCACGGTGGGGCCGTTGATGTGGCAGATGCCGCTCTCGATGCGCTGCGCCACGGTAAAGGCGCGCGCCGTGTCGCGGCCAAAGACGGCGGCTGACAGGCCGTATTCGTTGTCGTTGGCGCAGTCCACGGCAGCGTCTACGCCGTCCACCCGCACCACGCATTTGACGGGGCCGAAAGTCTCTTCATGGTAGATGCGCATCTTGGCGGTGACATGGTCCAGGATGGTGGCTGGCATCAACGTGTTCTCGGCCTTGCCGCCGCACACCAGCTTGGCACCTTTGGCCAGCGCATCGTCGATCAGTGCGTTGCAATGCTCGACGGTGCCCATGCCGATCACGCTGCCCAGCACCACCGGCTCGGATTCGCGCGGGTCGCCCATCGGCAGGCTCTTGGCTTTCTTGGCAAACAGGCTGACGAAGTCGTCGGCGATTTTGCGGTCGACGATCAAACGCTCGGTGCTCATGCAGATCTGGCCGCTGTTGGCAAAGGCGCCAAAGGCCGCAGCGTTGACAGCCGCTTGCAGATCGGCATCGTCCAACACCACCAGCGGCGCCTTGCCACCCAGCTCCAGCACCACCGGCTTGAGGTATTTGGCGCAGGTTAACGCCAGCAACTTGCCCACGCGGGTGCTGCCGGTGAAGTTGACGCGGCGCACCGCCGGGTGCGCCACCATCGCTTCCACCACCGCGCTCGCATCAGCCGGGGCATTGGTGATGTAGTTGACGACGCCCGGCGCAAAGCCTGCGTCCTGAAAGGCTTGCACGATCAACTGGTGCGTGCGCGGGCAGTTTTCGCTGCCCTTCAGGATCACGGTGTTGCCGCAGGCCAGCGGCGTGGCAATCGCACGCACGCCCAGGATCACCGGCGCGTTCCACGGCGCAAGGCCCAGCACCACACCGGCGGGCTGGCGGATGCCCATCGCCAGCGAGCCGGGCACGTCGGAAGGAATCACCTCGCCGCCGATCTGCGTGGTCAGCGCGGCGGCTTCGCGGATCATGCCGGCGGCCAGCATCACGTTGAAGCCTGCCCACATGCCGGTGGCACCGGTTTCTGCGGACACCGCTTCGATGAACAGGGGCGTCTTGGCTTCCAGCGCGTCGGCGGCTTTCATCAGCAGCGCGCGGCGGGCGTTGGGGCCTGTCCGGCTCCAGGTCTTGAAGGCTTCGGCGGCGGCTTCGACGGCGGCCACGGCGTCGGCCGGGCTCGCTGCTGGCGCGCGTGTGGCCACGCTGCCGTCCAGCGGGTTGCGGCGCTCGAAGGTGGCGCCGTTTTCGGCGGACACGGACAGGCCGTTGATGAGCATCGAGAGGTCAGACATCGTGGTTTCCTTGGTTGAAGCGGAGTTTTTGTTTGGGTTGTTTGCGGCGGACGTTCGCGCAGACGTGCCGGCAGACGTACTGGTCGTCGTACTCCTGCCCAGGTAAGCCTCGCGCACCACGGTGCTGCGCGCCAGCAGGCTCGCTGGGCCGCTGGCCACGATGCGGCCACGCTCCAGCACATACCCCCGGTCGGCCACCTTCAGCGCCTTGCGCACGTTTTGTTCGACCATCAACACGGTGGTGCCCTGGTCAGCGATGCGGCGGGCAATCGCCAACAACTCATCCACCATGCGCGGCGCCAGGCCCAGCGAGGGCTCGTCCAACATCAGCAAGCGCGGTGAGCTCATCAGCGCGCGCGCCACGGCCACCATCTGCTGCTCGCCGCCGCTCATGGTGCCGGCGTGTTGCCTGGCGCGCTCGGCCAGCTTGGGATAATCCTGAAAGACGGCTTCGATGCGCTGCTCGCGCTGGGCTTTGGGCAGCAGCCAACCGCCCAGTTCCAGGTTCTCGCGCACCGTCATCTGCGGGAACAGCTGGCGGCCTTCCGGCACCAGCGCCATCCCCAGCTTGACCAGCGCGCTGGTTTGTGTCTCGCTGGCGATGGTCTGGCCGTCCAGCTTCAGGCGGCCCTGGCGTGGGATGAGGCCGATCAGCGCCTTGAGCAGTGTGGTCTTGCCCGCGCCATTGGGGCCGAGGATCACGGTCAGGCCGGGTTTGACTTCCAGGTTCAGATCACGCAGCACCAAGAAAGGCCCATAACCGGCGCTCAAGCCCTCGATCTTCAGGTGCGCCAGCCGCTTGTCCAGCAATTGCTCGATGTCGTTTTTCATGCCGCCACTGGCTCTCGACGGGCTTCATGGGCTGGATGCGCTTCGTGATCGGCGTCGATTTCGTCGCCCAGGTAGGCCTCGATCACTTGTGCATTGCGCACCACCTCGGCAGGTGTGCCATCGGCGATCAACTGGCCCTGATGCAGCACGATCACACGCTCGACATAACGCAACAACGTGGTGACGGCGTGTTCGATCCAGATCACCGTCAAGTCCAGCTCGTCGCGCAGGCGGCGGATCAACTGCGCCATGGCGTCGACTTCGGCTTCGGTCAATCCCGCCGCCACTTCGTCCAGCAGCAACAGCTTGGGCCGCGTGGCCAGTGCCATGCCGATTTCCAGCAAGCGCTGCTGCGAAGGCGTCACCGCAGCGGCGGGCATTTCAGCCTGCGCTGACAAGCCGATCAGATTCAGAATGCTGGTGGTGTCCTTCAGCAGCCAACTGGCTTTGCGGCCGCGGCCAGCAAACTGCAGCCCGAAATCAATGTTGGCGGCCACTGTCAGTTCGGCAAACACGCGTGGGGTCTGAAAGGTGCGGGCAATGCCCTGCGCTGCATAGCGGTGCGGCGCAGCGCCGGTGAGTCTGCGACCCTGCGCAAACAGCTCGCCCGAAGAGGGCACCTGGACCCCCGACAAAGCGTTGAAGAAAGTGGTTTTGCCAGCGCCGTTGGGGCCGATGATGCCCACCAGTTCACCGGCAGCAAAAGCTGCGCTGACGGCGTCCACCGCCACCAGGCCACCAAAGCGCACCGTCAAGTCGCGCGCTTCCAGCAAGGCGTGCCCATTCATGTGGCGCCTTCCTTGGGCCCAGGCTCGCGCAGCGCTTTCCACCATGCCCGGGTGTCGTCGCGCCATTGCCCAAAGGTGCTCCAGCGCAGGCTGGCCAGCCCGCCAGGCAGGTACAGCACCGACAAGATCAGCAACACCCCCAGGCCCACCATGTAGGCCTGCGGCACTTGCAGCCGCAGGGTCTCGGCCAGCAGGCTGAAAACGACTGCTGCCAGCAGCGGGCCCCACAAGGTGGCTGCACCTCCAATCAGCGCAATCAGCACGGTCTGAAAGCCGATGAAGGGGTTGAACACGGTAGCCGGATCGATGTAAGTCCAGCGCGTCGCCATCGCAGCGCCCACCGCGCCTGCAAAAGCGGCGGTCAGTGCAAAGCCGCCCATCTTGACGAGTTTGGTGTTGACACCCAGGGTCTGCGCGCGTTGCTCGTCGCTGCCGATGCCGGCCATCGCCAGGCCAAAGCGGCTGCGCCGCACCAGGATGCTGGTCAACACCGCCAGCGTGGCGATGCCCAGCACCGTCAGGTAGATGGTGTTGCGGTCGGGCACCACCATCAGCACCCGCCCCACCGTGCCGGTGACCATCTTCTCGAAGGTGGTGACGGCGTGGCGGATCAGCTCGGTCATGCCAAAGGTCAGCACCGCAAAGTAAGTGCCGCGCAGGTGCAGCACGGCTGCGCCCATCACCAGCGCCACGGCTGCCGCGACCAAGGCGCCGAGAGCAATCACGACCAGCCAGGGCAGATGCTCCAGCATCAATGCGCTGGTGTAGGCGCCGATGCCGAAGAAGGCTGCGGTGGCCAGGCTCAGGTAGCGCGTGCTGCCGCAGAACAGGCCCCAGCTGGACGACAGCGCCACATACATCAGGCAGGTGAGCAACATGGAGACCGCAAACTCGCTGCCGTACAGCGGCAGCGCCAGCGCCCAGCCCACCAGCGCAAACAGCACCAGCAAGTCGCGGCCCAGCAGTTTCTTGTTCAGCAGCATGACTCAGGTTCTCTTGTTGAACAAACCGTTGGGGCGCCACAGCAGCACGGCGATGAAGATCGAGTAGCTCAGCAGGCTCTTCAGCGAAGGGCTGGTGAAGTGCGTGCCCAGCGCTTCGATCACACCCAGTGCCAGGCCGCCGACCAGCGCGCCCGGCATCGAGCCAAAGCCGCCCAGCGTGATGACGATCAGCGCCGTCACGGTGTAGGGCTCGCCCATTGCCGGGGTGATGGTGTAGGTCATGCTCAGCAGCACGCCGGCGACACCCGACAGCCCCAGCCCGGCGCCAAACATCAGCGGGTGCAGCCGCTTGGTGTCGATGCCCATCAGCTGCGCACCGCTGGGGCTTTGCATCAGCGCACGCACCCCTTTGCCCCACAGCGTTTGCTTGAGCAGCACGATCAACGCAATGCTGAAAGCCAGCGACAGAAAAAACAGCACCAATTTGTTGGCCGAGAACTGCGCGCCGCCAAACTGCACAGGCGTGGCGAGATAGTCATAACCCCGCAAGTCTGCGCCCCAGACGATCTGTGCAAAGTTCTGCACGATGAACATCAAGCCAAAGGCCACCATCAGCCCGCGCGCTTCAAAGATGTCCAGGTTGGGGCTGGTGCGCGTCAATTTCCTGAAGGTCAGCCGGTGGATGAGCATGCCCAGCGCCATCATCAGACCAAAGGCCACCGGCACCATCAGCAGCGGGCTCAGCCCGGTGACGGTATGCACCGTGTAGGTCAAGAAAGCCCCGACCATCAGGAACTCGCCATGCGCGATGTTCAGGATGCGCATCAGCCCGTACTGCAGGTTCAGCCCCAAGGCCACCAAGGCGTAGACGCCCCCAGTGATCAGGCCGGACGCGATCAGTTCCAGCCAGGCGCCAAAGCTCATGCCTGAACCGTGGCCACAGCCATGCACGGAGCCGGCTTTGCCGGGCCGCTGCTTGAGCCCCCTCGGCGGGTGGCGAAGCGGCATAGCCGCAAGCCTGGAGGCACCATTTCAAACCCAGGCGGGCTTGGCAGCCATCAATGGCGCGGTCGCACGGGTTGCCGGCCACACCACTTCAAACTCGCCCTTCTGCCATTGGCTGACGGTGCCCGGCACGCCGACGTTTTCGCTGCCGGCAAAGCGGATGTCGCCGACGATGGTCTTGTGCGTGGTGCCTGCCACATAGTCACGCATCGCCTTCTTGTCCAGGCCCACCTTGGCAGCGGCTGCGGTGATGATCTCCAGCCCCGCCCAAGTGTGCCCGCTGGCCCAGCGGTCGGGCTCTTTGGCGGCGCCGAATTTCTTGACGTGCGCGTCGAAGTACGCTTTGGCACCGGGGCTGGTCTTGCTGTTCCAGCTGCCCATGCCCAGCACACCCTCGGTGCCTTCTTTCATCACGTTGCGGTACAGCTGAAAGGCCGTGCCGACGCTGGCGTAGAAGAACTTCGGGTTGAAGCCGATCTCTTTGCTCTGGCGGCTGGCCAGGATGGTGTCGGGCGGGTAGGTCAGGCCGATGAAGGCGTCGGGGTTTTTGTCCTTGATGCTGCGCAGCACGGGCCCCAAGTCTTTGACGCCCAGCGGGTAGCTCTTGTCTTCGACCAGTCGGATGTTGGCGCTGGCCAGGGCCACTTTCAACGCAGCGTAGTTTTCCAGGCCGAACAAGTCATCGACATAGACCGTGGCAGCGGTCTTCACGCCGTTGGCCACGAGCATGTCCACCAGCGCATCCATCATCGGCTTGGGCTGCTGCAGCAACAAGAAGAAGTTGGGCAGCTTCATCTCCACCAGCCGCCGGCTGAGTGCCGTGGGCGCCAGGAAGGGATAGCCAAAGCGGTTGGCCAGTGGCGCCACGGCGAAGTTGGCGTTGCTGCCCCAGGGCGGCAGCACCAGATCGACCTTGTCGCTGCCCATCAACTTCTCGTAGGTGCGCACGCAGGTTTCGATGTTGCTCTGGTCGTCGCTGCTGATCAGCTCGATCGGCCGCTTCTTGCCCTGCACGTTCAGGCCGCCGGCAGCGTTTTGCATCTCTGCCCACAGCAGGTAGTTGGGCTCTTGGCTGGTCTGCGCGCCCACGCTCCACGGGCCGGTGCGGGCCATGGCGTAGCCCACACGAACGGGCGCGGCGCTTTGCGCCAGTGCGGGAAAGGCGGCAGATGCTGCGGTGGCGGCAAGGCCTTGAATCAGGGTGCGACGGGTCGGCTTCATCATGTGTCTCCTGGGTGGCGATGGCAGTGGTTCCAACTCAACACCCATTCTTGGCCGAACATGGCCAACCGGCTTTGCCAGCCGTGCACAGCGCTTGACCAGATGTGCACATCGACCTGGGACTTTCCCTGCTGCCGCTATCCCAGCAAGCAGGCAGCCGCTAAGCTGCGCGCCATGAAGCCCGAACTGATGGACACCGCTCAAGTGCCGGCGACTGACCGCGCCGGGTTTTTCTCTGACTGGATCGGTCGCCTGTTTCAGGGCCTGAAGAATGACACTTATGGCGACAGTGATTTCGACGGCCGTGCCCGCACCCTGCGCGCCGGTGAAGTGGTGTTGACCCGGCTGGAAGCCACGCGCCATCGCGTCACCCGATCTTCATCGGTGGCGCGCCGGACCGAGACGCCTTACCTGAAAATCGTCGCACCCTGGAAGGGCTGCGCAGGCGTCGAGCAAAAAGGCCGTGAGACCTGGGTCACGCCGGGCCAGTGGAGCATCTACGACACCACCGACAGCTACACGGTGGCCAACCCCGAGCGTGTCGAACACCTGATCGTGATGTTGCCCAAAGCGATGCTGGCCGAGCGTGGCCTGGCGCTGGACCCGCTGATGGCGCGCCGCCTGGGCGGCAGCGGCGGCATCTCTTCACTGGCCCTGCAGACCATGCGCAGTGCCTTTGCCGAGCTGCCCAACATGCCTGAGTCAGCAGCGCGGGGTGTCGGTGACGCCATCGCGCAACTGATGCACTTGAGCCTGCTGGAGCTGGCCGGCCACGCCACCGCGCAGACCCAGCGTGAAACCTTGCGCGAGCGCATCAAACAACATGTCCACCAGCACCTGGCCGACCCCGGCCTGACAGTGGACACCTTGGCGCAAGCGCTGAACTGCAGCCGCCGCCAGCTCTACAACGCCTTTGCAGAAGAAGCTGACGGCGTGGCCAGCTACATCCTGTCGCGCCGCTTGCAAGCCTGCAGCCAACTGCTGGCCGACCGCAGCCACGACCACCGCAGCCTGACGGATATTGCGTTGGGCCTGGGGTTCCAGAACATGGCGCACTTCAGCCGGGTGTTTCGCAGCCAGTTGGGTTTGGCGCCCAGCGACTTCAGGCGGCAGGCCACGCGCTGAAGGCGGCTGGCGCCAGGGACGACACAGGCGAGGACGCCAGCCCTGCAAAATGCGGCCAATGACCGCAACGCCACTCGTCGGCTACCAAACGCAATGGCCTGCCAACTTCATCTCGGCGCAGGCGCAGTTGCGCCGTCTGTTCGAAGCCGATCACTTCCGTATTGAACACATCGGCAGCACGGCCGTGGTGGGCCTGTGCGCCAAGCCGGTGATCGACATTTTGCTGGGCGCGCCCAGCTGGGCGCTCATCGAGGCCCAAGTGCCGGCCTTGGCCGAGGGCGGCTACACCTACCGGCCCGAGTACGAAGCCCAGTTGCCCGAGCGCCGTTACTTTGTGCGCCCAGCGCAGGGCGCGATGCCGCGCATCCATCTGCATGCGGTGCTGCGGGGCTGCCACCTTTGGCAGCAACATTTGGCATTTCGTGATGCCCTGCGGGTGGATGCCCAGCTGGCGCAACGCTACGGCGCGTTGAAGCGCGAGCTGGCCCACGCCCACGCCCACGCCAACGACCGCGCCGCCTACACGGCTGCCAAAGCGCCTTTCATCACCGCTGTGCTGGCCGACACGCAGATCAGCGAGCGCGCAGCCCGGCCCGACGATGCGCTGTGCTTGTCGGTGCTGGCGATGCAGGTCTTTTTAGACACCTACGCCACCGCAGGAATTCGCCCTGCGATCGCGCGCGAGGTGCTGGGCAGCTATTCGCAAGCCGTTTTTGAGCGCTCGATCGCTGACCCGCAGACCCGCCTGTGTGTTGCCGAAAGAGCGGGGCTGCTGGTGGGCTTTGCGCAGGTCACCTTGGGTGCCAGGCACGAATTGGCGCCTGCCACCCACCCGGCAGAGTTACTGCGCCTGTATGTGCAAGAGCCTTTCACCGGCAGCGGCCTGGGCAGCCGCTTGCTGGCCCAAGCCGAGCAACTCGCTCGGCAAGCCGGCGCCGATCTGATGTGGCTCACGCCTTGGGTGCACAACCATCGTGCGTTGGGCTTCTATGCATCTCGCGGCTACACCGACCGTGGTTTGACCCACTTCGTCTTCGAGGGCGAGGCGCACGAAAACCGGGTGGTGGTCAAGCGGCTGTATCAGCCAGCTCTTGCCAGTGGCCACTGCGACAACTGCGGCCCCTGAAGACGCAGCTCGTGTGGCCCTCGGCCGAGCACTTGCCTTCTTATGTGCAAGCGCTGAAGAGCGGCTGGTCGCCCGACAGCACGCGCGGCGCGCAAGCGATAGCCGATCAACTGGCGCAGATCGCTGCAGACTCAGACGCGTTTTTGGCTGGCAGGGCCGAGCGCAACGCTGACGGCGAGCCCATCCACCTGCCGGACGGCCAGCGCGCGCAGCGGCTGCCTGGTCTGCGCCGCTGGATGGGGGATGGCGAGTGCAGTCGGGCGCGTAGCGCTGTCACCCAAAAGGTGAAGGTGGTCGTGGGTGCGAAAGCCAGAATTCATACGGTGCAGCCAGCGGAGAGAAGCGGTCAACTGCGGTTTCTAGGTTCAAAGCTCACCATCGAGGCCAAAGGCGGTGTCTTGGTGGAGCGCTTTGCCAAACCCGAGGCGTTTGGTGGTACGCAGGCA